>Ga0315280_10001110_pt1 | contig 47492 bp, 32 predicted proteins | sample YL17G06_40_MG_FD_203697 | JGI IMG/M metagenome (GOLD analysis project Ga0315280, IMG submission 203697) | Sediment microbial communities from Yellowstone Lake, YNP, Wyoming, USA - YL17G06_40 | ecosystem: Environmental > Aquatic > Freshwater > Lake > Sediment | place: USA: Wyoming | collected... | reverse complement strand
CTTCCCAAAGTAGGCCCAATGTGCATTTTGCAGAAGTCCAGTTCCTAAGCAAAATCCTGCCTTCCTTCCCGTACACAGGACTTGTTGCACGACGACCGATCATAGTACTTTAGGCGTGCGAGCGGTCAAGTGGTCGAGTATTCACGCCGATAAAGAAGAATTGACGACATGCGGTTGCTCTTGATTTGCGTTGCGGAGAAGCCGACCAGTCTGCGAGGAAGGTTGCGTGCTTTTCAACTCTCTCAGCTTCGTATGGTTTCTGGGTCTGGTGCTGGCCCTGTACTACGGCCTGGAGCACAAATGGCAAAACCGCCTGCTCCTCGTCGTCAGCTATGTGTTCTACGCGGCGTGGGACTGGCGGTTTCTCGGCCTGATCTGGTTCATCACCCTGACCAGCTACCTCGCCGGACTCGTAATGGGACGCAGTGGCAACCCCGCCCAACGAAGGGCCGCGTTGGCGACGGCGGCCGTGGCTTGCCTGCTGCCGTTGGGTTTCTACAAATACTATGACTTCTTCATTCTCAGTTTCGCTCACCTGATTTCCCTGGTGGGACTTCCGGCGTCGCTTCCGACCCTCTCCATCATCCTCCCGGTCGGCATCAGCTTCTACACGTTCCAAGCACTGGGCTACGTCATCGACGTGTACCGCCGGAAGCAGCCGCCGGAATCGGACCCTCTGATCTTCGCTCTCTATATGGCGTATTTCCCGCACCTGGTGGCCGGCCCCATCCAACGTGCGGATCATTTGATACCGGCGCTGCGCAGCAGGCGGGCCGTCTGCCGGTCCGATATCGGCATCGGTCTCGAACTCATGCTGATCGGCTATGTTCGAAAAGTCGCCATCGCCGACGCCGTTGCTCCTTTCGTCAGTGCCTGTTTCACCGCACCGGGGGACTCGGGGGGGCTCAATCTGCTCTTGGGCCTGTATCTGTTCGCGATTCAGATCTACGGTGATTTCGCCGGGTACACTGATATCGCGCGAGGTATGAGCCGGCTCATGGGCATCAATCTGATGATCAACTTCCGCCAGCCCTACTTCTCTACCAGCCTGCAGGAGTTCTGGCGGCGCTGGCATATTTCGCTCTCCAGTTGGCTTAGAGACTACCTGTACATCTCCCTGGGCGGGAACCGGCACGGCACGATACAGACGGTCCGCAATCTCATGCTGACGATGCTCCTCGGGGGTCTCTGGCACGGAGCCAACTGGACCTTTGTGATCTGGGGCGGTCTGCACGGGCTCTACCTATCGGCGGAGCGTCTCCTCCCTGGCGCCCGGGCTCCGGAGAAAGACCACTGGTCCTGGCGGATTCTGAAGACCGTGGTCACCTTCCACCTGGTGGTCTTCGCGTGGCTGTTCTTCCGGGCCGACAGCTTGGCCGCCGCCGGGGACTACTTCGCCGCCATGATGCATCTCGGAACTCGCGTCCAGCCCCATCTCTTGGCGCTCACCGTCTTTTACTGCCTGCTCACGGCCGTGATCGATTATCCCCTGTACCAGGCCGACGCCGAGATTTGGCCGATCCGGGCCGAAAAGTGGGTGGCCAAAGGACTGTCGTATGGGGCTTTAGCCGTCGTCCTCCTATTCCTCGGGGAAACACATGCGGAACCGTTCATCTATTTTCAGTTTTGACACCTTGCAGGAACGGCCGTGGCCCTCGAAGCCCTTCGGTGTCGCGGCGGCAACTGTGCTGCTCTCAGTGATCTTAGTCCAGGTTCTTGGCGACACACTCCTGGTGCGAGACCCTAATTCGCGCCTCGCGAACGCGATCCGCTACTTCCGGTCGCAGGAGCAAGCACAGCCCAAGGTCCTGTTTTTCGGAAGCTCACGCACCCATTCCTGCGTGGATCCTGAGACCTTCGCCCGGGAGAGCGGCATCCCGCGCAGCGAGGTCCTGAACCTGGCCCAACCCAGTTGGGGCCCCTGGCACGCCCTGGTCCTTCTGCGACACGCCCCGGAGGCCCTCGCCAGCGTGGAGACCGCTTTCGTCGAATTGACTCCCGACCCTTTCAATGAGAACGTGCTGCACCCTATCACGCATAGGCCGGTCAGGAGCGTGGACGAGTTCGACGCCTGGTCGACTTATCCGGAACGGGTACAAGCCCGGGATCTCTACACGCGCGGCAAACTGCTGGCTGAGTATGTGTTCCCGATCCAGCAACGCAGGAACCTGATCACTTGGCTCCAGATCGGCAAACAAATCGTCCTGAATCGGCCCTGGGAAGGAGAGATGCCGCCCCCTGTCTATCACGATGATGCGAAGAAGGTCGCTCGCCTCGCCGCCGACCCGGCCTTCGAGGCGACAACGATCTCGCGCTACCACCTCCATGATTTCCATTTCTCCAACGAGGAGGCGGCCATCGTTCGCAAGCTGCTCGCTTTTCTGCGGGAGCGCGGCATAGAAGTGGTGATCTTCCATCCGCCCGTGCAGGCAGCGTACTACGACTACCTGGCCTCGGATTCTCGCATGCAGAGTGAATTCGGGAAACTGCGCGGCTTTGTGCGCGATCTCGCCCGGGAGTACCGGGTCGTCTACGGGGAGACCTTGGAGGACTGGGGTCTCGACAACTCCGCGGTGGTGGACTACGGGCATTTCTCTCGCGCGGGCGCCCTGTGGTTCACCCGACAGTTGTGTGCTTCCATCCATGCCCCCAACCAGACGGCACCTGGTCCTCTGAAAGGGCGACTGGAACTCTCCGACGCCCTACCGTTTGCTCCTCGGCCCGTCGTCGGGGCAGCGCAGTAATATTCCCCGTGCACCACGCTGAGCCGTCTGGTATACTACGGCGTTGTGCGGATCGTGAACCCGTGAAAATCGCTTTGGCCCGTGGTCGGGCCGGGAGGCGAAAGATGAGTAGCGGAACTCCATTAGCCGCGGTTGGTGACAGGACGTCGGCACTGATTCTGGCCGCCCTGCTCGCGCTGACCGTGCAGGCCGCCAGTCCAAGTGCCCTCGCGCAGCCTGGCACGGCGGTGAGAAAGGGTACGCCGACGGCTCCCCTGCCGCCGGACAAGCCGAAGTCGCCTGCCGCTCGCAGGCCGGTTGGGCTGACGCGTCAGATGCCTTTGGGGGAGGCCCTCGACATGTTGCGCAACTCGACTACACCACCGATGAGCATCATCGTGCTCTGGAGGCCGCTCGAACAGGCCGGAATCGATAGAAATACGCCCATCGGAATCGACGCCGCGCCCGGGCTTCGCGTGGGCCAATACCTCGATCTGCTGACCCTCTCGCTCTCCGCCGGGGCATCGGCCAAGATCGGTCACATCGTGAACAAAGGAGCCATCACCATCTCCACAACCGACGCCCTGCCGACCCCGAAGCCAATCACACGCCTCTACGACATCAGCGATCTGGTTGCCCCGCCCGGACGCTATTCTCCGGCAACGATGGGTTTCGGCATGGGATACGGCGGCCCGACCACGCTCGTCGCCGGTTATGCTGGGGGGAACTCTACCAATGGCGTCTTGGGCCCCACGATCACGCCCAGAACCACCGGACAAGGCATCCGCACCGATCGCAGGCGCTAGAGCCTATTCCCAGAGGGAGCGGTGCGTGGTACGCACCCTACGAAGGACGCAGGGCCCCCAACCCGTAGGGTGCGTACCACGCACCATCTTTAGCTGATGGCAAGGCTCCATAGGCGCACATGCGATAGCCCTGATTCGTGGGCTTGCAGGATCGAGAACCTCGCGGTACTATCCCACCATCGTGGAGTCCGGGATTTCTGACGGTGACCGAAAACAGATACAGTGTCGATGCACAGGAACTATGGAGCGCGCACGGGCCGATCGCCGCCGCGCTGCCGGGCTTCGAGGCACGTCCGCAACAGGTTCGGATGACCGAGGCAATTCAGCACGCCTTCGTCCAGGGCCGTCATCTGGCCGTCGAGGCGGGCACCGGCATCGGCAAGAGCTTCGCCTATCTCATTCCGGTCATTCAACGCATCCGCGAGACCGGGCAAAAGGCTGTCATCAGCACCTTTACCATCACCCTGCAAGAACAGCTCGCCCACAAGGACATTCCGTTTCTGGCCGGATGTCTGGGACAGGCCTTCACGGCCTGCCTGGCCAAGGGCCGCGGCAACTATCTCTGCCTGCGCCGGCTCGACTTCGCCTTCCGGCGGCACCAGTCTCTCTTCGGGCCTTCTTCCTACGAGCTGGACGAGCTCCGCCAGTGGGCCGAAAAGACCACGGACGGTTCCCTCAGCGACCTGGCGTTCTTGCCCAGCCGGACAACGTGGGACAAAGTCAAAAGCGAGCACGGCAACTGTCGTGGGCGAAAATGCCCCCGCTATCGCGAGTGCTTCTATCGACGCGCGAGGAAAAGCTGGGACCAAGCCGATCTGATCGTGGCGAATCACGCTCTGCTCTTCAGCGATCTGACGCTGAAGGAAGAAGGCATCGGGTTGCTGCCGGAATACCAAACGGTCGTGATCGACGAGGCCCACAACATCGAGCGCGTGGCCGAGGAGCATTTCGGCGTGGACATCAGCAACCACCGGGCCCGATTTCTCCTGGACGGCCTGTACAACCCGCGCACGCACCGGGGTCTGCTCGCTCCCGGCGAGGCCAATACGGCGATCGATCTCGTGCAAGAGACCAGTGACGCCGCGAACGGCTTCTTCAGCCGGGTCCAGACCTGGTACGAGGCCGAGCGGAACAGAAGCAACGGACGCTGCCGTCCCCACTTCATCGAAGATATGGTCTCGCCGGCTCTGAAGGAGCTGCGCAAAGTGCTGGGCAAGTTGAGCAAGGAGGCCCAGGACCCGGACCAGGAGTTTGAGCTCGCGCGCTCGGCGGACCACTGCGATGCGTTGATGCAGGACTTGGCCGATTTCCTGGCCCAGGAGCGAACGGACCGCATCTACTGGGTTGAGACGGAAGGTGACGTGGGCCGGACCATCCGCCTGCGGGCCGCCCCGCTGAACGTTGGGCCCGATGTGCAACGATGTCTCTTCCAGAAGTACAAATCCGTGGTCCTCACCAGTGCCACCTTGAGCACGGGTGAGAACAACGGTTTTGAGTTCTTGGCCGGCCGTATCGGGCTGACCGACTTCGACGCCCTGCACCTCGACTCGCCCTTTGACTACGAGAAACAGGTCACGCTCTTTCTGGAGACCAGCCTGCCGAACCCGAACGATCCCGACTTCAGCGCGGATGCCGCCGAAGTGCTCAAGAAGTATCTGCTGAGAACGGCCGGCCGGGCCTTCGTCCTCTTCACCAGCTACCAGATGCTCGATGACCTGGCGGCCCGGCTCAAGGGTTGGCTGGCCGAGAATCGCTTCGGTCTGCTCCAACAAGGGGCCGAGCTCGACCGCAGCGCCATGATCGCTCATTTCAAGAGCAAGGACAACAGCGTCCTCTTCGGCACCGACAGCTTCTGGCAAGGCGTTGACGTGCCCGGCGAGGCCCTCTCCAATGTCATCATCGTCCGCCTGCCCTTCGCCGTGCCGGACCAGCCCTTGCTGGCGGGCCGGCTCGAACAAATCCGCGCCGCAGGCGGCAACCCCTTCAATGACTACCAACTCCCTTCCGCCATCATCAAGTTCAAGCAAGGCTTTGGCCGTCTGATTCGTAGCAAGACGGATACCGGCATCGTGGTCGTCCTCGATAACCGGATCGTCAGTAAACCCTACGGCCGCAAGTTCATCGCGGCGATTCCCAAGTGCAAAATCCAAGTCGTGGACGGAGGTTGATATGACGCGACCGGCAGAACGCGTGGGACTAGGTGCAGTTCTCTGCCTGGTGCTGGCCTCGGTCGCCCTGGCCGCGCAGAGCGATTCCGATGGTCTGATCGCTTCGCCGGAGCCGGACTGGCCCCAGTGGCGCGGCCCCCGCCGGGATGGAATATCGGACGAGAAAAGTCTGCTGCCGAGTTGGCCTGCCGGCGGTCCCACCCTGCTATGGAAGACGGAGGGCCTGGGCACGGGGTGGTCCTCGCCCATCATCGTCGGGGAGCGGCTGTACCTCACAGGTGACGTGGGCGACAATCTCGTCCTGTTCGCCCTCGACCGCAGCGGGAGGATGCAGTGGCAGGCAAAGAACGGCCGGTCGTGGAAAGGCCCCTACCCCGGGGCGAGGGCTTGTTGTGCCTATTCAGAGGGTCGTCTGTACCACCTGAACGCCCACGGGCGCCTGGCGTGCCTCGACGCCGGATCAGGCAAAGAGCTCTGGGCCGTGGACATCCTCGACCGGTTTGGCGGCAAGAACATCACTTGGGCCGTCAGCGAGTGTCTGCTGGTGGATGGTCCAAGGGTAATCGTCACGCCCGGCGGGACGAAGGCCCTGATGGCTGCTCTTGATAAGCGTACCGGCGCGACTCTCTGGATTACAGAGCCGCTCGGAACCGACCGCACGTCACATTCTTCACCAATTCTCTTTCGGTACGCCGGACGGCGACTGATCGCGAATTGCTCGTCGTCCCACGGCTTCGGTGTCGATGCCGACACGGGCAGGCTGCTCTGGACGGTGCCGCTGATGAACCCTCACGGCGTGAACGTCGCGACGCCGATCTACGGACAGGGGTGCCTGTTCCATGTGACGCCCTACGCCGAACATGGCCGGCTCTATCGCCTGCGCGTGGAGGCAAAAGGCATCACCGCCGAGCACGTGTGGACTTCGCCAATCGACACCGTGACCGGCTGCGGCGTGCTCATGGATGGCACGCTCTTTGCCTCGGGCTACCGGGAGAACAAGTGGTGGCTCGCCATTGACTGGCAGACAGGCCAGACGAAATGCGAGTTCAAGGACCTGACGACCGGCGCGGCGATCTACGCGGACCAGAGGCTCTACGTGCTCGACGAAGAAGGCACCGTCGCCCTGTTAAAAGTGGGACCGAGTCGCCTGGAGATTATCAGCCAATCCCGCCTGACGACGGAGCGCGTTCACGACGCCTGGTCGCACCCCGTCCTGCACGACGGCCGCCTCTATCTGCGCTACAACGGCACACTCTGGTGCTACGACGTGAAGCAGCGTCCGTGACGGCCCGTCAACTGATCCAGCCCATGAGCGAACTGCTGGACCTGGATATTTCTGGCCACGATGGTATAATAGTCACGAAACTGCAGCCGGCTTGGGCAGGCCGCCGATATTGGGTAAGATATGAATAGGAGACGTTTGAGCAAGCTTGGTTGGCTGGAGTACGTATGAGCAAGACATGGCTTCGATTCGGTGTGCCGGCGCTGGTGGGTGCGATTTTGCTGGCGTCGGGAGTGGCTTCCGCGGGCGTTTCGGTCGGCATCGGCTTCGGGACGACGATCGGTCCGCACTATCATCATCACCACATGTACGGGGCTTACGTATACGGGCCGGTGTGGCCGGATTATTACTATTATGATCCCTGGTATGACCCCTGGTACTATCCCGGTCCGGTCGTGGTCGGTCCGCCGGTAGTCGTGGAGCGGCCACACGTCATCGTCCAGGAACGCAAGCCGCCGGCTCCGCCGAAGGAGCCCGACCTCGTCGGGGACAAGCTCCAGCAAAAGAAAAGCGAGCTGCTCAAGAAGCTGAAGATCGGAGATACGAACAGCCGCGTCCAGGCGGCCAAGGACTTGGAGCAGTACGAAAGCGATGCCAAGGTCAGGACCGCCCTCGAGCAGGCCCTGCTCTCGGATCGGGACCCACAAGTCCGCAAGACCGTCGCCGAGATGTTCGGCCGCCTGCAAGACAAGAAAACGCTGCGCGTTCTGAAGCAAGCCAACAAAGACGACGCCGAGCGCGACGTTCGCCAAGCCGCCTACAAGGCCATTATCCTGATGGAAGGATATTGAGACAGAGTTTCAAGTGCGAAGTTTGAAGTTTCAAGCGACTCCTCTTACTTCAAACTTCACACTTCAAACTTTACACTTATTCGACCACCCAGATGTTGCGGAACTGGATCTTGTGCCCGTGGTCCTGGAGTTGGAGGGCTCCCTTGGCGCGGTGACGGGCCATCGGGATTTCCAGGTTGTCATGAATCTTCACGCCGTTATGGACCACGGTGATCCGGGGCAACTCTGTCACCCCGCCGCTCGCATCCATCCGGGGGGCGCGGAACGTAATGTCGTACGTCTGCCAGGTCTCCGGCGGCAGACTGGCATTGACCCGGGGCCGGGCAATATTGTAGAGCGAGCCACAATCGCCGGAGGTCTCCACCAGTCCGAAAGAATCGAGCACCTGGACTTCGTAGGTGTCGGCCAGGTACACGCCGCTATTGGCCCGGCCCTGCCCGCGTTCCTTCGGCTCCAACGGCAGCCAGAACTCGATGTGCAGTTGCTTGATGTCGCCGAACTGCTGCTTGGTCCGGTTCGCCCCTCTCTTCGGCGTGATTTGCATACTGCCGTCCGGCAGCGCCACCCACGCCGCATTGGTCCAGTTGCTCAGGTCCGGGGCTTTGCCGGCCTCGTAGGCGAGCAAAACTACGGCATTCTCCGGCGGCTTGAGGCCCGCGTTGGGTGATTTGCTCTCGATCTTCTTCATCTCGAAGAACTGGCCGTACTCGGTCTTGGCCGTCAGGGTGCCGTCTTGGATCTGGCCTTTCCACCCATAGCCGCCGGAGCGGCCGGAAAGGGCCAGTTCCGACCCCTCCACCTGCCCGGAGATCTCGACGTACGCGCCTTGGTCGATGGGCGTTTCGGGCGTCGTATAGAGGACCACGCGGTGCCGGTCGCCCTCGTCCACGACCTTGCCCACCGCCTTGAGCGCAGTCTTCGAATCGGCGTGGAACGTCCCTTCGTACTCACCCATGAACGGTCCCGCCCACAGACTCGTCGTGAAAGCGAGAATCAACGCCAGGCAAACGATGTGTCTCATAGATGCATCTCCTTTCCAATTGTGGGGTGCGTTCTTGGCACACGCATCCGCTCTTGTCCGGCATTGTCGCCGCAACCAGCGCCCACGTCAACTGCGGAGATGCAATCGTCCCGAGATCTGCCTCAGTTCCCCCGCGATTCGTTCGCCCACTTGACCGGGTAGATGATGACTTTGTTCGGAATCTTCGGCTCTTGCTGCCGCGTAGCCTCCACTTCTGGCTGGAGATCCGCCAGGGCCTTCTGGTCGGCCGCCAGTCTCTCCTCCAACGACTTCTTCTCTCCGAGAGCACTCGTGAGGGCGGACTTGGAGTCGATAAAGCGGTTGGCCTGCTCCCGAAGCTGAGTGGCCATCTGCCGGCGGGCCTCGGTCCCCTGCAGGACGATGGCCTCTTCCACGTACATCATCTCCAGGCGGTTGATGATCTCTTGGCCCAAGCGCTGGCTGTCCCGCTGATGCTTCATGATAGCCTGCATTTTCGCCTTGATCCCGGCGCTCTCGACCTGGGCGGCATTGAGCATCCGATCCAGCTCTCCGATGGCCTCATGCGCTTCGCTCTCGGTGCGATAGGGCACGGTTTTCTGGGGGCCTTCCAGCGACTTCTGCGCCGTCTCGATCTGTTGCTCGACCTCCGCCAGTCTCTTTTGCTCCCGTGCGACCTTCTCGGCACTCTCTCGTACCTTCTTACTCCGCGAATCGAAGTATCCCCACCACCAGTCGTTCCTGGCAAACTGATAGTAGGCCTGCGCCATGTCCTTGGCGTCCGCCAGGCTCAGGGTGTAGAGGAACACCCGCTGGGGACCATTCGGATCGGGGCGATCCATCAACAGGCTCGTCCGAGGATTGTTGAGCAACGTTTTGGTCGCCCGCACAAAGGCTTTCTGCTGCTCTGACAGGCGCGCCTCCTCGGCATATCCTCCCCACTTGGCGTTTCCCACGAAGTTGTCCATCGTATGGCGTGCCGGCGAGGGCAGCCAGTCGATCGGAGACACCAGAGGGATAGCCACCGCGTAGGAGGGGCGGTACGAGGCAAATGGCTGCCATTCGGAGCCCATGCCGGACGCGATGTAAGGTCCAAGCGGCGTAGGACTGATCTCGAATTCAAGCTGAATCGGTATTTGGGTCGGCTCTCCGCCCTGTACCAGGGAGCAAACCAAGGCAAGCACGAAAACAGCCACAGATCGATTCATTGCAGAACTAATCATCTTGTGTACCTCCCAATTTCAGGTCAGGGTTGGCTTTGATGCTTTCGGCCGCCGGGGTGTCGGCGTACTGGCTAAGAATGTAACGATACTGCTGTTCGACAATGGACTCCGTGCCTTCGCACTGCGCGACGATGCGGGTGGCGGCCAGCAGTTGGGCCGCTGTGCCTGCCCGGGCCACCTGCCGCTGGACCTCCTCAAAAGTAAGGGCCGCCTGCTGCGAGGCTGGGCGAAGAGCCAGGAAGAACACGCCGCCTGTTGTGAGCAGGATACTTGCGGCAGCGGCAAGGACATAGAACGACCTGCGGCCCAGCTTCTGCACGTGCGGGACCGATGACACAGCGATCGGCTGAGCCAGGTTGTCCTCCCAGATAACCTTGGCCAAGCCGAGGGACCGTCGTAATGCCCTAGCTGTCTGTCGGCACCGCTCACACTCGTCCAGATGTCGGGCTACCGCTTGCGCCTCATCTTCCAGCAACTCGCCATCGACATAATCGATGATCCGGTCCGCGAATTCTTCACATGATGTCTTGGTCATGGCTCAATTCCTCGCCGGATGAGTCTTCCGGCCAGCAGCATCCGGGCCTCCCGCAGGCGGGCCCGCACGGTCGAGGCATTCATCTCCACGATCTCGGCGATGGCCTTCGAATCAAGATCGCAGAAGTACCGCAGGACGACGATCAGCAACAAGGTGGGGTCGAGTTGAGCCAGAGCCCGCCGGACGGCTTCAAGCTGCTCACCCAGGCCCACTTGATCCGGAGGGTCGCGATCGCCGCCCAAGACCTGCCCCAAGTCTGGGCGCCGCCTGAGGATACGAGACGCCCGGTGCCGGAAGCGCCGGCGGTGCTCCGTCAGACAGTGGTTCACCGTCGTTCTGACCAGCCATCGCACCATCACGTTTTCCTGCTCGAACTGCTCCGCATGTTTCAGGACTTGGATGGACACATCCTGCAGGACATCCTCAGCATCGGCGCTGTCCATGCCCATGCCGGCCGCGATCCGCCTCAGACGGTCCCGTTCCCGCAGAAATACGCTCAAGAGAGGTGGTTGCTCGGGCTGCCGGCCTATCGGCTCAGCACCTTCAGCAGCATCTCTGTCGCGGTCTTGTACCGTGCACATGCGTTTCCGTTTCATCCTGCGCTCGTCTGTAAAGATAACGCGCATCACTGCCCAAGTGTTGGCAAAAAGAGCACACTTGTGACGGGTCACCGGACAACGGAATTTCTGCCGGCTTGCAGCCGGAATGTGGTAAAATAGGGGTTTGGATGATCCGGAGAAAGGGTACGACATGTCAATGAGAAGACAGTGCCGCTACCGGCATGGTTGGTCCCTAGTCATATGCGTGGCCGTGCTGGGGTTGGCCCGGCCGGGACTGGGCTTGATGATCACCGAGGTGATGTACCACCCGCCCGGCTTGTCCGCCGTCACGGAGGATGAGACGCTCGAATTCATCGAGCTGTATAACAATCGGGCCACATCGGAGGACCTCAGCGGCTGGGCGTTTACCAAGGGCATCGACTACGTCTTCGAGCCCAACACGATTCTTGGACCCAAGCAGTACTTGGTCGTAGCCCGCGACCCGGCCGCCCTCAAGGCAACCTACAACATCACGAACGTGGTCGGCCCCTACACCGGCCGGCTCGACAATAACGGCGAGCGAATCGAACTGTCCAACGCCAACGGCGGGATCATGCTCTCGCTGCGGTACGAGAGCACCTATCCCTGGCCGGTCTCGCCCGATGGCACCGGGCACTCACTGGTCCTGGCCAAGCTCGGCGGCGACCCCGAGGAGGCCGGCACCTGGGCGGCCAGCACCACCATGGGCGGCAACCCCGGGAGCCCCGACGCCATCCAGGCCAGCGCGGCGCCCGTGAATGCGACAACAGTGACAATCCTCAACATCGGCGCGCCGGGCCGGTACTTCAAAGGCACCAAGGAGCCCTCGCCCAGCTCCAACGGGCAGCCGGCCACCACCTGGACCCAGGTGAGCTTCAACGACAGCCCCGCCACGACCTCGTGGCTCGATGGCCCCAGCGGGTACGGCTACAGCAACGATGCCGGCGAGTTGCAGTGGGTCGGGACGCAGTTGAACGACATGAACGGCAGGTATATCTCGATCTATGCCCGGCTGCGCTTCACGCTGACGGCCGCGCAGATCGCGTCGTTTTCGCAGTTGCAGGCCGAGGTCCACTACGACGACGGTTTCGTCCTGTATCTCAACGGCACGCGCGTGGGCGACAGCGGGACCATGTCCGGCACTCCACCAGCGTACAATGCCAGCGGCGGCCCGGCCGTCACCGAGCCGGCGATGAGCACCGTAGACCTGACCAGCCGCAAGAATCTCCTGGTGGCAGGCACGAACGTGCTAGCCTTCCAAGTCCACAACTCCGCGCTGTCGGGTAGTTCCGACTGCTTCGCGGGCGTCGTGATGCAGGCCACCATCGCCAAGGCCGGCGCCGGCAGCGATCCCGCCGCACGCCTCGTGATCAACGAACTGCTTCCCAGCAGCGGCACAACTCCCGGTTGGGTCGAGTTATACAATCCCGGCCCGACGGCCGTCGATCTGAGCCACGTCTACCTGAGCAACGACCGTTTCAACCTGCTCGCGTACAAAATTCCGGAGGGGACGGTCTTGCAGCCGGGCCGATTCTGGGCGGTGCGTCAGGGCACATCGCCCACTGAGCTGCCCTTCGCCTTGGGCCTAACCGGCGGGACGATCTATGTCACGGCCGCCACCGATGCGGCCAAGCCGGCGCCGACGCGGGTCTTCGACGCCGTGCGTTACGAGGGCCAGGAACCCGGCGTCGCCTTCGGCCGGTATCCCGATGGCTCCGCCTGGCTCGACAGCCTAGCCTCCGCCACCTTCGGGAAAGCAAACGCCCAGAGGCTCGTCCGCGATATTGTGATCAATGAGATCATGTATAATCACGCCGCCCGCGACGACCGCTACCAGTACATCGAGTTGTACAATCGCGGTACGCGCACGATCTCGCTCGAGGGCTGGTCGTTCACCAGCGGCGTGGCCTACACCTTCGCCAAAGGCGTCACGATGCTGCCGGGGTCGTACCTCGTAGTGGCGCAAGACCCGGGTTTCCTGGCCCAGATCTACAGCAACCTGACGGTGGGAGCAAATCTGGTCGGGCCCTGGACCGGCACGCTGAGCCATCACCGCGACCGCATTCGCCTGTCGTTTCCGCTCAGGCAGACGAATCCCAAGACCGGCAAGGCCGAAGACTACCTGGTCACGGCCGATGACGTGACCTACTACGACGGTGGCCGGTGGCCCGCGTGGGCCGACGGCATGGGCGCCAGCCTCGAGCTGCGCGACCCGGACAGCAACAATGACACGCCCGGCGCGTGGGCCGACAGCGAGGAGAGCAGCAAGACCCACTGGAAGCAGTTCTCGTACACCATCGACACCTCCGACGCGCAGTACACGCACGATTCCGTCACAGTCTTCGACTTCATGCTCCTCAACGCCGGCGAGATCCTGGTCGACGACCTGGAGCTGATTGTCGGCGGTGCGAACCGCTTGGCCAACAACGGCTTCGAAAGCGGCGAGACCTCCTGGCGCCTCCTGGGCAACCACACCCGGTCCTTCGCATCCACGGAGGACCACCACTCGGGCTCGCGGTCGCTGCACGTAATCGCCACCGGTCACGGGGACCCCGGCGCCAATCGCATCAACCAGTCGATCGCGAGCATCAACGCCGGCACGGTCACCTTCCGGGGCTGGGCCCGCTGGCTGCGCGGCAGCCGCTATCTGCTCCTGCGGACGACGCGCGAGAGATCGCCCATCATGCCGCCGCGACCGTCCTACGCGTTCGAGCTGGAGATGCCGCTCGACCTGGGCACGCCGGGCCGCAAGAACACCGCGTATGTCGCCAATCGTGGCCCGGACATTCTGGAGGTCCAGCACGCCCCCACCCTCCCCACCGCCAACCAACCCATCGTCGTGACGGCCCGCGTGGTCGATAATGACGGCGTCAAGTCGGTCACACTCTACTACCGGTCGGAGGGCACCAGCGCGTTCTCCAGCCTGGCGATGACCGATGGTGGGGCCGGCAGCGACAAAGTCGCCGGGGACGGTGTCTACTCGGCCACGATCCCAGGGGTCGGCGGCGGCGTAATGCGGGCGTTCTACCTCATGGCCTCCGACGGCACGGCCACCACGCGGTTCCCGACCACGCTGGAGCCCTCGGCGGATGCTCCGGATCGGACCTGCCTGGTCCGCGTCGCCGATGCCGCCCCCAGCACCCGCGTCAACACCTACCGTATCTGGATCTCCAACGATGCGGTCACTGCGTTCCGCTCCCGTTCGAACCTTTCCAACGAGCTGGAGGACTGCACGTTCGTCTACAACGACACCGATGTTTTCTACAATGCCGGACTCCGCCTGCGCGGCAGCCCCTTCCTGCGCTCAGGCGCCAACTGGAGTCCTCTGGACCGCCACGCCTTCCGTGTCGATTTCAACCCCGACCAGAAGTACCGCGGCCGTACGGAGATCAACCTCGATAACACCGAGGGCAGCTCGCGTGGGCCGCTCCAGGAACGAGCCTCCTACTGGTTCTTCGCCCACATGGGTCTGCAGTATTCCCGGCAGGAGTGGGTCCGGCTGATTCTGAACGGCCAAGCCTACGGCAGTTACGACGACGTGTGGAAGATCGACGGCGACTACATCGATTCCTGGTTCCCGGACAACGCCGATGGCTTCATCCACAAGATCGACGACTACTTCGAGTACAGCGCCGACGGCACCGGCTACACCAACATCGACGAAGGGCTGCGGGCCGACTCTCGGCATCCGCTGATCCCGGAGACCTACCGGTGGCATTTCGAAAAGCGGTCCCATCAAGAAGAGGACAATTGGCAACACCTGTTCGATTTCGCCGTTGCCATGAACACCGCCTCCACCGACCCACGCTACGCGCAGAACATCGAAGCCAAGCTGGACCCCCGGCACTTCGCGAGGATGTTGGCCGTCCGCCACGCCGTCGGCGACTGGGACAGCTACGGGTACACCCGCGGCAAGAACAACGCGTTCTATTACGCCCTGCCGGAAGGCAAGTGGTATTTCCTTCCTTGGGATATCGACTTTACCCTCGGTTCGGGCCGCGGGTCCAGCGGGAGTCTGTTTGAGGTGGCCGGCCAGTTCCCGGAGGTCACGGCGTTCCTGAACTATCCCAAGTACAAGCAGATGTACTACGACGCGTTCGCCGAATTGGTGAACGGCCCCTGGAAGACCTCCTACGGCACTAACGATCCGCCGACGGCCTTCGACCGCTTCCTGGACGAGGGGGCCGACGTGCTGGTCGCCGAGGGCCAGGGTGACGGCCGACGCAATGCCATCAAGCAGTTCGTCCGCGACCGGCGCAATTACATCCTGTCGCAACTCCCGGCCGCCCCGATCACCCGCACGCCGAAACGATAGCTGGAAACTCGAAATCCGAAGTACGACAACCTTGTTGCCCCGCGTCGTTCGGGCAATCCGAAACAAATTCGAATGCTCAAAATCCAAAATTCAAAACGGCCATGCACACCATTGCGTCTTGATCGTTAGTGCGGGTGCCACGCCTACACGCGGGTAGGCATGTGGGGAGCACTGTGCCAGAACCTGCCATCCGAGTCACCGTGTCCACGTGAGCACACGCATGGCACCCAGCCCCGCGCGTACGGCGAGCCCTGCCAGCCAGTAGAACAACAAAGGGGCTACGCGTCGGCGGCGCAGCCCCCAGAGAAAGCCTAAGTGCATCACAAGGACATGGAGCAAAGTGCTCCACGCCGACGTAGCCAGGTGACAAGGCTCGCACCGATGCCGACAAGAACGACGGCACCGGGAGCAGGAATGGGAGCCATATACACATTGTCGATATTGGCCTGTGCGGCTGCCCCCCGGTTCACTCCCGAGTAGTTGCCGTCGTCTCCCATTCCATAGCGGGAGCCACCCAGGAAGACCAAGTCATTCGAGAAGCCGCCTCCCAGCACAAGGAGGCCCGTCTGCCAGATCGGCGTTCCCGTTCCACGGTCTCGCAGGCCGAAAGTGGCGACATCCGTGGCAGGATCGTAACCCAGCGTGCACGTGTACCACTGGCCGACCTGCCAGCCATTGTATGGCCCCCAGACAACGGATCTGCCGCCGACTCCATCGGCATAGAGGCCCATTGATCTGCCGGAATCTCCGTAGGACAAGGTGGCAAAGACGGCTTGGCCCGGAAGACCCGCGCCAGCTTTCAATTGGCTGTCGAAGAGCCCAAATTCAACGGCCGATGACCACTGCATGCTGGCAACCTGGACATCCCAGGAGAGTGCGAACCCTGGTCCCACTGGAGGTAGCAGCTTGCCGAAGTATCGGTTCGGCTGGTACGCGGGTGCGTTGTTCTCCACTCTGGCATGATACCACTGGTTCGTTGCATCCCAGTAGTAGTTGGCCGGCTGATCCGTGGTCCAGCCGGGATCCGTCGAGAAATCCGTGCTGTACGGCACCGCTACCGTGACGTTGGGCATGCAGAACAGCCCAACTATGACGCAACTGCATAATGCGATATTCCTTCTCATATTCCTCCTCCATTCAGACTGAATACAGTTGTTCAGGCGTAGTTGGGTGCGCTCAGGGAAAGCCGTACCGGTACGCGCCTGGGTCCTTCCGAGGCCGTGCGGTTAAGTTGTGTCCGCTTTTCTTCGATGCTCCAAGTCAAGGATGCTGTGCGCACACGCCCACCGTACCGGCCTGAACAGACTGGGAAGAAAGCGGGGGGCCACGGCATCCAGCAAGACCATGGAGAAAATATCTAATCAGACCGTAATTGTCGTGTTCGTGCAAGCCTGGTCTGGATCGACCAAGATGCTGACAGCTACCCCCCCCCCCACTGTGGCGCATCTCGTTCCGCTCAGCGGTTGCTCAGGCCGCTGCACTCGTGACAATGCCGACCTTGCCGATCGCGTCATGTACATCACACCCTCCCCGCTCCCGCAACTCATCTCGGCGCCTAGCACGTGCGGGCGGAGTAGAAATCGCCTCTTCGCGCCGATCCCTGCGCGTTTGCAGTGTGACTACCTCCTCCTATGAGGTGACTCCTATATACCGGACCGGATTACGGCCTGTCAAGAGCAAAATCCTTCCGACGCAGAATATCGGCATGTCGCCTTCGGGCGCAGCACGATGGTCGTATCGTGAAAATGCTGGCGGCCCCAAGGCGGCAAACTCAGGTTTCAATGCCGCGACGCTCCCAGATTACAGGAAGCGAGCGCAGATTATGGCTTTTGGAGGATCTTTAGCGCGTTGGCTCGATAGACTTTCTCCAGAACTGGATCTCTCAGGTCCAGGCCGTAGAGCGGCCAGTGATAGGTGGAGAAATTCCAGGCGTAGAAGTGCTCGTCCGTCGATTCGAGGACCCGGAAGGTGAAGCGGTACGTGTCCACGCCGGCGCCCATGTCGGTGCCGTAGACGAGCCGGTCCTGGTACTTCTCATAGAACCGCCCGACGAACCGGGGGATGGCGGCGGTCTCGGCGTAGCGGGCGGAGATATCCGCGTACAGGTTCGGGTACTTGTCAAACATCTGGCCCAGCCGGTTCAGGTCGTAGCAACAGTTGGCGAAGTGACAAGCGATGAAGGTCGTCTTCGGGTGCCGCGCTACGGCCCGATCAAGGATCTCGACCATTCCTTGGTGACCGACGATGCCAGGCTGATTGTCCAGCCGCCACGTGTAGGCGTTCATCAGGCCGTCGTTCTTGGCGTCCATCGGCAGGTACATCCAGTAGGGGTCGGCGATATGGATGTTCACCGGCATCTTGAGCTCGGCACATTTCTCCAGCAGAGGGTCCATACGGGGGTCGTCCAAGTGCATGCCCCAGGCCGGGGGCCGGCAGTAGAACAGGCCCTTGCCCTTGTCGCCGAGCTCGCCCACGCCTTTGGCCCCGGCCTTGCGGCACCGCTCCAATTCCTTTACCGCCGCCGGACCGAAGCCCTCCTTGTCGTAGCCTGTGTAGTCGAACCCGCACCAGACCTCGAACCGGTCGGGGTATTTGGCATAAAGCGCGTAGATCGAGTCAAACTCCTTGCCGGTGGCCATCGTCATCACGATCGCCTTCTCGACTCCCGCTTCGTCCATCATGCGGACCCACTTGGCCACCTGCTCGGACGTCTTCGCGTAGACGTGGGCGTGCATGTCAATCGCCGGATACTTGGCCTTCGGTACGGTCGTCTGTGGGACCTTGTAGACAGACTGCGGGTGAAAGTCCTTGAGCAAGAGCTGCTCGGGGTCCGCCTTCCCCTCGGCCGATAGTGCCACAGCAGCACCAATAAGCACTGACACCATGAGGACAAGGATGTGCAAATACGCCTCTCGACTGCGTCTTACTTCTCCCATGACAAGGCTCCTTTCTGACTCGAATCAAATGTCGCCTGCAACCATTGGCTGGCCCAGGTATTCTATCGTTCCACACTCCCAACGCGAAGAGCCTTTTAGTCCAGACGCTTGATGCTTGCGATTTTGCGGGATGGCGGTATCGTAGGGTCACGTGGTACGTGGTTTGTCCGCGTAGGTTGCGCGTCCCCGCACGATCTCGTCGCAGGGGCGCGAACGCCCATGAATTCAAGACCACGGGCAAGATGCCCGTGCCACGAAGAAACGCCTGACGGCGTCACTACCAACGGGGCAGGCCCGAATTGACGAAAGGATAGGCCATGATCGACAAACCTACCGTACGGATGCTGTCCTTCCGCTGGCTGCTCTTTGCGATCCTCGCGCTCGCCTACTGCTTCGTCTACTTCCATCGCAACTGCCTGTCGATCGTGGCGGACGATCTGGTGCGGGAGTTCGAGGTGACGGCCAGTGCGATCGGGGTGCTCGGCTCGATCTACTTTTACTGCTACGCCGCGATGCAGTTCCCCGCCGGTTTGCTGTCCGACTCCGTCGGGCCCCGGCGCACGGTCACCTTCTCGCTGCTCCTGGCCGCGGCGGGCAGCCTCCTGTTTGCCCTGGCGCCCACCTTCACCGTGGCGAAACTGGCGCGGGTCATGGTCGGCCTGGGAGCCTCGATGGTCTTCATCCCCACCATGAAGATCCTGGCCCAATGGTTCCGGGCCCGCGAGTTCGCCTTCATGTCGGGCCTGATGCAAGCCGCGGGAGGTGTGGGAATTCTCGGCGCCACGTCGCTGCTGGGATGGCTGGCGACGCAGGCCGGATGGAGAGTCTCATTTGGGATCATCGCCGCCGGTACGCTCCTGCTCGTCCTGGGGGCATGGTGGCTCGTGCGGGACCGCCCGGCCGACAAGGGATGGCCTTCCATCGCTGAGATCGATCACCAGGAGAGCACGCCGGTTGCCTCACAAACCAAGATTAGCCTGGGGCATGGTGTCCGCATCGTACTGGCGCAGAAGTATTTCTGGCCGGTGGCGATCTGGTTCTTCTTCGATTGCGGCATCTTCTTCGGCTTCGGCAGCCTCTGGAGCGGGCCGTACCTGGGTCACGTGTACGGCATGAGCAAGGTCGAGACCGGAGCGGTCCTGAGCATGATCGCCTGGGGCATGGTCCTCGGCGGACCGCTGCTCGGCGTGTTGTCCCAGAGGGTGCTCCGCAGCCGCAAGAAGACCTTTATACTGTGCACGTCCGCCCTGGTCATCCTGCTGCTGGCTTTGGCTCTCTTCCCGACCGGCTTGTCCCGGACCGTTCTGGTGGTCTGGTTCTTCCTGTTCTCCGTCTGCTCCTCGGCCATCGTGATCATGGCCTTCACGACCACGAAGGAGCTCTTCCCGGTCGAGATTGCCGGCACCTGCGTGGGCATGGTGAACTTCTTCCCCTTCTTCGGCGGGGCGATCTTCCAGCCACTGCTGGGCCGAGTGCTGGACGCTTACGGCAGGAACGATGCGGGTCGATACCCCGTGGAAGCCTTTCGCACCGTCCTGCTCGTTCTCCTGGCCGCCTCCGTCCTGTCGCTGGCGTGCACGTTTCTGATGAAAGAGACATACCGCAAGTGACAAGCCCCCGGCTTGTCATCCTGAGTGCAGCGAAGGATCTGGGCCGCGTATTAGAGAGACCTCTCATCCTCCGCCCAGATCCTTCGCCTTCGGCTCAGGATGACAAATCCACATTTCGTCTCAGCTCTTCGGGACTCAGGCTTCTTCGACCACCTTGAACCCCATGAGGCTGCCGAGGTCCTTGATGCTTTGCATGTGGTCGCCGAAGAAGACGGCCCGATGGAGCAAGGCCATCACGCCCCCTTCGATCTGGCCGGCGCCCCAGTTCTGGAACATGCTGCGGGCGTCCTTGACTCTCGTCCAGAACTGCGTGCGGCAGCCGAGCTCATCGTGCGTCACCTTGAAGATGTCGCCCGTCGAGATGACCATCGTGTCGAGGTTGACGAACTTGGCGCAGGTGACGGCCTGGTTCAGCGGCATTTCCACCTCCAGCGCCACCCCCTTATCGCTATCGGTCTGGGTGCGGATCTGGAACGGCAGGCGTTTACTCTTCGGCCCCGCCATCTTGGTGGCACAGGTGCAGTGGAAGTGGATCAGGGCGTTGTTGGCGACGTCGAAGACCGGGTCGGTAATGAAGCCGGGCACGTTGAACGCGTAATCGAACATCAGCATGGTCAGCGTCGAATCCATGTCGCCCTCGCAGGCGCCGACGAGACCCAGGTCGTTCAATTTGCTGAACGTGAAGCACCCTTTGGCCGGCTCACCCATGCAGTTGGAGCTGGTGACAGCCTGGGCGCCCTTCTCCATCATCATTCTCTTGACCGCCAGATAGAACCGTGCCGAGCTGACGATCTCGTCTTTCGTCGGCTCGACAATCTTCTTGGCCTTACTGATCCAGTATTGCTGAGCCTCGGTCTCGGCGTCCTTGAGGCTCACCGCCTGGTGGGCCTTGAGGGTCTCCTCGACGGTGACGGGGATCATCTCGCAGCCCAGCTTGGCCTTGACCTGCTCCGCCGAGCAGGCAGCCGCAGTCCCCACGGGTCCACGAATGACGAGGATGCGGGTCTTGGCCAAATGCGGCTTGACGCGCATGAGGCCGACCACCTGGTCCAGATCGCTCCAGTTGCTGGACGGCATCAGGACCACCTTCTTGCCCTGTTTCGCCCATACCGGAAAATACATCCAGCCGTGACCGCTGAACGGCTGCGAAAAGACCACCGTCGGCAGGCCCTTGTCCACGATCTTGGTCATTGCCTGCAAGGGCGCATCGCCGCCGTGGCCGCACAGGTGGAACATGAGCACGCCGTCCGCCTCCGCCAACTTCGGCAGCACCTGCTCCACGTCCGTGGCCGGCACCATGTCCCCACCGATGAATTTGACGTCGCCGAGCTTGGACTCCAGGTCAGCCAGGTAACGGTTGAATTTATCCACCTCCGCAGTCGGCCGGGAGAGGTAGATTCCGCCCGTCCTGCCGATGTAGACCTTGTAGATCTTGGCGGGCGTCATCTTCGGAGGCCAGTTCTCTTCATTGCCCTGGGCCGCCGCCAACTGCGAGCCCAGCAAGACCGCCCCTGCCCCCGCCGCACTTACGCCCAGAAATTCTCGTCGATTCATCTGTCCGCTCATGGTCGCCACTCCTTAAAGCCGTTGCGGCTTGCTTGAGGTTACTCAATGGGCCCGCCCAATGAACCGGCGGCACTCCGAGGCGTCATTTTGGCACACCCCTGCGCCGACTTCCAGCATTTTCCCGCTTTTCCCGACTGGCGCTTGCACGCCAACCCACCTTGCGGGAAACTGGTGTTGTCGTTGCACCAGATTGGGGTTCTGCGACTACGGAGCAACCGTGATGAGACGAAACAGAGATCGTCGGGTGTGGGCCCGCCAACGCGACGCGTCGCGTTGGGGGACCCTGTGCCGTGCGCACCTTCTCCTTTTGATTTTGCTTTCCCTTGGCTGGTCGCAGCCGGCGGTCTCTGGCAATCCCGCCGGCGAGCAGGCATCGCAGGCTGTTCGCTACATAATCATCGTCACCGGCGATGAGCTACTCGCGGGCGCGTATCCGGATGGGCACACGTTCTTTATCACCCGGACGCTGCGGCCCCTGGGTCTGCAATGTGTCGGCTCCATGTTCGTGGATGACAGTCGAACGGAGATCCATGAGGCCCTTCGCTTCGCGAGCGGCAAGGCGAAGTTGATCATCGTCACCGGCGGCCTGGGACCGACGGACAACGATATCACCCGCGAGGCGCTGCGCGACTATACGGGCATCGAACTGCGCGAGCATCCGGACGTGCTGACCGCGCTGGCGAAGCGTTTCAATACGCCCGTCGCGGAACTCCGCGCCAATCTGCGCCGGCAGACGCAGGTGCCGGTCCAGGGGACGTACCTGAAGAACGCCAATGGCACGGCGGTCGGCTTGGTCTTCGAGATGCCGGAGCGCGTGATTGTGGCCCTGCCGGGACCACCGCGAGAGTTGCAGCCGATGGTTCGGGACGAGTTGATCCCGTACCTGAGCCGGCGCTTCGGCACCCGGCCGCCGGGGGCCGCGCTGACCCTGCGCTTCGTCGGTCTCGGCCAATCGCAGATCGATCAGACCCTCAAGGACCATGTGACGCTGCCGCCGGACGTGATGACCTCCTCCCAGTTCGAAGGCAGCCGGGTGGATTTTACGTTCTCTCTGCCCAAGGACACGCCCGAGGATCGGGCACGCCTCCAAGCACTCAAGGCCAAGATCGTCGAATACCTGGGCGAGAGCATCTACGCGGAGGAGGAGACGACATCGCTGGAAGACTGCGTCGTAAAGCTGCTGGCAGCCCGAAGTCAAACGCTTGCCTTGGCGGAAGTGGGCAGCGGCGGCGCCTTGGCCGCGGCACTCAATGGAGCGAAGGACGCTCAGCGGGTCCTCGTGGGAGCGCACGTCGCCCCAACACCGGAGAGACTGCGACATCTGCTGGGGATTCGCCCAGAGACGTCCGAAGGCAATCCGACGCAGCAGTTCGCCCGAGCAGCAGCCGACGAGGCCGCCAGTCAATGGGCCATTGCTGTGGGCGAGGTCCGTCGAAGTGACAGCGGCTCATTCCTGGAAGTCGCGCTGCGACTGCCCGATGGGCAGGTAGAGACTCGTTCAATCCGGGTCCAAGTCGCAGATGCCTCCGCCCGCGCGCGGCTGATCACCGACCTGCTGGACCAGTTGCGGCGTAGACTCAAGCAAGGAGCGACTCATGCCCAATGACGTGCAGGTGAGAATCGCCGAGACGAAAGATATCGAGACCATCGCCGAGCTCAACATCGCCATGGCCTGGGAGACGGAGCAAAGACAACTCAATCCGGCAACGATCCGGCGGGGCATCCAGACGGTCATGAATGACGCGGATTACGGGTTCTATGTCGTGGCGGAGTGCGAGGGCGGGGTCGTCGGGTGTCTGATGATCACGTTCGAGTGGAGCGATTGGCGGTCCGCCCTCTTTTGGTGGATCCAGAGCCTCTATGTGAGGCCGCGGTATCGCCGCCGGGGCGTGTTCAAGTGTCTGCACGACTTCGTCAAGACCCAAGCCTTGCAGCATCCGGAAGTCTGCGGCGTTCGCCTGTACGTCGAGCAATCCAACCACGTGGCCCAGCGGGCCTACGATCAGATCGGCATGAGGCCCACGACGTACCGGATGTACGAGGAGACACTCCGGTGCACGCCCTGACGGACGGCGTCGTCAGGCGCGACCGAGCGAAACAGATCAAGAGCGCACCGAACGTCAACCGACTTCACACCAGAGCAGCGTGCGCCAGGAACTGGGGCGGCCGGTGGGAGATCGGGACGATGCCGGACCGGCTGACAAGCCCGACGGTCGGTTTGATCCCAACAATGCCATTCACGGAGGACGGGGAGACGATGGAGCCATCCGTCTCCGTCCCGATGGCAACGGCACAAAAATTGCCAGACACCGCGACCGCCGACCCTGAGCTTGACCCCGATGGATTGCGATCGAGCGCGTACGGGTTGTGCGTCTGTCCGCCTCGCGCGCTCCAGCCGCTGGTGGAACGGGTCGAGCGGAAGTTCGCCCATTCGCTGAGGTTCGTTTTGCCCAGCAGGACCGTCTCAGCGACTCTCGACGATCAGAACCCGCATCGCGTGTCCTGCGAGCCGGACGGGGCTATCACCTGGCAATGCTGTCTGCGATCCGCCCACGGGGTCCAGAAGCGCCTGCCGCCCTTTGATCGACAGATTCAGTCGGAGTTCCAGCTCGCCGGCACTCTCGTTGAAAAGCAGGTAATAGTCAACGCCGCTCTTGCGAACGTGACGCACGCGGAGGTCCGGGGCCGCCGGCGCGATCCGCACGTCCGGTGGAATCAGTCGGTCGATCTGAGCAACGAACTCGGCATCTCCGATCCCCTGGTCCCAGCGAATGATTCGCCCCGCTTTCGTCAACGTGTCGATGGCCGACTGAGCCTTCTGCGGCGGGTCCTCTTCGAGGATCAGGACGCGATAGCGCATCCCGGCAAGATGAATCCCGTCTGCATCCACCCTGGCATCCTCCCACAGGTGCCGTGCCTCCAGATAGTTGAAGTCCCGCTGGTGCTGGAAGCAGACCTTCGCCGCCCGCCAGGGCAGATAGTCGTTCAGACCAAGGATCGCCAGCTCGCAAACGTGCGTGCCGTCCGTGTTGAGCCAGCATAGGCGCGAGGTCGCCCGGGCAAAGGGCTGGTACTGGGGCCACCAGGTGTTGTTCGGCCCCACGTCCGGCGGACGCTCGTCAATGCGCGGGCCGCGAATGGAGTAGAAGAACGCGTGCGGCACGAGCAGATTGCAGCCACGAACGAGCAGCCAGTGCGCCAGCCACTTCATCTCATCAAAGGTGAAATTCGTGCCATAGGCCCCGCAGAACTCGTTCAGGTTGCGGCGGCGGCCCAGATGAATCATCGCCGACGAGGCACATTTGGCCTGGGTCGATTGCTCGCCTTCGAGGGCCGTGGGTCTGCCCGGCTCGATGTACCGCCAGACGATGTCCTGGCCCGGGATATGAAAATACCGGAGTTGGCCGATATCGTCCGCCCCTGCTGGATGGCCGGTCAGGCAGATGCCGTGGGCACTGCACCACTGCGAGATCGGCTGGTAGAAGGTCTGCTCCAGGCGGGCTTCGAGGGCGCGGTTGTAGTCCCTTCGGTACTGCGTGGCGTCCGGCTCATCGGCATACCACAGGGCCGGCAGGCGTTCCGTGAAGTCGTAACCCAGGAAGGCATTGACATGCTCAAGAATGCCGGTCGTCCCGGCGACCATGCCCCGCTCGGCCCCTCGGGCCAGCAGCGACGGCTCATCGGTGAAGATCGCCTTGACGGTCCGGCCGAAGTGTCGCCCGAACTCGTCGTAGTACTTCTGGTACACGTGCCGAATGAAGCAGGCGACCGCCTCCGGATTCAGGATGTCGGCGCCCGGCGGCTGATTCTCCGGCACCTCCCGGTGATCGGCCCGACGGGGCGGGTCGTCCTGCGTGAAGTGCAAGCCGCGAATGACAGAATAACCATCGCGGGCCGCCCGGTCGATGACGGCGATGCGACGGCCATTAGCCTTCCGCCGGACGATGGCGACCAGGTTCTGGCCCGGTGTCAGAGCCGGTTGGTCCTTGTCATCGAGATCAACGCACACCAAGCCGCGTGTGCGGAAGGCAGGATTCTCCGCCACCACCTGACCGCTGGACGAACCGCTCGGATACATCCCTTCATCGTACAGGATGACCCACATGTCCCGCTCGGCAGCCCGCTCGATCACGAACCGCATCAAACCAATCATCCGGTCGCTGAGCCAGCCGATGCTTTTCGGCAGGCCCGCCCGCGCGTGGATCACAAAGCCATGGACGCCGTGCGTCCGGAAATCTTCCATCTGCCGAAGCAGCTCGGTTTCGGACAGATCGTCATTCCAAAACCAAAAGGGCGCCTGCGAGAACTCGCTGGGTGGGTCGAGCCATTCCTTCGGCAGCGTGATCCCTATCCCGTTCGCGTCGGATTCGGCCGAGGACCGACCGATCGACGGCAGAACCAGCCCGGCGGCCCCAGCCCCAACGGCACCCAGGAAACTACGACGATTGAGCCTATCTATCATGGTTCTCATGAGATACAGAGTACCGCACCACTCGCGTCCTGGGAAGATCAGGCGCGCAGGCTCTTCCATTGTTTCAAAGAGGAGTCTATAATAGCAGCAATGGCGTCCGGTCTGGTGTACGAGATCGCCAGGAAAAAGGAGGTGAGGCATGATGGTGCAGCGACGAGCGTTCACTTTGATCGAGCTGCTGGTCGTCATCGCGATCATCGCGATCCTGATGGCCGTGCTGATGCCCGCACTTGGTTATGCCCGCAAGCTCGCCCGCGCCGGCGCCTGCCGGAGCAATCAGCGGCAGATGTGCCTGGCCATGAACCTCTACGCGCTCGACCATGCGGACCGGACCATGCCCTTCTCGCATCTGATGGGCCAGTATTGGTTTCATCAACTGGCGCCCTACCTGAGCGCCAAGGACTATAAGAACAATCCGCAGGAGCACATCAAGGGCGTCATGGAAGTGTCATTTTGCCCGGTGACGAAGCGCCAGGAGCGATCGGAGGATTCCTACTACGGCACGGCCTATCGCACCTGGCGCTTTCTGGGCGGGGAAGGGAGCTACGGGCTGAACCTGTGGCTCCAGCCCAGCGACACGATCTATCGCCCCGCCCTGCCCGGCCAGCAGAAGAATTTCTTCGAGAAGTACTCGGACGCTAACGGCTCGGTCCCGGTGCTGGGCGACTCCGTCTGGGTCGGCGCCTGGCCCTACCCGGACGACCAAGTCCCGAACGATCTCACGGGCGACACAGGCTACCCCGGCTACCCACATGGCGAGGGCTATTTCATGGGCCGATTCTGCATTGACCGCCACAAGATGGCGATCAACCTGGGTTTCGTGGACACCCACGTCGAGCGTGTGCCCTTGCGGGAGCTGTGGGCCCAAAAATGGCACCGCACCTTTGTCCCGAACCCCAACGTGTCCTTGCCGTGAATGCTCCCCTCCCGAAGAAGCACTGGACATTTCGCCGCGCGCGCCCTATTCTTGTCGCCTTGCGCGGGTCGCCGTGCGTCCCGATGACGGCTGGTGCGGGAATCGTGGAATTTCCTTCCCTTGGGACGCGTCTATCATGGGTCTCTGCGACAGATGACGTGAGGTAACTGCAGATGGGTATCGCCTGGTTGAGGTCCAATAAAAACCTCCCTTTCATATTGTCTTTGGCGTTTCTGGGCTGTTCTTGCGCCCCCCATGACGCGCGTGTTTCCAGGGACTATATCGGCCCGCGAGCGGCGGAGCCAAATGCCCTGACCCCAAACACGAGCCGGGACGCGAATCCGCAATCCGCGATCCGCACTCCGCAATCGGATACAGGGCCTTTGAGGATCACGACCGAGCAGGCAACGCTGCTGGCGCTGGAGAACAACCGGTCCCTGGTGGTCGAGCGGCTCAATCCTCAGATTTCGCAGACGTTCGTGCCAGAGCGGTTCTCCGTCTTTGACCCTGTCCTGGCTGGGCAGGTGGGCTATGGGTGGGACAGGCTCACGCAAGGACCGGCGGACTTTGACCGCAGCGGCCCCACAGCGGCCATCGGGGTCCAGGAGTTCCTACCCACAGGGACCTCGCTTGGAGTCACCGGGAGCACCTCTCTGCTCGAACTGGCCGGCCCTCCGGCGAATGACGACAAGTATGCGACCACGATCGCTTTCAACGCAACTCAGTCACTGCTGCGGGGCTTCGGGACGGCCGTGAACCTGGCCTCGGTAAACCAGACGAAGATTGATGTGGAGATCTCCCGGTACGAGTTGAGGGGTTTTGTGCAAACCCTGATCGCTCAGGTCGAGGAGACCTACTGGGATTACGCCATGGCGGAGCGGAAGATCGAAATCTATAGCCAGTCCCTGAACCTGGCGCAGAAGCAACTGGAGGAGACACAGGAACGCATCAAGGTGGGCAATTTGGCGCCGACCGAGCAGTCGGCGGCCGAAGCGGAGGTCGCGTTACGCCGTGAGGCCCTGATCAACGCCCGCAGCACATTGGCGAAGACGAAGCTGGACTTGCTGCGATTGGTCAATCCGCCCGGTGCCAACCTTTGGAATCGGGAAATCGTGTTGGCCAGCCTCCCCACGAGCCCCTCGATCACGCTTGATGAGGTGGAATCGCACGTGAAACTGGCCATGCAAATGCGTCCTGACCTGAATCAGGCGAGGCTGCTGTGGCAGCGCGGCGACCTGGAGATCGTCAAGACCCGCAACGGTCTGCTGCCCAAGCTCGATTTATTCGTCACCCTCGGACGGACCGGATTCGCAGAGTCGTTCGGCAAGTCGATTGCCGGCACCGATGACAACGGCTACGGCGCCCTGGCGGGGCTGAATTTTGAATTCCCGGTATGGAATCGTGCCGCCGAGTCGCGTCACCTGCGTGCGGTCATCACGCGTCAACAGGCCAAGGAGGCGATCGGCAATCTGTCCCAACTGATCGAAGTGGACGTGCGGACGGCGTACCTGGAGATCGCCCGCTCGCAGGAGCAGGTGGTCGCCACGGCCGCGACGCGCAAGCTCCAGGAAGAGAAGCTCCGCGCGGAGACCGAGAAGTTCCGCATCGGCAAGTCCACCTCGCTGCTCGTCGCTCAAGCCCAACGGGACCTGGTTTCGAGCCAGATCGACGAGATCCAGGCCGTGGTCACTTGCTTGAAGGCACTCGTGGAGATCTACCGGCAGGAGGGCTCGCTGCTCGAGCGGCGGGGGATTGCCGGGCCGGGGCAAGAACCGGTAAAATTGCCCGACGAATTCTGACGATGAGCGAATCGATACCTCCATGCTCAACAGGAAATCAGATATGATTGTGCGGTCACAAACTCGAAGTAGATTCAGAGCGTCCGAATCCCAAGTTCAAAACGGGGCACCGGGTCGCCGACAGCGTTTCGGTCCTTCGAATTTTGGGTTTGTTTCGGATTTCGAATTTCGAATTTCGAATTTCTTGCTTCCCCAAGCCTTGGTCCTCGTCGTGTTAATTGTGGGCCTGTTCTGTCTCGGCTGCGAGAAACGCTCGGCGGCCAAGCCGACCAAGGGACCGAGGAGTGAGGGCGGCGCACCGGTTCCGGTTACCGCGACCACGGTGGCCCAGAAGACGACCTCCGTGGCGGTCCCCAGCTTTGGCACGGTCGAAGCCTACGCCGATGTCGAGGTGAGAGCCCAGGTGACCGGCATCTTGGAGAAGGTGCACTTCGTGGAAGGCCAGATGGTCAAGAAGGGTGATCGGCTGCTGTCGATCGACCCACGCCAGCCGCAGGCCACTCTCAAGGCGGCCCAGGCCAACCTGGAGAAGGATCAGGCCCAACTGAAAAACGCCGAGCGCGAGGCCACGCGACAGACCGAGTTGCTGCAAAAGGGCTTTGCTTCCCAGGATGTCTATGACCAAGCGGTAACGGCGGTGGAGACACTGCGAGCCGCTATGAGCGCCGACAGGGCAGCCATCGAGAATGCGGCCCTGCAACTGGACTACTGCTCGGTCTGCTCGCCGGTGGACGGCTGTACCGGCCGTCTCCTGGTCCATCGGGGCAATCTCGTCAAAGCGAATGACACCTCCGTGGTGACGATCCGGCAGGTCGATCCCATCTACGTGAGCTTCTGGGTGCAGGAGCAGCACCTGTCGGCGATACGAAAGAACATCGCCGCCAAGGCGCTCGACGTCGGGGTGACGCTGCCCGGCGAGGAGAAAGAGCCGATCCACGGGGCCTTGTCCTTCATCGACAACACCGTGGACCCCGACAACCGGACAATCCATCTGCGGGCCACGTTCGCCAACCTGGACCGGCGGCTCTGGCCCGGCCAGTACGTCAAAGTGCTTCTGACCATCGCCCAGGAGCCGAATTCCATGGTGGTGCCTTCCCAAGCCATCCAAACCGGGCAGAGTGGGCGATTCGTGTACGTCGTCAAGTCGGACCAGACGGTCGAGACCAGACCGCTTGCCCTGAAGAGGGAAGTCGGCAACGAGTCGGTGGTCGAGGGCTTGAAGCCGGGCGAAGTCGTCGTCACGGACGGCCAACTGCGGCTGGTCTCGGGCGCACGCGTGCAGATCAAGCCAGGTTCAGGTCCCCAACGGCCAACTCCCGCGCCGAGCGGCCCTTCCCAACCATCCTCGACCGCGGTTGAGGGCTCGGATTCGCCACAGAGGTAAGGTGACACATCCATGGGTTTCACAGATCTCTTCATCAACCGCCCGGTCATGACGACGCTCGTCATGATGGCGATTCTTCTGTTCGGCATTTCGGCCTTCCAAAAACTCCCGCTGAGCGACCTGCCGAACGTCGATTTTCCCACCATCTCCGTCTCCGGCTCGCTGCCCGGCGCCAGCCCGGACACGATGGCGGCCGCCGTCGCCACACCCCTGGAAAAGGAATTCTCGACCATCGCCGGCATCGACTCGATGCTGTCTACCAGCACCCTGGGCAGCACCTCGATCACCCTGCAGTTCACCCTGGACCGCGACATCGATGCGGCCGCCCAGGACGTCCAAGCAGCGATCGCGCGGGCGCTGCGCAACCTGCCCCGGGACATGCCCAGCCCCCCCTCATACCGTAAGGTCAACCCGGCCGACCAGCCGATTCTCTTCCTCGCCTTGACCGGCTCCACGATTCCCCTGTATGCCTTGAGCGAGTACGGCGAAAACCTGATGGCGCAGCGGATCTCGACCATCAACGGCGTGGCCCAGGTGATGGTCTATGGTGGCCAGAAATACGCCGTCCGGGTCAAGCTCAACCCGATGGCGCTCTCCAGCAAGGCGATCGGGATCGATGAGGTCTCCGCCGCCATCGAAAACGGCAACGTGAATATGCCGACGGGCGTCCTGTATGGGCCGCACCGTGCGTACACCGTCCTGGCCTCCGGTCAGCTCAACACCGCCGACGCCTATCGGCCTTTGATTGTGACCTACCGCAACGGCTCACCCGTGCGTCTCGGCGATCTGGCGGACGTCACCGACAGCGTCGAGAACGACAAAGTCGCGGCGTGGTACTTCAACGGCGTCGATCAGCAGCGGTCCATCGTCCTGGCGATTCAGCGCCAGCCCGGCACCAACACCGTCCAGGTCGCGGAGGCCGTCAAGGCGCTGCTGCCCACGTTCCGGGATCAACTCCCGGCCTGCGTGGTCATGAACTTCTTGTTCGATCGGTCCCTTTCGATCAAGGAATCGGTCACCGACGTCGAATACACCCTGCTGCTCACTCTGTTTCTGGTCGTCCTGGTGATCTTCCTATTTCTCCGCAACGTCTCGGCCACCATTATCCCGAGCCTGGCGCTGCCCATGGCCGTGGTCGGGACGTTCACCATGATGTACCTGCTCAGCTACAGTCTCGACAACCTCTCGCTGATGGCCTTGACGCTGTCGGTCGGCTTCGTCGTCGATGACGCCATCGTCATGCTGGAGAATATCGTACGGCACCTGGAGATGGGCAAGCCCCCGCTCAAGGCCGCTCTCGAAGGCGCCAAAGAGGTCGGTTTCACGATCGTGAGCATGACGCTGTCCCTGGCGGCGGTCTTCATCCCGGTCTTGTTCATGGGCGGTCTGATCGGCCGACTCTTCCGGGAGTTCGCCGTGACCATCGGCACCGCGGTGATGGTCTCCGGGTTCATCGCCCTGACGCTCACACCGATGCTCTCCAGCCGCTTCCTGAAGTCGCCGAGGGAAATCCATCACGGCCGGGCCTATCTGTGCTCCGAATGGCTCTTTCAACTCTCGCTGCGTTTCTACGAGCGGACGCTCCGCGCGGTCCTGGCGCACCGGCGCAGCGCCCTGCTCTTTTCCGCCGCGACGCTGGCCGGGACCGTCTGGCTGTTCATCCACATCCCCAAGGGCTTTTTGCCCAATGAGGACCGCGCGCAGATCTCGGGGTCTACCGAGGCGGTCGAGGGCATCTCCTACAAGTCCATGTTCGAGCACCAGCAGGCGGTCGCCGCGATTCTGGCGACCAAGCCTGAGATCCAGTCGTTCATGTCGAGCGCCGGGGCTCGCGGCAGCTCTGGCAGTAACAACGGCAACCTGATGATCCGCCTCAAGCCCCGATCCGAGCGGCAGTTCAGCGCCGATGAGCTGATTCAACAGTGGCGGCCCACCCTCAACTCCATTCCGGGCATGCGGGTCTTCCTGATGAACCCGCCCACGATCGCCATCGGCGGCCGCATGAGCCGCAGCCAGTATCAATTCACCATGCAAAGCCCCGATACGGCGGAGCTCTACCAGTATGCACCCCAGATCGAGGCGAAGATCCGCGAGCTGCCCGGTTTTCAGGATGTCACCAGCGACCTGCGGATGAAGAACCCGCAGGTGAACGTCCAGATTCAGCGGGACAAGGCCTCCGCGACAGGCCTGACCGCCGCCCAGATCGAAGACGCCCTGTACAACGCCTACGGCTCCCGGCAGGTCTCCCTCATGCTCACACCCAACAATCAATACTACGTGGTCATGGAGCTCCAGGACGAGTACCAATTGGACCCTTCGGCGTTGGGCATCCTCTACGTCCGCGCGAAGAACGGCCGGCTGGTCCCGCTGAATACGGTGGCCGAGGTGACGACGAACGTCGGCCCCCTGATGATCAATCACCAGGGTCAATTGCCCTCCGTCACGATTTCCTTCAACCTGGCGCCGGGGACCTCCTTGGGCGAGGCGGTCGCCGGGATCGACCGATTGGCCCGCGAGACGCTCCCGGCGTCCATGATGACCAGTTACCAGGGCACTGCCCAAGCCTTCCAGTCCTCCATGAAAGGGCTCGGTTGGCTGCTCGCTTTGGCCATCCTGGTCATCTACCTCGTGCTCGGCATCCTTTACGAGAGCTTCATCCACCCGATCACGATTCTCTCGGCCCTGCCCTTCGCGGGCTTCGGCGCGTTGGTCACACTACTGATCTTCGGCGTGGAGCTGTCCATCTATGCTTTTGTCGGCATCATCATGCTCGTCGGCCTGGTCAAGAAGAACGGCATCATGATGGTGGATTTCGCCCTGGAGGCCCAGCGGACGGAGGGCAAGAACCCGCACGACGCTATTCTGGAGGCCAGTCTGGTGCGCTTTCGCCCGATCATGATGACCACCATGGCCGCCCTGATGGGGAGCCTGCCCATCGCCCTGGGCTTGGGCGCCGGCGCCGAATCACGCCAGCCCCTGGGCTTGGCCGTGGTCGGCGGCCTGCTCTTCTCCCAGGCCCTGACCCTCTACATCACTCCGGTCTTTTATCTCTACATGGAAGGGTTGCACCAGTGGCTGGCTGCCCGCAAGAGCCCGCGGGTCCAGATGGCCTGACCTAGCGAGTCCTGACGAGCGACTTCGATAACGGCTGGGTGCGGGTCCCCCGCTACGGGCAATCGCGTTGGGGAGACCGGCACGCTCTGGGAGCCCCTGACAGAATGAAAGATACTTGACAGCACGCTCCCGCCTCTGTCATTCCCGCAAAAGCGGAAATCCAGAAACACCGCGGCTTTCCTGGGCCCCCCGCCTTCGCGGGGATGACAGAGAGGTATGCACGGGCTGCTCATTCCGTTAGCGGCCTTAACGCTCTTGCTGCAGTTTCTGAGCGAGCTGCTGCAAATGTTCCAGGCGGACGGAGTCGAGAACCCGGCAAAAGCGCAGGCCGGCGTATTGGAGATACCAAGCAGCAATCCGGTTGACAGTTGACAGTTGACAGTTGTCAGCAGTCCGTTGACAGCCGTCCGTCTTAGACTGCGAACCGGGAACTGTCAACTGGGAACTACTCTGGCTGATTCGATCGGCGAAGGTGTGGAGGGTCTCGTCAGGATTCCGCTGGTATCCCCAAGCCCTGGCCTTGCGATCCATCACGCCCAACAAGCGGTGCAGAGCCAACACCTCCGCCGACAGAGGATGAGACACCGAGGACCGAGGCCGGCGGCGGCGCCGGAGGGCCACCCAGAACGCCGCGGCGAAGCAGGCCAACGATAGTACGGCACCCGTCGTCAGGCTGTAAGAGGCGAAGAGCCGGCCGATAACACCGAACAGGCCGTACTCGTACAGGGACTGCACGAGCTGAGCCAGCAGCGGTCGCCCGCTGCCCGCACCGCGTACGAGCTCGTCGGCCAGTGACCCGTCGTCCAGGCCCTCCTGGGTTGTGGCTTCGACGATGACCCACTGCCCTTGCTCCTTGTCCCAGGCCTCGACCCAGGCATGGGCGTCCATGTTCCGTGCGATCCAAGACCGGTTGTCGTTGCCCCGCTCGGTGACCAGGAAACCCGTGACGTACCGAGTGGGGACCGCCGCGAGACGCAGCAGGACCGCCGCACCCGAGGCAAAATATTCGCAGTACCCGGTGGAGGCCTCCACCAGGAAGTAGGTCAGAGCATCCTGACCAGGAGGAACCTCCAATCCCAGCGAATAGGTGTAGTTCGTGTGAAAGTAGTTGGTCACGGCGGCCATCTTCTGGGCCGTTGTGGTACAACCCGAGAAGATCTGGTTCGCAATTTGCCGGATGCGCGGATGCAGTTGCCTCGGGGGCTCCGCCAGATGGTGCAGTTGCAGGCCCGTAGGCGGACGCGTGTGGGTGGAGGCCGCGAAACCGACCCGGTAGCTCTGGCGATTCCGCACACTCGGGGATTTGATGATGCCGTCCTCGTTGTGCATCACCACGCCGAACGGGGCTTCCACGAAGCAGGTCCCCAGAGGCGTGAACATGGCGTCGCCTAGGCTGGCTTCGTGTCGAATCGTCATTTCGCGGGACGCCTCCGCGTCACGCACACGGAAGAGACTGGTCCTGCCCACCAGGAGCATGCCAAATGGCAGGTTCTGCTCGGGCGCGATGGCCTCCCAGGAGGAGAGCTCATGCCAGGCGGACTGGTGGTACGTCTCGAAGGCCATCGCCCTCAGGTAGGTCGGATTGCTGCCGGTGATGGTCAGGACGGGCGTCGAGTCGGTATTCTCTTTGATCGCCAGGACGTTCGAGAGCTTGCCGCTGGTCGAGAAGCCCACATGGGCGACCTCAGCGGTCGTCCCCTCCAGAGCGACAGTGCCGCGAGAGAGCAACGCCGGCAGGAAGTTGATAACCTCCACATGCCGATACAGCAGAGATCCGCCGATCCAGCCCAGATTGATCGCGACCAGCAACAGCAGACCCAGGGGCAGCCACGAGCCGAGCCAGGAATCAGAGGAATTGCGGATTCGCGTCGCAGCGACCATCCGAGATCCGAGATCCGCAATCCGCAAGGGGCGGCCATCAAGCGCCGCATAGAGAATGACCAAGGTGACACTCAGTAGTTCCGACAAACGGAACAGGACGTACCTGTCGTCGAGCAGCACGACCTGTCCGGCCGCCATCGTGGTGGCCAAGTGAAACAATCCCAGCGCAGGCGGCAGGCTGGCGCAGGAGGGCGGATGGATGATTCCGGATGGCGGATTCGCGTCGCTGGCGCTTCTCAATCCGAAATTCGAAATCCGAAATCCACAATGGCCCGTCCTTTGCGGCCGCAGAAAGAGAATGAGAATCATGGAGGCCAGGAAGTAGCGTGCGATGGTCTGCCAAGCGAAGGCGGCGGCCTGGTCGGCCCGCACGTGGGCATAGTGGCAGTGTAGCGCAAACAAGATCGCCAGTAGCAGCAACAGCAGCGGCGTGATGAAGTGCCGCTCCGGCCGGATGTCCCACGTGAACCACCGGAGCACCCCCAGCAGGCCCAACATGCACAGGATCGCCGGAAAGGCAATGTCCCCCGACGCCCAGGCGGTCAGCACCGAACTGCCCAGGATCATGACCACGGCGATGATCCTCTGCATCGTCATGAAGGATCCCTCCGCCCGGCCAAGACCTCGTCGGCCGAGACGTAGCGAACGTCACTGACGGTCTCGATAGCCAATTGCGGATTGTGGAGTGCGGATTGCGGATTTGTACCGGTCATCTCTTTCCATCCACCCTCCGAAATCGGCAATCCGAAATCGGAGACGTCCGGCTCTCCCACGACCATGACCGTGCAATGACATCCCGCCTGTTCGGCCCACTGGGCCACTTGCCGGTAGGCACGATCCCAGTGCAACACGATGAAAACGATCTCGGAAATCTCGCTCAGCCGGTCCTCCAATAACGAGCGGATCTGCTCGGCGGGGTAGTCTTCCGAGGACTCGACCGCCGCCAACGTTTCATGGACCCGGTCGAGGCGCATCGTCCGCGGCAGGGACGTGAAGGAATGCAGATCCGCCCCCGCCAGCAACAGATCGATCAGGCAGTCCCGGTGGATCGTGTAGGCCAGGGAGGCACACAGGCTGATGGCGGCCTCGAGTTCTTTGATCTCCTTCGGCCCCGATTTCCCCCGGTTTTCCGCCCCGCGTGTGTCCAGAACCAGGGCCGCGTAGTTGTCGAGATCGTCATCGTACTCTTTGGTGGCCGGCACCGAGAGGCGGGCCCAGGCGCGCACGTCAATGCGACGACGCGAGTCGCCTGGCTGATAGGGTCGATTCCCGATATACTCCGGCGAAGTCCCCATGCGACCGGCGGGCCGCAGACTGCTGACATTCACGTGCCGGCTCGCATAAGGCAGGGAAATGTCCAACCGGGAGAATACCGGCAATACGGTCAGGCACTCCTGACCCGCGGGGGAGGACCCGAAACGGAACAGGTTGAACGGGAAGCTGGACTCGCAGACCGGCGGTCGAATTTGATAACAGCCCCGGCGTTTCGGCCGGATGGCGACCACCATCTCGGTCATCTGGCCCGGCCCCAGGGGAGAGACCGCCTCCGCCTCGGCGGTCTGCTCAATCGCTTCCGGCATCGCGCGAAACCGCACGCGAAGACTGTACGCCGGCAGCCGGCCCACGTTCTTGATCGTATAGGTCAGGTCCGCCGTCTGACCCGCGATGATGCGATCGGGCAGATTCCCCGTGATCAGAATCCTCGGCCGCAGGATAAAGCCCACGACCAGGGCCACGAGCATAACACAAACCAGGACCGATAAGACGTCAAAGGCGGGGATGATCAAAGTGGCGAACGCGATGAAGCCGATGCCACGCAGAATCACCTTGCCGGCATCGGTCAATCCGAAACGCACTCTACCCTCGGCCCTGGCCATCGCCTGCTTCCTCAGACGGGTACTTTAATCCGGCCAATGATGTCCGAAATGATCTGCCTGGTACTGGCGCCGCTGTAGCGTGTCTTCGAGGTCAGGATCACCCGATGCGGCAGCACGTACGGAGCACACCATAACACGTCGTCGGGAATCACGTAGTCGCGGCTCTCGAAATAGGCGTGGGCCTGTGCCGCCCGCGACAGCATGAGCGAGCCGCGCGTGCTGATTCCCAGTTGCAGCCGGTTGTCGTGACGCGTGGCATGGACGATCTCCACGATGTATTCGAGGATGCTGTCATCCACGTGGATGCTCGTCACCTCCTGCTGGACCTGGCGGACCTGCTCCAAATCGAGAATCGGTCCGATCTTGTCCAGCGGCTGAGCGCGGGCGTGGGACTTGAGGATATCGACTTCCACGTCCGCCGCGGGATAGCCGAGGGCCAGCCGGACCAGAAAACGATCCAACTGGGCCTCGGGCAGCGGGTACGTCCCGTGAAACTCGATGGGGTTCTCCGTGGCAATGACCAAGAAGGGCTGCGGCAACGGCCGGCGCTGGCCTTCGATGGTCGCCTGGTTTTCATTCATCGCCTCCAGCAGGGCCGACTGGGTCCGGGGCGAGGCGCGGTTGATTTCATCGGCCAGCAGGATGTTGCAGAAAATGGGACCCGCCTCGAACCGGAAGTCGCCGGAGACCGGGTTGTAGATGGACGAGCCCAGGATGTCCGCCGGTAGCAAGTCCGGCGTGAATTGAATCCGATGGAATTTGGCATCGATGCTTTTGGCCAGCGCCTTGGCGAGAGTCGTCTTGCCTACGCCAGGGACGTCCTCGATCAGGACCGACCCGCCCGCCAGCAGAGCGACCACCATCACGTCAATACACTCCCCCTTGCCATAGATGACACTCTGGAGATTCTCCTTGAGAGGTGCCAATCGCGGATTTTCCGTGCGGGTGGTCGTCAAGTTCAGCCTCCTGAAGGACAAACGCGGTCTCAATTTGTCACAGGTCTCAACGGAACTCCATACTCCATACGTTCCGGTCAAAAGTTGTGTTCTTGGGGATGGACCGCACGACAGCCCGGCCATCCTACATCACTCATGAGAAGGTCGCCAAGTGCGATACGTCGCATTTGGGAGACCGCCTCATCATCTCACCTCCGTAGTATACTCGACAGGCGGCACCGCAACAAGGGCGTCCGCGCGTCGCCGCGCATCACGCCGCGACCGCCACAGGGCAATTGCCTGTGAGCCTCGATAGCCCATGAGGGAGCGGTGCGTGGTACGCACCCTACGAAGGACGCATGGCCCCCAACCCGTAGGGTGCGTACCACGCACCATCTTGAGGTGAGGGCAAGGCTCCATAGGCGCACATGCGATAGCCCTGGCGGCCGCCATTGACTTTTGCCTGATCTGCGATAAAATAGGTAAGATGAAATCGTCTATGACCGAAATGAGACCATGCGTTCCGGGATCAAGAGGCAGGGAGCTATCGTTGATCTTTCTGGCCGCTGTTTTGGCGATCTGCGCGGCCGCTCACGGCACGGCTCTGGACGATTACGTCGCAAAGCCTGATGCAAGCTATTCTTACGCGCTGGTCAGCTCGGCCGGCCTCGATAAGTCCACGTATACGACGGGGTATGTGCTGCAATTGACTTCGCAGGCTTGGCGGGATGCCTCGGAGGTCGATCGCGTCGTCTGGAAACACTGGGTGACTGTGATCGTACCCCAGACAGTCATCCTTATGCCCGCGGTCAAAGACTACGCTTTGGTGATGGTCAATGGAGGCAACTCCGACGACCCGGCGCCAACGATCGATCCGCAGCTTCGCCAATTGGCCGCCGCTACGCGAACGACCATCGTCGAGCTGACGGCGGTGCCGAACCAACCCCTGCTGTTCTCGGACCAATCCACGGCCCTGTCGGAGGATCAGATCATCGCCTACTCGTGGCAGAAGTTCTTCCAGACGGGCGATGCGAGTTGGCCGGCGCAACTGCCGATGGTCAAGTCCGTGGTGCGGTGCATGGATGCCGTCCGCAGTTTCGTCGCGAGCAGTGCCGGTGGCGGCAAGGCGATCCGGTATTTCGTCCTCACCGGCGGGTCCAAGTGGGGCTGGACGGCCTGGCTGACAGCCGCTGTCGATACCCGGGTCAAGGCTATCGCCCCGGTCGTCAGCGATCTGCTCAATATGAGGCTCTCGTTCGCCCATCATCTGGGCGCGTACGGAAGCTGGGCTCAGGCCCTGCAACCCTACGAGGGTTTTGGCGTCTTGGACCAACTCAACACCGCCGAGGGAGCAGCTTTGCTCCAGATCGTGGATCCCTTCTCCTACCGTGACCGGCTGACGATGCCCAAGTACATCATCAACTCCGCCGGCGATGACTTCTTCGTTCTGGATTCCGTCCGGTTCTACCTGCACGACCTGCCGGGCGAAACCTACCTTCGTCACGTGCCCAACACCGATCACTACCTCACCGGCGCCTACGACTCGATCGTCAACGGTTTCGTCCCCTATTTCAACGCCATTGTCAATGCCCAGGCCCGCCCTCGATTCTCCTGGTCTCTCCAGGAGGACGGCTCGACCCGGGTCCAAACGGTCGATGTCCCCAAGGCCGTGAATCTCTGGCAGGCCAGTAATCCGAATGCTCGGGACTTTCGCTTGACGACAATAGGACCCGCCTGGCAGAAGTCGCCGCTGTCCAACCAGGGCGGCGGGGTCTACCTGGCCTCCGTGCCGCCACCCGCCACCGGCTGGACCGCCTTCTTTGCGGAACTGGTCTACAGCAACCCCTTCTCCGCGCAATACTCGCCCGGCGGCGACTATGATTATCATTTCACGACCGAGGTGCGCGTCCTGCCTGCGACTTTGCCTTATCCGCAGAACCTGCTGGTCCCGGTCTACCGGTTCTGGTCGCCCGTGACCGGAAAGCACTTCTATACCACGTCCGAGTCGGAAAAGAGCAAATTGATCACCCGCTACGCCAACGCGTGGACCTACGAGACGACCGCCTACCGCGCCTATCTCGAGGACTGCGACCAGGGCCTGGCGCCGGTGTACCGCTTCTGGTCGAGCGTGCTCAACAGCCATTTCTATACGGCCAATGCGGCGGAGAAGCAAAGGCTGATAGACAACTACTCCCGGGTCTGGACGTATGAGGGAATCGCTTTCTACGGTTTTCTCGAAGGCCAGCAGCCGCCCGACGCCTTGCCGGTCCACCGGTTCTGGTCCAGTCAGCTTAGCGCCCATTTCTACACCATCAATGAGGCGGAGAAGGACAAGCTGATCCAGAACTACAGCCCCATCTGGACCTACGAAGGCATCGCCTGGTACGCCCGCAGCGCCGGCGGGTAGTTCTTCCAACTTGACACTTCAAACTTCCTACTGCTTCCGTTATATTCGCGAAGATCGCACGCCAGGTGGGTGCGAGGAATAACAATCGCATATTCAAGGGATTGACCATTGAATCCGGCACATGTGATACAAATCGCCGCGGAACTGGCCGTCAGGGTCGGGCAGGTGCAGGCAACCGCCGAGTTGCTCGAAGGCGGGGCCACGGTTCCGTTTATCGCACGATATCGCAAAGAAGCTACCGGCAGCCTGGACGAGGTCGCCATTATGGCCATTCGCACCAGGCTCACCCAGCTTGCCGAGCTGGATGCCAGGCGAGAGGCGATTCTCAGTTCTCTCCAAGAACGAGGTCTGCTCACCGATGAGCTCAAGGCCCAGATCGCCCAAGCCGCTACGATGACTGCCTTGGAGGACATTTATCTGCCCTACCGCCCGAAACGGCGCACGCGGGCAACGGTCGCTCGCGAAAAGGGCTTGGAGCCGCTGGCCAAACTGGTCCTGGCGCAGGACCCGGCCACCGATCCTCTCGCGGAGGCCGGCGCGTTCGTCGATGCCGGCAAGGGCGTCGAATCGGTCGAAGCGGCCCTCGCCGGAGCGAAGGATATCATCGCCGAATGGGTCAACGAGGACCAGACGGCCCGGACGCGCACGCGCGAGCTGTTCCACACGGAAGGGACCTTCCGCGCCAAGGTCGTCGCGGGCAAAGAGGCCGAGGGGTGCAAATTCGAGGACTACTTCGACTGGGAAGAGCCGGTCGCCAAGGCGCCATCCCACCGGATTTTGGCCATGCGGCGCGGCGCCCGCGATGGGTTCCTGCGGCTGCAGGTAAATGCCCCCGAGGAGCAGGCGACCCGAACCCTGGAGACATTATTCGTCAAAGGACCGACGCCTTGCGCGGACCTGGTTCGTGAGGCCGCCCTCGACGGCTACAAGCGGCTCCTCGCCCCCTCGATGGAGACGGAAATCCTGATGGAGACCAAGGAGCGGGCCGACCAGGAGGCCATTCGGGTCTTTGCGGAGAACTTGCGCGAGCTGCTGCTGTCGCCGCCGCTGGGCCGCAAGAACGTGCTGGCCGTCGATCCTGGATTCCGCACGGGGTGCAAAGTGGTCTGCCTCGACCGGCAGGGACAACTCAAGTACTCGGATGTGGTCTACCTGCATGAGACGGAAAGGCCAGGATCGTCGGATGGGGCCAAGATCGCCGCTTTGTGCGAGAAATTCGAGATCGACGCCATCGCCATCGGCAACGGCACGGCCAGCCGCGAGACCGAGGGCTTCATCCGGAGCCTGCAACTGCCCGGCCATATCGCCGTGGTGGTCGTCAACGAAAGCGGCGCGTCCGTCTACTCCGCTTCCGACGTGGCCCGCGAGGAGTTCCCCGACAAGGATGTCACGGTCCGGGGCGCCGTCTCCATCGGGCGCCGGCTCATGGACCCGCTGGCTGAACTGGTCAAGATCGATCCGAAATCCATCGGTGTCGGTCAGTACCAGCACGATGTGGACCAGGGAATGCTCAAGCAGAGCCTCGATGACGTGGTCGTCAGTTGCGTCAACAGCGTCGGCGTCGAGGTCAACACCGCCAGCAAACAACTCCTCCAGTACGTATCGGGTCTGGGACCCCAGTTGGCCCAGAACATCATCACCTACCGCAACGAAAACGGTCCCTTCCGCTCGCGCGCGGACCTCAAGGAGGTCCCCCGACTCGGGGCCAAGGCCTTCGAGCAGGCGGCGGGCTTCCTGCGCATCCAGGATGCCGTCCATCCCCTCGACGCCAGCGCCGTGCACCCCGAGAGCTATCGCGTCGTGGACGCGATGGCCACCAACGTCGGCTGTTCCGTTGCTGACCTGATGAAGAACGAGCCGCTACGGAAGAAGATTCGCCTGGAGGATTACGTCACCGAGACGGTCGGCCTGCCCACGCTGAGCGACATCATGCAGGAACTGGCCAAGCCCGGCCGGGACCCGCGCCAACAGTTCGAGGTCTTCAGCTTTGCGGAGGGCGTCCGGAAGATGGAGGACCTCCAGCCCGGCCTGCGGCTGCCCGGCATTGTGACTAATGTCACGGCCTTCGGCGCCTTCGTCGATATCGGCGTCCACCAGGATGGCTTGGTGCACATCAGCCAGTTGGCCGACCGGTACGTCAAAGACCCGGCAGAAATCGTGAAGGTGCATCAGAAGGTGGTGGTCACGGTGCTGGCCGTGGACCTCATGAAGAAGCGTATCAGCCTCTCCATGAAGGACCCGTCGAAGCCGGCTCCGGCTCCGAAAGCGAAGGATGCCCCAAAGGCAAAGGCCGGTGCCAGGCCGGTTCCCGCTCCGAAGTCCGGCCCAGCGCAGAAACCAGGCACCAGGCTGAATCTGAAGTGGACCGAACTCTGGTAGTCACCACCAGAAGCACGGATTGCCATTGGCCTGCCAGAACCAGCGGTGCTCCATCTCGTCGAACTTGCGCCACTGGACGTGGCCGTCGACGAAGAGGACGTTGCCGCCTAAGGGCGAAGTGGTGTTTCTCAGGTGGCTCGTCCGGTCGTAGACCTGCCAGCGGGACCAGCAGCCGCCGGTCGCCTTCGTGAAGTCGGATTGCGTGCGGTCCGCCCCGCTGCTGGCGGTGACATCGGCAATCAGTTCCACCTGGGCCGGGGCCGTGTGGGTCTTGATCACGGACCGGACCCACTCCTTGGGACTTCCGGTGCTCATGGGCGGATTCTTCCGGGGCGTGGCGACGTCGATGAACCAGAAGTACCCGAGGATGCGATGGTAATCCTTCTGCGTCGCGACTGCCTGCGGCTCGGGCTGCGGGTAATCCTCGGGCGTCCCCGCCGGCAGGTTCTCTCCGTACCGCCAGAAGATGATGTCGTCCCGCTGACGCCAGGAGGGACAGTAGAAGATGTGCCGGTCGAAGCCGCCGGACTTCAGAATGATGTTCGTCGTCCAATAGGAGACGTCGAACAGCCAACGGTCGACCTCATTGAGGGGCAGCTTGCCGTCGTAGTCATTCGCGTAGAGGTGTAGTCCGACGCCGGTGTTCTTTTCGTTCTGGCTGCAGACCGCCCGGCGGCCCTGCTCGCGCGCCGCGCCCAAGGCAGGCAGCAGGATCGCCATCAGCAGCGCGATCACCGCGACCACCACCAGCAGCTCGATCAGGGTAAATCCTCTCCGGTTTCTCATGGCCCCCTCCCTTGCCGGTCCCATGGAAACCACGTGCGGTGCCGCTCTTCCGCGATTCCCACCGGCTACCAGATCGGGGCCGGTTTGTCGCCGGGCCAGGTGTATTCCCACGTCTCGTTCCTGTCTTGCCCCCACGGATTGACTTCCTGAACGTGGCCATCCACAAAGGAGGCATTCACGACACCGTTGTTGATGTTGCTCATCGAGACCTTGTGGAACGTCCCGAAGCTGTCGGTCGAATGGTTCGGCCAAGCACGCAGGTTTGTGTCGTTGATGCCGGCGGCATTGAGCCCCGAAATCGGCCAGGAGTTCTCCTCGGAGAAGAAGAACGTCAACGCCGGCCGCCTCACCATCGACTCCTTGCGCAGACCAGAACTGGCGCCCTGGGACATGCCAGCCATCTTATACTGGGCGGGTATCGAATCCCAGGCATCACCGTTGAGGTAGGAATTCATCGTATAGCTAAAATTCGGCTTGTCGACGGGATAGGTGGCTCCTCTACACATGCCGCAACTCATCGCTTTGAGCACGACCCTGAATGTGGGGCACACGTGAATGTTCGGGTAGCTCCTCAAATAGGGCCAGCACAGACCGCCATACTCCGGGTGCTCAAACAGGTTGAGGGCCGGCATGTGGTAATAGCAGCCCACGCCAGCGCCGCTGCTGCGGCTGTTATAGAGCCAATTGAACGACCGCGGGAAATCCCCGTTGTTGTCGTCGGCATACAGCCTCTGAACGACGGCGTAGTTGCGCAGGTTGGAGCGGCACGACATAAACCGGGCCTGCTCCCGCACCTTAGTCAGAGCCGGCATCAGAACCGCCATCAGGATGGCGATGATCGAAATCACCACCAGCAGTTCGATTAGTGTGAATCCCCTTCTGGTCCTCATATCATCGCTCCTTTTCCTGTCCCCAAGTCCTCACACACCAACGGACAAACCTCACTCACATATCACCCGGCACACCTTCCGATAATCTACCACGAATCGTGGGCAAATGCAATAATTCCTGCGTTTTTTTCCGAGGAACTCGGGCGCAGGGCGATTTGGCACCGCCAGACCCCGCCTGTGCCGGATGAGGGTATTCCCGCTGGCACGCCAATCGGCGAGCTACACCTTCAGATCGTGAAGGTAGGGGTAGCTGGCCTTGAGGGCGTCCAAGTTCATTTCGACGAAGTAGTTCTCGACGCCGCCCGTTTTCGCCGCGGCAAACAGGCCTTTCCAATCGACCACGCCCGCCCCTACCGGCACCGACTTCTTCTCGGTAGACGACCAGTCCGCCAGATGCAGCGAGATGAACCGGCCGGGGTACTTCTTGAGGTACGTGGCCGCCTGGTAACCGAGACTGATGACCGCGACCTGGAATTGCATCTTGACCAGCTTGGGATCGAACTCGCTCATCAGTTTGTCATAGATGAGTACACCGTCGATCTCCTGGAACTCGCCATTGTGATTGTGGAATCCGACTTGGATGCCTTCCTTCTTCGTCCGCTCGCCGATCTTGTTCAACTCGCCGGCGGCCTGGGCCCATTCGGCCATCGAGGCGTCCCGGCGCAAACCGAAGGTCGAGAGGATCATGTGCTTGAGGCCAAGCTCTTTGGCATAGGCGATCCGGTCGTCGAGTTTGTCCTTGAGCTCCTGGAACTGGTAGTGACAGCTCTCGCAGCGCAGGCCCGCCGCTTCGAAGGTCTTGCGGACCTGGACCGCCGTCATCTTTACCAGCGGGGCAAAACCCGACTTCTCATAGCTGGGCGGCGAGCACAGCTCGATCGTCCGGTACCCGATCGCCGCAAGCTGCCGGAGAGTCCCCTCGAAATCCTGGGCCACCTGCTTGCCAACCGGGTAGAGCTGGCACCCGATGGGCATGCCGAGCGGATCGGCTCGGACCTGCCGTGCCCCCGGTCCCAAGCATGCCGCCGCCGCGATAGTCACTGCACTCTTGCCCAGGAACTGTCGTCTCGAAATGGTGTTCATAAGAATCCAACCTCCCTACTCTCTGTATGTCCCCGAGACAGGTCGGGAAATCTTCCCCGTACGATACGCCAAGCTGTTCCTCGTGTCAAGGTGCCAAAGAATTCCGTTGCCCCCGCTGTGCCGATTGATTATCTTGCGGTCATGGCCCAAGCGGATGAAGAGAACTTGGTCCCCGCGGATGCGGCGTTCCTCCCGGGTGGGAGAGCCGCCAACCGTGAGGCAACCAGCTTGCGTGACATCTCGCCGCAACAATGGAAGTCCGGCATCGCCGCATGGCTTGGCTGGCTGTTCGACGGCTTGGACATGCACCTCTACACCCTCGTCGCCGCCCCCTTCGTCATGAGTCTGCTCGGGGCCGCCAGCACGACCGATCCGCTGGTGAAAGAGAAAAGCTCCTGGATCCAGGCGGCCTTTCTCGTCGGCTGGGCGCTGGGCGGCGGGTTCTTCGGGCGGGCGGGCGACTTGCTGGGCCGCAGCCGGGCGCTGTCCCTGACGATTCTGACGTACGCGATGTTCACGGGCCTGTCGGTCATCGCCCAGACGTGGTGGCAGTTGCTGATCTTCCGTTTTCTGGCCGCCCTGGGCATTGGCGGGGAGTGGGCCGTTGGGTCGTCGCTCCTGTCCGAAACCTGGCCCAGGCGATGGCGGCCCTGGGTCGCTGCCGTACTGCAAACGGGGGTCAACATCGGCGTCCTGATCGCGTGCTTCACGACGTACATGCTGGCGGACTTGCCCAAGCGTTACGTCTTTCTGGTGGGAATTCTGCCCGCCTTGCTCGTTTTCTGGATTCGCCGTTCCGTGCCAGAGCCGGAGGAGTGGCAAATCGCCAGAAATCAGGCCCAAAACCGTACGCCCAGCGTGAAAGAACTGTTCCAGGGTGACGTCCTGCGGACCACGCTGCTGACAATCCTGGTCTGCGCCACCTCGCTGACAGCCTGGTGGGCCTTCATGTTCTGGAACCAGCAACACCTGCGGAACCTGCTCAGCCTCGCCCAGTGGGCCTCCGCCGACCGGGAACGATTGGTCAGCGTGGCGTTCTTCATCGTGATCGCCGTCTCCATGGGCGGTAACTTCTTCGGGGCCTGGCTGGCAAAATGGCTGGGCTTTCGCTGGGCTATCTCGCTGATGTGCCTGGGCTTTTTCCTGGCGATGTTCGGCAGCTACTGCGTGCCGCGTGACCACGTGTCGCTGATGCTGTGGACGCCGTGGGTGGGCTTCTTCTCCGGCGTCTTCGGCCTCTTCACCATGTACCTACCCCCGCTGTTTCCCACGCTGCTGCGGACCACAGGAGCGGGCTTCTGCTACAACATCGGGCGCATCGCCGCGGCGGTGGGCACGGTCGTCTTCGGCCTGTACGCCCAAGTCGGCGATTTCCGCCTGGCCTTGCTCTACGATGGTTTTCTATTCCTGCCCGCGATGGTAGTAGCGCTGCTCATGCCCGAATCCACGTACAAGCCGACGACGGCGTAGCCGCTCGGCGAATCCAAGCGGATGATGGCCGTCCTTGATCCCGCAGACGGTCGGTTGTCGTGAGCGGTTGTCACACGTACCAGGGGATGCCTTCGTAGATCCAGATGTTGGGGTAGCGGCTCAGCAGACGGTCTCGCTGGGGGCGGCCACATCCCTCGCCGGACCCGACGTGGGCCATCAGGTGTAGATCTCAAACTCCCAGAGGGAGTACCCGAAGGTCGTGCCGCGCTGGGTGCCCAGGAGCCGCACATAGCGGCCCGAGGCGGGGGAACTGAGCGTGAGGTCGTCTAGGCCGCCGTCGCCGGTGGTCGTGCTGTAAACGTCCGACCAACTGGCGGCATCACTCGAGACCTGGAGCCGATAGCCTTGGGCGTAGGCCGCCTCCCAGCGCAGCACCACTTGCCGGATCGTGTAGACCGAGCCCAGGTCCACGTAGAGCCACTGGCTGTCCGAGTACTGGCTCGACCAGCGGGTGCTCGCCTGGCCGTCCGTCACGTTCGCGGCCGGCAGACCCGTGTAGCTCGTCGAGGCAACGGCCGGTTTGGTCAACGCCAGGTTCGCCACCGG
>Ga0315280_10001109_pt1 | contig 47563 bp, 21 predicted proteins | sample YL17G06_40_MG_FD_203697 | JGI IMG/M metagenome (GOLD analysis project Ga0315280, IMG submission 203697) | Sediment microbial communities from Yellowstone Lake, YNP, Wyoming, USA - YL17G06_40 | ecosystem: Environmental > Aquatic > Freshwater > Lake > Sediment | place: USA: Wyoming | collected... | reverse complement strand
AAGCGCTGCAACCACATGGGGCTCCCAGGCGTGGCGCCGATGCGGCCGACATAGTAGAAGACGTCGCCGGTAACGGAGATGTCCCTGGTCATGTCGATGTCCAGCGGCCAGGCGTCGTCGGCGCCGATAACGTCGGGGCAGTTGTCCGACTGGTCGGTGGGCAGGTAGCACTCGATGTTGTCCTTGAACGTATCGCCGTCGCTGTCCACCGTCGAGGAGCAGTCCGCGGAGGTGACCGTCAGGTCCTGGCACTGCCAGTTGTTGGCCTGGTTGGGGTCCATGTTCGGCGCCTTGACCTCGGCCTTGTTGCAGAAGGTGAAGGTGTAGATGCCGTCCGCCAGACAGTGCAGCTCGAAGCTGCGCGTGTACGGCATGGGCACCGGAATGGGGTCCTCCCAGGCCTGGAAGTGGAGGGCGCTCTCGGCGGTGCGGTAGGGCGGATACAGGGGGTCGCCATCGCCGGGCACCTTGGCGTCGCGGTGCGACGGGCCGTGGATCTGGTCCAGGGGGTAGGCTGGGTTATACGGCTCGTACTCGTGCATGACGTCGCCCGGCTGCGCCAGCCAGCGGCCCTCACAGCCCGCCGGGACGTTCGCCAGGAAGGTGATCAGAGTGTCTGTCGGCTGCGGTCCCAGGTTCTGGTCGAGCGAGGTGACGGTGATCGGCACGTTGGTGCTGGTCCAGATGTCCAGGTCGGGGTCGGTCGTATTGCGGTCGCTGGCGCTGATGTCGGTGTAGACCCCCATCACCCACTTGTCGGCCTCGTATGGCCCCACGCCGCAGTACACCGTGACGTCGGTGCTCCTAAGGTTGTTGGACGGGTCGGGGTCCACGTTGGGCTCCACCGGGTATTCGTAATTCCAGAGGGTGAGGACGAAGACCCCCATGTCCTTGCACTCGAACTGGATGCCGCGCATCAATTGGACATCAGTGCTCACCGGCAGCCAGACCTGGAAGTGCAGGTCGTCGATGTCGCCCTGGTCGGGCCCCGGGTTGGGGTTGCCGACGAGGCAGTCCACGGGCATCCCCTGGTACGTGCAGATGTCACCCTGCTGCCACATCCACTTGACGTCCACCGGGTTCTGCGGGTAGTCTCCGGTCACCCACCAATCGACGTCGGCCCAGGTGTCCTGAGGTCCGTTGTTGTGCTTGACCTCCCAGACAGGGATGGGGTCCCACCACACGAAGGGCTGCGTAATCCAGACCCACGGCGGCTCAGCCCAGAAGTCGAGCACCTTCACATCGGCCTGCCCCGCCGGCTGCGTGCAGTTCACGCTGAGGTGGAAGGTGGCGGTGTTGTTGCCAGGGATGGGGTCCTCCCAGGGATCGTGTGGCGGGTTGGGGTCGACGGGCCACTCGTCGTTGATCAGGGTGACGGTGTAAGGCCCGCCCGCCACGTTACAGGTGAGCTCCAGATTCCTGGATACCGCCAGGCTCACGCTAATCTCTGTGAGGTTCACGTAGAAGTCAAGCACCTCGTCGCTGGGCTGAGTGTCGCCTGGCTGAGCTATCCAGCGGGCGCTGACCTCGCCGCCCTGTGGCTCCTGGGCGGTCCAGGTGACGTCGGACCAGGCCGCCTGCGGCCCGTTGTTGTGCTTCACCTCGTCCGCGGTGATCTGGAAGGGCACGTCAACGTAACCGTCCACTGGCGAGGGCGCCGACCAGCTCAGGATCTTGATGTCGGCGTTGTGCAGGGAGTGGACGACCATGGTGGCCTTCCACCAGTTATTGGTCAGGTTGGGGTCCACGTCCGCGTCCAGCGGCTCGGGCTCGATCTTGTTGTAGAAGGTGAAGGTGAAGTCGCCGGCCTCCCAGCAGTGGAACTCGAAGAAGCGCAGCAGGGAAAGCTGCCCTCCCGCCGGCTCCTCCAGCTCCCAGTCGGCCGTCTGGAAGTGGAGGTCGCTCTCGATGGTGTGGGGGTTACCGTCGCCGTCCATCTTCTCGGTGTATTTAGGGTCACCGGGAGGAATGACGGTTCCCCCCGTCTGACCCAGGGGGTCGGCCAGGTCGGCAATGTAGTCGGCTTTGGTGAGAGTGTCCGTGTGTAATCCGTCGGGGGTGGTCTCGGGGATCCAGCGCCCCTCGCAGCCCAGCGGCACATCGGCCAGGAAGGACACGTAGGCGTCTTCCGGGACGTCGGGGCCCAGGTTCTCGTCCAGCGAGGTGACGCTCACCTTGACGTTGGTGCTCTTGAGGTACTTGAAGTCTGGGTCGGTCGTGGCGTACTCGTACTCGCTGGTGCGGGTGAGCGGGTCCTCGCTGAGCAGAGTGAGCTCGTTGCCCGGCTGGGGGTAGTTGGAGCCGTCGTCCAGGAGGACGTCGGACACCTGCTTGTTCACCACAAGCGGCGACACGAAGATCATGTCGTAGATCGTCCAGGTGGTGGCGCCGCACCTAATCTGGAAGTTGGTGGGGTTGGGAGGGGGGTTACCAGGGTTGAGGATTGTGCACACATTGTATGGGGCTGGGGCGTTGCCAGAGGCGTTGTTGTGCGAGGGGTCGGCGATGTTCCACGTATCGTCGTGTGGAGCCACCGGCGGGTTCGCGTTGCGCGTCCACGGGTCGGAGATGGTGATCGTGTTCGCCACCGTGTCGTAGCCCACGCCGGTGACCACGTGCGCCGTCTCCGGATAGTAGCTCTCCATCCACAGTAGCACGTCGTGATCAGCGGCGCTCAGTTCCGTCTGGTAGTCCACAAATGTGGGCACCTGCACCACCTGGTCGACGCCGGGCACGCCGGCGCCCGCCGCCCCGCTGCAAGGGTCGCGCTGGTTGAAAGTGGGTGGGAGCTGCCTGGTGGGGATCATTCCCGTACCAGCCCCGCACCGTGCGGGGTCGATGATGTCGTGAACCTTCAGGCCGCTGCCGTAGTTGTTCACGTAGTCCCTAAGGCCGATGAGGTAGTCCCACTTCTCAACGCCGTCGCTGTAGCAGTAACTCGCCTCAGCGGGAAGCTGCTGGATGCCGTCCTGGTTGAGGTCTTTGAACGTCGTCTGAGCGATCATGCTCAGGAGCTGCCGGTAGCCGTAAACGACCGGAGGCGGGGGCGGAGGGGGCTGCTGAGGGATGTCATTGGCGTCATACCAGCAAGCGCTGCCGGGGTCCAGGCTGTTGGGGTCGGTGGTGGTCTCCCAGGGGTGGCCCACACCACCCAACAACCCGTCCTGTCCGGTGGTGTTATGCGCGTACCACCAGAAGGAGTTGGCAGCTGCTCCTACCCAGCACCAGCTCTGCGAGTGCTGCCCGAAGTCGGGCACGTTGAGCTTCGTGAAGCTCGCGGGCGGCGCTTGGGCCTGCGCCGTGCCGCCAACGCCGTGCAGTAGAGCGAGGGTGAGGAGAGGGGCTGCTACCGCCAGAATCAATGCACCGAACGCTGCGCCGATCTGCTTCCTGGTCATGGCAGGTTCCTTTCTGGGGACAACCTACCATTGCAGGCCGGCGGTGCAATAGCGCCCCCAACGGCTCTCGTCGTTATGTTGACCTACGCTGGGATAACGTGATCATAATACGCTTTTCCCAGGACCTGTCAACCCTTCGCAAGCCTGGCTACAGCGATTTTGGAGGGTTTCTCACCCAGTCGAGAGGCGCTGGTTGAGCGGCGCGCTGGCTGCTTGCCGTCGTCCAGCCTGGAGGCGGGAAGGGTGCGGGCGAGGCCTTCTCGCGGAAGGCGTCGCCCTTGTCTTACGCTCGTTCGCTAAGTCCTACGTGCACGTCTGGCCGATCTTGCCCTTGTACAGGAAGACATCGCCGGTGACGCTGATATCGCCGCTCCCATCGAGGTCGAGGCGCTGCAACCACATGGGCTTCGCAGGCATGGCGCCGATGCGGGCGATGTACATGAGAACGTCGCCGGTAACGGAGAGGTCGCCGCTCCGGTCGATGTCTAGGGGCCAGGCATCGTCGGACGGATCATCGGGGCAGGCGTCCAGAGGGTCGGTGACCAGGTAGCTCTCCAGCGCGTCACTGAACCCGTCGCCATCGCTGTCACCCATGTCGCAGGCGTCGCCGATGCCGTCGCCATCGGTGTCGGCCTGGTCGGGGTTGGCGACGAGGGGGCAGTTGTCCTGTTCTCCCACATCTAGGAAGTCTCCGTCCGCGTTGGTATCGAATTGGTCGAAGATGTCGTCATCGTCGGAATCCAGCGGCGCTAGGGCGGTCATCAGCGCGTCATCGACGAGTTCATACCGGATGGTTGCCTGGACTATCAGCCCTGCGTCGCTCACGCTGCTCAGTACGGTGTGACCGATGATCATGGGGCCAGACGGCGTGCCCTTGGTGAGTGCTAGATTGTCCAGCTCGGCTTGGGTAATGCCAGGCGGCTCGAAGTCGATAACGTTGGTGACCGTGCCCGTTATGAGACTGGGCGACACGAGGTCGAATCTGGATCCCACGATGCCCGTTCCCTGCTTGGTGGCCTCAATGGTGCCGATCCCCGTCGTGTCTTCGACGATGGTCACAGTCGAGCCCGGTGTCGCAGTGGTGCCGCCGAAACTAATAGTGCCTCGGGGGTTGCTCACAGACACGGCTCCGGTGAGGGGGTCGGAGACCGCCGAGGAAGCCTGGGTATCCGGATCACACACGTCGCCTAGACCGTCGCCGTCCACGTCCTGCTGGTCGGGGTTGTACACTAGCGGGCAGTTGTCGCAGGCGTCGCCCAGGCCGTCGCTGTCGGTATCGGTCTGGTCGGGGTTGGCGACCAGGGGGCAGTTGTCGATGGCGTCGGGGATGGTGTCGCCGTCACGGTCCAGTGGGGGGCAAGGCTGATCGATATAGATCTTGGCGTCAAACGTAAGACCGTCAAAAACGTCGTCGTTGTTAATGTCGCCAATGGGGTTATTGTTGACGTCGGTGAGATGGGTCTCCGAAATGATGAGAGGAGAGACGCCTGGCGCGCGAGCGGAGATGGTGATGCGGGCGAGGACACCGGAGCCAGAGTCCTGGTACGGCGGGGCGTTGAGGTCGGCGGCAGAAGCGTAGAAGGAGCCATCAGAGTCGGGGGTAGGGTTGGAGGCGTTGAAGATGCTGGAATGCCCGTCGGCGGCCTGGAACATCTTGACATTGATGTTGGTGATAGAGATGAGGGAGGGGTTGTAGAGGATGTAGGTGGCCCAGCCGAGGAGGTCAGAGACGTCGGTGATGAAGAGGTCGATGGTGGTCGAGGAGCCGGAGGAGGTGGAGAAGCAGGCCTCGATGGAGCCGAGGGAGGTGGCGGTGTTCGGGGGCGACTGCGTGGGGTCGGCGTCGATGCCCACCGTGGTCGGCGGCAGGCCAGGGCAAAGCTCGTCCACGGCTATCTGTGCATTGTAGATCGGCCCATCGAAGACAGAGTCACCGGTGTAATCGCCAATGTAGTTGCCGTTGACATCGGTGAGGGTGGGGTTGGAGACGGTGAAGGCCGAGATGCCCGGTGCAAGGGCGGAGATGGTGATGCGGGCGAGGACACCGGAGCCGGAGTCCTGGCGCGGGGGAGCGTTGAGGTCGATGGCAGAGGCGTAGAAGGAGCCATCAGCGTTGGGGGTGGGGTCAGAGGCGTTGAAGATATTGGACCGGCCGTCGGCGGCCTGGAACATCTTGACGTTGATCTTGGTGATGGCGATGAGGGAGGGGTCGTAGGTGATGTAGGTGGCCCAGCCGACAAGGTCAGAGACGTCGGTGACGAAGAGGTCGATGTCGGCCTGTTGACCAGAGGTTAACGAAATGCAGGGATGCCTGGAGCCGAGGGAGGTGGCGGTATTGGCCGGGTACTCCGATGGGTCGGCGTCTATGCCAAGAGTGGTGGGGATGGAGACAGCACCGCAGGGGTTGGAGCGCCGGTTGTACTCCTGGATGTTGGTGAGGGTATCGCCGTCGGGGTCGGCGTTGGCATCGTAGACCAAGGGGTTGAGGCAATCGTAGTGCTGTTCGTAGGAGTCGGGCATGCCGTCGTTGTCATCGTCATCGTCGACGCAGTCGGCCAGGGTATCGCCGTCGGTGTTGGGGAAGCCTTCGTCGGTGAGGCCATCGAGGTCGTTGTCGACGCCGTCGCAGACTTCGGGGGTGCTATTAGGGTTGAGGGGGTCGGAGCCGGCGACTAGCTCTTGTTCATCGGAGAAGCCGTCGTTGTCGTCGTCGGGGTCGCAGGCATTGGCTAGGCCATCGCCGTCGGAGTCGAGTTGGTCGATATAGATTAGGGCATTGAAGGTGGAGCCGTCGAAGATGCCGTCTGTGTCGGTGTCGCCGATAAGCTCACCGTTGACGTTGGTGAGGGTGGGGCTGGAGATGGTGAGGGGCGAGATGCCCGGTGCGAGGGCGGAGATGGTGATGCGGGCGAGGACGCCGGAGCCGGAGTCCTGGTAGGGGGGAGCGCTAAGGTCGATGGCCGAGGCGTAGAAAGAGCCATCGGCGTCGGGGGTAGGGTCGGAGGCATTATAGATGTTGGAATGGCCGTCGGCGGCCTGGAACATCTTGACGTTGATGTTGGTGATAGAGATGAGGGAGGGGTCGTAGGTGATGTAGGTGGCCCAGCCCAGGAGGTCAGAGACGCTGGTGATGAAGAAGTCGATGGTGGTGGAGGAGCCGGAGGCGGCGGAGGCGCAGGCGTCGACGGGGCCGAGGGAGGTGGCGGTGTTACCGCTAGGGTTGGCGTCGATGCCGAGGGTGACGTCTAGGTCGCAGGCGTCGCCGATGCCGTCGCCGTCGGTGTCCGCCTGGCCTGGATTGGCGTCCAGGGGACAGTTATCGGTGGCGTCGGGGACGGTGTCGTCGTCGTCGTCGTCGTCGCAGGGATCGCCAATGCCATCGCCGTCGGTGTCAGTCTGGTCAGGGTTGTAGACCAGGGGGCAGTTGTCCGAAGGGTCGAGAATGCCGTCACCGTCACTATCCCCGGGGCACGGTCTGTCAATGGCTATTTGAGCATTGAAGACGGAGCCCTCGAAGATGCCGTTGCCGTCGGTGTCGCCGATGGGCTGGCCGTTGACGTCGGTGAGGGTGGGGCTGGAGATGGTGAGGGGCGAGATGCCCGGTGCGAGGGCGGAGATGGTGATGCGGGCGAGGACGCCGGAGCCGGAGTCCTGGTAGGGGGGAGCGCTAAGGTCGACGGCGGAGGCGTAGAAGGAGCCGTCAGTGTCGGGGGTAGGGTCGGAGGCGTTGTAGATGTTGGAATGGCCGTCGGCAGCCTGGAACATCTTGACGTTGATGTTGGTGATAGAGATGAGGGAGGGGTTGTAGATGATGTCGGTGTTCCAGCCGAGGAGGGCGGAGACGTCGGTGATGAACAGGTCGATGGTGGTGGAGGAGCCGGAGGAGATGGAGGTGCAGGCCTCGATGGAGCCGAGGGAGGTGGCGGTGTTGCCCCTAGAGTCGGCGTCGATGCCGAGGGTGGTGGAGATGAAGATGGGACTGCAGGGGTTGGAGTGCTGGTTGTACTCCTGGATGCTAGTGAGGGTATCGCCGTCGGGGTCGGCGTTGGCATCGTAGACCAAGGGGTCGAGGCAGTCGTAGTACACTTCGTAGGAGTCGGGCATGCCGTCGTTGTCGTCGTCATCGTCGACACAGTCGGCCAGGGTATCGCCGTCGGTGTTGGGGAAGCCTTCGTCGGTGAGGCCATCGAGGTCGTTGTCGACGCCGTCGCAGACCTCGGGGGTGCTATTAGGGTTGAGGGGGTCGGAGCCGGCGGTTAGCTCTTGCCTGTCGGAGAAGCCGTCGTTGTCGTCGTCGGGGTCGCAGGCATTGGCTAGGCCGTCGCCGTCGGAGTCGAGTTGGTCAATATAGAATAGGGCATTGAAGGTTGAGCCGTCGAAGATGCCGTCGCCGTTGGTGTCGCCGATGGCCTGGCCGTTGACGTTGGTGAGAGAGGGCAAGGAGATGGTCAGAGGCGAGATGCCCGGTGCGAGGGCGGAGATGGTGATGCGGGCGAGGACGCCGGAGCCGGAGTCCTGGTACGGGGGGGCGCTGAGGTCGACGGCGGAGGCGTAGAAGGAGCCGTCAGTGTCGGGGGTAGGGTCGGAGGCGTTGAAGACGAGGGAATGGCCGTCGGCGGCCTGGAACATCCTGACGTTGATGTTGGTGATAGCGATGAGGGAGGGGTCGTAGATGATGCGGGTGTTCCAGCCGAGGAGGTTGGAGACGTTGGTGATGAACAGGTCGATGGTGGTAGAGGAGCCGGAGGCAGTGGAGGTGCAGGCGTCGATGGAGCCGAGGGAGGTGGCAGTGTTGCCCCTAGAGTCGGCGTCGATGCCAAGGCTAAGCCCCACAGGCACCTTGCAGGCGTCGCCGATGCCGTCGCCGTCGGTGTCGGCCTGGTCGGGGTTGACCACCAGGGGGCAGTTATCAGTGGCGTCGGGGACGGTGTCGTTGTCGTCATCGTCATCGCAGGCGTTGCCGATGCCGTCGCCGTCGGTGTCGATCTGATCTGGGTTGTAGACCAGCGGGCAGTTGTCAGTAGTATCAGCCGTTCCGTCGTTGTCGTCGTCTGGGTCACAAATGTCGTCCAGCCCATCTGAGTCGCTGTCGGGCTGGTCAATGTTGATTCGGGCGTTGAAGAGGTAGCCGTCGAAGATGCCGTCACCGTTAGTGTCGCCGATGGGCTGGCCGTTGACGTTGGTCAGAGAGGGAGAGGAGATGGCGAGATTAGAGATGCCCGGTGCGCGGGCGGAGATGGTGATGCGGGCGAGGACGCCGGAGCCGGAGTCCTGGTACGGGGGAGCGCTAAGGTCGACGGCGGAGGCATAGAAGGAGCCGTCGGCGTCGGGGGTAGCTTCGGAGGCGTTGAAAACGGTCGAATGGCCGTCGGCGGCCTGGAACATCTTGACGTTGATCTTGGTGATAGAGATGAGGGAGGGGTCGTAGATGATGCGGGTGTTCCAGCCCAGGAGGTTGGAGACGTTGGTGATGAAAAGGTCGATGGTGGTGGAGGAGCCGGAGGAGATGGAGGTGCAGGCCTCGATGGGGCCAAGGGAGGCGGCCGTGCTGCCGCTGGGGTCGGCGTCGATGCCAAGGCTAAGCCCCGCAGGCGCTTCGCAGGGGTCGCCGACGCCGTCGCCGTCGGAGTCAGTCTGGTCCGGGTTGAACGTATTGGGGCAGTTGTCGCAGGCGTCACCGCTGCCGTCGCCGTCGGGATCTGCCTGGTCAGGGTTGGCGACCAGGGGGCAGTTGTCGCTGGCGTCGGGTATGGTGTCGTTGTCGTCATCCTCATCGCAGGAATCACCAATGCCGTCGCCGTCGGAGTCGGTCTGGTCCGGGTTGAACCTATTGGGGCAATTATCGCAGGCGTCACCGATGCCATCTGCGTCGGCGTCGAGCTGAGCAGGGTTGGCGACTAGGGGGCAGTTGTCGGTGGTGTCGGGCACGGTGTCGTTGTCATCATCGCCATCGCAGGCGTTGCCGAGGCCGTCGCCGTCGGTGTTGGTCTGATCGGGGTTAACCACCAGGGGGCAGTTGTCAAACGCATCGGGCACGGTGTCGTTGTCGTCATCGCCATCGCAGGCGTCGCCGAGGCCGTCGCCGTCGGTGTCTAGCTGGTCAGGGTTGGCAACGAAGGGGCAGTTGTCGGCGGCGTCTATCACTCCATCACCGTCAGTGTCGTCGCAGGCGTCGCCGATACCATTGGCGTTCAGGTCTTTCTGGTCTGGGTTGGGTGTGAGGGGGCAGTTGTCAGACGCATCGGGCACGGTGTCGCCATCGTCATCGGGGTCGCAGGCGTTGCCGAGGCCGTCGCCGTCGGTGTCGGTCTGGTCGGGGTTGGCCACAAGGGGGCAGTTGTCGGTAGCGTCGGGTATGGTGTCGCCGTCATCGTCAGGGTCGCAGGCGTTGCCTAAGCCGTCGCCGTCGGTGTCGGTCTGGTCGGGGTTGGCCACGAGGGGGCAGTTGTCGGTGACGTCAGGGACGGTGTCGTTGTCGTCGTCGTCATCGCAGACGTCGCCGAGGCCGTCGCCATCGGTGTCGATCTGGTCGGGGTTGGCGACCAGGGGGCAATTGTCGCAGGCGTCGCCGAGGCCGTCGCCGTCGGGATCGGCCTGGTCGGGGTTGGCGACCAGGGGGCAGTTATCGGTCGTATCGGGGATGGTGTCATTGTCGTCGTCGGTATCGCAGGGATCGGGGATGCCGTCACCGTCGGTGTCCGGCTGGTCCACAGCGACCTGGGCGTTGAAGATCGGCCCATCGAAGTAACCGTCGCCATCAGTGTCCCCGATGGGTTCATTGTTCTTATTGCTCAACATCGACGACAGGAGATCGGCGGGGCTGGCACCCGGCCCGATGGCCTGGAGGGTGAGCCTGGCCAGGACGCCGGAGCCAGAGTCCTCCGCGCCTATTCCAAGCTCGGCAGCGCCGACGTAGAACGTGCCGTCGCTGTCGGGGGTCGACTCTGAAGCATTGAAGACGTGGCTACCTGGGTTGGCGGCTTGGAACATATTGACGTTGACAGCGGTGACCTTGAGCACGGAGCTGTCATATTCGAGGTACATCTCCCAACTCAGGAGGTCGACGACATCAGTGATGAAGATGTCGATGGCAAAGGTGTCGTTAGTCGCCACCGAGATACAAGATTCGATGGAGCCGAGGGAGGTCGCTGTGTTGGCTGGCAATTGAGTGGGGTCTGCGTCCACCCCGATGGTGGTCACGCCTTGGCCCCGCGCAGGTGCTGCTCCCGGCAGGTGCTCCTCGCGCAGAACTACGCCACTACAGAGCACTGTCGCGACCAGGAATACGGCCGCCGCCAAGCCCACTCGTGCTAACGTTCGCATCGCCGCCTTCGTCGTCTAGAGTTCCCTGACCCAGTTGCACCCCAAGGGCGACTCATCCCACAGTCAGCCAAGCATGGTTCCAGGCGCCCTGTCTCGAGCCTGCAAAGCCCCGTTCCGCATCCAATAGAGAAAACGCCCGACTGTCCGCAGCGATGCGGGCTATCAGTTCAGGCCAACCACGGGGGCGTTTCCTTGACATATCCGCCCATATGTGGATGTCATGCTTCCCACCGGGCCCCAGCACGGCTCGAGAAAGCGCTTATCCCGCCTTCAAGCTACCTTTGATTGTCCCAGCCGCATCACCCCATTAACGGAGACGACATAATTATAACATTATTGCCAACTTGTGCTGGTTGTGACTAGGGGGAAATTCAGGTAAAGTAAATGTTAAAACTGGCCAGCGTGCCTGTGCAGCGGGAACTGGCCTGCCTGGCGCGACGTGAGCATATGCATAGCGAGCGCGAGGCAGCGCTTGCGAGCACGCGAGCCTGGCTAGCGTGCATGGCGTTCGGGCCGTCTCTTGAAGCATTACCGAACCGGGCTGTATCATGCTCCTCGGTCTCTAGATCGGGCCCTGTCGAAAGGAGTAGCGATGACGCGTCTATTGGCGATTGGCCTCCTGGCCACTGCCTGGCTGGCCTCACTCTCTATGATGGCTTGCGGTGGACGGGTGGAAGCGGAGAAGATTGGCGCAGCCGCGGCAGGAGCTGTTAACTTCGACATCGACCCCAACCCCACCGGCAACACGCCGAGCATGCTGGGAACGGTGGAAGACTGCGTGCGGATCGATGGCTCCGGCGGCTTCGATAGCGTGGCGGATGTCACCATCGACGTTGTGGTCGAGGGCGACACGCAGAAGCCCCTCGCCTACGACGCGTGGGTCATCTACGAATCCACCAAGGTGGATCCGGTAAGCTGGAATGACCTCATCAAGCTGCCCGGTGCCACCCCGATGACCAGCAAGGCGCCGCCCCAGTTGAACGCTGGTGCCATCTACTTCGCCCCACCGGGCAGTGGCATTGCTGGCGACGGCACGATCGTCAGGCTAGACCTGGACGTGGACTTCACGACAGGCCCGACGACTGCCACCTTCAGCTTTGCCAAGGGCGCTTACAGGAACTCCGCCTCCCAGGCTCACCCCATGACCACGGGGACGGGCATGCTGGCCATTAACCAAAACTGCCCTGCGGTGACGCCCACTCCCACCCCTGGCACGCCGACGGCCACGTCCCTACCGACGCCGCCTCCTGGCACAATCATGCTGGTGAGCGGCTGGAACAATGTCTGCTACGTCGGGCCTGAGCAGCTCATCGAGGACGCCCTGGCCGACGTGGCCGAGCACGTCCTGGCTGTGTATCGAATGAGGGCCGATCAGGGCTTCGACACCTGGTTCCCCAACAACCCTAAGGCCAGCAGCATCACTACCGTCAGCCCTTACCAGCCCCTGTTCATCCTCATGAGCCAGTATGCCTTTTGGCCGCACGAACCGGTGGGTACGCCTCCTACCTCCGTCCCTCTTGCCAGCGGCTGGAACAGCGTCTGCTACACGGGCCAGACGAAGTCGGCGGAAGAGGCTACCGTCGGTGTGGCCGGCGGATTCGGCATCATGTATCAATTGGGCAGCGATCAGGGCTGGAGCTGGTACGTCCCTGGCGGGGCGGGGGGGAGCAACATCGTGCAGCTCAGCCAGTACGACACCGTCCTGATCTTGGTGAATCAGCAGGGTGACACGACCTGGACGTTCGACCCCTAGCGGGCCGCCTGGCGCCAACCGGCGGGTGTGTCCGGACCCCAACACGGATAACTTGATCATAGTCGTCGGCGACGCGCTCATGTGTAGGGCCATGGTTGGCCGCACCGAGGGCGGGGCGGAGGTTGACGAGCAAGATCCTACGACTCGGTGCTCGGGGAAAGCACAACGCCAGCGCGGAGCCCACCAGCCCACCCGCGGCTGGACGTCTAGTCCCCGCGATGTCGCCAAAGAGTAGGCAGGTCAGCGCCTATGTGCACTTCTGGCCGATCCTACCCTTGTAGAAGAAGGCATCGCCGGTGACGGTAATCGCTCCGTCGCCGTCGAGGTCCAAGCGCTGCCACCAGCCAGGGCTGCCGGGCGTAGCGCCGATGCGGTACAGGAAACTCAGGGCGTCGCCGGTGACGGTAAGCAGTCCGTCGTTGTCGATATCCAGAGGCCAGGCGGAGTCGGACGGGTCATCGGGGCAGGCGTCTGAAGGATCAGTGCCCAGGTAGGCCTCCAGCGCATCACTGAACCCGTCGCCATCGCTGTCACCCGTGTCGCAAGCATCTCCTATGCCGTCGCCGTCGCTATCCTTCTGGCTGGCGTTGGCGACGAGGGGGCAGTTATCGGCGGCGTCCGCGATCCCGTCGCCGTCGCTGTCGTCACAGGCGTCGCCGATGCCGTCGCCATCCGTGTCGGCCTGGTCAGGGTTGACGGCCAGGGGGCAGTTGTCGACGGCGTCGAGGACGGTGTCATTGTCGTCGTCTGAATCGCAGGCATCGCCCAGGCCGTCGCCGTCTGTGTCCTCCTGGCCTGGGTTGGCGACAAAGGGGCAGTTGTCGGCCTCGTTCTCGAGGCCGTCGCCGTCGAAGTCTGGGTTACAGGCATCGCCGATGCCATCCCCATTGCTGTCTAGCTGGTCGGGGTTGTATACCAGGCGGCAGTTGTCGTCGCAATTGGCGGTCTGGCCGCTGGCGCAGGGGTGATCGCCCTCTATGCCGCTCCCGTCTCCATCGTCGAGGATGCCGTCGTTATCGTCGTCGGGGTCGCAGGCGTTGCCGAGGCCGTCGCCATCGGCGTCGGCCTGGTCGGGGTTGGCGACGAGAGGGCAGTTGTCGCTGGCGTCGAGGATGGTGTCGCCGTCGTCGTCTGAATCGCAGGCGTCGCCGAGGCCGTCGCCGTCGGTGTCGAGCTGGTCGGAATTGGCGGTAGTCGGGCAGTTGTCGCAGAGGTCGCCTCGACCATCGCCGTCTGTGTCCGCCTGAGCGGGGTTAGGGACCCAGCGGCAGTTATCGGCGACGTCCACCACACCGTCGTTGTCATCATCGGCGTCGCAGACATCCCCTTTGCCATCACCGTCGGCATCAGCCTGATCTGTGTTGGCTATCAGGGGGCAGTTGTCGATGGCATCCACGATGCCGTCGCCGTCCCTGTCGTCACAGGCGTCGCCCATCCCATCGCCGTCCATGTCTAGCTGGTCAGGGTTGGTGACCAGGGGGCAGTTGTCGATGATATCGATGATGGTATCGCCGTCATCGTCGGCGTCGCAGGCGTCGCCCAGGCCGTCGCCATCCGTGTCTGTCTGAGCGGGGTTGGCGACGAGGGGGCAGTTGTCGGTGGCGTCGGGGATGGTGTCATTGTCATCATCTGAGTCGCAGGCGTCGCCGAGGCCGTCGCCATCTGTGTCCGTCTGGCCTGGGTTGGCGACTGTGGGGCAGTTGTCGGTGGCATCCACGACCCCGTCGCTGTCGCTGTCGTCGCAGGCGTCGCCGAGACCATCGCCATCGGTGTCGGTCTGGCCGGGGTTGGCGACGAGGGGGCAGTTGTCGCTGGCGTCGGGGACGGTATCGCCATCGTCATCGTCATCGCAGGCGTCGCCGAGACCATCGCCATCGGTGTCGGTCTGGGCGGGGTTGGCGACCAGAGGGCAGTTGTCGCTGGCGTCGGGGACGGTGTCGTTGTCATCGTCTGAATCGCAGGCGTCGCCTTGGCCGTCGCCATCGGTGTCCTCCTGGCCAGGGTTGGCGACCAGGGGGCAGTTGTCGGTGGCGTCGAGAATGGTGTCGCCATCGTCATCGTCATCGCAGGCGTCGCCTTGGCCATCGCCGTCAGCATCGGCCTGATCAGGGTTGGGGACGAGGGGGCAGTTGTCGACGACGTCCAGGACGCCATCGCCATCGCCGTCGTCGCAGGCGTCACCAATGCCGTCGCCATCGGTGTCCTCCTGGCCAGGGTTGGCGACTAGGGGGCAGTTGTCGCTGGCGTCGAGGACGGTATCGTCGTCATCGTCTTCATCGCAGGCGTCGCCGAGGCCGTCGCCGTCGGTGTCTGTCTGGGCCGGGTTGGCGACGAGGGGGCAGTTGTCGCTGGCGTCGGGGACGGTGTCGTTGTCATCGTCCGTGTCGCAGGCATCGCCCTGGCCGTCGCCGTCGGTATCGGTCTGGTCGGCGTTGGCCACCGTTGGGCAGTTGTCGGCGGCATCAAGGATGGTGTCGCCGTCATCGTCTGGGTCGCAGGCATCGCCCAGGCCGTCGCCATTGCTGTCGGTCTGGTCGGGGTTGGGGATGAGGGGGCAGTTGTCGACGATATCCAGGACGCCATCGCCATCATCGTCGTCGCAGGCGTCGCCAACACCGTCGCCGTCGGTGTCCTCCTGGCCAGGGTTGGCGACGAGGGGGCAGTTGTCGCTGGCGTCGAGGATGGTGTCATTGTCATCGTCTGAATCGCAGGCGTCGCCCAAGCCATCGCCGTCGGTGTCGGTCTGGGCGGCGTTGGCGACGAGCGGGCAGTTGTCGGCGCCGTCGAGGACGGTGTCGCCGTCATCGTCTGGGTCGCAGGCGTCGCCCAGGCCGTCGCTGTCGCTATCGGTCTGGTCGGGGTTGGCCACGAGGGGGCAGTTGTCGCTGGCGTCGAGGATGGTGTCATTGTCATCGTCGGTGTCGCAGGCGTCGCCCTGGCTGTCACCGTCGCTGTCAGTCTGGCTGGGGTTGGCGACGAGGGGGCAGTTGTCGCTGGCGTCGAGGACGGTGTCATTGTCATCGTCGTCATCGCAGGCATCGCCCATGCCGTCGCCGTCGGTGTCGGTCTGGGCGGCGTTGGCGACGAGCGGGCAGTTGTCGGTGGCGTCAGGGATGGTGTCATTGTCATCGTCTGAATCGCAGGCGTCGCCTTGGCCATCGCCGTCGGTGTCAGCCTGATCAGGGTTGGGGACGAGGGGGCAGTTGTCGATGACGTCCAGGACGCCATCGCCGTCGCCATCATCGCAGACGTCACCAACGCCGTCGCCATCGGTGTCGGCCTGAGCAGGGTTGGCGACGAGGGGGCAGTTATCGGCGGCATCCGGGACGGTGTCGCCGTCATCGTCTGAATCGCAGGCGTCGCCCAGGCCGTCGCCGTCAGTGTCCGTCTGGCTGGGATTAGCCACGAGGGGGCAGTTGTCGGTGGCGTCGAGGACGGTGTCGTTGTCGTCATCCGAATCGCAGGCATCGCCCTGGCCATCGCCGTCGGTATCAGTCTGGCTGGGGTTAGGCACCAGCCGGCAGTTATCCAGCACATCAACCACGCCGTCGTTGTCGTCATCTGAATCGCAGGCGTCGCCTCGGCCGTCGCCGTCGGTGTCCGTCTGGGCGGGGTTAGCTACGCGCGGGCAGTTATCGGTGGCGTCCACGATGCCGTCGCCGTCGCTATCGTCGCAGGCGTTGCCAATGCCGTCGCTGTCCATGTCTTCCTGCCCTGGGTTGGAGACGAAGGGGCAGTTGTCGGCGGTGTCGGGCACGGTGTCGTTGTCGTCATCGGGATCACAGGCGTCGCCCAGGCCGTCGCCATCATTGTCCAGTTGGCCAGGGTTGGGTACAAGGGGACAGTTGTCCGCGGCGTCAGGGATGGTGTCGTTATCGTCATCTGGATCGCAAGCATTGCCGAGGCCGTCGCCATCGCTGTCGGTCTGGTCGGGGTTGGGCACCAGGGGGCAATTGTCGCTGGCGTCGGGGACGGTGTCATTATCGTCATCCGGGTCGCAGGCATCGCCGAGGCCATCTGCATCGGTGTCGGTCTGGTCGGGGTTGGGGACGGTGGGGCAGTTGTCATCGATGTCCAGGAGGCCATCGCCATCGCTGTCGTCGCAGGCATCACCAACTCCGTCACCATCGCCGTCGGCCTGGTCCGGGTTGGGAACAGTGGGGCAGTTGTCTAGGGCGTCCACTATGCCGTCATTGTCGTCGTCAGAGTCGCAGGCATCGCCGAGGCCATCGCCATCGGCGTCGGCCTGGCTGGGATTCGCCACCAGGGGGCAGTTGTCGACGGCGTCGACGATGCCGTCCCCGTCGCTGTCGTCGCAGGCGTCGCCTATGCCGTCAGCATCTGCATCCTCCTGCCCCGGATTGACGACTAGCGGGCAATTGTCGAGGATGTCCGGCACGCTGTCAGCATCGTCATCGGTGTCGCAGGCATCGCCGAGGCCATCGCCATCGGTGTCGGTCTGGGCGGGGTTGGCAACGAGAGGGCAGTTGTCGCTGGCGTCAAGGACGGTGTCATTGTCGTCGTCGATATCACAGGCGTCGCCCTGACCATCGCCGTCGCTGTCGGTTTGGGCGGGGTTGGCCACCAGCGGGCAGTTGTCGGCGGCGTCGGGGATGGTGTCGCCGTCGTCGTCTGAATCGCAGGCATCGCCCTGGCCATCGCCATCGGTGTTAGTCTGGGTGGGGTTGGCGACGAGGGGGCAGTTGTCGGCGGCGTCGGGGACGGTGTCGCCATCGTCATCGTCATCGCAGGCATCGCCCTGGCCATCGCCATCGGTGTCAGTCTGGCCGGGGTTGGGGACGAGGGGGCAGTTGTCGAGGATGTCGATGACGCCATCGCCATCGCCGTCATCGCAGGCGTCGCCGATGCCGTCACCGTCGCTGTCGGTTTGGCCGGGGTTGGCGACGAGGGGGCAGTTGTCGCTGGCGTCAGGGACGGTGTCGTTGTCATCGTCGTCATCGCAGGCGTCGCCCTGGCCGTCGCCGTCGCTGTCGGTCTGGCTGGGGTTGGCGACCAAGGGGCAGTTGTCCACGGCGTCGACGATGCCGTCGCCGTCATCGTCTGAATCGCAGGCGTCGCCCAGGCCATCGCCGTCGGTGTTGGTCTGGGCGGGGTTGGCGACGAGGGGGCAGTTGTCGCTGGCGTCAGGGACGGTGTCATTGTCATCGTCTGAATCGCAGGCGTCGCCTTGGCCGTCGCCATCGGTGTCTGCCTGAGTCGGGTTGGCGATGAGGGGACAGTTATCGAGGATGTCGATGACGCCATCGCCATCGCCGTCATCGCAGGCGTCGCCGATGCCGTCGCCGTCGCTGTCGGTCTGGTCGGGGTTGGCGACGAGGGGGCAGTTGTCGCTGGCGTCAGGGACGGTATCGCCGTCATCGTCGCTGTCGCAGGCATCGCCTTGGCCATCGCCATCGGTGTCTGCCTGAGTGGGGTTGGCGATGAGGGGACAGTTGTCCGCACCATCGATCACGGTGTCGTCGTCGAAGTCGGGATCAAGGGGATCGGGATCCAGACCGTCAGGAAGGCCGTCGCCGTCATCGTCGTCATCGCAGGGGTTGCCCAGGCCATCGGCATCGGTGTCGGTTTGGCTGGGGTTGGCGACCAAGGGGCAGTTGTCGCTGGCGTCGGGGATAGTGTCGCCGTCGTCGTCTGAATCGCAGGCGTCGCCCTGGCCATCGCCATCAGTGTCGGTTTGGCTGGGGTTGGCGATGAGGGGGCAGTTGTCCACGGCGTCGACGATGCCGTCGCCGTCATCATCGCTGTCGCAGACATCCCCCCGGCCGTCGCCGTCGGTATCGGTCTGAGCGGGGTTGGGAATGAGGGGGCAGTTGTCGAGGATATCGATGACGCCGTCGCCATCGATGTCGTCGCAGGCATCGCCGATGCCATCGCCATCCATGTCCTCTTGGTCGGGGTTCGACGCCAGGGGGCAGTTGTCGCTGGCGTCGAGGATGGTGTCATTGTCGTCGTCGCTGTCGCAGGCATCGCCAAGGCCGTCGCCGTCGGTGTCGGTCTGGGCCGGGTTGGCGACCGAGGGGCAGTTGTCGCTGGCGTCAGGGACGGTGTCGTTGTCATCGTCAGGGTCGCAGGCGTCGCCCAGGCCGTCGCCATCGCTGTCGGTCTGGCTGGGGTTGGCGACGAGGGGGCAGTTGTCGGCGGCATCGGGGATGGTGTCGTTGTCATCGTCAGGGTCGCAGGCGTCGCCAAGGCCGTCGCCATCGGTATCGCTTTGGTCCGGGTTGGCAATGAGGGGGCAGTTGTCTAGGGCGTCGACGGTGCCGTCGCCGTCGCTGTCGTCACAGGCATCGCCAAGGCCGTCGCCATCCATGTCCTCTTGGTCGGGGTTCGACACCAGGGGGCAGTTGTCCACCGCATCGAGAATGGTGTCATTGTCGTCGTCGGTATCGCAGGCGTCGCCCTGGCCGTCGCCGTCGGAGTCAGTCTGGCTGGGGTTGGCGACGAGAGGACAATTGTCGCTGGCGTCAGGGATGGTGTCGTTGTCATCGTCAGGATCGCAGGCGTCGCCGAGGCCGTCGCCATCGCTGTCGGTCTGGCTGGGATTGGCCACGAGGGGGCAGTTGTCGGCGGCATCGAGGACGGTGTCATTGTCGTCGTCAGGGTCGCAGGCGTCGCCGAGGCCGTCGCTGTCGCTGTCGGTCTGGTCGGGGTTGTCGACGAGGGGGCAGTTGTCGCTGGCGTCGGGGATGGTGTCGTTGTCATCGTCGGTGTCACAGGCATCGCCGAGGCCGTCGCCGTCGGTGTCGGTCTGGCTGGGGTTGGCGACTGTGGGGCAGTTGTCCGTAGCGTCGAGGATGGTGTCGTTGTCGCTGTCTCCATCGCAGGCGTCGCCCAGGCCGTCGCCATCGCTGTCGGTCTGGCTGGGGTTGGCGACGAGGGGGCAGTTGTCGCTGGCATCGGGGATGGTGTCGTTGTCGTCGTCGGGGTCACAGCCATCGCTGATGCCGTCGCCGTCGCTATCCGGCTGGTCAACAGCGATCTGGGCGTTGAAGATGGAGCCGTCGAAGTAGCCGTCGCCGTTGGTGTCCCCGATGGGGTTACCATTCTTGTCCTTAAGCTCCAGCCAGGCAAGGTTGGCCGCGCTGACGCCTGGCCCGACCGCCTGCAACGTGAGCCTGGCCAACACGCCCGTCCCGGAATCTTGAGCGTTTGTCCCCAGGTCGGCTGCGCCGACGAAGTAGGATCCGTTGCTGTCTGGCACCGGGTCAGAGAAGTTCATGATGTTGCTGCCGGGGTTGGCGGCCTGGAACATCTGGACATTAGCGGCGGTCACGTTCACCACAGAGCCGCTGTAAAGGAAGGAGGCAGACCAGCCCACCAGGTCGGTGACATCCTTGACGAAGATGTCAACATCAAAGGAGTCGTTTGTGTGGACGGAAATGCAGGACTCGATGGAGCCGAGAGAGGTCGCGGTGTTCGCCGGCGAGTGAAGGGGGTCCCCGTCCACGCCGATGGTTACGGGGCTGGGTGTGGGCGTGGGTGTGGGTGTAGGGGTGGGGCTGGGCGTAGGTGTGGGGGAAGGCGTGGGCGTGGGGGTGGCACCGGGGCATAGCTGGCCCACGGCTATTTTGGCGTTGAGAACTGCGCCGTCAAAGTAGCCATCGCCGTTGACGTCGCCGATGGGCTGATTGTTCTTGTCTTTGAGCTCGGACCAGACAAGCTTGGCAGGGCTCAGGCCTGGCCCGACGGCCTTCAGGGTGAGCCTGGCCAGGACGCCGGAGCCGGAGTCCTCCTTACCCGCTGCAAGCTCCACCGCGCTGACGTAGAACGTGCCATTGCTGTCTGGAGGGGCATCTGAGGCATTGAAGACGCTACTGCCAGGGTTGGCGGCCTGAAACATCTGGACATTGACGGCAATGACGTTGACCACCGAGCCGTCATATTCGAAATACGTGTCCCAAGCCATCAGATCGGTGACATCGGTGATGAAGATGTCGATGTCGAAGGTGTCGTTGGTCGCCACCGAGATACAGCTTTCGATGGAGCCGAGGGAGGTCGCGGTGTTCGCCGGCGACCGAGTGGGGTCAGCGTCTACGCCGATAGTAGTGCCTACTTCACAGACGTCGCCGACGCCGTCGCCGTCGGTGTCAGCCTGGTCGGGGTTGTATGCCAAGGGGCAGTTGTCGCAGGCGTCGCCGATCTCATCACCATCACTGTTGGCCTGGTCGCTATTAGCCTTAGTGGGGCAATTATCGCAGATATCGCCTCGGCCGTCGCCGTCGGAGTCAGTCTGGGCGGGGTTGGCGACGAAGGGGCAGTTGTCGGTGGCGTCGGGGATGGTGTCGCCGTCATCGTCGGTATCACAGGCGTCGCCGATGCCGTCGCCGTCGGAGTCGGTCTGGGCGGGGTTGGCGACTGAGGGGCAATTGTCGCAGGCATCGCCGAGGCCGTCACTGTCGGTGTCGGTCTGAGTGGGATTGGCATGCGCGGGGCAGTTATCGCAGACGTCGCCGACGCCGTCAGCATCGGAATCGGCCTGGTTAGGGTTGGCGTGCGTGGGGCAGTTATCGCAGACGTTGCCTCGGCCATCGCCGTCGGTGTCCGTTTGGGTCGGGTTGGCGACGAGGGGGCAGTTGTCGGTGGTATCGGGGATGGTGTCGCCGTCATCGTCAGGGTCGCAGACGTCGCCGATGCCGTCGCCGTCCAAGTCAGTCTGGTCAGGATTGGGGATGAGAGGGCAGTTGTCAATAGTGTCGAGGGCGGTGTCGTTATCATCGTCAGGGTCGCAGGCGTCGCCGAGGCCGTCACCGTCGGTGTTGGTCTGGCTGGGGTTGGCGACCAGGGGGCAGTTGTCGGTGGTGTCGGGGATGGTGTCGCCGTCGTCGTCAGGGTCGCAGGCGTCGCCGAGGCCGTCGCCGTCGGTGTCGGTCTGGGTGGGGTTGGCGACTGTGGGGCAGTTATCGCAGGCGTCACCGATGCCGTCGCCGTCGCCGTCGGTCTGGGCTGGGTTGGCGACGAGGGGGCAGTTGTCGGCAGCATCGGGGATGGTGTCGTTGTCGTTGTCCCCGTCGCAGGCGTCGCCGAGGCCATCGCCGTCGCTGTCGGTCTGGGCGGGGTTAGGGATGAGGGGGCAGTTGTCGCTGGCGTCAGGGACGGTGTCGTTGTCGTCGTCAGGGTCGCAGGCGTCGCCCAGGCCATCGCCGTCGGTGTCGGTCTGGGCGGGGTTGGCGGCGAGGGGACAGTTGTCGCTGGTGTCGGGGATCGTGTCATTGTCGTCGTCGCTGTCGCAGGCATCGCCCTGGCCGTCGCCATCGGTGTCGGTCTGGTCGGAGTTGGCGGCGAGGGGACAGTTATCGGTGGCATCGGGGATGGTGTCGTTGTCGTCGTCGCCGTCGCAGGCATCGCCCAGGCCGTCGCTGTCGGTGTCGGTCTGGTCGGGGTTGGCGACCAGGGGGCAGTTGTCGCAGGCGTTGCCAAGGCCGTCGCTGTCGGAATCGGTCTGGTCGGGGTTGGCGACCAGTCGGCAGTTGTCGGTGGTGTCGGCGATGGTGTCATTGTCGTCGTCGTCATCGCAGGGATCGGGAATACCATCCCCGTCGGTATCCGGCTGGTCGACGGCGATCTGAGCGTTGAAAACGGGCCCATCGAAGTAGCCATCGCCGTTGGTGTCGCCGATGGGCAGGTTATTCTTGTCTTTGAGCTCAGGCGAGGCGAGGTTGGCGGGGCTGACGCCTGGCCCGACGGCCTGGAGAGTGAGCCTGGCTAGGACGCCAGAGCCAGAGTCCTCGGCACCTGCTTCAAGCTCCACCGCGCTGACGTAGAACGTGCCGTCACTGTCTGGGGTGTCCTCTGAGGCGCTGAAGACGTTGCTGTTGGGGTTGGCGGCCTGGAACATCTGGACGTTGACGGCGGTAACGTTGACCACCGAGCCGTTGTATTCCAGGTAGGCGCCCCAAGCTAGGAGGTCGGCGACGTCCGTGATGAAGATGTCGATGGCAAAGGTGTCGTTAGTTGCCACCGAGATACAGGTCTCGATGGAGCCGAGAGAGGTGGCGGTGTTAGCTGGCGACTGCGTGGGGTCGGCGTCCACGCCGACGGTTGTCGTGCCCTGGCCGAGCGCAGGCGCAGCCGGCGGCAGATCCGAGGCAAGGCTAGCTATGTAGCTCCCCAGGAGAACTATCCCCACGAGCAGGCCAATCGGCGGGCCCACGGATAATAGCCTTCGCATGCCCATCCTCCCCCTTAAGCCAGGTGGCCTCGCGCTATCACAGAGCTGCCTAATCGCAGCCACCCGAGCGCGTCTTCAAGACGGTCACCTGCGCACCCGAGGCGCGGTCGTTCGGTGCAGATCATAACGTCCGATCGGCTGCTTCGGTGCGCCAAACACAAGAACATCGCATCTTCGCCGGCAAAGCGGAGAGTCCGCCGCGATTCCCGATTGTGTAAGTGAAGATTAGCGGAGCGTAGCGCCCCGCGAACACACAACGCGATCAAGGCAAGGCCAGGCCCTCCTTGCAAGAAAGTGACATAATTATAACATTTGGGCGAAACATTCGCTCGAACAGCCGCTGATGCAAGTGGTGCAAGTATGGTGAAGGTTTGGGGAAGACGGGGGAAATTCGGGGAAAGAATGGGCGAGCTGCAACTTGTAGGACCGGATGACCAGGATTGGCCTGCCGGGCGAGGTGCTGCCGCGGCACGTCTGGTTGGGCTGTCAGAGGGCTCTCTCGCTGGCCGGCGAGGAGAGCCGCGCTAATATTGCCGGGAGCCTTTGGCCTGCTTGCCTGGCTTTTCGGCGGCCAAGGGTTTGCTGCTTGGCAGGCCTTCAGGTGCTAGGCGTCGAACACCCAGACGGCCCCATCCGCATTGGTGATTAGCATGAGGGCGCAGGTGGAAGATTCCAGCTGGCTAAGGGTGCTCGCACCGGGTTTGTCGGGAATGAACGGGCGCCACCCCTGGTCCGGGGTCAGGGTGTACAGTACGGCAAGGTCTTCGACGATGCCCCCTGTGGCCGCCTGCACGTCCTTCGTCTCGCCGGTATAGCAGACGCTGTTCCAGCCGCTGGCAAGAGGGACGGAGGTAGGAGGCGTACCCACCGGTTCGTGCGGCCAAAAAGCCTGCTGGCCCATGAGGATGAACAGGGGCTGGTAAGGGCTGACGGTAGTGATGCTGCTGGCCCCAGGCTTGTTGGGGAACCAGCTGTCGAAGCCCTGGTCGGCCCTCATTCGATACACAGCCAGGACGTGCTCGGCTACATCGGCCAGGGCGTCCTCGATGAGCTGCTCAGCCCCAACGTAGCAGACATTGTTCCAGCCGCTTGCCAGCATGATTGTGCCGGGAGGCGGCGTGGGCGTTGGCGTCGGTGTGCCGGGCGTCGCGGTGGAAGTCGGCGTGGTCGTCGGCGTAGGAGTAGGCTCGAGATCGCAGGCATCGCCGAGTCCGTCGCCATCGGTGTCGGTCTGGTCACGGTTGGCGACCAACGGGCAATTGTCATTGTTGTCGGTGATAGTGTCGTTATCGTCATCATCGTCGCAGGTGTCGCCCTTCCCATCGCCATCATTATCGGCCTGGTCAGTGTTGGCTATCTGCAGGCAGTTGTCGTATGTGTCGGGTACACCGTCGCCATCCGTGTCAGCCGGACAGGTCCCCCCGGAGACCGTGATTTGAGCGTCAGACGTGGAGTCGATGGCAATGTTGCTGGGTTGCCCACCCGAACGGTAGCCGAACAGTGACCCCTCTTTTGGGCTGAGCGAGCTAGTCCCCTCTCCCACGGCCTGCATGGTGAGCCTCACCAGCACCCCCGAGCCGCTGTGCGGCGGGGGAGGCTCGGCAATGTCGCTCGCGCCAGGCTCATAGCTCCCGCCCAGTCTGGGATCCCCATAGGAGTTATCTGCCACTTCGCTTCCCGGAGCGGCGGCCAAGAACATTTTGACGTCCCTCTTGGCTACGTACAGCACGTCAGGGTCATACCTCAAGGCCAGCGTCCAAACCCAAAGGTTGGTCACGTCGGTGATGTAGATGTCAATGTCGAAAGTCTCGCCGCAGGTAACGGTTCTTGAGGTTTCGATAGAGCCCAGGGAGGTGGCGGTATTGCCGGTCGGGTTCACGTCCACGCCGATGGTGACTCCCGGGCTTGCCTCCGTCGTCCCTTGCCCGCCGCTGCCGCTCCACACCGCGGCTGCCGCCGTTATCACCAAAGCGGCCGCTACAGCGGTGGCCAGTAGCCCTGTCTTCATGAGCCTGCCTCTCCTCTCTACCTCACCTCGCTGGCAAAGCCGCCCTCAGCCAATTCCTCGTGTCTATGAGCATGCCTACCGCGCCCGGCGTCTTGTGACGGCGAGCAAAGCGACGCCCCCTGCCAACAGAACCGCTAAGCCTCCCACCACGTAGCCTATGACCCAGGGGCGACCAGTCCAGGTTGAGCCCTCATTCTCCGTCGGCGGCCTTTCTCCCGGCGTTGGGCTGGCGACCACGGCCGTGGCTGTCGGGCTGGCCGCTGGCGGGGTGGCAGTCGCTGTCTTCGTTACCGCAGGCGTCGCCTTAACGGTAGGTGAAGCGGGCGATGTCGGCGAGGGAGAAGCAGCAGCTCGCGTGGCCGTGGGAACCACCGCCTCAGGCGGGCAGGCCGTGTCTACCGCTATCTGAGCGGCAGAGATTTGTCCGTCGAAGAGGGTATCACTGTTCAGATCACCGATAGGATCGCCATGGACGTCGTTCAGAAAGGGCCCCAGGTCCATCGTCCCGTCGTTGTTGAAGTCGATGAGCGGGACGCTGGCAGGGCTGATGCCTGGAGCCACGGCCTTGAGAGTGAGGCGGGCCAGCACCCCCGAGCCACTGTCGGGCGCCGGTGGGTCGGCCAGGTCTGCCGCTGCCAGGCCGTAGCGAGCGTCGAGGTCGGGCAACACCTCCGACAGGTCGAAAATGTTGCTGCCCTCATTGGCCGCCTGGAACATTTGCACGTCATGATCCACGATGTTGATGATGCTACCGTCGTAGACGAAGTAGACCTCCCAAGCCAGTAGGTCGGTCACGTCCGTGATGAAGATGTCGACATCAAACGTATCGCCGGTACTGACGGACATGCACGAATCGATGGGGCCGAGAGAGGTCGCTGTGTTCGCCGCGGGATTAGCGTCCACGCCTATAGAAGTCTGCGTTTGAGCCGTGCTTTCTCCGCCGCGCACGACGACTCCTGCCAGCATGGCCGTGGCTAGCAGTGCCGCGGCCAGCAGCACTCCAGCGAATCTCGTATTCCGCAACATCGTCCTCACAGGTGGCGCTCCTTTCGGCTACCCGGCCCAGGCGCTCACTCACCAGTGAGCCGCTTTGGGAGCAGCCTGCGGCATCGAGTTAAGCGCATTCCTCGTCAGCTCGAGCGGCGGGCAACAGCCAAAGGCAGCCGAACAGAAGCTCCCCAATTGATAACGTCGCCGCTGTCCCAGCGATACGGGAGCTGCTCGCGCCTTTCTCTGCTGCCCGTCGGCAGAAGCATACTTGGCTACATTGTAGCCTCCCCGAGCGACTTGGCCAAGGCGAGAGCGGGAGCACGGCGAACAGTCGTTGACACGACATCGATCCCCGCTTCCGCCAAGGTCTACTCAGCCATGGCATGGCGTCAGGCAAAGCTATAGCGTGTAACGTTGGTGATATGCCCTTCGTCTCATTAAGATGGCGGAGGGGTCGCGCTCGTTACACCTTTAAGGTTGGGGCGCGCTCGTTTGTTTATGGTGGGGCGCGTAAGGGATTCCAGCGTTGTCGTCGGCGAGCGATAGCACGGGCAGTAGGGGGAACAGGCTGCGCCTGGCCCTTCCGCTTGTGCTTTGGCAGGTGGGAGGCCTCATCGCATCCAATCAGGTAGCGGTCGTGCCAACAGTGTTGAGCGCGGTGGGCGGAGATGAGCCGCAGATATTGGCAGGCCTTCCTTCATGTGCTAGAGTTCTGCTGGCAACGCGACGGTCGGTCTGCAATTGATGTTGCCTGGCGAGGAAGCATTTGGTCTGCCGCAGCGTCACGGGGGCGCAGGGCCCCACCGGAGGTAAGGCAAGCATGAGTGGTGTACTGAGCGGAAAGTGGATGATTCCTTGGGTCGGTGGCTTGCTCCTCGCCATGGCGATGGCGGCCTGCGGGGGAGGTGGTGAGGCTGATCTCACCGCTCGCCAGATCAGCAACGCTGACCTGGGCATGATGGCCGTGTACGAGGTAGACCTGCCGGGGGACTTCGCAGGCTTTGTCAGGACTGAGGAGTCGGGCTTCAAAACGAATGAGCAAAGCGCGGAAAAAGACTTCGACCCCGCAGATGAGGCTCAAGACCTGGAACGGTTCGGTCAGATCGGGGAATACATCAGAGCATATGAGCCTCCTGGGGTCGCCGGGCCGGCGGCGCAGGAGGGAGCGATCGGTTTTGTTTCTGGGGTGCGGTTGTTTGGGGACGCGCCGGGGGCGGCGGGCTACCTCCAGGACGAGCTCGCTGACGCGGACGGCAGCGTAGGCAAGGAGGCCGGCGGCGCGACCATTGAGGAAGTTGAGCGCTTCAAGGTAGGCCGCGTCGCGGACGAGGCCGTCGGCGTGCGGACAAGGCTCATGTTTCGCGAGGATGGCTCAGAACGCCTCGCCTATGCAACGACGGTGTCCTTCCGGCGCGGCCGCCTGTTGCTCGGCATCGCGGCGGTCAGGATGGACGACAAGGATATTGGCGCCGAACTGGAACTTCTGGCGCGCAGCCTCGACGAGCGCATTCAGGTGGTGCTGCAAGCCGCGCCGGTGGCCACTCCGGTAGCCACTCCTACGATAGTACCCTAGGCAAGGAAGGGCAGCGGAGGCCGAAAGCTAGCGGACCGCTCCGTCAATGACTGAGACGGTGCTATCCCAGGCGTTGGCGACATAGATGCGGTTGGTTTCGGGGTTGATCGCTACTCCCCAGGGCGCCCGCCCTAGAGACACGGTGGTCACCACCCTATCGGTGGTGGCGTCTATGACCGACACGTCGTCGCTCCAGGAGTTGGCCACGTAGACGCGGTTGGTTTCGGGGTCGACTCCCACCGCCCGCGGTCCTTGACCGACAGGCACGACGGCCAGCACGGTGCCCTTCGCTCCGTCTACGATCGAGATGGTGTCGTTGCCACCGTTGGCTGCGTAAAGGCGGTTTGTCTTCGGGTTGGTCTCCACGCAGGTTGGGCCGTCGCCCACGGCTATGGTGGCCACCACGCTGTCGGTGGCCGCGTCGATCACCGAGATGTCGTTGGTCTGTTCGTTAGTCACATAGATGCGGTTGGTTTCGGGGTTGACTGCCACCCAGGACGGATGCTGGCCAACAGGGATGGTGGCTACGACGTTGTCGCTAGCCCCGTCAATGACCGATACATTATTGGACCAGGAGTTGGGTACATAGATACGGTTGGTGTTGGGGTTAACTGCCACCGCCCACGGCCCCTGGCCCACAGGGACGGTGGCCACCACCCTATTGCTGGCTCCGTCGATCACCGAGACATTGTCGTTCCAGGCATTGGCGACATAGATGCGGTTGGTTTCGGGGTTGACGGCAAGCGAGGATGGGCCCTGGCCCACAGCTATGGTGGCCAATACACTGCCGCTGGCCTCGTCGATCACCGAGACGTCGTTGCTCGCCTCATTGGCCGCGTAGAGGCGATTGGTATTGGGATTGACTGCCACGTCCCACGGCTTGGAGCCCACCGCGATCGTTCCCACAACCGCAGGGGACGCGGCCGGAACCTGGGGCGATGGCGAAGTCAAGGAAGAGGGGGTCGCAGTGGGAGCACTGGGCTCCTCTTCTGCTCCACAGGCAGCTAGGAGACTCGCGGTCAGCATGAGGAGCGCCAGCAAGAAGAGCGCCAGAGAAGGCCGCCACGCCGCGGCTAGGGCTGAGTCACGGTTCATGAGGCCTTCCTTCTCCTTCGCGTTCTTTGGGGCTTGAACCAAGGGCAGCATCCTAAAGAATACATGAAGATCTCCCTAGACTGAATGGGCCGGCGATATTATTCTGCTGCTAGAATCCAAATGAGGGCTTCCGTGAAGAGGGCGGGGTTTGTCAAGCCCGAGCAGGCATCACTCCTCGTCCCCGCTTGCGTTATCTTGACATTGTGCTATCTTGACAGGAACGGCTACCGTTCTAAACCCATGACCAAGACCTGCTGGCAGGGAAAGGGGGTCAGGACTTGAGAAGATTTGTCATTGTGCTGCTTTTCCTGGGCATTGCATTGGTGACGGCGTGCGGGGGAGGAGAGGAGGCCGCTACGCCGACCGCGGCAGTGGCCTCGCCTACGCCCAGCGCGGCAGCCGCCTCGCCCACTTCGACCGCGGCAGTGGCCTCGCCTACGCCCAGCGCGGCAGCCGCCTCGCCCACTTCGACCGCGGTGGTGGCCTCGCCTACGTCACCCCCGACCGGGGCGATCCCCACGGGCAAGATATCGTTCTCTTCTCGGCGCGACGGAAACGGCGAGATCTACTTGCTTACCTCCGAGGGTGAAGTAAACATAACCAATAACCCGGCGGAGGACGCGGAGTCCGACCTGTCTCCCGATGGTAGTAAAATCGCCTTCGCTTCCGACCGAGAGGAGCGCATCTTCCACATCTACGTCGTCAATGTGGACGGCAGCGGCCTTGTCAAGCTGACCAACGAGTCAGCCGGTGATCTCAGTCCAAGGTGGTCTCCAGATGGCAAGCGCATAGCCTTCAGTCGGGTGGGCGCCATCTACGTGATGAATAGCGACGGCACCAACGTCCAGAAGGTGACCGAGCCCAAGCCGGAGGCCACTGCGCCCCCCTGCGAGGCTGGCAGCTTTCTGGGCGGCTGGTCACCCGATGGAAAGCAGCTGACCTTCTATGCGGCCAGCGCAACTAGAGAGATGGGCCAGATTTGCACTGTCAATGTAGATGGGTCCGATCTGACGGTAGTAGCCAGTGAGCCGCCCGGGTACCACGTTGAGCCCTCCTGGTCCCCCGACGGTAAGTGGATAGCCTATAGGTCCATCCGGGGGGACAACCATGAGATCTACATTGTGAAGCCCGACGGGAGTTCGGAGACCAACCTCACCAACGATCCGGCCACCGACCTGGAGCCCGATTGGTCGCCTGATGGCAAATGGATCGTCTTCGGCTCCGACCGCGGCGGCAACTTCGACCTGTACATCATGAAGCCTGACGGCAGCGACGTGACTCGCCTTACCACCAGCTCCGGCAAGGACAGCGACCCGTCCTGGGCGCGCTAGGGCTGTCTCGTTCGACCGTCGCAGCCGGAAGGTGACACCTCGGCGGACTGCAATCCGACGTTCAGCCGGTAGAGACTCCCGCGAAGGCTTCTGGTTGCTGAAGGTGGCTGTAGAGGAGGCTTTGCCGTTCGCCGTTCTAACGTCCTGCGTCTATTGGGGGACGCCGACCGTCTCAATTACGTAGACCTCACCAGCACCAGGCCTGGCGTTCTCGGGGCCGGCTGCCTCGCTGGCCACCACGATCATTTCCTCCTTGCCATCTCCGTTGAGGTCGCCGGTGCGCATGGCGCTGCCGAAATGATCACCGACGTCGGCCCCAAATAGCACCACGCTATGGGAGGCTAGCGGCGGGTCAATCGTCCCCGGAAGGGTGGGCGAGCCGAAGATCACGTACGCTTCGCCCGCCCTATCTCTGCCGTTGTCCGGGCCGCTGGCGAAACCGGTGCCCAGGATGATATCACCGATGCCGTCACCATTGACATCATCGCCGGCTAGGCAGGAGCTGAGGAGGTCATGGGCTTCAGCGCCGAAGATGGTGGTGTCCTGGTCGCCCGCCAGGACATCGATGGTGCCACCCAGGTCGCGCGAGCCAAGGATAACGTAGGCCTCACCGGAGGTGTCGCGCGTCCCGCCTGCTCCGTCGGCCCGTTGTGCTACCAGAAGGATGTCGTCGATGCCGTCATCGTTGACGTCGCCGCTGGCAGCGCAGAAGCCCAGGGCATCTTGAGCGCCAGCCCCCAAGATGGCGACGTCCTGCTCATCTTTGGCGAGGTCTACCATGTCGCCCAGACTGGCTGAGCCGAAGACGACGTACACCACGCCGGTGTTAGGCCTGCTGCCGTCCGGCCCATCGTCGGCCTCTGCCACGGCAATAATGTCGTCGATACCGTCGTCGTTGACGTCGCCCACGGCCATCGCATCACCCAGCTCACTCCACTGTTCCGGTCCGCTGATGGTGAAGTCCTGCTGCTTCTGAGGAATGCTGATGCTGCCGCCCAGGTCGGAGCGGCCGAAGATGACGTAGACCTCGCCCAGCTCCGTTCTCGGCCCGCCGGGGGGGCTGCCCGGCTCTCGGCCGGCAAAGGGTGCCCCCAGAACCATGTCGTCGATGTCGTCGCCGTTGATGTCGCCTATCGCTATGGAGTCGCCCAGCAGGCTAAAGCCCTCTGCGGCGACGATAGTGACATCCTGTGGGTTTTCGGCAATGTCTATTGTGCCGCCTAGGTCGGAGTGGCCGAAGATGACGTAGACCACGCCCCGGTCGGTGCGGAAGTCGGCGCTAGGGCCCTCGGAGAAAGGCGCTGAGACAATGACGTCATCGATGCCGTCGTCGTTGACGTCGCCGGCGGCGACGCCAACTCCAAGACCGTCGGCCGCGCTGATACCTACCGTCGCGCCATAGATGGTCAGGTCCTGCTCACCCTTGCCCAGGTCGATCGTGCCGCCCAGGTCGCGCGAGCCGAAGATGACGTAGGCCTCGCCGGCGTCCTCCCGCGAGTCGCCTGGCCCGTCTGCGAAGCGTGCTCCAATGAGCAAATCGTCGATTCCGTCATCGTTGAAGTCGCCCACCGCTAGGGAAGGTATGTCATGCCTCAGGTCGCCGGTCGACTGCTCGGTTGAAGGGGGGACGGGCTCGCCAGCGAAGATGGTCACGAGGGGTTTGGTGGTGGCTAGGTCGATGACCGAAGGTTGGCCACCGCTCACCTGTTGGGTGGGGGACGGACTGCCGGGGGATGGCGACGCGGCAGCCGGGGTGACGGCTGTGGGTGCAGCCGTTGGCGCCTCCTCTCCCCCGCCACAGGCAGCCAGGACGAGGGTCAACACGGATGCCGCCGCCAGCGTGCAGAACAGCTTGCTCTGAATCATTTTCCAGGCTCCTTTCTCGGCCCATTATAGCATTTGCCTGGCGAGCTACGTTGGCATATGGGATAATGGAGCGCAGGGCGACGATGCCCAGGAACGGGGGCTTGCTGCCACCCCTGCGGGCGCCGCCGGTGGCTATCTGCGCTGCTCAACACGCCAAGCGGGCGGCGACGGGGAGAGCCGCGCCGGCCGCGAGCGGGAGCCAAGAAGGGCAAGTCGAACTTGACAACGCATAGTGCTGCCGTGTATCAGGTAGACAATATCAGGTGCAGTTGAGGATGCTGATTATGCAACACCTGTCCAGAGTGCTGGCGACGCTGACTGGCTTACTGCTCTTGCTGTTACTGGCGGGCTGTAATGGCGGGGGTGAGGAGGAAACAGCCACTCCTGCCGTCCCCACCATTTCGGCCACCGTTACCGCCACTGCCCCTGTCGGTAGCACCGCCATCGCCGCGCATGGCACGCGCATCGTTGTGGATAGCACCGCCGACACCGATACCCGCGATAATGCGGTCACCCTGCGGGAGGCCATTATGCTGGCCAGCGGGGGACTGGCCGCGGCTGACCTGAATTCCAGCGAAGCCGATAATGTGAAGGGTGCGCCGGGCCCCGAATCCGCCGACACCATCAGCTTTGACCCGGCGGTGTTTCCACCGGACGCGCCTGCTACCATCTCTCTCACCGTCGCTCTGCCCGGCCTGAGCGCAGGCGGTGACGCGGTCGTCGGTGCGAAAGCTGGCGTTATCGTCGACGGAGGGCACCTGGGTTTCGAATGCTTCCAGATAGATTCTGAGGGAAACGCTATAAAAGGCATCCAGATTCAAAACTGTCGCACGGGAATTGTGCTGCAGGCGGCAGCACGGAATAACATGATTGGCGGCTCGGCCGAGGGCGAGCGCAACGTCATCTCCAGCAACGATGCTGTCGGCATCCGCGTGGATGGCAGCGCCAATCTGATCCAGGGGAACTACATAGGCACCGACGTCAGCGGCACCATGTCCAGACCCAATAGGATGGAGGGGATCTGGATTGCCCCGGGTGCTCAGGAAAACCTCGTCGGTGGCTCCAACCCTGGCGAGGGCAATGTCGTCTCCGGGAATAGCCTTTTCGGTGTGAGCATCAGTGGCATGGGGGCGAAGGGCAACCTGGTCAAAGGCAACTACATAGGCGTCGACGTCAGCGGTCGGGTCGCTCTGAAGGACCGCTACGGAATGGTTCTCGACAGCGGCGCTCAGAACAACATCATCGGCGGTAGCATTCCCGCCGAGGCCAATGTCATCTCTGGAAACCAAAGCGGTGGTGTGCTTATCCGCGGCTCGGGGACCAACGATAATCGCATCATAGGAAACTTCATAGGCACCGACTCTTCAGGCAGCGAGCGCCTGGGGAACGGGAGCGGAATATGGCTCTTGGAGGGCGCTCAGGGCAACACCATCGGCGGCGCAGGCGAGGGCGAGGGCAATGTCATCGCCAATAGCGGCATCTTTGGCATCCTCATCGAGGGCGCGGATACCACCGGCAATACGATTCATGGCAACTCCATCTACGCCAATGACCGGGAGAGCATCGTGAGCGAGGATGGTGGCAACATCGGCCTGGCCCCGCCCATCATCGCCGCCGTCAATCCCGTGCAGGGAACCGCCTGCGCCAACTGCATTGTGGACATCTACTCGGACCCCGGGGACGAGGGCAAGGTTTACGAGGGTTCGACAGAGGCTGACGCCGACGGTCGCTTCATCTTTGACAAGGCGCCTTCTGGCCCTTACATTACCGCCACTGCTACCGACGCCAACGGCAACACGTCCACCTTGTCCAAGCCCTTCGCAGTGCCGACTGGATGAGCGGGGTCAAGGCGGCGGACTGGGCCGTGAGCCGAATATGAGGATAAAGCCGTCGCCAGCGTCGACGGTCAAGACCTGGCAGCGTTCGGGCTGCTCGGCGGCACCCCACACGCCGACAGAAACGTTACACCCCTGCCCCAGCCGTACCTAACCTACGGCCCCCCTTGCGGCGCCCGTATTTGGATCGTGGCAGAGGTGGTCAACTGGCTGCAGTTCTCGTAGTTGGCGTCGCAGTGGGAGCTTTCGGCTACTATCCGGTAGTTGCCAAGCGGCACCTGCTGGCCTTCGTTGTCCCGCTGGTCCCAGGTCTCAGTAAACGAAAGCATCCCGTTGGCTTCCAGCGGCACTTCCTCTGTGACCTGGGCGAAGGTGCGCTCCCGTGACCAGCGCCAGACCTCCTGGCCTTGGGAGTTGATGACTGCCAGGTCGTAGCGCTGGCTAGTACGGTAATAGAGGGTCATGGGATCGCGGACGGCGACCGTTATGATCAACTGAAGGGGCTTGCCCTGCTCGGGGAAGGTGCCAAGGGTGGTCAGGTCGATGCCTATGGGCCCTTCGAAGGGGAATCTCGGCGTAGGGGATGCTGCTGGCGTAGCCACCCCCGTGGGCGAAGGGCTGGGCTCTTCTGCACCCTCCCCGCAAGCAGACGCGACCAGCAGGACAGCAGCTAGGGCAGCCAGAAGGGCTACAGACGCCTTTATCTTGATGACGCAGCAACCTCCTTTTCCCATTGCGCCTCCTTCCTGCTGCTGGCTGCCTTCCTGGGGGTCGGGAGCGACCTTGGCGGCAGCCACGGCGCGTTGATTGTCAGCCCGACGGTGCCTAGGGACGCACTTCCTTGTCCAGGGGGCAGTAATCGGGCTCTGGCTGGCCAGATGTGCACGGGTCTCGTCCGGTCAGAGCAAATAGGGCCCTCCCGTTAGCGGCGGTAAAGTCGTCTTTTTCCTCGTCGTAGTAGAACTCGGCTCGCAGATCAGTCACCGTTTCTGGCTCGGTCGAGCGATCGACAACCCGCATGAATATGGTGACCTGCCATCTAGCACCGTCCAGCCAGCTAGCCACCACGCGGTGACCGTGACCAGCATCGGGTTTATCGGCGGTGCGGAAGACCAGATCGGAGATAGTTTCCTCGTAGGTTGTGCCATCTTCCCAAGTGACCGTACGCACGACAGTGTTTGCCAGGGTTTCAACCTCTTCTCCCCGCGAGCTGATGCTCGTCGCCCCAGCAGTAGCTGGGGTGTTCCCCGGACTGGGGCTAGCAGGCTGGGGAGACCCTGGTGTCGCCGCCGGAGCCGTCGCGCTTGGCGTAGCAGCGATGTGCGTCTCTTCTTCCCCACACCCTACCGCCATCACAACGCACAAGCATATAGCAGCGATCTGAGCGACCACAAAAGTCCGATTCATGCTCTACTCCTTAGCAGGGAATTGTCGCTGTGGTAAGGCGCGGCCATCTCCATCATCGCCGGGGCCCCTAGCCCGAATATCTCGAATCTTGATGCGCTGTCCACCTGCGACTATGTCAGCGCTTCTCTTCCGGCAAACCTCGCTGCCGGCCCCAGTTCCTCCTCGATGCGCAGCAGGCGGTTGTACTTGGCCGTCCGCTCGCCGCGGGCGGGGGCGCCGCTCTTGATCTGGCCGCAACCCGTGGCCACCGCCAGGTCGGCTATCGTCGTGTCTTCCGTCTCGCCGCTACGGTGGGAGATGACCACCCGGAAGCCACCTCGCTTGGCCGCCTCGATGGCTGCCATGGTCTCCGTCAGCGTCCCGATCTGGTTGGGCTTGATAAGCACGGCGTTGGCCGCCCCCTCGCGAATGCCCTTCTGGATGCGCTCAACGTTGGTCACGAACAGGTCGTCCCCCACGATCTGCACCTTCCGCCCCAGCTCCGCCGTCAGCTTCCACCAGCCCGTCCAGTCGTCCTGGGCCATGCCGTCTTCGATGGTGACGATGGGGTAGCGGCCGCACCAGTCCTGCCAGAAGGCCACCATCTCGTCGACGTCCTTGAAGGTGCGCCCTTCGCGAGCGAAGACGTACTGGCCATCGCGATAGTACTCGCTGGCGGCGGCGTCGATGGCGATGGCCGCCTCGTCGCCCGGACGATAGCCGGCTGCCTCGATGGCCGCCAGCAGGAGGTTCATCGCGTCCTCGTTCCTGGGTAGGGGAGGCGCGAAGCCGCCCTCGTCGCCCACAGTGGTGGGAAGGCCCTTGTCGGCTAGCACTTTGTGGAGGGAGTGGTAGAGTTCGGCTCCCATGCGCAGGGCATCGCTGAAGGTCTTGGCTCCCACGGGCACCACCATGAACTCCTGGATATCCGTGCCACCAGGGGCATGCCTGCCCCCATTGATGATGTTGAACAGGGGCATCGGCAGAGTGCGGGCCGTCGGGCCGCCCAGGTATCGATAGAGAGGCAGGCCCAGGTAGTTGGCGGCCGCATGGGCCACCGCCAGCGACACGCCCACGATGGCGTTGGCTCCCAGGCGGCTCTTGTTGGGGGTGCCGTCCAGGCGGATCATGGCCTCGTCGATGGCCGCCTGGTCGAGGCAGGACATTCCCCCCACGCTGAGAGCGATCTCCTGGTCGACGTTGGTCACTGCCTTGAGGACGCCCTTGCCGCCGTAGCGGTCGGCGTCGCCATCGCGCAGTTCCAGCGCCTCATGAACGCCGGTGCTGGCGCCCGAGGGGACGGCAGCCACTCCCACCGTCCCCTCCGCCAGCATTACTTCCACCTCCAGGGTGGGGTTGGCGCGGGAGTCGAGAATTTCGCGGGCCTGTATGCTATCGATCTCCACAAGCATTACCTCTTTCGCAATTTGCGCAACCCTGCGCCTGCAATAATACTACTACAATAACCGGAGGCACTAGCAGCGTAGTGTTTCGCTCCAGGTGAGACATGGACGGTCAGACGCCCTCTCGCCGCTCATCCTGACCCTGCCCAAGGAAGCGTGTCGAAGGAAGCCTCTCGAAGGACCAGCGGGGCCTCGTGGTTCGACGAGCTCACCATGAGCGGCCCCTTGTGGCGTACAGCATACCGCTCATCCTGAGCTTGTCGAAGGAGGGCGGCTCCGCAAAAGGGAGGCTGCGATGTATCGACCGCAGCCCTTAGGACTGACGTGTGGAGAGTCGCAGCCCATGGTCTCTCACATGTCTTGAAACACCACATTCGGTTGAGGTGCCTCTGGGCCAGGCGATACAATGAATGAGAGAGATGGCGATGCAAACTGCAACGTCCGAGCGTCTGCAAGCCCAGCTACTGGCTCTTCCCAATCGCCCCGGCGTCTATATCATGCGCAACAGCGAGGGCGAGGTCATCTACGTGGGCAAGGCGGCCAGCCTGCGCAGCCGCATCCGCTCCTACTTTGGCTCGCCCCGCAGCTTCGAGCCCAAGGTTCGCCGCTTGGTGGAGCAGATCGCCGACTTCGAGTTCATCGTCACCGACTCCGCCCAGGAGGCTCTCATCCTGGAGGCCACCCTGGTCAAGCGCCACCAGCCCTTCTTCAACGTTCGCCTCAAGGACGACAAGCACTACCCCTACCTGAAGATCGACCTTGGCAACCCCTGGCCGCGGCTGGAGATCACCCGGCGCGTCCAGCCCGACGGCGGCAGCCGCTACTTCGGGCCCTATGCCAGCGCCAGCTCCGTGCGCAAGACGCTCGACCTGGTGAAGAAGCTCTTCCCCTGGCGCTCCTGCACCAAGGCCATCACCGGCAAGGACCCTCGCCCCTGCCTGGACTACTATATTCACCGCTGCATCGCTCCCTGCTCCGGCTACTGCACCAAGGAGGAGTATGACAACGTCATCCGCCAGGTCATTCTCTTCCTGGAGGGACGAGCCGACGAGGTGGTCAAGGAGCTGCGCCAGAAGATGGCCGGAGCGGCCGAGGGGTGGGAGTTCGAGCGAGCGGCTGTCCTGCGCGACCAGATCAGCGCCGTGGAGAGGGTGACCGAGCGCCAGGCCATGGCCACCGCCGACTTCATCGACACCGACGTCTTCGGCCTGGCCCGCCAGGACAATCAGGCCTGCGTGCAGGTGTTCTTCATCCGGGCCACCAAGGTCATCGGTCGCGACACCTTCACCCTGGAGGGCGTGAGCGACGAGCCGGAGGAGCAGGTGGTGGCCAGCTTCCTCAAGCAGTTCTACCAGTCGGCCACCTACGTGCCCCAGCGCATCCTCCTGCCCTGCCGGATCGCGGAGGCCCCCCTCATCCAGGCCTGGCTCTCCCAGATGCGGGGCAGCAAGACGGAGCTGGTGGTGCCCCAGCGGGGCGAGAAGCGGCGGCTGGTGGCGATGGCCGAGGAGAACGCCCGCGAGGCCCTCCAGATGATGCGGGCCAGGTGGCTGGCCGACAGCGGCAGGACGCAGGCGGCCCTGGACGAGCTACAGGAGGAGCTGAACCTGCCGACCCTGCCCCAGCGCATCGAGTGCTACGACATCTCCAACATCGGCGGCACCTCGGCGGTTGGCAGCATGGTGGTCTTCCTGGAAGGACGGCCTCGCCCGGCCGAGTACCGCCGCTTTCGCATCAAGACGGTGGCCGGGGCCGACGACTACGCCATGCTCCAGGAAGTGCTGCGCCGTCGCTTCAAGCGAGCATCCGCTCGTGGTGAGCCTGTCGAACCACGAGCGGATTCGGGCCCCGCTCGCCCTTCGACAGGCCCTTCGGCTGCGCTCAGGACAGGCTCAGGGCGAGCGGACGAAGGAGCGGTAGGGTATGATGAGTCCTGGGACGTCCTGCCCGACCTGGTAATTGTGGACGGTGGCAAGGGGCAGCTCAACGCAGCGCTGGACGTCATGCGCGACCTGGGGGTGGGCCATATCCCAGCCGCCGGGCTGGCCAAGCAGCACGAGGAGCTGTTCGTGCAGGACATGTCGGAGCCGATAGTGCTGCCGCGGACGTCGCAGGCGCTGTACCTGGTGCAGCGCATCCGCGACGAGGCCCACCGCTTCGCCATCACCTACCACCGCGGCGTCCGCCAGAAGGCCGGCATCCAATCGGCCCTGGACGCCATCCCCGGCATCGGGCCGAAGCGGAAGCGAGCGCTGCTGCGCAAGTTCGGGTCGGTGCAGCGCATCCGCCAGGCGTCGCTGGACGACATCGCCGCCACGCCGGGCTTCACGCGGGCGCTGGCGGAGAAGGTGCGAGAACACCTCTAGCCTAACGCACAACAGTAGGTCCGCTTCCTCTCAGAAAGGGCGGCCCGCCCTCCTGCTGGCCAGCGCTGTCGTGTGGTTCGTCGTGGCGGTGGGGTGTGGGTAGCTCGCTCGCCAACCCTCGCGCCTGCGCTGGTCCGACGCCGAAGCTGTGCCGCGCGGACCGGGTCTGCCCCTGGCGCAGCGCCCCTCGGCCAGCGGCCGACAAGAGAATAGTCCAAAGAAGCTAGCGGCAGGTACTTGACAATTCCCGCATAATGTGTATTGTGGTGAATACGCTTGTTCTGGAAGCACGACGACTGTAGCACGCAGGCAAGTCGCCAGATAGCGAAATCAGTCCCTGCCGGCCGGGACGGCTGAACCAACAGAAGAGGATGGTGCGGACCTCGCTACGCAAGGAGCAGCCGGACGGTCGGGTGAGCATTGCAGTCACACTTCCCCCATCGTTTCCGCTGTCCTGGCATCGGCCCGTTCGTTCGCGCGTTAGACGAACGAGGGCCGATAATCCGCATCCTCTTCCTTAATCGGTACGAGATGAGTCCCGTCCCTGACGGGCTAAAGAAGATGCGGAAACGAAGAAGCCGCGTATCTTGGCCGCGCTAGCGCTGGCGGCGGGCCTGCTGGCCTTTAGCGGCGGGTCGGCGGGGGCAGCCGGCAGCACCGGGTACGTGGCGCCAGGGAGTCTTGCTAGAAGGAGGCAAGAGGGATGAAACGTCACAAGAGAGCACTAAGGGTTTTCACCATGGGGTTGGTGATAGCCCTCGCCTTCTTGATCGTCCCCGCCATTACAGACTCCGGCCAACGGGCGTCTGCAGACGGGCCGTATACCCTCATTTACTACGACGGACACACGCACACCAATCGCTCCGACGGCACGGGCTCTGTGGCGCAGATAAAGGCGACCGCCCTTGCCCGCGGCCTCAGCGCGGTGATCATCACCGACCACTGCAATATGCTGACGCTGGCGGAATGGAACTCGCTGGTTGCCGAGACCGCGGCAGCCTCGGACGGGAGTTTCCTCGCCGTGCCCAGCGTTGAGGTAACGGGCAGCGAGGGCATATTCAATCGCGGCCACATGAATGCCTGGTTCATTTCGGATCCCTTTGTAGGCGACGACTCCCTCGAGCTCTGCCCCGAGGAGGTGTGGACGGATCCGTTTAACCCCGCCGGCACCGGCGCAAATGCGGCAAGCCTGGCCAAGTGGGCCGACTACATTCACTCGCAGGGCGGGATCGCTGTGCACAACCACACCTCAGGCACCACCCTGCTCGACTATGGCGTGGACGACATCGAGCTCTACAACCAGGGCCACGTCGATGACATTGTGAGCTATGCGGTGGCCCTGGGAATTCCCCCTGCCGATGCGTGGGGATTCGCCATAACGATGAACGACTTCGCCGTCTATGGCGAGAGAGACCTGAACAAGATTGTCCACTTCCTGGGCTATGACATACCCCTGAGACTGGCGCTCTACATGGCAACTGGCTTCATACCGCCCAATGTTGGCCAGATCATAGGTTGGAATCCCCCCTCTCCGCCCGATCCCAACGTGCCCGGTGACTTGAATTCGTGGGATGAGCTTCTGATGGCCTACGTGGACGGCACTGTCGACGAACCCACCTTCGGCGTGGCCAACAGCGACGCCCACAACACAGCCGCCCCCGGCTCGAAGGTGGGCTCGGCGAAGAATGGCCTCTACGTGGAACAGCTGACCCGGCAAGGGTTCTACGATGCCATCAAGGCAGGACGCAGCTTCGCCACCACTGGGCCATCGCTCGATTTCACCGTCAACGGCGACCCCATGGGAAGCACCAGCTATAATCCCATTGGCGCGCCGGCAGAGCTGAACCTGAGCGCGAGCTCACAGAGCCCGACGGCCATACTGGTCAAGATCGACATCATCAAGAATGGCGCGATCTTGCAGACGATCAATCCCATGGCGCCTAGCTACAGTGGGACGGTGTTGGACGACAATGTGACCGAGGCCGGCTACTACCGTATTGAGGTAACGTCTCTCGACATGGTCAGTGGCGCCTACTACTTCGCCTGGTCCAACCCGGTGTTTGTGAGCGGGGCCTCCGAGACTGTCGGCGGCATGGTGGAGCACTACGTCGATGGCAATGCCCCCGCCGCTGCCTCCGCCTCATCCTCCGGCAGCGACTACGTCCTGCCCCTGGCGGCGGCTCTGGCCGGGGCCATTGTCGTCGTCCTGGCGGGTGGCGGCTGGTACGCCAAGAGGCGCTGGCTGCGGTAGGCAGAAGCTCACATCCTAAGGTGGCTCCGACATGAGCCGCCATAGGAAGTGAACCGCTCCGAGAAGCACGAAATGCGTCGAGGAGGGGCGGTAGCCACCTGCGGAAGGCGGCCGTCCTCCTCCTCGGCGTGCCCGGGAAGACGGCGTGAGGGCCATAGCGCAGTGCTATGGCCCTCCTCTTTTTGGCGCCGCCAGCAGCTGGGCCAGCGTCCTGGCGTTGTACACGGCGTAGGCGTAGGCGTCGTTGTTGAAGTAGACGTAGACGTCGCTCAGGCCCTCGGCCAGCCGCCGCAGGCGCTCCGCCCAGCCCTCCAGCATCTCGGGGGTGTAGTTGCTGGCGTAGAGGGCCTCGCTGCCGTGGAAGCGCATGTAGGCGAAGGAAGCGGTGGCCAGCAGGGGGCACTCCATGTCCGGCATGTCGAAGGCGCAGAAGGCGACGTGGTGGCGGCGCAGCAGGTCGAAGACGCTCTCGTCGAACCAGGACGGGTGGCGGAACTCGAAGACGTGCTCCAGGCTCGAGGGTAGGATCGCCAGGAAGGCAGCCAGCCTGGCCTCGTTCTCGGCGGTGCGATGAAAGTTAGGCGGAAGCTGATAGAGGAGGGGGCCCAGGCGGTCCTCCAGCAGGCGAGCGCCGGCCAGGAAGCGCTGCACTGGCTCCTCCGGCTCCCTCAGCCGCTTGATGTGAGTGATGAAGCGATTCACCTTGACGGCGAAGCGAAAGCCGTCGGGCACGGAGCGCCGCCAGAGCTGCCAGGCGCTGGTCTTGGGCTGGCGGTAGAAGCTGTTGTTGATCTCCACCGTGGGGAAGTGCTGGATGTAGTGGGCCAGCCACCTGGATGTGGGCAGGCCCTCGGGATAGAAAAGCCCCTGCCAGTGAGCGTAGTGCCAGCCCGAGGTACCGATCCAGAAGCGAGCGCCCACGATCCCCTCCTCTCCGCCGATGGCCCGTCGCGGCGATTATAGCAAAAATCGCCTCCCTATCAGAGTAGCGCAGTGGTATACTTAGTTTAGAAATACGCTTCGGGTAGAGGCCCTGCATGGCCAAAGTTACCTCTAACCTGTTGGAGAGAGCTAAGAGCCAACTCCTCGCCGAGCTCCGCTACGACATCCGTGACGAACGAGTGCTGGCAGCCATGGCCAGCGTTCCCCGCGAGAAGTTCGTCTCCGACGACCTGCGCGCTTTCGCCTACGAGAACCGCCCCCTCCCCATCGGCTACGGCCAGACCATCTCCCAGCCCCTCATCGTGGCCATGATGACCGAAGCCCTCGACCTCAAGGGCGACGAGAAGGTACTGGAGCTGGGGACCGGCTCCGGCTACCAGGCGGCGATCCTGGCGGAGCTGACGGCCCAGGTGATAACAGTGGAGCGCATCGCCCCGCTGGCCGAGCGGGCGGCGGCCGTCCTGGCGGAACTGGGATACCATAATGTCCAGGTTCACCTGGTCGGCGATACCCTGGGCTGGCCGGAGGAGGCACCCTACGAAGGGATTCTGGTCACGGCTGCGGCGCCCGCCATTCCGTTGGCCCTGGTCGAGCAGTTGGCGCCCCTGGGACGGCTGGTGATCCCCGTGGGTGCCCACGACGTGCAAGAGCTCCTTCTGGCAACCAACGGTCCGGACGGCCTCACCAGCAAGCGGCTGGGCCCCTGCCGTTTCGTGCCCCTGCTGGGAGCCGGCGGCTGGCAGACCACCGATTTCGGTTTCCCCGAACTCTAGCTTCGAAGTCTTCCTTCGGCAGCGAACTCTGCAAGGTTTATTGCTTTTTCATGACATTTTGCCAATTTCCTCCATAATCAAGTTAACTTAAGGCATCGCCAAGCGTTTTATATTGGTGAAAAAATCATCGAGATTTGCTATTCAGATTCTTCACCTGCTTGCCTAGACGGCAAGAGATAGGGTGCGTGTAGAATAGTCCGATCCTCAAGCCAGGTATAGAAGACGGCCGGAGGTAAGGAATGGAAAACCAGCTGACTACGTTCTTGGACTTTCTTTCGGCGGAGAAGGGAGCTTCCAATAACACCATCGCAGCCTACCGTAATGACCTGGAACAACTGGCCGAATACCTAAAGGCGCGCGGTGATGGCAGCCGCTGGGAGAAGGTCGACCGTGTGCTCATTCAAGACTTCATCCTCGACCTGAAGCAGCGCAAGTACGCCGAAACGACCGTGGCCCGCAAGGTGGCAGCCATTCGCTCCTTCTTCAGTTTCCTGTCCGCCGAGGGCATTCTGGCCGACAACCCCACCGAGGGCTTGGCTTCGCCGCGTGTCGGCAAGATGCTCCCCAAGGCTATCACTCCCAATGAGGTGGATGAGCTGCTGGAACAGCCCTGCAAGCGGGCCACCCCTGAGGCCAGGCGGGACAGGGCGATGCTGGAATTGATGTACGCCACCGGCATGCGAGTGACTGAGCTGGTGTCGCTGGACCTGGAGAACATCAGCGTGGACGGAAAGAACCCCTTCGTCCGCTGCACGGGCAAGGGGGCAAAGGAGCGGATCATCCCCATCCACGAGCAGGCCACCGAGGCCGTGGCGGAATACCTGACGGAAGCCCGGCTCCTCCTGGTCCGCAACAAGAACGAGAAGGCCCTATTTGTCAACCGGCGCGGCGAACGGCTCACCCGCCAGGGTTTTTGGCTAATCCTTAAGGGATATGCTAAGGCGGCCAACCTGCGCGACGACGTGACGCCTCACACCCTGCGCCACAGCTTTGCCACCCACATGCTGCGGGGCGGAATGCCACTGCGTCACGTCCAGGAGATGCTGGGCCACGCCAATATCTCCACCACTCAGGTTTACACCCATCTGGCGACTGAGCACATGCGGGAGGCGTACGAGAAGGCCCACCCTCGCGCTTTGTAGCCCAAGCCTCGGCCAACGGTGTACTATGGGGGGGTGAAGGTAGCCCTCACCTCCCTTTTGCTTTTGCTTGTCATCCTCTGCCCGGCCTGCACCCAGAGAACGCCCCAAGAGAGGCCCACGCCCAGTCCTAGTCCATCGCCCACAACCCTGCCCTCCCTTACACCCTCGCCCCCGCCCGAACAGACCCGGCCCTTGGGCCGCGACCTCCTGGAGCTGGCCGTTCGCCTGGGTCGCGCTGGCAGCCCCCTGTCGCCTGTTGCCCGTCAGGAGCCGCCAGCCTATCAGGAGGGCCAACAGGAGGAATTCACCGTCATGGATTCCCTCGCGCCCTCCCTGGGGACGGTGAACGCCACCCTCCGGCTCATCACCCCCCGCGCCTACTTCTACTTCCAGGATGGCGGCGACGTCTCCCAGGAGGATCTCCAAGAGGCAGGACGAGACTTCGAAGAGACGGTCTATCCCCTAGTCGCGCGCTATTTCGGCCAGGAGTGGTCGCCAGGGGTGGACAGCGATGGCCACATCATCCTTCTCCACGCTGACCTGCCGGGCTTGGGTGGCTACTTCAGCGATGCGGACGAGCACCCCCGCGCCGCCAGCCCCGCCAGCAACGAGCGTGAGATGATCTACCTGAATTCCGGCGGTGCGAAGCCGGGCTCCGATGACTACAACGGCCTGGTGGCCCACGAGCTTCAGCACCTGGTGCACTGGAAGGCCGACCCCACCGAAGAGGTGTGGGTGAACGAGGGCCTATCGGAGCTGGCGCGCGAGCTGGCCAGCGGCGGCCCAGGCTCCAGGCCCATCGCCGTCGCTCAGCCCGACACCCAGCTCAACGCCTGGGAACCTCTGGACGCTGGTAATGCCCCCCACTACGCAGCCTCCTACCTGTTCGTCCGCTACCTGCTGGAGCACTACGGCGGCTGGGAGGGCGCTCGCCGCCTTCTGGAGGAGCCCGCCGACGGCATCGAGGGCATAGATGCCTACCTTGCGCCCTTCAGCGTCACCTTCGAGGACGTCTTCACCCACTGGCTGGTCGCCAACTACCTGGACGACCCCAACGGCGGGCCCTACAGCTACGCCGATGCTGAGGTCGAGGTATCGCCGGCTATCACCCTGGCGGACTACGGTGAGGGCGAGGATAGCGTCCATCAGTTCGCCGCCGACTACGTCGAGGTGGAGCTGAGCGAGGGCGATGCCGTCTTCTCCTTCGACGGCGGCGAGGCGGTCAAGGCTATCCCCAACGAGCCCCATAGCGGCCGTGGCCAGTGGTGGTCGGGCCGCGGCGATGCTATCGATAGCACCCTCACCGGCGAGTTCGATCTGACGGGCCTCGAGAGTGCCACCCTCACCTTCTGGACCTGGTACGACATCGAGGAGCAGTGGGACTACGCCTACGTCATGGCCTCCAGCGATGGCGGCAGCACCTGGCAGATCCTGCGCGGCCGCCACACCAGCGACGAGAACCCGCTTGGCCTCGCCTATGGGCCTGCCTACACCGGAAAGAGCGGCGGCGATAGTGCAGCCTGGGTGGAGGAGAGCATTGACCTCAGCACCTTCGCTGGCCAGAAGATCCTCCTGCGCTTCGAGCACATCACCGATGAGGGCATCAGCCTCGACGGCTGGGCCATCGACGACATCGCCATCCCCGAACTGGCCTTCTTGGACGATGGGGAAGGCGACAGCCTCTGGCAGGCTCAGGGGTTTCAGCGCCTGACGGCGCCCCTGCCCCAGCGCTTCATCGTCCAGGTCATCGAGATGGGCGAGACCACCAACGTGCGGACGCTGCCCCTGGACGAGGCCAATCGGGGCGAGGTCCGCCTCTCCGGCTTCGGAACCACTCTGGACAAGGCGGTCATCGTCGTCGCTGCTGCCAGCGATGGCACCACGCAGGCGGCGCCCTACCGCTATTCCCTCCGCCCGGCTCAGCCCTGAGCCCTTGCCTGCGGGTGTAGCGTTTCAGTCTAGGTGAGACATGGAGGGTCAGACGGCCTCTGGCCGCTCATGGTTCGACAAGCTCACCATGAGCGGCCCAAAAGGGGAGGCTGCAATGCATCGACCGCAGCCATTAGGACTGACGTCTGGAAAGTCGCGACCCATGATTTCTCACATGTCCTGAAACACCACAGCCCTTGCCTGCGGGTCGGCTCATAGGTATGATGAAACGCGTCATGATCATCGCTGTCATCGGTGGAGAGGAAGCCTCGGCCGAGGTGGCCCGCCTGGCCGAAGAGGTGGGGCGGGAGCTAGCCAGGCGAGGCTGCACCGTCGTCTGCGGCGGCGGCGATGGCGTGATGGAGGCCGCCTGTCGAGGCGCTCGCGCCGGAGGCGGCCACACCATCGGCATCCTTCCCGGCCACAACGCCGACGAGTCTCCCCCCAACCAGTACGTCGACTTCCCCGTGTTCACCGGCCTGGGCTACGCTCGCAACTCGATGGTCGTCCTTTCCGCGCGGGCGGTCATCGCCATCGACGGCGCCTACGGCACCCTGAGTGAGATCGCCTATGCCCTCATCTACGACGTGCCCATCGTCGGGCTGGACACCTGGGATTTCTCCTACCCCGGCCACGACGCCGAGCGGTTGATCCGCGCCAGCGACCCCGTGGATGCGGTGGAGAAGGCGATTGCGGCGGCTGGTCTCGTTCAGAAACATGGGTGACACCCAGAAATGAGATGCTGAAGGCCTGGGAGGAGGTTCACAACTGCTACCGCCCCCACCAGGCCCTGGAGTACAGGACGCCCGAGCAGTTCCTCGAGGAGTTCGTCCTTGCCCGCCCTCCTCAGTGTCACCAATGCACTGGACGATTACACGTTCTTTACATTGCGGGGGCAGGTGGCATACCATGACTGAGCACAAGCCATTCGCGGGAGGACGCACGGTGTGGCGCAAAACTGTCCGACTGGGCTTGCTGGCCATCGCTGGCCTGGCGCTGTTCGCTCTGGCCGTAGCCTGCGGCGGGGAGAAGGGCGAGGGGCCGACGGCTGCACCCACAGTGATGCTCACCCCGTTCGACACGCCGGTAGCCACCGATTGTGTGCCCCAGGCACCCCTAGAGGGTCAGGCCAACCTGTTTCACAATCCGGACTTCGAGTCGGGCCGAGCGCCCTGGTGCTCCCTTCATCTTGGGGAAGTAGCTCCCTTCGAAGTGAGCCAGGATTTCGCCCACTCCGGCGAATCGAGTGCCTATCTGCAGATGCGGGTGCCGGCCGAGGAGCAGGGGAATGCCAAGGTGTTCTACCTCGTGCAGGAGGTAACGCCCGAACAGTTCCCTGAGCTGATATCAGGCTACTACCGGGTGGAGAACTGGACTAAGGGCACCCCCAAGCAGTATCTTCAGTTCGTTGTCATTGCCTTTGACGTCACCAATCTGGCCGAAGGCTACCCCAACTACCAGATGCGCTACCCCCTGGCGGGCATCAGCGATGAGCCCTTCGAGATCGCCAATGCCTTCTTCGTCTTCCTTACCAAGGAGGAGCCACGCACCGGCGAGTGGGTGTACTTCGAGCGCAATATCAAGGAGGACTTCCAGCAGTTCTGGGGAGCCGTGCCGGTGGGCTTCTCCAAGCTTCGCGTTCTGTTCGAGGTTCGCTACGATGACAAGGTGGCGGGCGCTACTCCGGCAGAGGCCGACGTCTACTACGACGACCTGTACATGGGCCCTGCCAGCGAAAACCCCAACAAGCCTTGAAGTGCTTCCGCCGCCGCTGATATAATCGCCCTGCTCGGCAGCGTACCCGCCAGCGGCGGGAGGGGGTCATAAAGCCCCTGGTCGGGGGAACTGCCAATACGAGTGGCAGCGTAGCTCAGTGGTAGAGCAGGGGACTCATAAGCCCTAGGTCGGGGGTTCGAATCCCTCCGCTGCCACCAAACCTTTCACCCCTCTGATGGACATGCCGTTCACGGTCTACGTTCTGGGCAGCCTCCGCAACGGGCGGCATTACGT
>Ga0315280_10001107_pt1 | contig 47579 bp, 43 predicted proteins | sample YL17G06_40_MG_FD_203697 | JGI IMG/M metagenome (GOLD analysis project Ga0315280, IMG submission 203697) | Sediment microbial communities from Yellowstone Lake, YNP, Wyoming, USA - YL17G06_40 | ecosystem: Environmental > Aquatic > Freshwater > Lake > Sediment | place: USA: Wyoming | collected... | reverse complement strand
AGCAACGGGGATTCCTTGGTCAAACCCCTGGACAAACCATGAATTTCGGAACGACTTTGTCACAGTCTGCTGCAGCCGCGCCAGACCTACAAACGATGTTGCTGGCATTTGGCGTAGCCGTGTTGCTGGGAGCATTGGGCAGCTTATACCCTGCTTGGAGAGCGTCCAGAACAAGCCCTATGGAGGCACTGAGATATGAGTGAATTGGTTCTAAAGACAGAAAAACTGGACAAGGTCTACAAACTAGGTGGCCGTAAGGTTCGCGCCCTCTCCGATGTAAATCTTCAAATAAAGAAGGGTGACTTCATTTCGATCATGGGACCCTCCGGCTCCGGCAAGACAACACTGCTGAATATGTTGGGCTGCCTCGACAAACCGACCTACGGGAAAGTTATTCTGGATGGCGTAGACATCACAAGGGTGCCAGAGAAGGGTCTCTTTAAAATAAGAAAGTACAGGGTTGGATTCGTCTTCCAGACTTTCAACCTAATGCCATACTTGAACGCCATCGAAAACGTGGAACTTCCCATGGAAGGCACGAAGAAATCGAGAGACGAAAAGAGGAAGAGAGCTCGCGAACTATTGAAAATGGTTGGGCTGTCAGAGAGAGAAGAACACAGGCAACATCTGCTGAGTGCAGGAGAGCAACAAAGAGTCGCTATTGCACGAGCATTGGCGAACAACCCAGCCATAGTTCTGGCAGACGAACCCACAGGTAACTTAGATTCAAAAACTGGCTATGAAATCGTTAGCCTACTGGGCAAACTAAACACTGACCAAGGAACCACAATTGTCATTGTAACCCACGACAGCCGCATGGCTTCATGTGCAGGCAGAATGCTCTTTCTCAGCGACGGAAGACTACTGGCAAAAGAGAAGCAAGGAACGCATCTTTTGAAGAAAGAGCTCTCATGCCCCTATTGCGGCAAAGAAATTCAACCAGATGATGCGTTTTGTCCCCGATGCGGGAAAGAATTATGAACACAAAGAAGAGATCACAGTGGAAAACTCTCAAAAGCAAAGGATAACTCGCTTCTCCGCAGTCCTCATAGCAGTAACTGTCCTAGTTAGCGCAGTCGCTGGAGGGCTCATAGGCTATTCAATAGTCTCGAAGCAGATCAATGACCTTCAGAATCAAGTCTCGACACTACAAGAGCAACTCGCAAATCTTCAGTCCGTCCAAAACGGTACCCACCAAAATGTCACTTACGTCTTTGGAGATAATGCCTCTCTTTCCGAGTTGTACGAAGAAATCAAAGACTCTGTAGTCATGATTCGCGGAGTCATAGTGCAGACCACTTTTTTTGGTTCCTATTACACGCAAGTTCAAGGGTCAGGATTCGTCTACAACTTCACAGGGCAAGTAGTAATCATTACAAACTATCACGTAGTCCAAAACGCAATCAATATCACTGTAACCTTCATAAACGGAAACGGATACGCAGCCACAGTGCTGGGCTCAGACCCATACGCAGATCTCGCAGTGCTTTCGACAGATGCTCCACAGAGCGAATGCAAGCCTCTCGAAATTGTCAGTTCATCAACCTTAAGAGTAGGCGACCCGGTCATAGCCGTTGGCACCCCTTATGGTCTAGCGGGGTCAATGACTACAGGTATAGTAAGCGCGTTGGGCAGAACAATAACTGAAGAAATGACAGGTAAATATCCAATAGCAAACGTCATACAAACGAGCGCTCCTATAAATCCTGGTAACTCTGGGGGTCCGCTTCTGGATTACCTAGGTCAAGTTGTTGGTATAACCACAGCCGTTGTAAGTGATTCTCAAGGGCTAGGCTTCGCAATCCCTTCTAGTACAATACTACGAGAAATCGGATCTTTGGTAACGAACGGCTCTTACAATCAACATTCTTGGCTAGGCGCGGCAGGAATAGATATGACATACGAAATCGCAAAAGCAATGGGCGTAAACGCAACCTATGGATGGCTAATCGTTCAGATTACAAGAGGTGGACCAGCCGATGAAGCAAACCTGCAAGGCGGAACGCAACAATTCCTAATTGCAGGAGAGTCTACGACTATCGGCGGCGACATCATAATAGCAATAAACGAAACAAGAATCACTAACATGGACGATCTCTCAACTTTTCTAGAAGAGTATACTTCACCTAACCAAACGATTAATGTAACAATAGTTAGAAGCGACCAAACAATGACCCTATCAGTTAAGCTTGGAACGCGACCACTCTGAACAAATCTCTCAAAGCTCTCTGATAACTTATGGTTCATTACGGAAAAATATTCTGATTGTGACATATAATTTTAAATTTGAAAAGTGCGGTTAAGAGTGTTTGGGTCGCGTGAAGGTAGCTAACGGAAGCAAAAGGGAGCGAGTTACACACGCGAGCGGGTTGAAATATACCCGCTATCCCACCAATTTTTGCGGTTAAAACGAATGTAGCGAAAGTAGAGAAAGTAGCTTGAGCGTGCTACGGGTTTCACAGTCTCCACATGGAGCCCCGGGCGGGATTTGAACCCGCGACCTACGGTTTTTTCGGCTTGTCATCGTTGATGCTTACGAAACCGTTGCTCTAACCGCTGAGCTATCGGGGCGCTAAGTACGAATATTGAAGATGTAGCCTGTTTTTAAGAGGTTTGGTTATTCAGAATCTAGATGATGTTAGATAATGAATTCGTATTCATAAACCATAACAATGTCAACGGCTTCATTTTGCTTTGTTGGGTTTGTGGTGGGCAAAACAGGTCAAAAAACCGATGCTAATCCACTGGTGGCTAGGCGAGACTTCAAAATAGCCTACTTGCTGTGCTTGATAACTGTCATAGGACTAGCTCTGGTCTATATCTTTCAGAGTTTTTATCCTGATTTCATGTACACTTTTTCTAACGTTGTTTCACCCTTTATCGCCGGTGTGGCTGTGCTCTCCTCCTTTTTTGCACTGCGAAGGTATTGGGACAATATTGGAAGTCGACTGTCTAGGATCTGGCTCTGCTTCGCACTTGGAATGTTCCTCTGGTTTTTAGGTGAACTTGGATGGGCTATTTACACGATGGTTTTAAATGTTGAGATTCCTTATCCTTCAATTGCAGATATTTTCTGGCTTAGCGGTTACGTGCCCTTGTTTATCGCCCTATTACTTTATATTCAGATAATTAAACCTGCAATATCCAAAATGATGCTTTTCACGGCTGATGCCATCGTTGCCGGTGTGGGTGTCATAATCTTTCCTGTGCTCGTGATTCCTGTTATTGCTTATGCATCAGAACAAGATTTGGTCACATTAAGCATAGACCTTGCTTATCCAGGCTTAGACCTCGTCTTATTTCTTGAAGCCATCCTTGGACTTTTAGTTTTCACTATTTCACGGCTGAAGAGTCGCGTTGGGGTAGCTTGGCACTTCATTAATATCGCTATCATATTTAACGTGGTTGCAGACATAACTTTCAGTTACTTCACGCTTGAGGGCACCTACTACAACGGACACCCACAAGAACTGCTTTTCCATGTGGGCTATCTATTATTCGCCCTAGCCTTCTACGTACACTCAAAAGAACTCTAAACTGTCCGCTCCGCGCCTACCGCAAAAACTTAAGCCCTTTTCCACCATAAAGAAGACTTAAGGGAACAAACTTGAAAAGCGTCGAAGAACTGGGTGAACGCAAGATAATCGACATTATTTTGAAACATTTAGAACCAATGCCCAACATGCCCGTACAATTTGGCGACGACGTCTCCGCAGTTGACCTTGGAAGCGGAAAACTCGCAGTTATTAAGACTGACATGCTGGTGGGCAAAACTGATGTGCCGCCACAAATGAATCTTTGGCAAGCAGCCCGCAAGGCTGTAATTATGAACATAAGCGACTTGGCTGCAAAAGGAGTGAAAACCCTAGCCCTACTCGTGTCAATAGGCGTTCCACGCGGTTTGAAAGAGCGAGACATAGTGCAAATTGGAGAAGGCTTAAACAAGGGAGCGCGAGAATACGGCGCTTACGTTTTAGGCGGAGACACAAGCGAAGCATCTGACCTCGTCATCAGTTGCGCTGCATTTGGAATAGGAGAAAAAAAGCGTCTCATGCTGCGCAAAGGCGCCAAACCAGGTGACATCGTGGCGGTCACTGGTCTTTTCGGCAACACAGCCGTTGGCTTAAAGATTCTGCTTCAAAATCTCTCAGCGCCGTCTAGAATGAGGAAGGCACTGGTAGACAGTGTTTTGATGCCGCATGCAAGACTCAACGAAGGCTTAGCACTAGCTGAGACAGGCGCTGTAACTGCCTCAATAGACTCTAGCGACGGATTAGCCTGGAGCCTTCATGAAATCTCCCGAGCTAGCCATGTGGGCTTCCTAATAGACAAGCTTCCAATTGCAGAAGAGGCGAAAAAACTAGCGAAAATACACAAACTCGACCCCGTTGAGCTCAGCCTCTATGGTGGAGAAGAATACGAACTAGTTGTAACTGTGAAGCCAAGGTTGTGGAAAAAAGCAAATGAAAAAGTATCTCTAATCAGGATTGGCTGCGTCACTAGAGAGAAAACGCTCGTTTTAAAAGCGGGAAAGAAAACGTTTCCGATTGAGGCTCGTGGATGGGAACATTTTAAAACAAGTCTATCAAAATCATGAACAAAGCGAGGTGAAAAATCTCTTCATGGTTGAATCGTGTGACTCTGGTAGTCTGCCTTTCGTAGGTGACTTTCAAAAGTTTTTAGAGGGCGCTTCCAACTACGGGCGAGTCGTAAATGAGTTCACTGAGTTTTTTGAGAAGAAAGTGTTGGAAGGCTTCATCGATAAAGTCCAAGCTGGCATCGATGTGCCCAATTATCCGCAGTTCAGAGACATGACTCAAATGTTTTTTGACATGATTGAAGGCGTTGAAAAAGTCAACGGAGGCTACATTGAAACAGACGCATTGACCCTGAAAGAAGGAAAGAGCCTCATTCCCGAAGTCTCAGCTATACGGAATCGTTCGCAAGAGATTTATGAAAAACTGGGCGCGCCTTTTCAACTTCGAATCTGCGTCACAGGTCCCTACACCATGTCTTCGTTTTTCGCTTACAAAGACAAAGGAACTTTCATTCGACTCGGCAACGTGTTAGCACAGATGATTGAAACCAACGTTTTTAATAACAAGCAAGGAAGCGTACAGCTTGTTTCTGTAGATGAGCCTGTTTTCGGCTTTATAGACGACCCATTGCTTGACCGTGGTTCAGAGGGCAGAGAAAACCTGCTAAAGGCTTGGGAGTCCATAATGCAGAAGATTAGAGCAAGAGGAGCCCAAACATGTCTGCATTTGCACAACACTTCAGACGAGTTGTTTTGGGAAGCGACAGCCCTCAACGTAATTGAGTCGCATGTTAATGATTCATTATATCAAGCCAAAAGAACCAAAGAACGCTTAGAATCAACTGACAAATTTTTGAAAGCAAGCATAGCAGTGACAACCTTCGACGAATTGATAAGAAGCAATATAATCGCCACATCTAAACAGAAACTGAACGAGACAAGTATAAACGAGAAAATCGCTGAAACATGGAAAAACCTAACAAAAAAGCAGATAGACCCAATAATTTTTGTTGAAAACGCTGAATTGATGAAAGAACGGTTAGTCAAAATTGTTGAGCGTTTCGGCAAAAACAGAGTTCCATACGCTGGACCAGAATGCGGGTTTAGAAGCTTTCCAACTTACGAGTCTGCCTTAAAGTGTCTGAGAAGAGTGTCAAAAGTCGTCAAAGGTAGCTAAAAGGTTATTTTATTCAAACACACCTTTTTGATTTAGAAGTGCCGAGAAGTGCAAGCGCTGGAAGAGTTACTGCAGTTTCCCTCAGTTCACGAAGCCATTTTCTACGAAAAACTAAGAGGCTACAAGGTCAAGTGCGGTTTATGTGAAAGAAGATGCGTTATTCAGTCTGGCAATAGAGGCGTTTGCAAGACAAGATTAAACATGGACGGTGTGCTCTTGTCGCTGGTTTACGGCGACCTCAGCGCCATAGAAAGCCGCCCAATCGAGATTAAACCGTTCTTCCATTATTGGCCAGGCTCATCAGCGCTCACATTTTCCACGTGGTCCTGCAACTTCAACTGCGTCTGGTGTCAAAACCATCACTTATCAAAGGTTGAACCAAACCCTGCTAAGTCGAGTCACTTCTTTCCTCAAGAAAAAATTTTGAATGTTGCATTGCACAATGGAGACAATGGCTTATGTGGCAGTTTTCAAGAGCCCACTCTCTTGACTGAATGGGCTTTGACGCTGTTTGAACGTGGGCGTGAAAAAGGCTTGTACTCATGTTACGTTTCAAACGGATACATGACCTTGGAAACTTTAAAACGTCTGAAACAAGCAGGCATGGATGGATTAAAAATTGATGTAAAAGGCGACAAAGAAACCTACAAAAAATATTGTGGCGGAGCCGACGTGGAAAAGGTTTGGCGAAACGCCCACGAAGCCAAGAAAATGGGTTTTCACGTGGAAATCGTTAACCTAGTGGTCACAGATGTTAACGATGACGAAGAGTGTCTGCGTTGGGTAATAAAGCAACATTTGAAGTCTGTTGGACCTGAAACTCCTCTGCACTTCACCGGGTACTCTCCAGCGTATAAGTTCTCTAACCCGCCCACTAAAGTTGAAACGTTAGAGAAGGCTTATGAAATGGCGAAAAAAGCTGGCGTTCTCTATCCTTACATAGGAAATGTTGAAGGGCATAGATATGAGAACACGTACTGTCCAAAATGTGGGGAGACACTAATACAACGTTTAGGTTGCACAATCACCAAATATAAGGTTTCAGACGACAACAAATGCCCACAGTGCAGTCAATCAATTCCCATTACTGGCAAACGAGTTAGGAAATGGCAAACACTGGCTTGACTTCTAAGCCTAATAATGATTAAGGTGGCAAAGGCTGCCTTTCCGTCAACGCCTTTTCTATTCTTTCAAGCCTTTTTTCGATAGCATCAAGTCTATCAAGTATCTGTTTGAGCACTCTGCCCACATCTTCAGGTGGCGCAGTAGGCAGGGGAGTCGGTGACGGCCACCTCCACTCTTCTGGTCTTTCTGGTCGCCTAGGCGCTGGCACTGGCGGAGGATACGCTGCTTGCTCTTCTCCTTTACTTCTACTCATTTTCGTTTCCAAATTCAATAATGCAGTTTTACGTTATTAAATGATTATGTTGCATCATTGATGTGAGTAAAGGCAGAAGCTTAACAATTATCAAAGCTCTGTGGCGGTTCGTAAACGGTGAAATATAAAAGCATGAAATGCATTACCATGCAATCTCGGGTCGGCATTCTAAAAAGTGGGCGAAAACTTTTCTCAGCGTTCTACATTATTTAACTATCAGTATTAAGGGTTCTTTCTTCTCCTTTTTCTCTTGTTTTATCTTTTTCTAGTTCTGCGTTGTGTTTTCCTTCGTTGATTTCTTTCTGAACCTCTTTAGGGTCTTTTCCTTCTACGGTTACGCCCATGCTTACGCAGCTTCCTAAAACCTCTTTGACCGCTGCTTTGAGGTTAGGCGACAAAAGTTCAGCTTGCTTCATTTTCGCTATGCGTACAACCTGTTCCATGGACAGGTTTCCAACCTTTTGCGCCTTAGGGCTTCCAGAACCTTTCTCTATTTTCAACTCACTCACAATTAGGGCTGAGGTAGTAGGTGTGCCCACGGTTACTTCGAATTCTTTGGTCTCGGTATCCACAATGACCTTGACGGGCACTTTCATACCAGCGTAATCCTTGGTCACTTCATTTATCTTGTTCACTATTGCCAGTACGTTGACGCCCAATGGTCCAAGAGCGGGTCCCAGAGGCGGTCCAGCTGTTGCTTGTCCACCAGCGACTAAGGCTTCGACAACTTTTTTGGCTTCGCTCATTATGTTGTTTCTCCTTCTTTCTTGGCTCTTTCAACCAATCTCACATAGTCTGCGTGAACTGTTATTGGCAGAGTGAACGTTGCCTCCAAAAGTTCAAGAGTTACTTCTGCCTTAGTCTTGTCAATTCTTGTTATTTTTGCACGCATTCCCTTGAACGGTCCGCCTACAACTTCTACGAGGTCGTCGATGTTGAGTTCTTCTATCACAGGTTTCACAACTATGTATCGTTCAACCTCTGAGAAGCTCACGAGACCTGGAACCCTAGACCGCACGTGTTTGATGCCGCCGATTGCTTGTTCTACAAAATGCGGTCCTTCAGACTCGACGAAAACGTAGCCCTTTAACATCTCGGGCACAAACACCGCCTTGATTGGCAACTTGTTGGTTTCAACTTTGGACGCTATCATGTCGGCTACGTTTTTCTCCTGTCCAGCCGTGGTGCGAACTGCAAAGACCGATGTAGAAAATGGTTTCTTTGCTTCTTCCTCAGTTGTCATGGGCGTTTTTCCTCTTATCTAACTAAGCGCCACCACCGCCACCTTGGAGCATGCCCGATATCAATTTGATGACATACCCGAGCACTCCGATGACTAGAACGCCTAAAAAGCAGATTTTAATGGATAACCAGAGCTCTTCACTGCCAGGTTTCTTAGCCAGTTTGAGGATTCTACTTGCCGAACTCAAGAATGACCTTAAACCCATGTTTGCTCAACTCCAACAACACAACTGTTTCTAATATATAAATGCTATCGATTTAAAGCATACATTGAAAATAGTCAAGACAATGCTATTTCAATAATTCCCAAACCTAAAAGTAAGCTAAATATGATGCTGGCTTTAGCCCACGAGATTTTATGTAGCACCACAGGACCGATAAGAAGCTGAATAACCGCCGCCCAAACGGCTGACATCGTAGCAAAGTAAGGTATCCAACCAAACAGCAATCCCGGAGCATCACCATATGCTATCATTTTAAACGTATCCTTCAGCGAACCTTTTCCACCGACAACTTTGAAAATGACATGAAGATATCCTGTTGAAAGTAACAGAATGAAAATGTAGAAGATTTCAATCAAGAGGGGGCGCCATTCAATGCCAAGTTCATACAGTGCAGAAATATCTTTTGCTAAGAATTCAGCTTGACCCCCTGCATGAAGCCCATTGACATCTTCAAAACCTAAAGAGACCTGTAATGGTGTTAGTAGTGCCGTAACGGCGCCGATAATTATTAAAAATGTAAAGGCATGCAGCAAAGTTTCTGAACTGATTTCTTCCAATGTTTTCCATGGGGCTTTAAGCATTTTAAAGGCTATGACAAAGTTATGTTTAATAAGGTTCATTTTTCCCACAACCTGATGGAAAGAACTCTATTTGTGATGTGGGACAAGGCACAGAAACTTGAGTGTTGATTTACCTGCATTTGCAAACTGATGCCTTTTGTTTGGGGGTATGAAAACAACGTATCCAGCGCTTGCGTTTCGCTTTTGTCCCTCACATGTGACTTTGCAGTCGCCTTCTAGAATGTAAACTTCGTGTTCCCAATTGTGAGAGTGAAGCGGAGAATATCCCTTCGGCTGAAGTTCAAAGAGGCGCATAGCAAAATTGGGCGCATCGTCTTCTTTCTTGATTAGCCATCTAACTTTTATGCCTTCAGCACCCGATTCATTTATGTTTTCAAGCTCTATTTTTGAGGAGTGAACACATTTGAAACCCATTGATTAAATCTCCTTCCCTTTGACTATATGGCATACCGTATAAAAATTGTTTATATCCTGAACCTATTCTCTTTTTTCAGCTGTTAAGAATGAAAATTAGTTCTAATCTCAAATAGACAAAAATCGTCTACAACAAAACTTATGAGAGCAGAAGTAAATCAAGTGAAAGGTCTAATAATCTTTGAGTGTTGTCAAAGCTGACCTTGGAAGGATAAGTTTGAGCAGACTTGGACTCTTCAAGTTTCTTGACAGAATATCTTCCAAGCCAGCTACTCGATACCTAACTTACTCAGTTGCTGTAATCTTCTTTTTCGCATTAATTTTGATTCCTCCCATTCTTGGGATACTTTTTAAATTGAATCAAGTGGGACAAGTTTTTGGGAATCCACTTCTCCAATCCAGAGCCTTAGCCGCAGTTTCTGCATCTTTTGAAATAGCCCTCTTTGTTTCATTGATAGATGTAGTTGCTGGCTTACCTCTAGCGTGGTTTATTGCCAGAAGCAAATCAAAATGGCTAAATTTCCTTGACACTTTGGTGGACATACCTTTCATTCTGCCCACCGTGGCTCTGGGCTATTCCCTGCTTCTGTTTTGGAGTCAACCAGGAGGCGTTTCTTCACTTTTCGGCGCCAGCCTCATCTCCCCAGGTTGGCTTCTTGTCATCTTGCTTCATTTCGTCTTCTCCTTTCCCATAATCGTTAGAGTCATGGTAGGCGCGCTCCTTGACTATCACATAGTGTATGAAGAAGCATCCAGAACCTTAGGCGCACCTGCATTGACAGCTGACAGAACAGTCACTCTTTCCATCTTAAAACCCAGTCTAGTATCATCTTTCATCTTAGCCTTTGCTAGGTCAATCTCGGAAACAGGCGCAACCCTAATGGTTGCAGGTGCCTTTGAAAATGGCCCAGTCTTCATCAGCAATGCACTCACTGAGAAGTTAGGTGAAGGCCCACTAGTTTTTGTTAGTTTCATTTTGATAGCGGTCTCTTTCATAATTTTTGCAGTTATAACAGCGCTGGGTCCCAGATTGAAGTTGCCCACCAAAAAAGTTTGGCCCTCTTTTGAAAGAAGATTAAGCGGCTCTAACATTGCGGTTTCGAGAAACACTGTAATGCTTGTAATATTTTTCTTGATTGTGTTGTTGCCTTCACTCTTCGTAGCTTTACCAGCTGTTTACGCCGTTTCTAATGGAACTTTGTCTCAAGCGTTGTCTAGAACGGGAATTTGGCAGGGTTACTGGCAAAGTCTACTTCTATCCTACTTTGTAGGTGCTCTGGTGATGTTGATAAACACTTTAATAGGCTTACCTATGGCTGTTCTCATTGCTAGACGGAGAGCAGGCGCATTGCCATCCACAGCCTTAGACGTGCTTGTAAACATTCCATTAATAGTTCCTTCAATCGCCTTGGGAGTGTCAATGAAGTTTTTCTGGAGCAACTTTGCCTTTATACCAGAAATCGTTATACTCATTTTTGCCCACATTTCAATAACCTATCCTTACTTTGTTAGGGCTATGGCGTCGGCTATTGAAAGAATCGGTATGGATTTGGAGGAGGCTTCCAGAATCCTCGGAGCCAGACCGTTCACCTTATTCAGAACAATAATTCTGCCTCTCACAAAATATTCTCTGTTTGCAGGCGCCCTCTTAGTCTTTACAAGAAGCGTAGACGAGACAGGAGCCACTTCAGCAGTGGTATCAACTCTGAAAACAGCGCCTATTCTCATAGTTGATTGGGTCAACCCTAGAGGAACTCCGACTGCTACAGCATCCCAAATTGGTTTAGGAATAGGTTTCCTAGTCATTTTATCATTCGCAGTTTTGCTGGTCATGCGATTAGTAGTTAGGGGAAAGGAGAGAAAATACTGATGCCTGAAGTCAAAGTTGAAAACGTCACCAAAAAATTCGGCAAAGGCAAAATTGTTGCAGTTGACAATGTCAGCCTCCACGTTAAAGATAAAGAATATTTCTCTCTCCTAGGTCCAAGTGGCTGCGGAAAAACCACATTGCTCAGGTTGATTGCAGGATTGATTCAGCCAGATGAAGGAAACATCTACATTGACGGAAAACTGGTCAACAACGTTCCACCTGAAGACAGAGGCGTCGGATTTGTCTTCCAAACCTATGCCTTGTTTCCTCACATGGATGTTTGGGGCAACGTGACTTATGGTCCTAGAGTTAAGGCATGGGACACACAACAAAGCAACAAAATAGGACGCGAAATGTTGGAGATGGTTCGACTCTTCGAGCGTTCAAAAGCGTTTCCACAAGAACTCAGCGGAGGAATGATGCAGAGAGTAGCTGTAGCACGAGCCCTCTCAGCTGGATCCAAACTACTACTGCTCGACGAACCGTTAGGAGCTTTAGACGCAAAAATTCGATTAGAACTTCGATACGACATTCAAAAACTCGTAAAAGACTTAGAACTAACCGCAATACATGTCACGCATGATCAAAGTGAAGCTATGGCAATATCTGACAGAATAGCCGTTATGCGAAAAGGACGAGTACTTCAAGTTGGCACGCCCCAAGAACTCTACATGAACCCGCAAGAGATTTTTGTAGCCAACTTTGTAGGTGAAGCCAACTTTCTCGAAGGATATGTAGTATCTGTCAATGAAAATGAATCCGTTTTGGAGTTGCGAGGAAAATTACGTGTGAAAGTTTTGGACAAGAACAAAAGCTTAGGAGAAAAAGTTGTTTTGGCAATTAGACCAGAAGCCCTAGAGTTGGAGAAGGGTCATAAAAAAGTTGAGAACGCTATGCTTGGTCGCATCGAACGGTTAAGGTTTGAGGGCACAAATATACGATATGAGATTAGACTTGAAAATGAAGATTTGGTTGTTGTCACTCGTCCCACGTTGGTTGGTGAATGGTTCAATGTGAATGAAAAAGTCACAGTCAGTTTTTCACCAGACAAAAGTTTTGTTTTCATGTATCCTAGCAAAGGTTTAAGAGAAGAGTTGATGGCTGAATGATAACTAGGCGATCTAACAGCAATACAAAAATAATAATAACGTCATAATTAATCAATGCGAGGAAAATGCCATGGAAAAATGGTTTGCTCAACGTCGCAAATCAAAGGTTCTAGAATTGGCAGATAGACAGTTAATGCTGGCAATCGACACAGTGACTGAACTTGAAAACGCTATTTCAGCAGTCTTGAAAAAAAATGTGGGAGACGCAAAGAACCACGTTGAAAAACTCTTTCGCACAGAGGAAGAAGTAGACAGTCTTCGAAGAACTATATTTGAAGAATCCACGAGGGGCAGTTTACCACTAAACGACCGCGAAGACCTCATGCATCTTGTGAAAAGACTAGATGTAATGGCTGATCACGTGAAGGATTCTGGGAGAAATGTGTTACTGCTTTTAGAGATAAGCATACCAAAAGAACTCTGGGATGCTTATGCGGAAATGGCGAAAAACTTGGTCGAGTGCGCCAAAGCTCTTAAAGCAAGCATTGAAAAATTGGGAAGCAATCCAGTAGAGGCAAGGGCACTGTCGCAGAAAGTCGATGAAGTAGAGAAAAAAGTTGATGAGAATAATCTCAAGATTAAAGGGATTCTTTTGAAAAGCGACAAAGAAGTTACTCCGTCAACATTGTTCATACTCAAAGACTTAGTGGAATCCATGGAGGAAGTAGCTGATTCATGCGATGACACCGCCGACTACGTGAGAGTGCTCACAATAACACGCGAAACCTCGTAAGAAATTAAGAATTTGGCGTCCTCACAGGTCTGTTTTCCATTTCTAAACATACCTCTCAAATTCAAAGCAGAAACGCCAATCTTTTAAGGTTATCTAAATTCACTGAGAAATGCTTTCTCATTTAAAAATTGGGGTCTGTCCGTCTTAGTTCCTCATTCGCATAAATCAGACTGGGACGGCGACATCATCCCCCAAAGAGAATCAACATCCGCCACAAATAACTCTTTTTGAAACAAACTAAGTTAGTACATGTTAAAAAGAAAAGAAAGGGTTAGGTTTTAGTTCTAGCTGCAGCTTTTTCCAAGGCTACAACGCCTGGCAATTGCTCGCCCATGAGAAATTCTATGAGGGCGCCTCCAGCCGTGCTGACGTAACCCATCTTTTTGGCTAGTCCCAGCTCTTCAACCGCGGCTATGGTGTGTCCTCCACCGACTAGAGAGAAGGCTTTTGACGCTGCAATAGCTTCAAATGTTTTCTTTGTGCCCAAAAGGAACTCTTTGTTCTCGAAGACGCCCATGGGTCCACTGATAACAATTGACTTAGCCTTGCCTATAATGTCGCTGTACTTTTTAATCGTATTCTGCCCGATGTCATAAATCGGATAATCTGTGGGAAGACCAGAAAGAGCGATTTCCTTCCGCTTGCCCGCTACCTCAACAGCCAAGTCCACTGGAACCTCAACTTTGCCCGGGTAGGCAGTCATCAGGTCTTTTATACCAGGAATCAACCCCATCAGTTCTTTCTTCTCCAAAAACTCCATGTTGGACTTACCCAAATTGACACCTTTAGCCGCCAAAAACAGTTGACCCACAACGCCGCCTGTCAACACATAGTCTGCAATCTTGTTCTTCAACACGTACTGACTGATTTTCAACGAGTCATCGGCTTTGGCTCCGCCTAAAATGTAAATGCAAGGCTTTTCAGCTGTGTGCAGAACTCGTCCCAACGCTTTGAGTTCACGCTCCATGATTCTTCCTGCTACGCTGGGCAAAACTGCAGTGAAACCAACTATTGAGACGTGGGCTCGATGTGCTGCAGCGAAGGCATCGCTGACAAACACGTCGGCTAAGGGCGCAAGCTTCCTAACAAGCTCAGTTTTAGCGTGGTCTTCAGGTGTACCCTTCTTCTGCTCATCTGGAAACATGCGAACATTCTCTAAAACCAAGATTTCACCGTTTTTCAAGTCTTTTATGGCTTTTTGCGCCTTCTCACCGAATATGTCGTCCACGTATTTTACGGGTTTTCCAAGAATCTTACCTAAAATTTCAGCGTGTTGCTTCAATGGAGTGAAGTCGGGGTCGCCAGGTCTGCCTTGATGCGCTAAAACAACAACTTTAGCGCCTTTCTGCGCCAACTCTTTAATCGTGGTTTCTCCATGCGCTTTGATTCTTGTGTCGTCTAAAACTTTCTTTGTGTTCGGGTCGATTGGACTGTTGAAGTCTACTCTAACCAAGGCTGTTTTGCCCTTGAAATCAAAATCATCCATTGTCAATATTTTTGCCATTAACATCGCCTCTTACAAGGAACACGTAATTTTTGATTTTTAGTATTTATGACTTACCTATCTAAAAATAGAAAAAGAGAAAAAGGGGAGTTTAGAAGCCAGCTTTCTTAGCGATCATTTCGATGAGTTCGGTCATTCTGCAGGAGAAGCCCCATTCGTTGTCGTACCATGCTAGCACTTTGACGAAGTTTCCTCCGAGAACCATTGTTGACTGGGCGTCGAAAGCAGCTGACCAAGTGCTATGGTTGAAATCTGTCGAGACAACAGGGTCCTCAGTGTATTCCAAGATGCCCTTGAGCGGTCCTTCAGCTGCATTCTTGAAAGCCGCATTGATCTCTTCCTTAGTCGTGCTCTTTTCTAAGACACACGTGAGGTCGACAACTGAAACGTTTGGAACAGGAACCCGCAAGGCGATGCCGTTCAGTTTTCCAGCCAGCTCTGGCAACACTAGCGTTGCAGCTACAGCTGCTCCAGTAGTTGTCGGAATTATGTTGATTGCTCCTGCTCTGGCTCGGCGCAGATCAGCGTGAACCAAGTCTTGGATTCGTTGGTCGTTAGTGTAAGCGTGCGCCGTCATCATGAGACCAGTTTTTAAGCCGAAGTTATCGTTTAGGACTTTAGCTACAGGTGCGACACAATTGGTTGTGCAAGACGCATTTGATAATATATTATGTTTTTCGTGGTCGTAATTGTCTTGGTTTACACCCATCACTATAGTTATGTCTGGATTTTTGGCAGGTGCAGAAATCAATACTTTTTTGGCTCCAGCTGTTAAATGCATCGAAGCCTTTTCTCGGTCAGTGAACAATCCTGTGGATTCGACAGCTAGATACACATCTAAGTCTTTCCATGGTAGCTTTGAAGGGTCGCGTTCCATTAAAGTGCGTATTTTTTTGCCTTTGACAATTATGCCGTCTTTCTCTGCTTCCACTGGGAATGGTGCACGTCCATGCACAGAGTCATACTTGAGCAGATGCGCCAATGCCTTAGGGTCTGCTATGTCGTTGACAGCCAAAAAGTCAATGTTAGCGTTTCTTTCAATCGCCGCTCTGAACAACAGTCGTCCGATTCTACCAAACCCGTTTATAGCAACTTTTATTGGCATTTTATTTTTCACCCTCGATTTTGCAATTTTTTATAGGTCTTATCCCTAAATTAGTTTTCTCACATTTATAACTTTCACACACAAAAAAAGAAAATTCTAGGAAACTACTTCCTAGACTGTACATGCAGACTCGAAGACTTTGACGCTATCGAAGTTTGATTATGGCTGCTTCAGCGGCTAATGCCATGAGTTCCCATGTTTCGCACAGTGGCGGCGCATAGCAGGTATCTGATTTAGCCAATTCTCGCACAGTCATTTGCTTCTGTATGCCAATTGACAAAGCGTTTATACGTTGAGTCACATCTTCACCGCCCACAATTTGAGCGCCAATGATGCGTTCCATCTCTTTCTCAACCACAACCTTAACCTTGATTGGTAGTGCCCCAGGGTAATATTGCGCTCTCGTTTTCCCACTTATTGTTCCAGCTACCGTTTCAATTCCAGCTCTTTTGGCAAAGAATTCTGTAAGCCCTGTGACACCTATTTCAGTGTCAAAGAATTTGGTCACCGCCGAGCCTAAAACTCCTGGAAATGCAGCGTATCCGCCTGCAGCGTTTGTGCCTGCCACTTTACCATGTCGAACCGCCACAGTGCCAAGCTGAGGCAATGCTGGTCGTTGAGTGATTAGGTTTGTGCATTCGGCGCAGTCTCCGATGGCGTAGACGCCTGGCAAGTTGGTTTCCATTCGTACATTGACTTTTATGGCTTTGGTTTCACCTAGCGTTACTCCAGCTTTCTGAGCTAGGTCTGTGTTGGCTCGAACACCGAAGGCGCTTACAAATATGTCGGCGTTGATTTGTTCGCCTGCGGCAACTATTCCCGTGACTTTGTCTGTGCCTATGAATTCTTCAACTCCTTTTCCAACCAGTATTTTAATGCCTTTTTGTTCAAGCATTTCTTGAACGCCCTTAGCCATATCAGCGTCGAGCATTACCGGCAGAATTTGGGGCAGCATCTCGACAACTGTAGCCTGCAAGCCTCGTTCGTGTAAGCCTATTGCCACTTCAAGCCCGATGAGACCAGCGCCCATTACAACGGCTGTTTTGGCGCCTTCTTTGATAGTTTGGTCAATTTTTTCTCCGTCTTCTATTGTGCGCACTGTCATTAGTCCAGGCTTTTCTCGTCCCTTGATTGGCGGTATAAAAGCGTTGGCGCCTGTGGCAAATATCAAACTGTCATAGGAAAGCGTCTCAGTCTTCCCAGTTTTATCGTGGGTTTCAACCGTCCTTGCCTTAGCATCAACGTTTGTAGCAGTTGTTTCTCGTCGTAAATCAAGTTTCATCATTTGATAGTACGAAGACGGATAAACTATGAGGTCAGTGAAATTGGGAATGTGCCCTCCAATCACAAAGGGTATGCCGCATCTAGAGTAGCCAGCATGTTTCTCCGTTGTTAACAGTATGATTTCAGCTGTTCTGTCAGTCTTTCGCGCAGCAGACGCAGCGTCAACGGCTGCTGCATGAGCACCGATGATTACTATTCGTCGAGACATAGTTTTAACCTTCTTTTTTAGCCCTTAGCAATCATGCTCTTGTGCCACTCAACCGATTTGTCAAAGTCCATGAGCGCAGCCAATTCAGCGCTTAAATTGGTTGGAGCAATTATCAGGAGCCAGCCCTTGTCGAATGGGTCTTCGTTTAACAGTTCAGGTTTGTTCTTCACTTCTTGGTTTATTTGCTCGATTGTGCCGCTTAAGGGCGCCACTAAGTCTGAAACAGCCTTCACTGATTCAACGCTTCCGAAAGGTTCGTTGGCTTTCAATGTTCCGCCTGCGCTCGGCAAATCCACAAAGACTATTTCACGGAGTTGTTTTTGAGCGTAATCAGTTAAGCCCAGCCTTGCTTTTCCATCTTCAATTTTTATCCAAAACCATTCTTTGGAGTAGTAGAGTCCTTCAGGCACTTCGTAACCGTCTACCTTAACCACTTCTTTTTTCACCTCAAAGCTTTAACATAATTAATGCCCAACATGTTTTAAAATTTGCCCATTATTGTTGGCGAATGTGTTGGGTTTGAAAAACAAATTTTGTGTTTGTGTGCGCACAAGCCTAGACCCCCCTCTATTAGGATCCAAATAGGCTCTTGTTTGTGTTGCAGAAAGGGGATAGAATTTGAATTCATCACAAAATGGAGTTTTTTGCGGAGATTTTTCTTATGGCTATTATGGTTGTTATTGTGAAGCATGCAAATAAAGCCAAGCTGCCTAGTTCAAGGAACTTTTTTATGTTGAGTGGGATTCCGTACCATATCAGCGAATTAAGCATCTGAAGCGTTGCCGACAACGCCAAAAATGTGAAACCTAAAGTTAAGTAAAGTACGCCCTTTTCTCTTCGCTTAAAATAGCGCCATAGGCTATAAGCCACTACCAGAAAACTAAACAGTGCATAATTCAGTTCAACTAGCATGAAATTCCTTCAATGAAGAATTTTAGGTTTACGGTTATAAAATTTTGTGATAAAACCCCTGTGAGTGCGAAAAGAAGTAGCGATATCTGTGGGTTCTCGCTTTTGCTCACTATAGCAATTCTATTCCCTTTGTCTCATAAGTTAATATTCCTGTTTCAGCGTCCACGATGACAATAACAACGTAACCTCCAGGTTTTGTCTGATAACTAAACCACCACACAACTTGCCATACACTATGTCCTTCTGGGATTTTTTCATACGCCTCTCCATTATGTCCTTCCTTCAATTGTCCTACCATAGAAGAATTGTAATAGGTTGTTCCAATCGTAAAGCTCTGCGCAATTGCTACGCCTTCTTTCACGAGCTCTGAGTTTTTGCTTATCTCTATTGCTTCTTCACTTGTTATTGGACTGCCAAGCCCATTTAACGAATTTAACGAATTTACGGAAGTCACAATAAAAGCACCTATGACTATCAGAATTACCACTTTCTCCAAATTTATATTCATCACCCACACCATTCAAACACTGCATTTTTAAAGTATTTAATGCTACTGTTTAGAACAGAATGTCTAGAAAATAGAACACACCTTTTCTACAAATTAGCAAAAAATTGAGGAACATTAGGATTCGCCTTAGACTGAGAGAAAAACAAAATTTTGAATTTTTAGAGTTAAATACTAGACTCATTTCTACACACCTTAAGCAATGGTGAAATCAAATTATCTGATGACTTCTATACGGTCATTTACTCTTCTCCATAACAAACTAAGCGCTCATAGAAACTCCTTTAATAGGGAAAATGATTTTATCTATACGCCACGGAAGGATTCACAGACATGCTCCTTCAAGAGGTAATCCTCGAAAACTTCATGAGCTACGAATACGCCCGCATACCGTTCAAACAGGGCGTAAACGTAGTCTGTGGACCCAACGGCGCAGGCAAATCATCCATACTTCTAGGCATTTCTGTGGCATTAGGGCAGTCCTACACGGAAAGGTCAAAGAAACTGAGCGCCCTCATCCGATGGGGAAAAGACCAAGCACGCGTTACACTCATCCTTGACAATTCACGTCAAAGTGGACGCCGCCCAATCCAAAGAATCGATAAAGACCAAATCTTCTTAACCCGTGTTCTGCGGCGAGATGGAAAATACTGGTTCGAACTCGACAACAAGGCTGCAAATAGAGAAGACGTGAAAAGACTACTGTCAAAACTCGGCGTTGACCCTGACAACATGCTCATAATCATGCATCAGAACATGGTGGAACAATTCACGGTTTTGTCGCCTCCAGAGAAACTACGCATGGTAGAAGCCGCGGTCGGCTTCGAATCTTACAGACGCAACGTGTTAGACGCACAGCGCAAACTCAGCCGAGTATTAAGCGAAGAAGAATCCGTGGGCAAACTGATCGAGTCAGCTGAACAAACATTGACATACTGGCGCGAACAATACGACAGATACCAACAAAAGAAACAATTAATAATAAAACGCAGATTCCTCGAACGCGAATTTGCATGGGCAGAAGTTGCAAAAAGAGAAAAAACAGCCACTGATCTACGCGAACAGATTCAAAAAGAACAAAACGAAATCGCAAAAATCGAAAACGAAACCAAAAAAATAGAAAACGAATCCAAAGAATTCCAAGCAAAACAGGTTCAAGCAAAGGAATCTTGGCGAAAATTACTTGGAGAACGGCTTGAACTTGAACGCGAAAGAGCAAGGTACGAATCAAACTTATCACTGTTTGACCAAACTCTGAAAGAAAACCAAGTTTGGTCGGAATCTCGTCAACAAAACATGAAAGAGTACCTTAACAAGATAGAACAGTTAGAAACCACACTTCAAAAAAATGCCAACCCAAATGAAATTAGAGCAGGATTAGTTGATATTAGAAAAACCTATGAACAACTTGAAAACACTTGGCTTCAACAACTCAACATAAAGAGTGAAAACCTAAAACAACAGATGGAAGGCTTTAACCAACAACTCACGACTTTAGACGACCAAATCTCAGACTCTGAAACACAAATAGACAAATTAAACCTTGAAATAGAAAGAACCAGCGATAATATTACCGACCTAAAAATTCACTCAGCGCTGCTTCATTTTCAAAGAGAAAGCCTCGCAAAGTCAATGTCCAAACTGAACAAGGAACTAGAATCCATGCTCGCAGAGATTAACAGAGAAGTGAAACAAGCAGAAGAGATGGGACCACAAATCGTGCCCATGAAAAGCATAGAAGAAATACTTGACGAGATTCGCTTAACCGATGGTCACATAGCTGCATTAGCCGATGTCTCAGAAGACATCGAACGCATGTACGAATCCTACTCTAAGCTCTACTTAGAATTAAAACAAAAAGCACAGTTGGTAGCTGAAAATCGAGAGAAAGCCTTGGCAGAAGTCAAAACACGAATGGAATCTTGGCATACAGTGCTTCAGGACCTTTTGAACCACATCAACGTTCAATACCAAACCATTCTAACGAATGCCCAAGCTGAAGGTGAAGTCCGCCTACTCAACGAACATGACATCGAGGCTGCTGGACTACAAATATACGTTGGCTTTAAAGGCGCTAAACCAGTTCCACTTGACGCTTATACCCAAAGCGGCGGAGAAAGAAGCACTGCCACAATGACATTTCTTCTGGCGTTGCAACAACATGTGCGCTCACCGTTCCGAGCGGTAGACGAATATGATATTCACATGGACCCCAAGAACAGGGAAATAATCGCTAAACTACTCGTCTCATCGGTTAGCGGATTAGATGCCCAGTACTTAGCCATCACACCTAGCCAAATCACTTTTACAGAAAAAAACACCAACATAATAACCGTCCAAAACATAGAAGGAACATCAATAATCAAAGAAGTAATTTGAATCAAAACGTGTTTAACATTCATTCACCACAGAAATATTAAGCTAGATATTGGATGTCAAGGATGCGAAAGTCCAACTGCTCTAAACTCAATTTTTTTACTAAATTTCTCAGGATCGTAAATTCTTCTACCATCGACTAGGCAAGGTTGGCGCATGTTTTCAACGAAATCTTCTGGCACAAGTTTCCCGAATTCATCCCATTCGGTCACGAGTATGCAGCAGTCTGCGCCTTTCAAGCATTCGATAGCAGATGAGGCGTATTCGATGCGGTTGCCCAAGATTTTTTTGGCGTTCGAAGTTGCAATTGGGTCGTAAGCAGTTACATAAGCGCCTTCTTCCAGAAGCCTGTTTATGATTTTCAGAGAAACCGCTTCGCGCATATCGTCAGTATTTGGCTTGAAGGCCAATCCCAAAACTGCTATTCGTTTGCCTTTCAGATCGTGGAGGAGACTCTTTGCCAACTCGACTGCTCTGTATGGCTGAATCTTATTTACGTTCTCAATAGTGTTGAGTAAAGAAGAATCGTAACCCAAAGCTTTCGAATAAGCAATTAAGGCTTTCACATCCTTCGGAAAGCAAGATCCTCCATAGCCTAATCCAGCATTCAGAAATAATGGACCGATCCGTTTGTCGAGCCCTATTCCCTTCCTTATGGTTAAAACATCAGCACCCGAAATTCCTTCACAGATGTTAGCCACAGAATTTATGAAACTTATTTTGGCAGCTAGAAAGGCATTGTTGACGTACTTTATGAGTTCAGCGTTTACAAGGCTTGTTCTAATCATGGGAGGCAGCTTCTTACCGTAAAAATTTCGATACAACTCCTCTACTACATCTCCAGATTTTTTGTCGTATTCGCCGATAATGATGCGATCAGGATGAAGGGTGTCGTGGAGGGCGTTTCCTTGGCGAAGGAATTCGGGATTCATGCACAAGCCAAAGTCTATGCCACAACGTCTTTCCGAGTGCTTTTCAATCTCTGGCATGACAACGTTCTCCGTTGTTCCTGGTATTACCGTGCTTTTGACAACCACTAAATGATAACCCTTCTTTTTCTTCAGCGCCATTCCAATCTCTTGAGCAGACTGCTTTATGAATCGAAGATCAATGCCTCCGTCAGGCCGACTTGGGGTGCCAACAGAGATAAACGTGACATTCGTCTTCATGATTGCTTCTTCACGATCTAAAACACATGTGAGGTAGCCCTTCTTAACCGCGTTTTCAAATGGCTTTTGTAAGCCGGGCTCGAAGAACGGTAGAATGGCTTTGTTTATTAAAGCCGCTTTTTCGTGATCGTGAGTCGAGGCTATGACACAGTAGCCCTTGCTCGCGAAACCTACCGCCGTAGATAGGCCGACATAGCCAGTGCCAACAATTGAGATTTGAAAAGATTTCATTTACTCTTACCTTCAATAAGCGTTGGTTTGATTTCTCCTCAAACCGCTAATTATAAATCTTTTCATAACAAAAGGTAACGAAGATGAGTTGTTGATGATTAAGAAAGTTGTGATTCCCGCAGCAGGTTTGGGAACGCGTTTGTTCCCTGCAACCAAAGAACAGCCTAAGGAAATGCTACCTATCTTTTCCCGCCTAGCAAACGATGAGGCTAATACGAGCTTGAAACCTCTTCTTCAACTAGTTTTTGAACAGCTTTACGAGGATGGTTTTAGAGAGTTCTGCTTTATAGTAGGCCGAGGAAAACGCGCCATAGAAGATCATTTCACACCTGATGGCAATTGCGTAGTCATGTTGGAGAACAAAGGAAAAAATAGCCAAGCCTCGGATCTAGAGAGTTTCTACCGCAAGCTCAAGACCTCAAAGCTTATTTGGATGAATCAGCCCGAACCGAAAGGTTTTGGAGACGCTGTGTTAACGGCGCAACCTTTTGTTCAAAATGAACCTTTTCTAGTCCACGCTGGAGACACATACATCATTTCGAGAAAGGCCGCACATTTGAGAACCTTAATGAAGATTCACGAACGGCTTAACGCAGACGCGGTTTTCATCATGCGAGAAGTCAAGAATCCATGTGAATACGGTGTCATTGAGGCTGAGGAGTCAGAGAAAGGAATATATAAGGTAAAGAAAGCTGTTGAAAAGCCTGCGAAGCCTCCTACTAATCTAGCGATCGTTCCTATTTATGTATTTCAACCAATAATCTTTGAAGCATTGGAAAAAACATCTCCTGGCAAGGGAGGAGAACTTCAGCTTACAGACGCTATCCAGAAACTTATTGAATGGGGCTCAAGGGTTTGCGCTTTTCAGCTTAAGCCTACTCAAATCAGATTAGATGTTGGTAGCCCAGAAAAATATTGGAAAGCGTTGCAACTCTCACACCACTCTGCTAAGAAATTTAAGATTTGATTCAGTGGTTGAAGTCCCTTATTCATCTCATTTTCTAAGAAAATCTTTGCGCAATATTTATAAAGAAAACAAAAGAAGAAACATAAAACCAATATGGCTTCATTAAGTCCCAAATTTGATTGCTGGAGTTTAAAAAAGAGTAAAATGAGCTCTAAGGTGTCTGATGAATGAAAATATTGGTTACTGGTGGAAGCGGCTTCATAGGAAGTCATCTTATCCCAAAACTCGTAGAGTTAGGACATGAAATATATTCTCTTGAGCGTTATGTTACGGGGAGATATGTTTTAGGTGGGCAACATGCAGTAAAAACTGTTTTTGGAGATTTACTGGATTATTTCTCTATTAAGAGAGTCGTACATGAGATCCAACCAGAGGCTGTAATCCATCTGGCTTCGCTCAGTCCGGTATCATATTCTTACGATCATCCAATCGAAATAATGGAAACTAACTTCCTCGGCACAGTTAACCTAGCTGAAGCTTGCTTGCGTGCGGTTCACCATTTCAAACACTTCCTCTTTGCCGGAACCTCTGAAGAATACGGGAATCAGAAAAATTTCCCGATTAAAGAGACTGCTGAACTGCACCCGAATAGTCCATATGCAGTTAGCAAAGTTGCGGCAGACGAGTATTTACAATACATGCATGACACATACGATTTTCCAGCAACAATTCTTCGCAATTTTAACACGTATGGTCGCAAAGGCGATGCGCATTTTGTAGTTGAGCGGGCAATAGTACAGATGCTTCGAGAAAAAGAAGTTAGACTTGGTGACCCAAGGCCCTTACGTGACTTCGTATACGTAGACGACCATGTAAAAAGCTATCTTACATGCCTAAATAACGAGAAGGCTATGGGTGGTGTGTTTAACTTTTGCACGTCACGTGGTATATCGATAGAAGACCTTGTCAAAATGATCAAGAAATTCGCAAATTTTGATGGTGAAGTGATATGGTCCACCATTCCCAAACGTCCATTGGACATAGCTGTTTTAGTAGGCGATAACACAAAAGCAAGGCAATTGTTATCTTGGGAGCCAAAGTTCACGCTTGAAGAGGGATTGAAATTAACTATCGGCTTCTGGCAAGATAAGCTTGCAGAGGGTCATTAAGTGAGTAAAATTTGTGTTGTCATTCCTACGTATAATGAAGCGAAAAATCTACCAAAGTTAATAAATATATTAGAAAAAGTGCTGCAAAAACTGGATTTCCAAATCATAGTAATTGATGATAACAGCCCTGATGAAACAGCCAATATTGCAGAAAAACTAAATTCACGTTATAAGAACATAATGGTTCAACGTAGATTAGGCAAACTGGGTATAGGATCAGCTGTTAGTGAGGGACTTAAACTTGCCCTCTCCTTTCAAGATTTGGAGTACATTGTTACCATTGACGCTGATCTTTCTCATGACCCAAGAGAAGTCACATATTTGCTAAGGGAAGCAGAAAGAACAGATTTGGTTCAAGGAAGTCGATATATGAATGGCAGCAGAATAATTGGTCTTGGTCTTTCTAGACGAGTAGCAAGCTACACTGCAAACCTTTTATGCAGACTGCTGCTAACAACAGGGCTTCGCGAACATACAACCTACTTTCGTGTCTATTCCAGAAGATGCGCAAAAATAGTTACAGAAAGTGTGCATTGTTCTCGATATGAATGGGCCATCGGCTCTTTATTGGTGGCTAAGAAACATAAGCTGACGATTAAAGAAGTTCCGATTACTTTCGCAAAAAGAACTAGCGGAAAAAGTAAGTTGAAGTTTCAAGATGTTCTCTTGTGGTTAAGTTATTTAGTTAAGACATTACCAATGCATCTAGCTGTCCAAATACAAGAAGTCTAATGTGTTAGTCACCGAATTCAAAAGTGGTGGCAAGGGATTTGAGCGTAAAGATTTGCTTACTAACTCTGAATCCAGTCACAAGGAATTTGCAAGCTTTATCTAAGGTCTATCAATAGGTGCCAATGATGATATAACTATCGTGGAGTGTTTCTATTCTAGATAATTTGTAGAGCAAAAAAGTTATGTTCCCAAGCATTCCAAATAATCGCGACGCGCAAACTATAAGTTTCCACAAAGACCTTTCTTCTGGAAAAGACACTAAGCCTATCTCTGGTATTCTGTAATCACATTTAACTGCTTCGAGAAGGATTTGCATTACAAGTCTTGTAAGCGTTGAAGTGGCAGATGTGAAGTCTTTGTGCGCACTATACTCGAAATTTTTTAGAATCTCGATGACTTTTGCGGGTTGAACTATGCTTACATGAATCTTCCCCCAGTGTTGTTCCCTATACACCCTAGAGGTTTTGATTAGCAGTTTTTCTCTTGCTTCTGTCGGGAATCGTAAATAAACCAAATTGGCTTTCAATTCAGCGATATTACCTACAACCTTTTCATAAGTCATTATGTGTTCCAAAACATCTGTGCAGATGACATCAACAAAGAAACAGGGTCTAAATGGCAGAAAAAGCGCGTCACAAACGATGTAATAAGTATTCTGATCTAGCTTTTTTGCCTTTTTTACTTTTGTGGCGTCAATGTCAATGGCGATAACCTCTTTACTTCGGCACAAATCTCTCTGACTAGTGTAACCACAACCAATAACAAGAGAAAAAACCTTCATGTAGGCACACTTCTTAACTGACTATTGACCCAGATGTATGGGCACCTTATAGAAAAGATGCAAAAACTCATAGAACCACTTCGAGACTAGTCTTTTAATTTTAAAGTAGCAAGCATTTCTTGTAGGTTTTTCTGGCGAATTTCCTTAGAGAAGGAATGAATCACTCGTTCCCTTCCAGCTTTTCCAAACTGTTTTCTGAGTTTGGGATCAGAAAGAAGTTTCATGATTGCATTAGCTAATTCTTCAACATCTTCAGCTCTTACCAGGAGACCAGTTTCGTGATTCTTTATAACCTCTGGCATTGAAGCCGTATTCGTTGATATCACGGGTTTTTCACACGCCTGAGCCTCAGCGCAGACAGTGGGGAACCCCTCGTGTAACGACGGCAGAACGAAAATGTCACATTGATTGTAGAAATCAACTAGTTTAGAGTTGGAGACAACACCCTTGAAAACCACTTTATCTTGGATTCTTAGGTCTTTAACAATTTGTCTAAGCCTTGGATAGGCATCACCTTTCTTCCCTATGATTACAAGTTTTACGTCTGGGAACTTATCAGCAACTCGTGGCAATGCCTTTAACAAAGTAATGAGACCTTTTCTCTCCACTATACCTTTCACCAACGCAGAAACAGTTAATAAAACGTATTCCTTCTTCTCTTTAGTTTCACGTATATAACTCGGTTTGAATTTCTCAGTATTAATTCCTTCGTAGACTACAGTCACGTGTTTTGCCCCCCATACCCTCGCCCAGCGAGCACTTTCCTTGCTCTCTCCTATAACTTTCGAGGCATTTCTTAATGCCCATGATATGAAAAGCCTAAAATACCATTTTGCAGGGTCACCATAGTTAATCGATGGGATATATACAACATCGCAGCCCACGGCATTTAAAATAACTTTTTTCTTGAAAAATTTTCCCAAAATAGTACCGAATACGCCTGTCGGAAATACAAACCAGCAATATATCAAATCAGATCTTAAACATGTTGGGATGCTTTTCAAGAAAGTCTTAGTGTTTTCATATAATCCAGTTACAATGGGAAAGCGTTTAGCATTCTTATCCTCATGCGGTGCAGTGTTATAAAGCAGGAAGACGGTATGCCCTAATTCATTAAGAATTGAGATCTCTTGTTTGGTCCAAGAAGCGTGAAAAGGAGTCAATAGACATATCTTCATTCTAACTCACTTGCTTTTGAAACCGTCTTTTCTTACTATTGTTGTATTGACCATTGAAGACCTCATTCTTAACGTGTTTTTGTGTCTGGCTTATGTCCATCATGATCTGGCAACGCTCTCTCTTCATGGTAAATCCGAGTAACTGTCTAGGGAAGTTAAGTAAGGTTATTGCAAGAGTTTTCTATAAAGTTCTATGTGGTATTCCACATTTTTTGTCCACGAAAAGTCATGCGACCGTACATACGCTTGTTTAATCATCTTTTTGACCATTCCGTGATTTGAAAGCATCCATAAAATTTTATTAGCAAACTCTTGAGGGTTTTCTCCATCAACTACAAAGCCTTCTTTCCCATCAGTTATGACATCCTCCGCTCCAGATTCGCGCGTGGCGATGACTGGTGTCCCACAAGATAAAGCTTCAGGTAGAACATTTGACACACCTTCATGCAAACTTGGTATCAAAACTGCTAACGCTGAGTTATATAAATGTTGAAGATCATTTGCAGGAATGAAACCTGTAAAAAATATATTGTTCTTCAAGTTCAAACTTGCAGTGAGAGTCTCTAGATTTCTTCTTTCTGACCCATCCCCGACTATGTACAGTTTTGCTTTAGGGTATATGTTATTTACGTATCTGAAAGCCTTGATTATAGCCTCAACATTCTTTAATTTTACTAAGCGTCCAATGCAGAGGAAGATAGGGACTCTGCTAAAGCATGGGTGCCCTACGGATTCTGAGGCTGCGTCTATAATAAAAAACAATTTTTTTCTTGGAACACTGAAAAAGTGAATTGTGCTATTTTTTGTTCTCATACTTGTCACTATCACTGCATCTGCATATTTGAGAGAGAAAAGAGTCAGAGGTATTGCATAGAACCTGTAGAAAAAAGTAATTAGAAGTCGTCTAATAAATGAAGACTTAATTTTACGAAGGCCTTCATATGCAGTTATAGTACCTCCATGTTCTGTATAGACGAATTTTTTGGAATGAAGACCTAACTTTTTGGATATCGCAAATGAAAACAGACCGCTTCCATGGATATGAACCAAATGAAAATTATACCTTTTGTTTAGCCTAAGAAACTTAATAAAAGCAAGAACCTCAAACATTAGAAGGCTGAGATTCTGAAGTACATATATGTGGTCAAGTATTGTTGGCTGCCTCGTTGGATGCATCCACACACCATTGACTCGACGGTCTGACATGCCTCTTATCGGAGTACATATTATGTGCACTTCATGTCCTTTTTCAGCCAAAAGCTTGCAAAGTGTCTGGACATATATTTCAAGTCCTCCTATACCATGAATCATTAACCTTTTACAGATGACGCATATTCTCAAGGTTTTGTCACCTTGCGTTATGAACCTTGTCCGACAAGATTGTTATGCTTCCATGTTTTGCCAGTCTCTTTAAATAATGTTTCGTAAGCCTCTTCAATTTTGATCGCTATCTTATCCCAACCATATTTATTCTCAGCCACCAGACGCGCATTTCTGCCTAAAGATTGTGTCATATCTGAATTTGAAAATAACGTTATCAGCGCATCTGAGAGATCTTCTGCAGAACCTGGGTTCACAAGTAATGCTGTCTTATTATGCTCAAGAATTTCTTCTATCCATGGAACTTTAGAGGCGATAATGGCTTTCTCTGCAGCCATATACTCGAAAATCTTCAGTGGCGAAAAAACAAGTCTCCCACTTTTGGAAGAGACAAACGGCGCAACGGTGATTTCAGCAGACGCAACGATGTTAGGTATTTTATCAGGTGGCATCACTCCAGTAAAAACTACGTGGTCAGATATACCAAGGCTATTCGTCAAGCTCTTGAGTTGCTTGAGGTAATCCGCGTGAGCCCTACTTACGCCCCCGACAATAAGAGCCATTATTGATGGAAACTGGTCAACAGCTTTGGCTACTGCTCTTAAAAGACATTCCACACCCTGCCACGGTGCTATTTCTCCTACAAATACTACTACCCTTTTTTTCTCGAGTTTGAGCTGCCTCTTCAGTTCATTACCTGCTTCCGAAGGCCGAAATCTCGTTAAGTTAACACCATTTGGGACTACACTCACTTTAGAGCGTGGATAATGCCATTCTTCACAAATCACATCCTCAAGAACTCTTGAAACAGCAACGATGCGTTGAACATTAGGCAATATGACGAATTGTAACCAATCTTTAGCCACAGTCATGCCAAGGATCAAATAAAGAAACCTAAAGAAAGAAGGGAAATCTTTGCCATGGTATCTGGCACTTTCAAACCAGTTATCGTCAACCTGCAAAACGACTGGTTTTCGCAACAATGTTGCGGCAATCGTACCAGCTCCTCCTAGTAGGTATCCTCGGTCGTGAATAACGCTAAAATTGTATTTTTGATTTAACTTAAGAATGAGAATAAAAGTCTTTAAGAGAAGGACTATCTGGTCCGCAACTAAAGGAAGTGGAACAAGTTTGATTTCGTGTATTTGAACATTCTCCAAGTCCACATCTTTTTGGTGAGGTCCAATATTTTGAGTTATTAGGTGCACTTCGTGTCCTCTTTTCGCTAATGCTTTAGATAGTTCAAGCTGGTGTACAAGTCCTCCTAGCGTTTTGGGGTATCTTAAGTGGGGTGCCACCATGCAGATTATCAGTTATTTCACTTCCTACAACTGTAAGCAAATGTTCAACCCATCTGCCTACAAGTTAGATTTGACCTAACTAAAAAAGCTAATTCTATTTCTTCTCAAGCCAGGATTTGGTCTTCTTCAGGCTGTTCCTTCTATGCCATATGGGAAGGCAAATGGCGAGTGACATGAGCGTGGAGATTGATACTGCCCAGCTGAAATCAGAAATCTGCTGACCTTCGAACTCTATGGTAACGTTATACTCTCCTACCTTGGTTATGTAAAAGCCATTGGAAAATGAGTTCGTTATTGTTGACCTGACATCTTGGTTTTCGAAGTGAACTTTCCACAAAGGATTGTAGGCTTCTGTGAAAACGATGAAAACGGGGGCTTCGGACTTTACCTGTAAGAGGAAGTTGTTGAGGCCAATTTTCATGTAGCTAAGATGAGGAGTATTTTTGACCGAGAAGACATCGCTCAAAGATAAGTCACTTTCGCCAGAGTACAAAGAGAAAACAACAAGTTTATCTAAGTATGCTTTGGAAGCCAAAACGGATATTTTATGGTAGCCTGCTTCGAGAGAATATGGACCAACTTGGCGCTGGCTAAATTGGGTGCCGAAGCTGTCAGATTTAATGGAATAATAACCAGAATCGTCAATTCCAATGGTGATGTTACCATATCCCGGTCCATCCATTGATTTAACCATTAAGGCGTATTTTCCTGCCTTTGGTACAAATATCGATTTCTCGATTTTACTAGCATTAGGAAAGTAGAGCACATACCCATTGCTGGCGTTCCAAATGTGTAGCGGGCTCGGATCGCTTTTAGTTTCGTTTTTAACGAAATTTTCCGCTTCCATGATGCACATAAATCTGCTTGGTAAGTCTTGTAGCAGTCTCTCAGCTTTGTTTAAGCTCTCCTCTATAACCCTGGGAGGAGCAATTATTATCACATCGACATCAAGCGATCCGTCTATGTTGACTAAGTTGACGGCATGAGCCCCGTTTTGCATAAAAGGAATAGTGACATTCAGCCACAAAAATGAGTAAGGATTCGTCGAGGGTTGAGTGTCGATGAGTTTCATCTGATTGTCAATACCAAGGGACAGATTGCCACGGTTCGCTAGACGTATCCAAAGTTCATATGGACCGTCGGATTTGACATTGAAGGGGATGTCGATCTCACTTCTTATCTTTGATGTACTTAGTGTTAATTGGTTGATGACCAATTTGCCTCCATACCTTGCCAATTCATAACTTTTTATCCAGTAGTTGCTGGGGTCCGAGTATGAAGACCCGAACTCCGCTGCTTTAATAATAGAAGCATTTTCAGACGGTATCGATTGCATCGCGAAATCCAAAAAGTCAGCATCACTGAAAACTATGAAATTAGAGCTATTTAGCAGTGAAAAATATGAAGTATCAGACTGGATCATCTCGTTGAACAGAATTGGGAAAGCCCCAAGACGGAAGCCTTCTATGTCACTCAATGACGTGAGTGCCTCGCGTCCTCCGACGACTATAGCATAAGATGATGTAGCGTATAGGCGAGGTTCCCAGTACACGTTCTCCAATATCCTTGCTTCAGAGTCGTTACTCTCGGAGGGGTACACGTACACGGTTTGTGCTCCATCTTGCCTGAAGATGGAATTACGCTGAGGAACGGACGCGTATTGCTGAGACACAACGTATCTAACACTTGCCGCGGGTCCTAGAATTTTCAAGACATCATCGGTCTTGTTGTCTACTACAAGCCTGTTGGTGAAGCCTAGAAAGTCTAAAGCTGGAGGAAACGCGCCCATATCTTCTTTAAAGTAGTAAACAGCATCTTTGCCCGTGACGGCGGGACTATAGTAGCCGAAGTCTCTCGTGCGTATGACCCAATCATTGAATATATCAGGCACATCAAACGGCAAGGTGGCAACCCTGAAATCTCCCGACTGCAGGCTTATCCACTTGTAAGGTGCAGTGACCTCTTCGGGAAGCACGAAACTTTTGTCCAAAGTGACAAAGGCTCCCTGCCAACTGTACAGTAAGATTAGCGCTAGAATAGAGGATGGGACGGCGATGTCGACCAATTTCTTACTGTTTTTCTTTGCGATTTTACGCAGACGCGATTGGTTGAAGATTTTTGAAAATCCTCTTAAAGTGGTTGATGGCAATTTGACCACGTGAAGCTTGTCTCGAATGGCGGTCACACTTATACCAATTAGAACAGAATAGGATAAGGCAGCAAGTGCAATAAACCTGTAAGCGACTCTGAGTGTGTTAAAACCAGGTATGTTGTTGTAAATAAAAAAGTAGACTTCGCCATACGGTGGATATAGTCCTTTTGCTAGGAAGACTGACGTTATAGCGAGAAGGGTGAAGAAGACTGTATATCTATTCCTTCGTAAGAAGACTGCCGCAAATGCTAGAATAGGGAATAGACCCAAGAACAAATATTTCATAAGTAAAGGCAGTGTAGGGTACAGCCAAATGTCATAGATGTTGTTGTCGTATTGCAACGTTACTGATTCTAAGATCGACTTGGAACTGAAGGCATAGACTTGTTCTATCGACCACGAGAAACTAAGCAGTGGAACAGACTCACGTGCGAACAAGTAAGGAACCACGTAGTTAGCAGAGAGCAAGAGGGCCAAGGCAATAACAGCTACGACACTAATCGCTGACTTAAGCAGAAGCCGAATGTTACTCCACTGTGTTATTAAATGCATCAGAATAAAAAGCGGTATAACTACAGCGAAAAAAAGGATGAAATGTTCGTAGGCACTTGTAATGAAAAAAGAGGTCACTAATGCTGCTGCAACAATGCTACCAAATCTTCTTTTTAGAATTGCACGGTCGTAAACCAGGAAAAGCAAAGGAAACAGACTGTACCCAAAGCAAATGCCGTAGTGTCCTCTTATATACTCGGCAAGTATCCATGGGTTGAAGGCATAAAATAACGCTGCAAGAAGGCTGGCGTAATCATTCTTGGTGAAATGAAGCGACAGCAGAAGGGCGGAAAAAGCTCCTAGGAGAAAATAGGAAAACACGATGACTTTCGTCACAATCGCAGGGTCTTTTATCGTCCACATCAATGGAATGTAGACAAGGTTTAGCCACGAAGCAGAAAAATAAGGATGCCCTAAAGAATGGTATGGCCACCAAGCAGAAAACCAGTCGTTGTTCAAATATTTCACACCAAGAAACATGGGTACTCCTATCGAATCATCCCCTGTCGGAAGACCTGGCTCGAAAATGAATCTACGAAAATATGTCAAAGCGAGAGCCACGATTACTGCGCAGCAAAAGAGTTTTCTTTTGTTTTCTCTTAATGGGCGCCAAATATCTTGGAGAAAAAATCTCTTGAAGCTTAACATAAGTAATTTATGCTTTGACATCGTTATATGCCTCCGTTGTCCCCCATTTCAAGGGCAATAAACCAATGGCTTCACGATCTCAATATTTTTTCTTCTCGTTTCTTATGCGTTCTGCAAGGGACGCCGTAAGCTATTGTGTCATTGGGCACGCTTTCAGTAACAATGGAACCAGCTCCAATAATTGAACCTGAGCCGATTCTTACGTTAGGAAGTATCACTGCATTAGTTCCAATATGCACATTATCTTCGATAATCACTTTTCCTCCCACGTGAGGGTTAGACGCTATCAGCCAGTTGGGCTTGTAGTAATTAGTACTGGATATTATTTTTACACCTGGAGACAACAAAACATAATTCCCGATTTGAACACCATTTCCACAAAGTAACGTCGAAAACGAATTGATTTCACAGTTTTCACCAACTTGTAACCAGCCATTTGGATTCTGACTCATGACATATACGAACGGGTAGACAATAGTGTTTTTTCCGAATGAAACATTTCTGGGTCTGTCTATTAAGACAAAGGGGTAAACTTTTGCTCCCTTGCCTAATAACAAACCTCTCCACTTCAAATACCATTGCCAGACAACTAGTGAAAACCTTTCAGGGATCATTTCTTTCTCACTTATCTTTTCAACTGTCATACAACTTGTGTAACCACTATTTTAATGTGCTTGCAATTTATCAGGAACAGATGGTAATGTAAAATTGTGCGAATTAATTACTTGATTTGTATTATCATTGAAAAGCGAAAAAATGTTTTCATATTTGCATGTAAACTTTTTCTAGTTTGTTAACAGTAATTTCAGAAGTGTAGTTGGATGTGACTTTTTCATAACCGCGCTCACCTAACTCTTCCCTTAATCCCTCATCTCCAAGCAACCTCAAAAGGCAGTTAGCGAGATCTTTCTCATCCCCAAAGTCAACAAGCATACCATTGACGCCGTCATCGATAGTATCCCAAATAGGAGCGCATCTTGCGCCAACAACAGGCTTGTGATAGGACCATGCCTCAAGGTACACTATTCCAAACGAGTCTCGTCTTGAAGGCACTACAAGTATGTCTGCGGCAGAAAGCGCATCAAGCTTCTCATTCTCAGAGACTACTCCCAAATCAAAAATTTTTTGACGGTTGCGTGAGGGAACAAGAGACAATGTGTCATAATACCTTCTCGTGTCATTAGGAAGTATTCCTTCAGAGCCGATTATCACCAGTGACGCATTTGGCATTCGACTCCAAATAAGAGCCATAGCCCTTAACAGTTGCACTATGCCTTTGTCAACTTCTTTACGTCCAACGAAAAGGACTATGGGCTCTTCTTGAGAAATGTTGTGTTTTATGCGAAAAATTGTACCGTTGCCTCCTCTTAACTTTTTGACATCAACTCCAATACCAATCGTGTGAACTTTCTCATCAGGAACTCCTTTCTCCACAATAAATTTTTGTTCAGATTTCGTCACCGCTATTATTGCATCTGCACCTTTCAACACCTTAAGCAAGGAATTTCCCCTATGTCGAGCAGAATAAGTATGGAGAAAAGGGGTAATGACGTAGGGTAGTCTCTTTCTCTTAGCTAATACGTAACTAATGAATGACGTAGACCACACAAGGTCGAAAGCATGAATCACATCAGCGTACACCTCATTCGCTAGACCCCACAACAGCATTTGAGGCGTAAATGGAAAGGACAAAGTTCGCATCAGAAAAAATGGATTCTGTAGACATGAGTGCTTCTCATCCAGTAAGCTAAGATTGTCGATCAGAGTAGTAAAGGCGCTTCCGAAATTGCTCTTTTTCGACATGTCCGGCCATACTGAGTTGAAACGAAAAACAGGTATTCCGTTCACTTGATCAGGCCCGGCTTTTATCTTTCTTAAAGGGGAAAACTGGGTCAGATTAGAAGTGAATATAGATACCTTGTGTCCCTTTTGGACTAGTTCTTCAGCCACGCCAGCAGTTGCCACTGCGTGACCGCCTATATATGGGTAATATGCCAATGTGGTTATCAAAAATTGCATATTCTCATTTTACCCTAGAGAGATTTCCGTACCAATTGGAATCTCCTTTTTCGGTTGTTGTTTTGCGTAAAAATTGAATACGCATTCGATAATCCAATCGAGTTCTTCATGTGTTAGTTTGGCATGAACTGGAACAGAAAGGACCTGTTTGCTCATCGCCTCCGTCGTCGGAAGAGACCATTGCCGGCCAAAAGCCTGTGCGTAATATGGCTCCAAGTGCACTGGGTTGAAGTATATTTTGCTTTCGATGCCCTTTGCATTCAAAAACTTCAGTAAGGCATCCCTGTTCTGAGGAACCCTTATCGTGTAAAGCATGAAAGTGTGACGTGTATCGGGTGGCACAAAGGGAGGTGTGATTTCATTGAGTGCACTTAAATGTTTGGTCAAATAGTTTGCGTTGGCTATTCTTCGCTGGATTATTGTTTCTATTTTGTTTAGCTGCTCTATTCCAAGGGCTGCCTGCATTTCTGTCATTCGATAATTGTAGCCAAGGCAGACGAACCTTTTGGTTTTCAAATCCCGTCCATGGTCTCGAATCTCACGGCATCTATCCGCTAAATCACCATCGTTAGTGGTTATGACTCCTCCTTCGCCTGTTGTAATCACCTTTTGCGCGTGAAAGCTGAAAACAGCCGCTGTTCCAAAACTTCCTACTCTTATTCCTTTATAGATGGAACCAATAGCCTCTGCTGCATCCTCTATCACAAATAGATCATGTTCCTTCGAGATATTACTAATCGCTTCCATATTTGCAGGTAATCCGCCATAGTGGACGCAAATTACACCCTTTGTGTGCTTTGTAATCTTTTTTTCGATGTCTTTTGGAGCAATGTTCAATGTTTTTAGATCAATATCAACGAACACTGGTTGAGCATTTTGATACACAACAGCATTTGCTGTTGCAACGTACGTAAAAGACGGAACGAGAACTTCGTCACCATTTTTAATACCTAAGGCGAATAGTATCGTATGTAATGCACATGTTCCGTTAAATACAGCTATCGCATGCTTGACACCAATGTATTCGGCTACCTTTTTTTCGAATTCTTGAACTTGAGGACCTTGTGTTAGCCAGCCAGACTTTAAAACAGCTGTGACACGTTGGACTTCGTTTTTGTCATAATATGGTGCACCTAGTGAGATTCGTATGCTTTTCTTTTTATTCAATTTGCTTCACTATTGGACTTGCTTTTTTTGTACAGTTTTTCCAGTAGTCTAAACTTAGTTTCAACCCTTCTTCAAGTTTGAAATTTGGCTCCCAATTCAGCATGTGCTTCGCTTTCGAATAGTCGCCCACCAAAATGGCAATGTCTAATGGCCGTTCAGGAATGGTGTTCCAAATTACCTCACCTTTAAAGTTGACAAGATCTTTGAGTAGCTCCACTAACTGGGCGATTGAAGTGCCATGACCTGTACAGAAATTGAACACTTCTCCTATAGACTTCTCGTTGTCTAAGCACTTCAAGTAAGAGTTTATATGATCATCAATGTATAAGAAGTCTCGCACTGGCGTTGGGTCGCCAAGCTTGACCTTTTCTTCTCGAAGCATTTGTACTATTGCCCGCTCAATCACAAAATGCGTATTATCTTTTCGGCCGTAGGTGTTGAAATTACGAAGAATAGTTATTGGAAAACCATATGCATCGCGCATGAACTGTACATACTTATCGGCGGCAACTTTGCTAACTGCATATGGACTATTCGGGTGCAGTTCAGCAGTCTCTTTAATCGGCGTATTATCTTGGTTGCCATATTCCTCAGATGTGCCGGCGAATAAAAACTGTCTGAAGTTATGGACTTCGCGTAAACAAATTTCAGCTAGATTCATTGTGGCAAGAAAATTGGTTTCCATTACCTCATTAGGGTGATCGTAGGAATACGATACCGGACTGATCGAAGCCAAGTGAACCACTGCCTCGGGCTGGAGCGTGCGGATGATCTTTCGTATAGTTAAAAAATCGCACAAATCACCAAAAACGGTTTCAACGCAACGTTTACTGCCCAAGACGTATCGACCTGTGACATACCGTTCTAAAGAATAAACCTCATGCCCCAACTCTACGAGTTTTGGGATAAGATGGCTTCCTATGAAGCCGCTTCCACCAGTAACTAGAATTTTCACGTTGTACACCCCACTTTTTATTGAACGTTGCGGAAGTATTCCGATACCTTGCAGTAAGATGTTATATCGAGCCGCGTTTCGCCAGTGGACGGCTGATTTGTTTTCTCATCAACTTCCACAACATACTCTTCACTATCCTTTGAATCTAAGGTGTAAAAAATTCCCAGAATCCTTGATAGCGAGGTCGATGAATGCCCATATATTTCTGTGCAAAGTCTTAAACTATGTCTTACGTCATTGGCTATTATGTCTAATCTCTGTGACTCAGCTGCTGTAATGGTCACTAGCATCGTTCCATCACTCATCCGAAATTGAATAGAACAGATTTCTGGAAATTGAATATAACTCTTGCGTAATAAAGATACCCAAATTCATTTTCATTGTTTCAAAAAGATTTTTTGAGAAGGTGCTATCCCAAGTGAGCTTGCAGCACATCGTTTTTTCACGATGTTCTCATGTATGTAGTAATTATATCGTCTTTCGAGAATAGTGTTCGTAGCTGCATTGATTATCTGAGAACTCTTCATGAATATCACGGAACCAACGCGTTTCTGTTCCAAATCTCAAGAGTTTGGTTATAGAATTTTGAACTAATGTAGTAATTTGACTTAATGTAATTTGCGAGTCCGTCTTCTTTATGATATGTGTTGTTGATTCCATTCCAAATGAAGTAGTCAACCCAACTAGTTCTTATTACCAATATAACTTTGGGTTTTTCTTTTTCCCATGCTCTCCGAATGTCTTGGAGTGTAAATAAACCATTCGGATAGCCTGCAATTGGCCCTCTGTAATCAGCTGGGGTCCAACCGTAACCCCAGACATCTTGGAAAAATCCTTGAAACTTCCAGTATTCTGAGTCAGGTGTGACCAACAACCTTTGGGAGAGGAAACCGAAGGAAGCATCGGTTGACCATATCTTGTCATTAGCGTTTGTAATATTCTTTATGTAAGCGCTCACATCCATCTGAACTTGCATATACTCTGTCTCACGTTGAGTCCCTACAACATTGTCAACAAAAAACCATTGGATTCCATAGAACACATTAACGAATCTCCCTATAATAATCAAAATCAAAATGATAGTCAGCAAGGCTACAACAATATTTCGGACATGTTTAAAATTGAAGGTTTGGTATCGAAATTTGCTTGGGATGTACTGATCTATGGATAAAGCTGCAAGTATTACAATTGGTGGCATGAAAGAAAACCCATAATGTAAAAACACAATTCTTGAAAAAACTAACATAACCAACGGTAAAAAGAACCAAGACATCACCATTTCTCTTCTCCAGTCTCCGAGGTTGTGGTGAAAATTAAGTGCCGCAACCAAGATTAGCGGAAGCAATGAAGCTAGTATAAGACTGAAAAACCAAAACCTTTCAGCTAAAGGCATACCAAAGCGAATCAACTGCCAACTTATCGCTTGCAAAAAGAAGTATGGCCACAAGCCAGCAACAAATAAAAATAATACAACCATTAAAGGTAAAACCATGGCGGACGCTGCGAACAGAAACAGAAGTTTAATGTTTTTCTTGAAAATTCTGATTGTGGCAAAGCAAACAAGCGCTACAATGAACAATAATGCAGTATACTTTGTCATGAGTGAAACCCCTGCAAAAAATCCAGACAGAAATAGATATTTCTGATGTTTTTCTTTAACATACTTTGCAAATAAGCAAAATGTCAACGTGACAAAGAAGGTTAGGCTATTTTCGATCAGTGCAAGTTTGTTGCTGTAAATTACCAGAGGATACAGTGCATAGATCGCAGAAGCCAAGAGAGCAACTTTCTCCGAGTAAATCATTTTGCACAAATAAAAAATCAATAGGACAATTGCTAGGCTAAGTGCAACGTTGAAAAGCCTCACGGTCATGATGGTAGGGCTGATTAACACGAATGGATATTCAAGAACAGGGTACACAGGTGGATGTACAAAGCCTATTGTGCTATAGAGGGTGTACCCCTTTGTCATTGCAAACACAATTTGTGCATAGATTGCTTCATCCGTGTCCAGAGCGTGAAAATACTGCAGATTCAAGAGTCTAAAGAAGGCCCCAAATACAAAAATTAATGAGAAAACGAGGAGGTTTCTTTTTTCCATTTGACACACCTATAAAGTTTACTCGATTAGTCACTTTCACACACTTTTTTGAATATCTCTTCGTGCCTTTTCACATAGAGTTCTGGGGTATAGGTGACTGCATAATTGTATGCAGCCTTATGCGATTGAAGAGCAACGTTAGTCCATAGATCTTTATCGTGAGCCAACTTTTCAATGTTCTTGGTCAGGGATTCAAGCGATTTTTTCTCAAAAGTAAGGCCTTTCAATAAAAAAACATTTTCGGTAACCCCGATCAGATCGGACGCTAAGGGCACACACCCATATAAAGCTCCTTCTAACAGAACGAGTCCATACGCTTCAGTTGTGTTAACTGAAGGAAGACAAATAACGTGAGACATGCGATAGAGTTGTTTAAGTTCATCGTCATTTGTCGCATCAACAAAACTTACGTTTTTTAATTCTTTAGCCATATTCATAAACTTCGGTTTCAAATAGCCTTCTCCTGTGAGAACAAACCTGACCTCCTTTAGGACTACAGCTGCCTTTAAGAGCATATCTATACCTTTGAAGGGTCTAAACTGTCCCACGTACAAGACCGTGAACGAATCTGACTTTTGGTCGAATTCTATTTTTTTCTTGGGAGGCTCAATTGGGCTAGGTAAACGAACCATGACGACGTTAGACCCTGAGAACAAACGGCTATAGTCACGCGAGTGAACGATTACCATCCGAGCCCTTTTTGCCAGAAATTTATGGAAGCTTCGGTACGCTGCTGAAACTTTCTCTGATACCCAGCTGACTTCGGCGTGGTGGGTGTAAACAATACGTGATTTAGAGTTGGTAATTAGAGTTAGGTCAGAAAGAAGGGGTGTCGGACCATGCAAGTGTATCAAATCGTACTGGTCTGAATATCCATGAAAGGGAATGGTTGAAAACTTCAGTTCTCTTACCTTTAATTCTGGGCAGAATATCGAGACATGATGCCCGGAGCGTTCTAAACCTTGCTTCAACAAGCTTACGAGACGACTTATGCCTCCCTTGTGAGGTGGAGCATCAGGCGAGATGATTAAAATATTCATAGAAACTGCCATCTAACAGGAACAGGTGCGGCAAAGCTAACGCCAGTAAGCAATCCCTTTAAAGTTCCCTTGCGGGGTTCAGACAATTCCTTAATAGACTTTGGGAACTTTTGTGCGTTAATTTCTTTCCAGAGCTTAAACAAGCCAATCAGTTGCTTTATAACTATGCGAAAGAGTTTGTCAGAACTATACAAACGAGTTGAGCCGTTCAATCTACTTTTGTGAACAACCGGCACTTCAGCAAATCTGAATCCCTTTGCGTACGCTCTCACAGTAAATTCAGTCCAGAAACTATAGTCAAGAAACCTTGTCTCTTCGAGCACTTTGTCTATGACATTTACATTGATCAACCTAAATGCGGTGTCTGGGTCATGAAGAGGAAGTTTAAACAGAATCCGCACCAAAAAGTGAAAGACTTTGGAAAGAACTATCCTGTGAGCTGGATCGCTTCGCATGATTTTTCGTCCAACGATCATGTCATATTCTTTTCTCTTTTCGTAAAGTTTCCAAAAGTCGCTGGCGACGTGTTGGCCGTCCGAGTCTACAAAAAACACGAAGTTTGAGTGCGTCTTTCTTAGACCGTCTTTCACGCCGCCCACATAGCCCTTTCTTTTTTCCCCGAGGATCAGCGTCATTGGTATTTTTTCATTGAGCCGAAGAAGAACATCCTTAGTTCCATCTGTGCTACCGTCTTCAGAAACACAGATGTCTAAAGGAATCTTGGTGCCTATTTCATTGTAGAATTCAAGTATTATTCTCTCTATGATTTCGGCTTCATTGTGCACTGGAAGAAGCAACGATACTTTGGTTCCTCTCAATTCTGGACAGCCCAGCGTTTCAGTTAGTCCGTTATTCTATTGTTTCTATGCTTTTAGGCTTAACTTTTATATACCAATCGATTGTTCTTTTTAAGCCTTCTTCCAGCGTTACCTTGGGCTCCCATCCTAGCAGTTGTCTCGCTCTTGTAATATCTAGAGCGCGACTCAACACGCCAGTTGGCATTCTGGTATCAAAAATAATCCTATCGGGCTTGTAGCTAGTTAATTCAAGAACCCTGAAAGCTACATCCTTAATCTTATGACGTTTAGTGTATCCCAAATTTACTGGGGTGCCGTCAGTTATTTTTTCTGTTGCCAATAATGTTCCTTCAACTATGTCGCTTACGTAGGTGAATGTGCGGTCTTGTTCTCCGCTGCCCCATACCACGTAGGGTTCTCTTCTCTCAACCGCTTTCTTAATTAATGCTGTAACCACATGGGTGTCGTTTTCCCTCTCTCCATAGGCAGACATATACCTTGAGATTGAACATTTCAGACCATGCTGTTTGTGAAAAGCTTGCAGTTCGATTTCGCCCATGAATTTGGCCCAACCGTATTCTCTGTCGCAGTTGGCCCAACCTTCTTTGAACGCGTCTTCCTCTCTCAGTAGATAGGAAGAATTATATTCTAACTGCATAGGAACCGGGTAAATGCAAGCGGTGCTTGAGTAATGAATTCTCTCTACTCCGGCTTTACACGCTTCTTCTATCACGTTGTGGTTTATGGCGAAGTTTTTGCAGCATTCAGTCGGGTGTATGTCGATGTATCCTCTCCCACCCATATTGGCACCGAGATGGATTATTCTGTCTTTGTCCTTGACAACCTTTTTCACTTGACTCTTTTCTTCTAAATCACATTTCATAAAGGTCTGGTTGTCTGCAACGATTTTTCCATTGTTCATTTGTCTATTGAATTTCAAACCATGCTTCGTCCAAACTTCGAAGGTGTTGTCAAGTGAGCCGTGAGACAAGTCGTCTGCTATTGTTACGTTTGCTCCAAGCTCTATGAGTCTATCGACTAAATGACTGCCTATGAAGCCTGCACCACCTGTAACCAGACACTCAACTTCTTTCCAATTTGAAGTTCCAAGATGGGATATCATGCTTTTGACCTTTCGCCCTCCTTGATTTCGACTCATTAGCTCAGAGGACACATAATTTTGGTTTTTAAGTGTATTGCTAACTGAATATAAAACATTCGCATTTATTGGTTTTGGGATGCAGTTTATATCCGTCGGGTTTTTAATAGTCATGCTCAAAGTGGCGAAAAAGAGGCAAAATTTGACTTGGCATCGAAGAGGAAAAGAAAAAAGCTGGGTGAAGAGCATCTTCAGCGTGTTATTAACTTGTGTAGGTCGGTGGAGGAGAGAGGGCTGGATCCCTTTCTTGTGGATGTTGAAGATGTGATAGGTATTGTTAGAGAGTATTTTCCAGAGTGGGAGTCTATTGACGAGTTGAGCTTGGATGCTGAAGCGATTAATCGTTTGGCTTCGGTTATTAAATTGCAGAGTGATTGGGTGCGGCATAGGTCAACTTCGCTTTACACTGATCCCTTTCTGATAGAGGAGAAACTGCGCAAACTGAGCCGAGAGAGTTTAGCGCGGCTTTTTTTGCATGCTTGGCATCCTATTGTTGAAATGGAGCAGATTTCACCTCACAGCCTCTCTGAAGCCATCAAGTATTGGCAAAGTCTTCTTCCGCTTAATGAGAGATGGGCGAAAACAGAGTTTATGAAGACCGAGTTGGGTGTCACTTCTAGGGAGGAGTTGATTAGGCAGCAGATAATGACGGAGAAGGTTTTCACAGAAGAATTAGAAACACTGTGGCGAGAACTGAAGCAGAGAGTCGGCGAAAACGAGAAGATTCCCTACTGGGATTTTGTGGGCGCAGATACCTATGAAGAAACGATTAGGCGAGCCTATATGACGAGTTTCCTTGTTACCTATGGATACGCCACTTTCGAAGTGCACCGTTTAGAGGAGGAAATATTCATCATACCTTTTAGTAAACCACGTTCTTTGCTTGGAAAGAAGCAGGTGGTTTCTATTCCTGTTTCTGTCAGCGTTGAGGAGTGGAGGCGTTGGAAAGAGAGCAAGCGCGATTGAAGAGAAAAACACTCTATTTGAGGAAGTTGAAGAGGGCTACTCATCTCCTTTTTTATAGGCGGCACAGAAAGCCCGGAGTGAAAGGCTGGGAGTTGAAAAAAAGACTGGGCTCAGAGTACCCCAGAGTGTTGGGTTTATTGGACACCTACTTGGAGAAGCTTGACTTACAAGTTAAGACAGTGTTTGAGGGAGAGAAGCCTGCGGAGAAGCCCACGTTAGAGCAGTTGGATAGGGCTAGGTTTTTCATAACCTTGCGAGGTGGGTTGACGCCTAAAGAGACCAAGATGAGTGGTTGGCGCATCGACGACATCGCTGGTTTAGCCATAACTATTTCTTACATAATATCGAAGAAGGGAAAAGCTCCTCGAGACGAAGTGGAAGACTTGCTGCGCGATAAGTTGCCTGGTTGGAGAGTTGACATCAACATGGATCGTTACATTCGAGCAGGCTATTTAGCCCAAGATGAGAATAAACAATTGTATTTAGATTGGAGAACACGGGCTGAAGTTGACGAAAAAGCCCTAATAGACCTGCTCATGGCAACTGAAAAAACTGAGGGAGAAAAGCCAGCGTAATTTTTCTTTTCTTTTCTTTTTTTATCTGACTCTTCTGTAAATTAACGCTACAATGACTAGTATTATAAGGACTGCTAGGATGAGGAATGGGCTGTTGAGAAATGTGTCTGCAAAGTTTGGTGGAAACTCATATGTTACCGTGTCTCCGTTAGCTTGAACATTTATGGCAGTTGAGGGCAAAGTAATTTTAAAGGATACCACATTGAAAAAGCCTGTTCCAGGACTTTCGATGAAATATGTTGTTTGGTTAGGATGCTGCCATTTTTCAACTGGTTCAGAGAAATACTGAGTGAAATTTATTGGAAAACTGTTTGTTAAATTGACTTGAAAGTTTCTCCATTCTGTTTTCAGTTGGTAATTTTTTCTCATTGTTGTTCTATTAGCTGTGTAACTTATGATGTCTGAGCCGCTTAAATAAAATGAGGCACTTATTGTCTTAGTTGCATCATCATACTCATTAGGTTGTAAACCAACATCGACATGAGTGAGATTTTGCGTCTCCAAGTTTTCCTTTATAATTTGCGGGATGGTTGAACTGTTAAATTGACTAATGTCTACTGCCTCATTGTAAATGGCGGAGTCAAGGTTCTCAAAATTATAAATTACATAGATGTTGTCTCCAACTGTGCTTTCTACAGATACAGAGGCATGAACTGGCACAATTGAGACCAGTATGAAAATTATGAGGAAGAAGCAAATTAAAGCGGATTTTTTCATCAAGTTTTCTCCAGCGTGTTATTTCATACTCGTTGTAGATTTATGGTTTTAAATGTTGTTGTAGCACGCTTTTTGAACCATAAATTTTCATATAGGCTATTGACTCAGTGTTTTCATGAGGACTTTACAAGTGACAGAAGAAGAGCGTAAAAAGAAGAAGAGATTCTCAGTGAAACTGTCCCAGAGATGGTGGCAGTTATAGAAGAGCTCAGAAAAGAAGGAAAATACGTTGACATACAGGTTTGTCCAAGATGCAAGAGCACCAGAGTTTAAAGAATAGGTTACATGACAGGCGACATGCTAGGGCACATCAAACACCATGGGAATATAAATTTTTCTAAGTTTCTACATGAGATTTTTTTCTCTTCCAACTCTGAGCTTCCGTGTCTATTCCTTTGTCAAACCACTTGCAACGGTGTATCCAATCTTAGCGATGTTCTTGCCAATTTTCGCATCATAAGCCAATAATAAGAGTTTTGTTGTTGTAAACAATAGTTTACCTGTTTTGGAGGAAAAATAGAAAAAGAGGGGTTTTGGGTGTTCTGTTTTGCCAAGACTACTTTACTGTCATGAACTCGAAGCTGCCGATTAGCATTCCTTTTCTGTAGATTTCTACGACGTATGTTTTTGGTGTCTTCAGGGTTTGGAAGTTTGTTATGTAGAATTCGGCTACTGACTGAATTCTGTAGTCTCTTGCAGTGGTTCCATAAGTAGATGTTTGCAGGATGTTTTCAGGGTGCTCTTTTTCATAGATTACGATTGTCAATTCTTCGTTCCGAACGAAAGGCTCGGCAGGATCAACAGAAGCCACAATTCTAAGCGAGAATTTGACAGGCATTGTTCTTCCGGCTTTGTTGCTTTCGCTGGCTGGCAAAAGTTCTATAGGCGCCCAATTGCGAATGCTGAATGGAACAACCATGCTAGCTGTGTTTCCAGCTATGTCGGCTGCATTTACAAGAAACAGATAGAATCCGTCTGGAAGTCGTGTAGTATCAAAGTATAATTCCCATTCGTCGTCAGATGATAGTGTAGGTGGCATCGATTCAAATTCTGGCGATATAATTTTCCCTTGTTCTCCATCGGGCTCTCGGATTGAGAATGTTACCGAATCCAAGTTAGGGTCTGAAACCAGAGCTTTGAATGTAACTCCGTCTTGAAGAGCTTCGTCTTCTGCAGGTGTCTCGACAACTATTGTGGGTGCTTCGGTGTCATGCACTTCGAACTCAAAAATCGAGAATGCTTGAGGAGTCCATGTGGAACAGCCAGCGTCAATACCGTAGCTAGATGGTCTGCCAGTCATTGTTAGTTTGATATAGCGTGCAATTATGGAGGGACTGAAGTCAAATTGATGTATGGGTTGAGGCGTCGGCTTTATTACTATAGCGTCTGTGTTAGTGGCAATTTGTGTCCACGACACTGCGTCGTTTGAAACCTCTATCTTGTAATTAGTAGACCAATACTCCCATTTTAGAACAATTCTGTTGAACCCTCTGACCGCTTCTAGGTCTAGTTGGAACCATTCGGTGTGTGGATCGAATATTCTCGCGGCCCACCTCGTCCATACGCTGTCACCGTCTACAGCCTTGTCTGGGTTCCAGTCTTTCACGTGGTAGTATATGCATTGTTCATCCAGCGCGCTGCTGGAAGCCGTAGCTGGCTTGCCTAGAGCTATGTTTGTGCTATCACTCACGGTTGCGCTCATGGTTTCGCTGGTGGCTTCGTAAGTGCTTTCTCCTGCTGATGCTCCTCCGCCTCCTCCTGCGCTTTCAATCTCAATGACTACGGCGGAAAAGGATGGCACAGTCCAAGTGAACGTGGAAGCAACATCTGAGATGGTCTCTGTTCGTAGACCATAGTCGTATACGTGTACTGGCTCTGTTGGTCCGTCTAATATCGTTGCTGTTGCTGTGCTTTCGGGGTTGAAGTTTTGTAGATTGAACGTGACTGGGATGTCAGTGGCATTTTTCTTGTTGATCAGCAGTATATGGAGTTTGTTGCCGCCACCGCTTGTGCTGGCATATGCCGAGACGTCTGCCGTGTCGGATGTGCTGTAAACAAGCGTGTCACCGAAGTGGTGTGAAACGAGTGCATAGGCATCGTAGTCGACGTATCCCTCGAACTCTGGCGACATTAATCCGTAGTCCCCTTGCCTAGGAGGATAGGGATTCATTAGACACCAGATGCCTCCGAAATCAACTTGGTCCGTCATCAGCGTTCCGAGCATCTCTGCTAGCCATAGACCTGCGGGCAAGAAGTTTACTTGCCAATCAGCTGGATAGGAACTTATGGCGTTGAATGATCCAAATTGATATTCTACGGGTTTCGTTGGGAAGTATGTTTGAACAATCGTTCTCAAATAAGCGAGTGCTGACTTCACTAGTGGCATAGTGTTATACAAGATATAGTTATAGAATGTGTATCTTTGGGCGTAGGTATACCTCGTACCACTTACAAAGAAATAGTTGTGATTGTAGAAGTCAATGTTTGCCCCAGCAGTCTGAACCACTGTAGTCGTATACGTTCTCCTGCTAGACGAAGTGGTCTGAATACACACCCCAATTTTTATGGTTGGATCCACAGCCTTCATGGCTGCAGCAAACTGGTTCACCTTAGCTGCATACACTGCGGCAGTCATGTAGAAGTATGGTTCGTCGTGAAGTAGCCAGTATATGACGTTGTAGTCGTGCTGTATGTTGGTGTAGTTCACCCAGTCTGCTGCCAGTTGGGCTGGCTGATTAAGGTTAACAGTTATTCTTGGCTCCGCACCAACCGCCCGACATAACT
>Ga0315280_10001106_pt1 | contig 47630 bp, 47 predicted proteins | sample YL17G06_40_MG_FD_203697 | JGI IMG/M metagenome (GOLD analysis project Ga0315280, IMG submission 203697) | Sediment microbial communities from Yellowstone Lake, YNP, Wyoming, USA - YL17G06_40 | ecosystem: Environmental > Aquatic > Freshwater > Lake > Sediment | place: USA: Wyoming | collected... | reverse complement strand
GCCATCCTGCACTGGTTGCAGGAGCGAAAAGAGGGGTAGCCCTCATTCCAACCCAAAAGGAAAACAAAGAAGAAAACAAGAAGCCCCTCAGAACATTAACCAAAACAATTATTGAATTCGCCCGCGCTAGTTGTTGTTTTGAGTTTTTGTGGGTTGGAGCGCGAGCGTGATGCGAGCGCGACATTAACGGCTTGAAGCAGTTGAGATGAAGAGTCAAAAAGAAGAAAAGGGGTCTATTTGCGTTTTTTGAATAGTTTTGTTCCGTCTATTTCTGTGAAGGCGCATTACCGAAAGAGGTAGGTGGTTAGATTGCGGGTGCTGGCGTATCGGCTTGTTGCGGAACGTGGGCAAGCGCAAGCTTGCCTAAGCAGCCTTCTTTTTTGGGTTGGTGCGGGCGCGAGCGTAGCGAGTGCGAGTGATGGCGCGCGCGCTTGACTTCTTCGGGGCTGTTTAGGTTTGCGTGTTCTGCAAGAAGACTTGGGTATTTTCGTGTGTTGTTGGTCGTTGCCTTACTTACGTTGTTACTTTCTAGTTGTACGAGTACGTTCAAAATCTGTGGTGGGGTCGTGCGGATTTGAACCGCAGACCTACGGGTTTCTCCGTGACAGCTCCAGAACTTCGTCATTCCAGCGTTCTGGTCAGCAAACCCGTTTCTACATTCTGGAGCCCGTCGTCATACTTTAGCCGTTCGACCATTTGGTCGTTCGTCTGCCTAGACTACGACCCCTTCGCGTTTGTAGTAATAAAAAAGGGGGGTTTATTTGCGTTTCTTGTAGAAGGCTAGTCCTTCTCTGTTGTTTACGTGTTGGAATCCTATTTCTATTAGTTCGGTTTCTTCTTGTTCGTTGTGTGCTACTTTGCACATGAAGTTGTCTGTTTCTTGTAGCCATAGGGCGCAAGCAGTGTTTTCATATATGACGGTTGATGTTATTTGTTTGTGTCCGAGTATTTTTTGGACATGGCGTAGGTCTTTAGTTTCGTGGTATAGCATTGTTCCTTTCCAATGTCTTAGGGTGTGGAATCCTATTTTTTGGAGTCTTGGATTGTTGAGTTTCTCGGCTAGTTGCTTGCGCTGGGTGCATAAGTAGTCTCTTAGCGTGTCTTTGTGTGGCTGGAACATTGTTTTGTGTACTTTTGGTAGGTTGTTTATCATTCCTATTAGTTTGTCGCTGATGGGTAGTATTCTTGGGTTACTGCCTTTTTCTGGTGTGATGTTGAGCGTTTTTCTTTCAGTGTCTAGGTCTTTGGGTGTTAGTTGCGTTAGTTCGCCTATCGTATTCCTGTTTCTTTGAGGCATTGGAGTACAGCTGATAACACTTTGCCTGAGCCTGATATGAGTAGGTCTATTTCTTGTTCTGTTGGTATGAATGGTAGCTTTGCGTTTATGGTGTAGCTTGGCTTTGTCCATTGGATTTGTTTGTATTTGAGGTATGCTGAGTAGGTATCTACGAATTTGGTTTTTGTTTTGTTGTTCCATGTGCATGGTTTTTCGAAGTGGTGTTCATTCTTCGTGTCTGATAACCAGAGTTTGACTATTTCGGGGTTGTTGATGTCGCATAGTTGTGAGACTTGGCGTAGTGCTTGGATTCGTGAGCGTATGGTTTCGTCGGCTCTACCGTTCTTTTGTTGTTCTAGTTTGAAGCTGAAAATATCTTGTTCCATCTGGGCAGGTGTTGTGATTATCTGGGCAGGTGTCGTCATACCTGCCTAGACTACGACCCCACCTGTCATGCAGGCAAAAAGACTACTATTTAGGAGTAGATATATTCCTTGCGATTTTCACGTCAATATACGAGAAGCACGTCTTGTCTGTCGGCAATCACTGATAAGACTTAAATTTCACTCGAAGGTAACCTTCAGTTCTGTCGGAAAGAAGGAGACAATTGTCCATGGCTAAAATGAAGAAACCCAGAATCGTTGCGCCCATACCTGGCCCGAAGGCAAGAAAAATCATTGAACGACACAACAAGTACATGGCAACCACGACGAATGACCCGAAACACGCGCCTCTCGTGATCGACAGCGGTGAGGGAGTGTGGTTCAAAGACGTCGACGGTAACACGATTCTCGATTTTTCCAGCGGCATAGCCGTTCTCAACACTGGAATAAGGCATCCTGAAGTGGAAAAGGCAATTAAAGAACAGCTCAGAAAGATTTGGCACGCGGCTGGAACTGACTTCTACAACTTGCCCCAAGTGGAGCTGGCTGAAGAGCTTGACAAAATCACGCCTGGCAAGTTTGAGAAGAAGACATTTCTGTCCAACAGCGGAACAGAAAGCGTTGAAGCCGCCATCAAAGTGGCGAAGTGGGCGACTCAGCGCAAGTGGTTCATAGGCTTCATCGGAGCTTTCCATGGAAGAACACTCGGCTCAATGAGCTTCACTGCAAGCAAGCCGCATCACCGTTCAAGAATGTTCCCAGTGATGACCGGAGTGGAGCACGTACCGTATCCAAACCCATACAGAAACCCCTGGCACATTGACGGCTACGAGAAGCCAGACGAACTGGTCAACAGAGCAATAGAGTACATAGACGAGTACGTGTTCAACCATTACGTGCCTGCAGACGAAGTGGCAGCGATACTATTGGAAGCAGTCCAGGGCGAAGGAGGCTACGTTGTCCCGCCCAAAAACTTCCTCAGAGAACTGAAGAAACTTGCCGACCAGCACGGCATAAAACTGATCGACGACGAAGTCCAAATGGGAATGGGCCGAACCGGAAAGATGTTCGCCATCGAACACTTCGGAGTGGCTCCCGACATTCTTTGCACCGCTAAAGCTCTTGGCAGCGGCATCCCCATCGGAGCAACAGTGTTCAGAAAAGAATTGGACTTCGGAATCTCAGGCGTGCACAGCAACACTTACGGCGGAAACATGATCGCGTGCGCAGCAGCATTGGCCACAATAAAAGTCATCAAAGGCGGGATGGTGCAGAACGCCGTGGAACTTGGAAAACTGTTCAAGGAAAGACTGGAAGAAATGCAGGACAAGTACAAGATTATCGGAGACGTTCGAGGCCTAGGCCTTGCTTGGGGCGTGGAATTCGTCAAGGACAGAAAAACCAAGGAATACGCGAAAGAACCTAGGGAAAAGATACTCCTAGAGGCGCTGAAGAACGGACTTGCACTGCTGGGATGCGGAACCAGCTCAATACGACTGATTCCGGCATTGAACATAACCGAAGAAGAGGCAAAAATCGGGCTGGACATATTCGAGAAGGCAATCACCACAGAAGCGAAATAAGTCTGACCCTGTCTGAGAGCCAAAAAATACAACGGTCTCGAGAGCGCAAACTTACAATCCAGCTTTTTTCATTTTCGACCGCCTAATCCAACGACTTCACCTGTGAAAACCGTCGAGAATGGCAGATAAACATGTTAAACACGCGTGACTTGCAGTGTTTGAAGCGAAAAGTTAATCAAGCAAAGTTTCACGTGTATGTTGGGGTTTGCCGGTCATAGGACGCGGGTCCCACCTGATCCCATTCCGAACTCAGAAGTTAAACTACGTTCCGTTTCCGGCTGTAGTGTGGTCTTCGGCCATGCGAACCCGGGAAAGCTGGCAGCCCCACCTAAGAAACTTGTCAATGTGGAGGAGAATTACCTAAGACTTATAACTAAGCGTTAGTAGTCTCTAGCGAAAGGTGAGTTCATGAACATAATAGCAGCAATGACGACTCTACCGAATACGCTTGTGGCGCAGATCGGCGGAGATTACTCATGGATTTTTAACCTACTGTTCTATGTGGTTTTCATAGTCTTCATGTTCTATGGTCAGAGAATCCAAACGTATGTCATGCTCAGAGAGGTTGAAGGCTCACTTTACAGGCTGAGGCACATAAAGGATGAGGGCCGAAAGATCGCCATAGAAACGATCAAAGAGATCGGTAAACCGCAAGCCGACCCCTCGGTCAGAGTCGACAGGTTCCTCGAATACTTCACCATAGCACCGCAAAGCCTTGACCCTGCAGGTGTGGTTTGGAAGCTTGAGCACATACTCGATGTTAGAGACACGCGCCTCAAAGACGACGTAAAGCTGATGGCACCGTCGGCGGACGAAACTCAAACGAACAATCTGGAGAACACGCTTGAGGCGGCGATGGCTCTCAACTTCATCTACAAAGTCATAAGACACTATTACCTGCTCGGCAAGAAAACTCTCAGCCTCTACGTGATAATGCAGATTCAGATGATACTGCCGCTTGTCATGCGAGAAGCAGAAGCCTACGCCAGCGCATTGAAAGCGTTCGCGTACGGCCAGCCAATCGGAGACGGAGCAGGCGCACTGGTAGCAGCAAAACTCATGCATGGACATGAAATCAAGAAGATAGCCAAAGACTGCGTCGTTGCAACCGTGCCAATAGAAGGACGCACAGCATACGTTATCAAGGCTGAGGGACCGGGAGGAAACGTGGGCAAACCTGGAGACGCCGTAAAAGCGATTGCTGAGGAAAACGAAGGAAAAATTGCCAATGTGATAATGATTGACGGTGCCATGAAGCTGGAAGGCGAAGCCGTTGGAGAAGTAGCTGAAGGTGTCGGTGCAGCCATAGGCGGACCTGGCGTAGATCAGTTCAAGATTGAAGAAACGCTTCTAAAATATCACTTGCCAATAAACGCGGTGATAATAAGGGAAGACATTGGTGACGCAGTTTCGCCGATGCGCAAGGAGATATTTGACTCCAGTGATAAAGCCATTGAGAGGATAAAGCAGGTTATCCTGGAAAAGACCAAGGAAGGAGATAAGGTGATAATCGTCGGCGTCGGCAACACAATGGGGATCAGTCAGTAGGAGATGAGTGATATGAGTAAAGTAGAATCGTCCACATCCACAACGGCAAGAATTCCATCATTTGTGCTGATGATAATCTTCATAACCCTGGCCCTCTCACTAACGGCTCTAATATCGGCTGTCAGCTTCTTTACTTCGGGAGAGGAAGTAATTGCTGGATACCTTCTGCTGATCGGAGCGTTGGGCCTAGCCTTCTCGACATACATGCTGCTTCAGACGAGAAGGCGAATGTCAAGCCTGAGGATCGAAGTGCCCCCTGTAATGTCGACTATCGAATGCAAGAAATGCGGGTTTAAGAATGTCAGAGAATTCCAGCGGGGAGACTACATTTTCAAGGATGTCGAACCGTGCCAAAAATGCACCGACAAGATGCTGATAACAGCGATTTACCGAGAAGTCAAAGAGAAAGACAAGGAAAAAGAACGATCCTCGTTCTAGGTCAGGACCACGCAGCCATCCCGTACAATCAAGACTGTGTGCTCCGCCTGCGCCACTATTTTTCTGCTTACTTCAACAAAGATAGGATATTCCATGATGGCTTTAGACTTCAGTAATTCCCTGAAAGCTTCTCGATAATGCTCTTCTGGAACGACGCCTTGAAGCCAGCGCTCGGCAAAGGGAAGCGTCCTGAAGTTCTGCTCAATGTATTTCAGAAGCTGTTTCGCATGCCGGTTTTTTAATGATCTGGATTTGAGAAAGCGGAAAATCGTGACTTCTTCGCCATCTTCAACCTTGCCCACGGCGTTCGGAAGAGTCACGAAAGGCTCGATGGCATACACTTCGCCTAAGTTGATTTTCGAAGAAAACACATGCGAGACATTCGGTAATGAAGTGCCTGCGTGAACAAGATATCTTCCAACTTGATGGCCGGTTAGGTTTGAGACGGGTTTAAAGCCGCGGTTCTTGATGGTTTTTTCAATTATTGAGCCCAGCTTTGACGTTGACATTTCTGGGAGAATGCTGTCCACGGCGGTTTTCAAGGCCCGCTCTGCAGTCTCCACGAGACTTGCGTATTCTGGGTTGAAGCACACTGTAACTGCAGTATCTGTCACGTAGCCATCCACATGCGCGCCAATGTCAACTTTAACTACGGACTTCTCAGGGATAGTCTTGCTGTCGTTCGGAGGAGACGTGTAATGAGCTGCGACTTCATTTATTGAAACGTTGCACGGAAACGCCGGCTTCCCGCCCCTAGCTCGAATGAGGTTCTCGGCTTTCTCGCAGACCTCGATTATCGGCATGCCTTCACGCACAAAACCTCTCATTTCCTCCCGTGTCTCGCGAAGAATCTTCCCAGAACGCCGAAACTTCTCAAGAGCACTCTCGTCGAAACTGCCCATCAACGTCACGCTTATTTTACTAAGCCTAACAGCGCCACGATTTAAAAGGTTTAGTGAAAAAGTGGAATATTGGCGGGGATAACGCGATTTGGGCATCCCACGTTCAAAGTCGAAGTTGTGAACAGAATCCTTTTGGTTGATCCTTGGCTTGACAAAAACCCATCAATGCCTGTGAAGTTTTCAAACGAGTTTGTCGAAAGTGTCAAGGAAAAGATGCTGAAGGTAAAAGTCGTGGTTCTCAAGTCTGGAGAAAACTAGGAGGCATAAGCGTCAATGCGTTAAGGGTCTTGGTGTGAAGATTTTTGGGGCGAGAGTTGCGAAGTCGTTTCCGCCTAGGTGGAAAATCATCTTCGCTTTCTTTAGATCGTATTCTTGCCTGAATACTTCCTTATCGGCATAGGCTTCGATGATTTCGCCTACGAATATCGTGTGGTCGCCAGTGGTGATTTGGCTGTGCAGTTTGCATTCGAGGTGGGCAACGCATTCTTTTATTGCTGGAGCTTTCACTTTCCTCCCCCGTAGGCGCGTGAGGCCTGCTTCTCTGAATTTGTCATGGTCCCGGCCGCTTGCCCTTCCGCAGAACAGAGTTTCCTTTAATATGTTCATCGTTGGAATGTTTACGACGAATTCCTTTGTTTCCTCAATAAGGGCATGGGAGTGTCTTCAAGGTGCGATGCTTATGGCAACGAGGGGCGGATTGATTGAGGTAGGCATGGCCCACGCTAGCGTTATGATGTTTGGTTTTCCTTTCTTTCCGACGCAAGAAACAAGCACGGTGTGCATCGGGTGGAGAAGCCTGCAGGCTGAGTTAGCTGCGACCTTGACTTTCCGCTTTTTGGTCATGCCTGAGTTGCGCCTCACCGTTTTATGTGGTATTTTTCAATGGTGTCTCTTGCTTTTTCCCTTTTCTTCTGGTGTTCGGCGAGGAACTTGTTGATTCTTTCCGTTAATTGCTTTTTGCAGTCACCGCACAGGATTTCTCCGGTCTTGCACTGCCTTTCTCTTTCGGCGAGCTTCTTGTCGTCTTCTTCGAAAAGGTAAAGGAAGTATTGGTAGACTGAACAGATTTCTGGGTTTGCGCCTTCTTTTCTCTGTTCCGCCACCGTTCCTTTTCCACCCGTGAAGGCATGCCATATTTTCCGTTTTACGACTTCAGGCGTGTCTGTGGTGAATATGGCGGTTTCAGGTTCTGACGCGCTCATTTTTCCGCCCACGCCGAGCCCGGGCAGAAAGCGGTTGTGGACTTGCGCTGGCTTGTAGTAGCCAAGCTTTTGGGCGATGTCTCGGGTGATTCGCCAGTACGGGTCCTGGTCTATGGCTGCAGGGATGAGGGCGGGAACGTTTTCGCCTGTGAGTTTCTTGTGTATGAAGCATGGCACGGCTTGGATGGCTGGCCAGAATACCCAGCCTAGGTTTGTGCTGTCTTGGAATCCGAAGGTGGCTTTTGCTGTCGAGTAGGTTATGCGCTTGGCGACTTCCAACGCGATGTCATAGAGCACGTCGATGTCCTGAACATCATAGATTATGAACGTGTTCTTGGGTTCAAATCCTAGGGCTATCAGGTCCAGTGCGTTTTCGTAGCCGAGCGCGGTTGTTTCTTTGAGGTTTGCTTCGTCGTCTACAACGAATTTTTCGTCATCCGTCATCTGGAAGTAAAGTCTTGTATCGAACTTGTCTTGCAAGTGTTTGGTGAAAATCCAAGGCACCAGGTGCCCGATGTGGACTGGGCCTGAGGGACCTCGGCCTGTGTACAGAACGAATTTTATTCCTTTCCCGTAGAGGTCGAGGACAACGTCTAGGTCGCGGTGTGAGAAAAAGAGCTTTCTGCGCAGTTGAAGGTGGAGCTCGCCAGTGTATTTCAATAGTTTTCGCAGCAGTTCCTCCGTGATTGGCTGTGTTCCGAACTCGCGAATCAGGCGTTCGTAGTCAACCTTGCCGCGAACTTCCCAAGGAGTGACAACCATTTCATTTTTTTCTTCGTCTGTCAAACCTATGCCGCCCATAGGAGTATGCTTCTTATAAAATCCTTGAAAGGCATATTAGCCTTATGTCAACGTAACCTTCAAATACTCTTCTCGTAATGATGGGGAATCATGCTGCTGAGGTACGAGTCTCAAGAATTTTCTGAGGAATTGAAGAAACGAATGAACTCAAACAAGGAATATCGAGAGAAAGCCAAGGGAATGACATGGAAAACCTTGTTCATTGTTGAAGACATCCGCTTCGCCGTGTACTCGGATTACTTGGACGGGGAACTCGTTGAGCGGAAACATGTTTCGTCGAGCCAGATTGAGGAATACAGGAAGAAGGCTGATTTTGTCGTGGGAATTCCGACCTACGAATTGTCGGTGGAGATTGCCGCGGGCAGAAAATCGTTGGAGACACTGTTCATGAGCGGGACGCTGAAGCTGGAAGGCTCCATTTTCAAAGCGCTACAGTATCGAGGCGCGATAGAGCTGGCTGGAAAAATCACTGCTCAGCTAACGAATGAGTCAAGCATACCTTCGAAAGAAGATTTCGTGAAGGTGTTTAGCGAACAGGGATTGCTGTAGACGATAAGTGATACGTAAAACGCCGGCGTCATGGTGGTGCTCTGACAGAATAAGCTATAAATATGATTTGGCTGTTTTTGTTTGGTGAAGGTTAAGTGATGCCCTGCCAATTTCCGTAGTAAGACAGGTTTCTTCTAGCGAAAATCGATTGGAAAACATGCATACTTTTATTATAACATTTACAACTACATTACCGAATCTAGCTTGCTTTGCTTGTGAAGGGAAATGCTATGGTTGACCTGAGAGAGCATGAGCGCAAGGCACTTTCCGCACTGAAGAAACTGGGCGGGAAAGCATCATTAGAGCAGATAGTGAATGAGAGCGGATTGTCTGATTCGGCGGTGATGCGCGCCGCCGTCACGTTGAGGGAAAGAAAGCTGCTCAGAATAGTTGAAGACAAACAGACGCTTGCAACGCTCAATGTAGAAGGGAGGAGTTACGCAAGGAAGGAACTGCCTGAGAGGCGCATGATAGATGCTTTGAGGAAGCTGAGCGGAGAAGCACTGCTCGGAAGAGTTGTTGAGAAGGCAGGTTTGGAGGGTCAGTTTGTTCCGATTGCGTTGGGCTGGATTCAGAGAAAAAAGTGGGCAACTTTAGATTCTAAGACGAAAACGTTGCGGATTTCTGAGAAAATAGCAGAGGGAAGTGACGAAAGGCTTCTGAAGCTTCTGGGCGACAAAGGACACGCAGTAGTTGAGGATTTGGGTTCAGAGCTTCAGGAAGCAGTTCAGATTCTGAAAGGTAGGAAGCTGCTCAATGTTGAAGAGAAGACAAGAAGAATCATCGAAATAACGGATGCTGGGTTGACGGCGACGAAGAAGGGAGCAAGAGTCACGGCTGAGGTCACCCAGTTGACGCCTGAGCTCATCATCAGTGGAAAGTGGCGAAAGGTGAAACTTCAGAAGTACAACGTCGCCGCGCAGGTGGCTAACACTTGGCCTGGCAAGAAGCATCCTTACCTTCAGTTTCTCGACGAGGTAAGGGAAAAGCTTGTTGCTTTAGGGTTTAAGGAGATGACAGGAACAGCCGTTGAAACGGCCTTCTTCAACTTCGACGCGCTCTACACGCCTCAAGGCCATCCTGCCAGAGAGCCTTCTGGAGTTTATTATGTGAAATCGCCGAAGTATGGCAGTGTGAACGCATACAAGCAAATCCTTGAGAATGTGAAAAAGACTCATGAAAACGGTTGGAAAACGGGCTCAAGCGGATGGAGATACAAGTACTCAACGAAGGAAGCCAGTCGACTGATTCTGCGGTCTCACACCACGTGCCTCAGTGCTAGAACACTGCTGAGCAGAGATTTGGAGATCCCAGGCATGTACTTCTCGATTGGCCCTTGCTACAGGCCTGAAGTGTTGGATAAGACGCATTTGACAGAGTTCAATCAGGTCGAGGGCATCGTGGTTGACAAGGACCTAACCCTCAGAGACCTGCTTGGAGTTCTGGAGAAGTTTGCAATCGACATTGCCGGGGCTGACAGGGCCAAGTTTGTGCCGGACTACTTCCCGTTCACTGAGCCGAGCGTGGAGCTTCGCGCTTACAAGAAAGGTTTCGGGTGGATTGAGTTTGGCGGTTCTGGGATTTTCAGGCCGGAAGTGACTTTGCCCTTAGGCATTGACGTGCCTGTGTTGGCTTGGGGGCTAGGAATAGATCGGCTGTTCATGTTGAAGGCGGGCATTGACGACATTCGGCAGCTTTTCACCTTGGATTTGGATTGGCTTAGGAGGCAAGAGGTGACTTAGGAATGCCTACAATTGACATTGACTACGCAGAGTTTGAGAAGCTGCTGGGATTTGAATTACACAGAGATATGGGGAAGGTCAATGAGGTTTTAGAGTTTGTGAAGGGTGAGGTCAAGCTCTGGGACGAGAAGGCCGGTGTCATGAGTGTTGAGATCAAGGACACCAGTCGTCCTGACGTCTGGAACATCGAAGGCTTGGCGAGAACCTTGCGTGGTTTCATGGGCTTGGAAACGGGCTTAAGAGAGTACAAGGTTGGCAAGCCGATAGTTGAGATACACGTTGACCCTAGACTCGAAAACATTCGTCCGTACATTGGTTGCTCGGTAATCAAGGATGTCAGGCTGTCGGACCCGATTATTCGCGGATTCATGCACATGCAGGACAAGCTTGACCAGTCTTACGGCAGGAACAGACAGCGAACATCGATAGGCCTGTACGATTTTGACTTGATAAAATCGCCGCTTACGTATGGGGTTGCGAAGCCGACTGAAATGAGTTTCGTTCCGCTGGGTCTCGAGGAGAAGATGAATCTAAAGCAGATTCTGCAGAAACATCCGAAGGGCATAGAATACGGGCACATCGTGAACAAGCATCCAGTTTATCCGATTCTGTTAGACGCTGAGAGGAAAGTGCTTTCGTTTCCGCCTGTGATCAACTCGAACGATCTGGGCAAGATAACAGATCAGGCGAGGAACGTGCTCGTTGAGGTCACTGGCACTTTGAACGAGACGGTGGTTAACGTGGTGAAGATTGTTACGTTGTCGCTGATTGACCGCGGCGGGAAGGCTTACGCTGCTAGGGTGCATTATCCGAAGGAAAAAGCTCCTGTTGTGACGCCGAGTTTTGAAGCTGGAAGCATGGACTTGGATGTTGAATATGTGAACAAGGTTTCAGGTTTGCGGTTTACAGCCAACCAGATTGCCGAGTTGCTACCGAAAGCAGGTTACCGTGCTGAGAAGGTGGACGGTGACCGTGTGAGAGTGCATGTTCCATGTTACAGGGTTGACGTCATGCATCCTGTTGACTTGGTTGAGGACGTTACGATAGCATATGGATACAACAACATCAAACCTTTGTGGCGTAGACTGCCGACGACGGGCGGAATGAGGCCGGAACAGGCACTGCTGGACGTGGCGAGAGAGTTGATGGTCGGGCTGGGTTTCCAAGAAGTCTTGACTTACACGCTGACGAACCCTGAAAACCTGTTCGCCAAGATGAATGTCAAGAGGGGGAAGGTTGTTGAACTTGCGAATCCGAAGGTTCAGACGTTGACCTCCTTGAGGAACTGGCTTCTGCCGAGCCTTATGGAGTTTTTGAGCAATAACCTGTCAGTTGAGTATCCGCAGAGAATCTTCGAGCTGGGCAAGGTCATGCTGTTAGATGAGAAGAAAGAAACCATGACTAGGGATGAAGATTGGCTAGCGGCAGTTGTCTCACATGCGAACGCAAGCTTCAGCGAAATCAAGTCAGACTTGGATGCGTTCTTCATGAACCTTGGCTTGAAATGGCAAATCAAAGAAGCAAAACATCCAAGCTTCATTGAAGGAAGAACGGGAACAGCCATCGTTGAAGGAACAAACGTAGGAATACTGGGCGAAATAAACCCTCAAGTCTTGACAAGATGGAAACTGGAAAACCCAGCAGCAGCATTCGAACTAAACATGCAAAAGATCGCCAAGACCAAACACAAACCAATAGCTTAACATTATTATGGGAAAAATAAGGCTGATTCCGCAGTACAAGGACCGACACTGACCGGAAGTTCAATCTATATATAAGGTAGCGGTAGGCGCTTCAGAGCAGTCTTTCTCCCGCAACACTCTGTATCAGTCGATAGTAATGCTTAATTCCACACACACTCTCTTGCTATTTGGCGATGACTCACAACCGAGCCTTCCGTGAATCCCACCGAACATATCCATGCAGACGGACCCAACGGAAGAGGCACGTCTCAGACGCGCCATTCTTGTGATGGAGGGTTTACCCAACCATGGGACACGGTGGGCGCGGGCCACAAAATCCCACGACGAGAGAGCTTAACCCGAGAGGAGCGAACCGCCCCACAATGAAGTTAAGTGTTAGGTTACGTGGGAAACAAACGCCCGCGAAACAACTTTTAAGTTACACCTAAACATACAACCTACAAGAAAGGCAGGTGGGGCAAAAAGTTGGACATAGAAACAAAAATAGAACTCGTCTGCAGACAACCAACCGAAGAAGTGATAACACCCGAAGGCCTAAGGCACCTTCTTGAAACAGAGGAGCACCCAATAGCCTACGACGGCTGGGAGCCCTCAGGCCTAGTCCATCTTGGAACAGGCGTCATCTGCGCCTACAAAATAAAAGACTTCGTCGAAGCAGGAATACACTACAAGGCCTATCTTTCAACTTGGCACGCGTGGCTGAACAACAAGCTCGGCGGAGACCTCAACCTGATCCGAAAATCAGCAGACCTCTTCAGACACTCATGGATAGCCCTCGGCGTCCCCCCAGACAAGGTCGAATTCATCTACTCAGACGAGCTTTACGATGACCTAGATTATTGGGCAACCGTTGTCCGAGTCGCCAAGAACCTCACCATAGCTCGAGTAAGACGCACGCTGGAAATAGCAGGCAGAAAAGAAACCGAGGCAAGAATGGTCTCAGACTTCCTTTACACGCCGATGCAGGTGGCCGACATATTCTACATGCAAGTCAAAATCTGCCAACTCGGGATAGATCAGCGAAAAGCCAACGTAGTAGCCCGAGAGCTCGGCGAAAGACTCGGATTCTGGAAACCCGTATGCGTCCACCACCACCTGTTACAAGGATTGGAAAAGCCAAAGATATGGCCAATCCCCGAAGGGCAGGAAAAAGACGCCCTGTCCTCAGCCAAAATGTCCAAAAGCAAACCTGAAACCTGCATATTCCTCTACGACACGCCAGAAGAAATCAAACAGAAAATGGTCCGAGCCTTCTGTCCAGAGAAAACCATCCAATTCAATCCTGTACTGGACATAACCAAACACATAATCTTCAGAGAGGCAAAGACCCTCACCATAGAAAGACCAGCAAAATTTGGCGGCTCAATCGAATTCCAAAGCTACCGAGAACTGGAAGTAGCTTACGCTCAAGGCAAACTACACCCGCAAGACCTCAAAAACACCGTCGCAGAACGACTGATCAAAATCCTCGAACCCGTCAGAACATACTTCAAAAACAATAGAGAAGCCGCAGAATGCCTAAAAACTGTGAAAAATGCTAACGTAACAAGGTAAAAACCTTGTCAACCCACCTCAAGGAAAAAGAGGACAAAATCCAACAGCTCTTGGAACGACTAATTGAAGAGTCGGCACGAGGAACCCCAATAATTGTTGAAGGAAAGAAAGACGTCGAAACATTGAGAGCACTAGACATTCAAGGAACAATAGTGTCTGCAAAAACAGGCGGCAAGTCACGCCTAGACGTCATATCCGAAGTAGAGATAACCAGACCCCGAGAAGTTATTCTGCTGCTGGATTTCGACAGACGAGGAAAAGAGTGGTCGAAAATCCTGAAACAGCACTTGGAACGGGCCAGAATAGGACCTAATCTCAAGTTCTGGAATGAACTCCAAGGACTTGTAGGCAAGGAAGTCAAGGATATTGAGGGCTTAACATCGTACATTGAAACGTTGAAGAAAAAAGCCCAGAATCTCAATTGAAACCTTTCATCGTTCTAGCCTTAAAGAACCATCTTACCCTTCTTAAGCACGATTTTTCCATCAATTTTGACGGTTGCCTTGGTCATCGAAGCCCACCAATGGCGATTACCAGCCGTCCGATTCTTTCCACCCTTGTCCTTATTCCCTCCAATCCCAATAGTGACCCCGCCCAGCACCTTGTCGTCCTGGGTAAAGCCGTGTTCTAAGCCAGGATTAAGGCCCAACCCGAAGAACGCAACCTTGTCAACGTCACCTTGACCAGACTTCATGTAGTCTTCAAACGGCTCAATCCCCTTCTGCGCAGAATATCTCACGACCTGCCCACCTTTGAATTCAAGGGAAAGCCTCTCAGTCTTTACACCTCCCCGAGCAGGAATCGGCACGTCATAAACAACAGTCCCATCCGCACTGTCCTCGTCTGCCGCGACCTCCACAAAGCCTGAAGGCAAAAACTTCACAACCCCCTTAGCAGCGTCCTCCTCGTTAGCTACGCTGTCTCCCGGCGTCGGCTCCCGCCCTGCCAATCTGAATTTGAGTCTCGTACCAAAGGACGTTTCAACGCTTACGTCGCTGCCTTCTCTCATGATGCCAGCCAGCCGGCTGGCTCTTTGCGCAATTTCCCACTGGTCAGTTAGGCACCCAGCAAGCATGACTTTTCTCCATCTGTCGTAGTTCAAGCCAAGAGCCTTTGCCCGTTCTCTTGTCACCAAGCAATACTCAATTCCCAACATACGGATGCCACGTTTCTGTGCAATCATCCGCCAAGAGTCCATGTACTTGTTCGATTCCAAGAACCAGATGTTGGCAAGCTCCTGCTTTTCTGAGGGTATGTTGCTCCAATCAACCGGATTCCGTGGACCTATCATGAAAATGAAGGCGTCTGTCTGTTCTAGCGCGGCAGCTTGATGTGTTGGAAGAGTTTCCAAGACGTTCCCAGAGATTTCACGCAGCGACCGCGTCCAATAGCTCTCACTGCTGATCGTGATTAATGGTTGGGCTCCTTTCTGACGGCAAGCAAGGGCTACTTCAGAAGCTACGTCTACAGTATGGTCCCAACTGTGAACCCAGACGTTTTCTCCCCCTTTAATGTTCAAGCATGCCGTAACTATCTGGTGTGCAAGCTCTGTGTGGTCTTCCATACCTGTCACCTTAGACTTAGGTCAGCTTTTCAGTATATAAAACGCATATTCGGATAGTTTTCCCTAAGAAAGCTTAAAGAGGATGATTTATAATTCATAAAAGTAATATAGAGTGAATGTTAAGATATAACGTCGTGATTCGAGAATAACATTCTCCCTTCACGTCATCAACGCTCACCCTTAACCATAATAATCGGAGGTGTACGCTCACGGGTTCATCCCAAACGTTTACCGTAAAGTACGTTATACACGCCAAGTTCGAAATTGAAGGAGTAGTAGAGAAACCAGACGTTATAGGAGCAGTTTTCGGACAGACAGAAGGCCTTTTCGGACCTGAACTCGACCTCAGAGAACTGCAGAAGACAGGCAGAATCGGAAGAATAGAGATTGACCTGCATTCAAAAAACGACGAGACAACAGGCGACATAACCATCCCAACAAGCCTAGACCGAGTGTCCACAGCCCTAATCGCATCAAGCATAGAAAGCATAAACCGAGTAGGACCATGCGCCTCTAAGGTAACACTTGAAAAAATCGAAGATGTCCGAGAAGCCAGAAGAAAAGTAATAATCGACAGAGCAAAGGAAATCCTTCACAAATGGACAATCGAATCAATGCCCTCAGTGGACGAAGTCTTCAAAGAAGTCTCAGAAACACTCAAACTCGGCAAAGTCGAAAAATACAGCTCAGAAGAACTGCCCGCAGGACCAGGACTTGAAAGCGCAAAAGAAATAATCATCGTCGAAGGAAGAGCAGACATAATAAACCTCATGCGCTGCGGACTGCTAAACACCATAGCGCTGGAAGGAGCGAAAGTCCCAGAAGCCATCAAGAAACTCTGCAAAGAAAAAGAAGCCACCGCCCTCCTCGACGGAGACAGAGGCGGAGACCTAATTCTCAAGGAACTCCTGCAAGTCACCGACGCAAAATTCGTTGCAAGGGCGCCAAGAGGAAAGGAAGTTGAAGAACTGAACTGCAAAGAAATATTCGACGCCTTGGGAGCGAAAGTGCCAATTCAAGAGGTCTCCAAGCCGTCTAGGAAGGAAAAGCAGAAAGTAGAGGTTCCGAAAGAGGTTGCTGAAACGATAAAAGGGCTGGAAGGCACGTTAGAGGCTGTCCTTCTGAATGAGAAGTCCGAGCAGATAGAACGACTGCCAGTCAACCAGCTTGCCGAAAAACTTCAGCAAACAGAAGGCATTGACACCGTAGTCTTCGACGGCATCATAACCCAAAGAATAGTCGACGTTGCAGTCGAGAAAAACATAAAGAGAATCATTGCCTCACGCATATCAGACGCCGTTAAACCATCCTTGACCGTCCAACTGACCACGTTCTCAGAAGTTGCGCAAAGCTAGCTTCCGAAAAAGTCCGAAAGCTTCCTAGTTTCTTTCTGTGTCATCGCGGACTGTAGCAACTGCTCTTCAGTTATGCCGAAACTCTCAAGAACTCTGGTTGCTACCGGCACAACTTGCTTGGACACGTAATACTCCAAGTCTACCTCGTCATACGAGGCATACTTGTACGGCTTAACCCTTTCATATAGTCGTCCTGATCCAACCACTATGACGTAGCCTACCTTGTCGCCAACGGCAAGTTCCCAGCCTTTCTCCTTCAACATTTTTGCAGCTTCCACATGCGAAGCCTTGACCTCATATTCTTCAGCAGGCTTGGTCAGCGTCTTCCAGATTATCAGGTCGCGGAAGGAGACCCGTTTCTGCCGAAGCTCACTAACGAACTGTTGCACAAATTCAGCAGCCTTCTCAGGTGACTGCTCTTTTAAGACGATTTCTAGCACCTTTTCCTGTACCGTTTTGGCTATGTTCGCCCAGTCTCCGCGCACAACCTCTAAACCGACAATGTCAAGCCGTCCATCTGGCAAAAGCCCCGCGTAGCGTTTCTTGGCTTCGGTGAAGAAAATCCGCACGTAAACCTTGTCAGGCTTAATCTCTAACCCCAACTCTTTCTTGATTTTCTTTGAGAGTCCTTCAATCTTCTCAACATCGTTGTTCAGGAAGATGCTGTCTGTGTCACCGTAAACAACCCTCAACCCAGCTTCTTCTGCCATCCTAATCGAGTTAAGTATGGTATGCCTTCCCCAAGCCGCCGCCGCTTCAGCCACAGGCTTCACATACCATCTTGCACCAGTCCAACCCGCATAACCGTACGAGGCGTTGGTTATCACTTTCACAGCCTTTTGGCGAGCATCAAAGACGCGATACTCAACACTCTCTGGAGGAAGCGCCTTCATTCTTGAGCGAATCTCATCGCGCACACTGATAAGGTACGACAAGACTTCCTTGTAGAAGCCAGCCGGCTCCTTTCTGAAGTGATGACCGACTTCTGGGGCTTCATACACACTAGACTTAGGCGCAGGTTCTTTAGGCGGCACATAAGTGTCTGGCGATATGTTGTAAGCTATCATTAGACTGGGATACATTGACTTGAAGTCCAAGACAGCAATATTCCCATGCATCCCAGGCAGAGGTTTGAGCACTACACCGCCAGCGTAGGGACGGTAAGGCTGCTCAATTCTCTTCGGCACAAGCTCGCCGAGTCCGTGCGTACGCTTGATCAGGAACCATTCAACCCTGAAGCCCGCAGCTGCCGAGCCCACATGATCTAACGGCAGACTAACCAGGTTCGAGAGTTGCATAGCGAAATCCATAACAGCTTGGGCAATGCCCATGACGCATCGGGTGTTATCCATCGAAAACTTTTTCAGGATTTCACGCTTTTCCCTGCTGTCCCAATAATCTGCGTAGTCCACGTCTTCAACTATCTGGCGATTTTCAATTTTCATTATGCCCAAGTAGTCTGCCAGATTTTCTAAAGTCTGAACCTTGACTTCAGAAAATTCGCCGGCGAAATCCAGAAGGTCGACGTTGGCTCTCCCAGTTATCGAGACATGGCCATACACGCTTGTGTGCGGTTCAGTTTCAGCACGATCCACCTGCAGACGCAAACCAAGTTTCTTGCACCTTTCAATCAAGTAAGGCCAGTCTTGCCCGTTTATGCCGTAGCCCACAACAATGTCTGGGTCGAAATGTCGAACATAACTGACGAAGTCTTCAATAACAGGCCCATCGTTTCTATCCTCATCCACTAGAAACTGTCTTTCCTCGCCGCTGTTTGTTGCCACGGACAACATGACGACCGGGTTTCTGTCAGGTTTCGGCGACCCCTCTTTGCTGTAGAATATTGTCGAAAAGCCCAAAACCTTCAGTTTCGACACTTCAGTGCTCTCAAGTAGTTTCGGGAAAGATTGTGCACGGTAGACCTTGCTCACCTGAACTTTTCGGGTATTTGTTTCCTTAGTCACTTCTATCTCGTGCCAGCCGCAGGGCACAGTGTTGTTGTCAATCAGGTAACGCATTGAATATCGAATGTCATCTTCGAGGCAGTCCTTGACTCCTTCGAAGTTTCGAAGTTCTCTTGCACATTTGGATATATCATTAGGGTTTCTGCAGTAAACCTTGACCGCATTCACAGGCTTTCCAAATAACTTGCGTTCAACAACCTCCAGTTTCACAATAGAGACGGACTGTTGCTGAGCAATTCCTTCTGCAACCTTTTTCGCATTGGCGGTCTCCTCAATCACGGCGTAGAAATAGTCTCGAAAGTTCCTGTCAATGACGAGCACTCTTTGGCCGGACCGGTCGATGCCCCAAAGCCAGATTTCAGGCTGGCCGTTCTTGGCCTCAGAGTTCACGTCTAGCAGCCAAAGTGTCAACTTCATGGCGAAGTACCTTTCTGCAACACTTGATAATGGAGCACAAGCACTCTTTTAACATTTTAAGAAGAAACCAACATCGGCGCAGAAGGAGTGCAGAAACACCCGCAAGGCTGACATTTTCTTGCTTCTTCGCAGACATATTACGAGTGAGGAAGTATGCCTTTTTACTCTTGAGACCAAGAAATCACAACATTGCTTGCTATTGGTAGCGGATCAGGTCGAGCTTGGATGAGACTATTCGGGAGAAAAGGAGAAGCAAAGAAGAAGTGGCGACTGAGAGCCTTACTGGTGGATCCGCACGAGACGAAGATAACTCTTTCATCTACTTCAAAGCCGAGGCGAGTGCCGCCTTGGGTATACCAGAAATGGCAAAGTTTGCAGAAAAGTGAAAAAAGCTAGGGCACTGCCGACGGATAGATACCAGCATGGAGAATAAGCTTCAGATTCGCTTTTTAATAGGGAAGTTGAATATTGAATGCTTGTGTTTTGGATTGAAAGAGGCTGAAGGCTTTGAAAATCCTAGAGACCAACTTGAAGAAGGGTTTCGTGAAGGTTGTTCCAGAAACAATGGATGACTTCTGGCACTTATACAACGTAATCTACAAGAATGATGTTGTTTATTCTTACACGACGCGTGAGATAAAGCCTGACGAGAAATACGCAAGACCCAAGCGCGGGGAACGCGTCAGAGTGCTTCTCGGAGTCAAAGTTGAAGACGTAGGTTGGGACAGGCTTCTGGGTAGACTTCGAATTCACGGAACGATAATCGAAGCCCCAGAAATCGTGCCCACAGGAGCGCATCACACATTAAACATCACCTTGAACACGCCATTGACAATCGTGAAGAAGGAATGGCCCAAACACAATATCGAAAGACTGCGGAACGCAAGTAGAACGTCTGAAAAACCCATAATAGTGGTTGCTATAGACGACGAAAGCTACGTCATCGCCACAACCGCCCAGTACGGCGTCGAAACCAAAGTGGAAGAGAGGATAAAGCTGCCGGGAAAGAATGAAGCTGAAAAGAGAACCGCGGCTATGAGCGAGTACTTCAGAAAAACGCTGAGCAGCTTGCGCCAAATCTGGGCGCTTACACACCGTCCAATAACGATTATCGGAGTGGGGTTTGTGAAGAATGACTTTGCAAAATTCCTGCAGAATGAAGCGTCGGACATTGCTAAGTCAGTTATGGACGTGAAAAGCGTCAACAACAGTGGCATCGTAGGAATAAACGAGGCATTGCGGTCGGGCGTATTGACTAAAACTATGAAGCAGCTACGGGTTGCCGAGGAGACCGAGGTCGTGGAGGAAGTGTTGAAAAGGCTTGGAAAAGGCGAGTTAAATGTCACTTATGGACTTGAAGAGGTTGAGAAAGCCGAGGAAACTGGAGCTGTGGAAAAACTCGTCTTGGCAGACACAGTACTGCGGGATTCTTCCGATGAGAAACGCTTGCTAATGGAAGAGCTGATGAAGAAAGTCGAACAGAAGAACGGTTCCATAATCGTTGTCAGCACGGAGCACGAGGCAGGAGCAAAGCTTCTATCCTTAAGCGGCATAGCAGCGCTGCTCCGGTTCCCAATCCCTCAAAGAGCATCGTAGCGGCAGCTCGGGTTTCATGGAGAACGTCGAAAGATTGTTGTGTTGACACAAGATTATGTTATATATTTCCACGTTAATTATAGGTTATCACATGATTCGGGATGAACGTGATGGTGAAGAGAGAACCCGTAATCCACATCCAAAACATAGTTGCGTCAGCCGCGCTTAACCAAAAGATAAGCTTGACGACGATTGTTGAAAAATTTCCACACACGGAATACAGTCCACGAGTGTTTCCGGGACTAGTTTTTAGGTTGAAAAAGCCGAAAACAGCCACGTTGATATTTGGAACTGGCAAGATGGTTTGCACCGGGGCGAAATCAGAGAAAGAGGCAGTGCAGGCTGTGAACAAGGTTACGAAGGAACTCAAGAAACATGGGATACCCATTGCGAGCAAGCCTGAAATCCACATTCAGAACGTTGTTGCATCCGTGGAGCTGGGCGGAGAGATAGATTTGGAAAATGTTGTCTACAAGCTCAAGAGGGTTATGTATGAGCCTGAGCAATTTCCGGGAGCAGTGTACAGAATGGATGAACCGAAAGTTGTGTTTCTCATATTCGCAGCTGGGAAACTGGTGTGCGTAGGCGCGAAGAAAGAACAGGATGTCTACGACGCCGTGAACAACATTCAGAAGTTGCTTGAGGAAAAAGACCTCATTTTCTACTCATAACAACGAATGACCTAAGACAAGCTTGACAGTCTCCTGCGAACCGCTGGGTTCTGGTCTGCAAGCCGTTTCAAAACCATCTCGAAAGTCTCATCCGCAGGCAATTCCCTTTTTATGAAGACTCCCGTTCTGCCGACCTCGTCTCTTCTTGTCAATGTGCGGACACGATCAGAGACAGTTTCAACAGAAATGCCGAGCAGCTTAGCTATTTCCTCTTCGCGCCCAATAATCGAGCTTTCCTGATGACCCTCTTTCGTGGGCTCGATGAGCATCAATCTCTTGTCCACGCCGTACCTTCTCAACAGGTCTCTCAGGTCCTTAAGGGTAACCTCGCCGCCGAACCTGTAAAATTCTCTTTCCACCTTGCGCATTTTAGCCAATGGAAAGGAAACACTGGCGTTTTCATTCAGTTCGAGGTAGGCTTTCATCGTATAGGTTGGCGTAGCTTGGACGATCACCCGCCCGTTCACTAATATGTCAGCCTTTTCTAAAGCTGTCTCAACGATGAAGGAAGAAGGCTGGTCCTGTATGAAGATGTCTATGTCGCTTTTCTTGGTGACATCTCCTCTTGCGATGCTGCCGTGTACGATGGTTTCAAGATGAGCTTTTTCGAGAGCTTCCATTATGGTCATGGATTTCTGCCTGTATTTCTCAAGCAGAGTCCAATGTTCAGCGTCATAGACTATTTCTCGATGCTCCAACCGCTTCACAGGTTTCCCCGCCATTCGCCTGTCTCTTCCAAGAGACTATTGGTCCGGGTTTATTTTAGTGTTTGATGCGAAGGCTTGGGTATGCTCAATAATGTAGCAGACAGTGATCAAGAGAGTAGCATCTTAAATACGCGTAACCTTTGCTCTTTATTTCGAAGACGCTATAGAAAAATCAGAAACGTGAAGGCTCATGCATAGTACCCCAGTCGTCTGCGATGTCTGCAAGCGGAGAGAAGCATTCTTCTTCAGACCGTACTCTGGAAGAAAGCTCTGCAAGAGATGCTTCTCCAAGTCCATTGAGGAAAAGGTGAGAGCCACAGTTTCGAAGTATAAGATGCTCAAGTTTGACGACAAGATAGCCGTGGCGGTTTCAGGCGGAAAAGACAGCGTCAGTTTGCTGCATATTTTGGCCAAAATGGAGCACAAATGCTCTGAAGCCTCGGTTGTAGCAATCACGATCGATGAAGGGATCAAGGGATACCGTGATGAAGCTCTGAGGATAGCGGCTGAGAACTGCAGGAAACTCGGTGTAGAGCACCATGTGGCTTCTTTCAAGCAGCTTTTCGGATGTACGCTTGACGAAATTGTGAGGAAAATGAGAGCGAAAGACGACGACAGAACGACACCGTGTGCTTGTTGCGGTGTTCTGCGAAGAAAAGCATTGAACATAACTGCAAGAAAGATCAAGGCGACCAAGCTTGCAACTGCCCACACCTTGGACGATGAGGTACAGACGATTCTCTTGAACATTTTTCACGGCGACGTTCTGCGAATAGCCAAGGAAAAGCCAGTTACCGACGAGGTGCATCCGAAGTTTGTGCAGAGGATAAAGCCTTTCTGCGAAATCCCGGAGAAGGAAACCGCGTTGTATGCTTACGTTAAGAAAATAAGGTTTCAGAGCAGACCGTGCCCGTACGCTTCGGAGGCTCTTAGGAACGATGTTCGCTTGATGCTTAATAGGATGGAAGACAAGCATGCGGGAATGAAGTTCACAGTTTTCAAGTCAATAGAGAGAATACGACCCGCGATAGAGGGCATCGCCAGAGAAGAAGGATTAATCTCCTGCAGTGAATGTGGCGAGCCAACAACGGAAAGAACGTGCAGAACGTGCCAGATGCTTCGACAGGTAAGAAGCTGACGAAACCGATATTCTAATAAAGAGTTGGTCTCAACAGAAACTGGTATGAATGATTTGGTTGCCATTTTGGCTTCAGTCACGGTAGTGAGTCTGATATCCTTCGTGGGCGTAATCTTTGTGGGCTTCAAGGAAAGCTTGCTGCGACGAATTGTGATGGCTTTCGTCGGGTTTGCCTAGGGCACTCTTCTGGGGGGGGGAGCTTTCTTCGACTTGCTGCCAGAAGCAGTGGGCTTGATAAGTCCGCCTGTGACAATATTCTATTTCGTCATCTTAGGCATCATGGTCTTTTTTCCCATCGAAAAGTTTCTCTATTGGAGGCACTGCCACGAGGAAGAATGCGAAGTCCGTGCTTTCGCTTATGTCAGCTTGATCGGAGACACTGTTCACAACTTCATTGACGGGATGATAATTGCTGCTACGTTCGTGGCTGGGTTCGAGTTGGGTTTCGTCACGACACTCGCCGTGATCTTTCATGAGATACCTCAAGAGATAGGTGACTTCGGGGTCTTAATCTACGGCGGCTTCACAAGAGTGAAAGCACTGACCTACAACTTTATCATAGCTCCGACTGCGATTCTGGGTGCAGTAGTCACTTATTACGTTGTCTATCTCCGAAGCAACTATGCCTTGCTGGTGCCGTTTGCAGCTGGAGGCTTCATCTACATAGCCGCAACAGACATTATGCCTGAACTTCACAAGAAATCTCACGCAGGCGAGTCTGTTGTCCAATTCCTATCTATTCTGCTGGGGTTGGCATTGATGGCCTACCTCACGAGCCTTCTCGCGCGCATGCTATTCTTTTGCGAAGGCTTCGCTCTTCAGTTTGCGCAGGATTTCAGATGCTTCATACGCGTTTTCGGCTGAAGCAACCTTCTTAGCTCTGTCCAAGGCAACTTTGGAGCCGCAGTACGGGCAGGTTCTCGTCTTCTGGCCAGCCTTAGCCAGCAAAAGCCCTCGGCATCGACTGCACACAACCACTATCGTGACTGGCACGTGTTGACATCTCCGAAAACCTTTTCCACGCTCCGACTAAATAACGCTTGATGTGAGAAGGAGAACAAATGAGCGGCGAAGAGAAGGCAGAGACAAAAGCACCATCTGCACTGGTGGAACTTGCAGTACGATATTTCAAAAAGGAAGGCTACAAGGTTGAAGAGAAAGAGACCACGCTTGAAGGCGTCAGCGGAGTTTCCAGAAGATTTGATTTGATAGTTCAGAAGGGGCACGTCGCGCAGGGAGTCTGGATTAGAGACTGGAACCGAACGATAGGCGTTAACGTCATAATAAACAGTGACAAGGCTTCGGAAGACGTGAGCCTGTCTAGCCCAATCATTATAGGCGAAAAGTTCAGCGACCACGCCAAATCCTACGCGAACAGAAGAAAGATAACGTTGCTTGCAAAGCGCCAGATAGCTCTGAGTCTAAGGTAGGCTAGATTTTGAGGTAATCGTCCAATAGTCCTTCGCTTTCTAGCTTGCCCAACCAGTCAACAAGACCGACACGGCATTTCTTGAGACCCTTCAAGACTCCAAGAATCTCTTGAGCGATCTGCTCAGCGTTTTTGCCAGTGGCGTCCAGCTCACACACTTTTCCTTCTCCATGAACGTTTAGGGCATCAACTAGACAGACATCGAGAATTTCGGAAGCCAAGTTCTCCCATAACTTGGGGCCAGAGAACCCAGATTGCTCCATGAATTTCTTGAGCTCAATGGGGTCACGTCTTAAAACGAAAACGTGGGTTGCGAGGTTTTTGGGAACGACGTTGACTGCGTAGTGTCCGTCAACAACTGTGTCCTTGTCATTTTCTTCAATGACTTCGCGGAGTCTTTGCTTCATTTTGCCGCCATCAACGATTATTGAGTCTCGTTCCTTGTCCTTGCCCGAAATGAGGCCTTCGCGAATGGCTAGGTCTGTCAAGTTCACGTATTCAGCGTCCAGTTTAGATGCGAGCAGATGTGAAACTGAGGTTTTTCCGACGCAGGGAGTCCCTGTAACTAAGATGACGCACTTGGACATGACTTAGTAGCTCTTCCGTGTCATAGTTGAACGTGCCGCAAGATAAGGTTTCCAAAATTCTTATTCCAGAGCGCTGCGCATTATGGTGTTGGGCTGGCGAGTTGGCATGTGGCTTTCGAGCCTCATTGAGAGGCTTGAGGAAACTCCGCCCACGTGCAGAATTGCAGCGTCCGCAAGGGCGTAAGGCGAGAGCCTTGGCAACGGAGCAGAAACGAAACGTCCATCCTGCAAGGGCCGATGATGCATGCGAAGGTGCTGAGAATGCTGGGTGGAAACGGTGAAACGGCCGTCCTGCAAGTGGAAAGGGCAAACAGACGCCGGTGAGGAATCTGCCTGAGGCGCGGGTAGCCCGATTAGCCGAATGCCACACTGGACAAAAGGCGGGTTACAACCATCACGCTAGCCCTTTCACCGTAACCCATGCCGTTTCAAGCCAGAACACGCCGACAATCCTAAACATACTGATACAGATGAAAAACAACGCCAGAAGCGACTACACGATACAGAACACTTCAAAATCGTTGAGATACCTAGACAAACACGCAGACCTAAACCAGCCCGAACAAGTAAAACAATTCATAGCGTCAATCCAAACGTCAACAAGCTACAAGAGAAATTTAGCCATAGCATACAACAAATACGTTGAATACAGCAAGCTACAATGGATAATCCCACGCTACAAACAACAGGCTAAGTCAATCAAAATCCCAACAGAGGAAAAGCTGAACATGCTAATAGCCCACGCACGAAGAACAATGGCACTAAAGCTAACCATCAGCAAAGAAACGGGACTAAGACCAATAGAACTCTGCAACCTCAAAGTCAGAGACGTATGCACCGAACGCAAACTAATTTATCCAACAACAGCAAAGCACGGCAAACCAAGAGCCTTGAAAATCAGCGACACCCTTCAAAACATGCTACAAGCCCACATCACGGCGCACAAGCTAAACACAAACGACCAACTGTTCAAGGGAGACGCACAAAACTACGGAAAATACTACCGAGACATGAGAAACAACCTAGCCAACAAACTCCAAGACCAGACCATACGCACGATACGACTATACGACTTCCGACACCACTACGCAACAATGCTGTACCACAAGACAAGAGACATCCTCTACGTCAAACAGCAAATGGGACACGCAAAGGTTGACACCACACTAATTTACACGCAACTGTTAGACCTCACCGAAAACGAAGAATACACGTGCAAAACAGCCACCAACGCCAAAGAAGACCAAGAACTACTAGAAGCAGGATTCGAATACGTAACAGATCGAGACGGACTCAAAATCTACCGCAAACGCAAGTAGCCAAAGCGGGACACCAACCCGCAAAACCCCTTTTTTTAGCAAGCAACTTTAAAAGATTCTAAACCCCGACGCTGGCAAGCGCGTCGCGCTTGCCCGACGTTCCGCAAGAAGCCGACACACAGAACCGCAACATTTTTTCTGATGAAAAAAGAGATAACCCTCAACCCAAACAGGCGACAGCAACCAAGCGCGCGCTACCTCAGCTTGACTAGAGCCTTTTCTATGCCGTGACTTCCTTTTCTCCGTTATTTCACTAATTCACTCTTGCCATTTCGAGAATCTTGTGATACTGCTCCGAATCTAAGATAGTAAAAACCCGTCCAAACTTCTTGCCTATTTTCGGTGCCACATCTTTCTTCTTTGGATAAGGTTCTGGAAAGATATCAATGCTTGACCCATTAAGAATCATGGAATATTTGTATTCGAAACCATCTCTTTCCCTAGCTTGCCTTCGTTCTTTCAATGAAAGCTCTTTTACGTCTTCCTTCACAGTTGCTTGTCCAAAAATTCGTCCTTGAAATGAAAAGAGCACAATTGAGCCAGAAGGTAATAGCTTGGGTTTCTTGTTGCGAAAATAATAGGGTTTTTCATCCTTATTCCTAAGCCAATTAACAGGGTCAACTCCATACCCAAATATGTCCTTCTTGGAGAGGGAGAAGACATAAATCCGTTTTCTAGAATTCATTCTTAAACCTCCAGTTTGTCTTCTGTTGCTGTGCAGATTTAAGACTTCTTGGCTCTTTTTTCCTTCTCCTCTTCTTTTTCCATTCGTTCCGCTATGTCCCTAAGACTCAATTCTTTTTCCTTGGGGAGCTTCTTTACTGAAATTCCTTCTTCCCTTATTTCTCCTCTTATTTTGAGGGCAATAAACGCACTTAGTTCACTGTCAGGCTTTAGAAACTCTGTAACCATCACTTCTTTCAACTTATCCATTAAGGGTGGAAACACTATGTCGAGAGACTCCTCCACGTTCTTTCTCATCAATTCCTTTCGGAGCGCATCGTAGTTCTCAAAGGGTATACCAATGTCGGTAAGAAGTACTCTCTCCATCGGAAGAAAAGTTGTACATAGTTTATCTTTTACTGTTATTCCATGATTATTGATATCAGTTATCTTGACGATACCGATGTTGGGAATAATCACTTCTGCTTCTTTACCTGCAATCGGTTTCAGTTTTTTTTCCAACCTCTTGAACTTAGCACGCTCTATTAAGTAATCTTTAAGATAGAAAGTAATGCCCGTCGCAATGATTGACGTAGAAACCCCTATTACCACACCTATCATGACTTCGTTGAAACTCAAATTGAAGCCTCTATAAGTTAATGTTATGATGTCCAGCTTTTAGTTTTTGTGTCTTTTAGCGCGCGCACTACAACGAAACTGCAAATTTAACCATTTAAATCCGAATCAAGAGCCTCAACAAGCACAGAGCACATATGAGCTACATCGTCATCAGAGACAACTTTACATACGCCATCGCAAACAACCTTCTTATATCGCGTAGGACACAAACGAAGCTTCTTTTCAGCCACACTATCACCCCCACATAATAAACTGTAGAGAGAACCCAATATATAACCATAAAGTAGTAGTAGTAGTGGAATCAAAACGCTTCAAGAACCAACCAACCATCCTCAAAAGACCAACGAGTCTTACGATAGCCAGACAACTCAACCAAACGCTTCAAAGGAACAGACTCAATACGAGAACCTTGCTTACGAACACGAACAAACAACCGCAACTTAGGCATCCTTACCAACACAGGGTATAAAGACAAAACAACAATATAAAATTAACGCGCGCGCTAATGTCAGGGAAGGTAGGGAAAAGGAAGGAAGAAGATGAGTGAAGTCTGTTACACTGGTTTCATGGATGATTCTTTAGGTTTCAATTTGAGTTTTTCTGGGATATTGATCGTTCTGACAGCGTTGTTGCTATTTATCAAGTATATTGGCTCACCATCGTCCCTGTACTTGTTCAATCTCTTTACCCCACTCAGTACGAGCTTGACTTTCAAGGTTGTGCCATCGCTGAGCTTATATGTGTTCCATCGCTCCTCTTGCTCTTCAAAATCGATGTCTGTTGCTTCAGCTATATCCTTCTGTGTAATTCTCATCCCCTCAGGTGCACCTGCGCTCAAAGGTTTTCACCTCCGTTGACATCTATTGAATTGCCCTCATATACATCGAGTGCAAGCGAGGCTTATTAAGGTTTCTCCAAATGCATTAATACTATTTAGAATTGCTTGAACGTAATTGAATTAGTCTTTCCTTCTTCAACTCTTCAGCGCGCGCTTACCAATTCTGCTTCTATAGAACGCCCTTGCCTAAAATATAACCAAGTACCACACCTACTATGCCTGCAAAAGTTTCCCCACTTATTCTTCCGTAGCCACATAGAACGCTACTAAAGAACAAGATTGCTACGACCACGCTAATCTTAGCGTAGAATTGTCGTGAGGATTGTTTTGTAAATTTTCCAATCAACTCAAGTAGAAATTTCTCGTTTGTTTTTATAAATCTGGACAACTGGTCGAAGAATGGTTCTTCAGCATATTCTTCGTCTTTACTCAAACTGGAACGCCACCTAATTTCAAGAGTAGATACTAATGTCTAGCTCATAAAAGCTTTTACAACGCGCGCGCTTTAGCAAACGACAACACAAAATCGGAATGTCCCCTCTAATGGAGGCGACATTCTTAAACCGACTCCCCAAACCCCATCTGGAGATGTGGTTGACCATGCCAAAAATTCAACGAAACCAAAGCCACAAAAGAATTTTCGTCATGGATTCCCGAATCGTCCCAAAGGAAAACCATAGTTAAGTGCGGCTAAAACATAAAACTTTCCCTAAAATTTTTGTAAATACCAAAGAATTTTAGGCTCTCCGAGCTTTTTCATAGAAAAAGGAAAGTCTTATTGTTTTCCCCATGTCCCGACATGGGTCGCCGCACACGAACGACAAAATATGAATTGGGTTGATGAGACATGACTACGCTAGAAAACGAAGAAAAAATGACAGAAGAATTTCAACCACAAGAAACACAGGGTAAAACCGAGAAACCAATGAACAACACACAGCTAGTAATCCCACAGCGAGAGCCAACTCCAACAAATCACAATACAATTACTAACCACTATAGGACGGGTTACAACCAACACGCCAGCCCGCTTGACTGCACATTATCGATCGTGCGTCGGGGAAATAATCGAATCATCAGTAAAGTCTATATTGATAGAGGAGGCTAGGAATGAAATGTGCACGGGAACCATGGAAAATAACGACGATTACGTGCTGAACGTATCAAATCTAAGCGTGAAGCTTCAGAATCAGACAATTCTGGACAACGTAAGTTTCAAGCTAAAAAGAGGAACCGCCCTAGCCGTTCTCGGACCAAACGGCGCTGGAAAGACGATACTTTTCAGAGCCCTATTGAATCTGGTGCCATACACAGGGAAAATCGAATGGGCAGAAAAAGTGAAGATAGGCTATGTTCCACAGAACATCGCTGTAGATGATATTCCCATCTCTGTGAAGGAGTTCCTGTCCTACAAAAATCATGTAAACGTAGAAAGCTCTCTTAGCCCCGTAAGACTCAGTAACAAGAATGTGGCGGACAAAACTCTCGGGGTTCTATCTGGAGGACAGCTTCGGAGGGTGTTGATTGCGTGGGCTTTGACTGATAACCCAAATGTCCTGCTGTTTGACGAGCCGACAACTGGCGTTGACCACGATACTGAAGAACCCATATTCGCAACGCTTAGTGAACTGAAGGAGAAAAACAAGATAACTATACTTTTGATTACGCATGACGTGCATATTGTCAGAGAATATTCAGACTACTTGCTGGCATTGGATGGGTGTGTCAAGTTTTTTGGCGAATCAAAGGAAATAATGAACCCATCAATACAAAGAATAATCTACGGCGAGACAGTGTGTGCAGGAGCGCCGGACGAAAATAGGTGATCCTCTGTGGCAGAAGCTTTGACGCTTAGCCTCTTGATAGGGATCTCCGTAGGCGTTTCAGCGGGTTATTTGGGCTCTCTCATGGTCTTAAAAAAGATGGCGCTTGTGGGTGATGCTCTTTCACATGTGGCGTTGCCAGGACTTGCGCTGGGAATATTATTCAACTTCAATCCGTTTTTTGGAGCTTTTGCTTTCCTGTTTGCATCAGCCGTGATCATTTGGCATCTAGGAAGAGTCACCAAGTTACCTTTCGAAACAATCGTTGGCGCAATGTTCACTGTTGCCCTTGCAGTCGGCATATTACTCATACCAGAGCCTGACCTCCTTGAAGCGTTGTTTGGAGATATAACGAAAGTAACGATCCTAGAAACAGTGGTTGCAGTAGTCATCTCTGTGATGGCGGTGCTTTTGACGAAGATGATCTACAGGAAGCTCGTACTAGGTATGATCTCAGAAGAACTGGCAATCTCAAAAGGCATTGACGTTAGCAGGACAAATCTACTTTACCTTGTGCTAGTGTCCCTTGTCGTGGCTGTAGGTATCAAGATTGTAGGGACACTTTTAGTGGGTTTCCTAGTAATCGTTCCAGCGGCGGCAGCGAAGAACGTGAGCGCTGACCTGTCCAAATATGCAGTGCTGAGCGCTTCTTTCGGGACAGTCAGCACCTGTTCCGGAATTCTCTTCTCGAGTTACTTGAACTTGCCAACTGGACCCTTAGTGGTTTTTTCAGGAATCATAGTCTTCTTGGCAACCGTTTTAGTAAAGTGGAAAACAAAATAGAGCACAATAACCGCGCGCGGCAACACTTGTTTTCGAAGCTAACCAGCCTCTAGAAGCTGGAAACAACCAACACGCCAGCCTCTTATGGAAACGCGCCTACTTTCGTTCTGTAAAACAATGAGCATTTCAAGGTTCGCTGCCCTTTCCTTTGCGTGTGCGCACATAACCTCCCCCCGGGTTCAATATATGATCCAAATATGCCTCAGGAAAAAGGGAGTTGCGGAAAACGTCGTCACTTAACCACGGGTTCAAATCCCGCCTTTCACTTTTCACTGAACCTCTGGACTTTTGGGCTGTGCTTGCTCTTGCGCATCTGATTTCTTACGTCTTAACATCCAAACTGACAGTAGCGAAGCTGCGGCTGCGACCAATGCCGAGGCTAGAATAACGTACAGTGGAATTGTCCACGTTTCACGCGCCGCCTCCAAACTGGAAACGTCACTCTCAACCTGCCCGATTCCCTGAATCAAAATGGTCGCCTTCTCATCCCTAATCGAAGTCACCGTGCCATTAATCGTGCCCACAACAGTTTCAATAGTCGCCGTCGTGCCGTTGATCGCGGTGACTTTGAACCCTATCGTGTCCAAGTCAGACCGAATGGTTCCCATAGAAGAGTTGAGCGTTACAGACTCTCCCTCAATATGCGTTAAGGTCGCGTTAAGTGCGTCAAGGCGCACGTTCACTAAGCCCAAGTCGGTTCGTATCGCTCCGACACTCTCGTTGACGCTGATCAGCAGGGCGTTCCAACCTGAAAAAGTTGGGCTCACCAAGAATGACTTGAACGCCGTTCCGTTGGATTGAACCGTGTTTGCTGAGTAGCCTGCGGTGATAACCAACGCGTAGGAGCCTGTCTGAGCATCGCTGGGTAACATGTAGGAAATCTTGGAAAGCCCCTGTGCAACCGACTGCGCCGTCAATGTTTCGTTCGAGCCGTCAGGCTCATACAGCAAGACACTTGTGACCGTAGCGTTAACCGCGTTTCCATTGAAGGCCGTGTACACATGAAACGTCACAATCTCGCCTCTGAAATGAATCGCACCAACATCTACCTGAACATTCAGGGGAGTGACATCGACGACCGTAAAGTTGGCCTCAGCAAAGACGTTAGCATCATAAGCCTTGACAACCCATGTTTCAGCCGTCGAAAATGGCACGTTGAACGTAAACGTGAAATCGCCAAACTCATCTGTAGCTGCATAGCCGAGAAACATGTCATTAAACGTGAGGCTCACCAGACCGTTGGGAGTAAACTCGACGCCTGTCACTGTCACGCCGGTTCCCACAGGCCCTCTGGACGGATTCAGCGTAACCAAGAAATGTGCGTTGACCGTCACTGATATTACATTGTCATTAGTAATCGTCTCGCTAGCAACGGGCAAGACATACAAGGTCACATTGTAGGTCCGACTTTCCATGGGATTCCAGAAAAGCGTGACATCGGCGAACGAGTCACCTGCCAAATAATCAACGACCGCCGAATCAACAATGCTTCCATCCACCAAAAGGCTCACATTAACGTTACTTTCGCTGCTTGATCCAAAATTAAGTACCGCGACACTTAAGGGAACCATGTCTCCAGGCTGAACAAGCCTCGGCATATCATACCTGAATAGGAACATATCATGCTGCAACGGTCCCTGTTCAACGGCTTTCCGCGCATTGACTCTTCCAGAGCCGTAAATTACGTCAAAACCAGGATCCCCTAAATCGTCAGCCGTGAAGCTCAACTGACCTCTAACCCAGTTTCTCGTGGCATTAGGAAACCTGCTCCAGATCAGAGCAGCTACACCTGCGGCTTGTGGACAAGCCATGGAAGTGCCACTCATATAACCATAATTCATGCTGTAACCTACATCGTTAAGCACGACATGGTACGTTGGCATTGTTGAATACACGTTGACTCCTGGCGCTGAAACTGCAATCCAGCTTCCCCAGTTTGAAAATGCTGCCTTGTTGTCCAGCTGGTTCGTAGCGGCAACGGCAACTACCTCATCATAAGCGGCGGGATAGACCTTCGAGTTCGCATTCGAGTTCCCAGCCGCAGCAAGAACTAAGACCCCATTCTCGTACGCGTACTGAACTGCATCATGAATAAGCGAACTGTCAAAACCACCACCCCAACTGTTGCTCAGGATGCGCGCACCCTCAAGCACCGCGTCGAAAATGGCATTCGCTAGGTCGGTCTCAAAGCCCCAGCCAGTGCTATTCAAAGCCTTCTCTGCCATGATGCTAACCTGCGCAATCCCTGCGATGCCCACTGTATTGTTCAACTCGGCTCCTATTATTCCAGACACGTGCGTGCCATGTCCATTATCATCAAGGGGGTCATTATCGTTGTTGACCCAGTCATAGCCGAGAGGAACATAGTTGTTCTTGAGGTCAGGATGATTATAATCAATGCCTGTATCGATGACAGCCACGATTATGGACGAATTTCCAGTAGTCTTGTTCCATACCCAGTCGGCCTGAATCTTCGGAAGAGCCCACTGGTTACTGTAGTATGGATCGTTTGGAACAAACTGTGCCTTAAACACCATGTTAGGTTCCATGTATCTGGCCAAACCTGCCGCTTGAGCCTCATTCCAGAGAAATGATAAATTGTCCAAGGGCACGTCAACAACCATCGCGATAGCCTGACCTTCAACCGAAACCTTGCTGACACTTTTTCCTCCTGTTTTCGCAACAAGATTTGTCAAATCGTCATAAGCCCGCGGACGCGTCCGGTTCACACCTATGACCAGTCGACATGGATCGCCACTGAACGAGGCAAAGCCACCATGCCCTTTAGACTGAGCCAGACCTAAATTCTGAACAAGAGAAGCACCAAAAGGAACATTGTTAACACTCACAATAACCATTATCGCCAATACAAATGCTACATAATGTTTCAACATAGTCTTACACAATTCCCTACGAAGCACTATGTCGAAAATATTCTGGGCAGTGGGGATATAAGGCTTAGGGCTCTCCGACTGAACAGTCGTTCCGGCCGAAATCATTTCACTAACGAAAACAGCGTTCCATCCTTCCGCCGCACCTTCACTAACATTTCCTTTTTTCCATACAGTCTGTTCAACCATGTCCAAGTGCTGCACCGGCAAGTCATATATCGAGCTGACCATGCGATAGAAAAAGGGGGGTTGCGGGAGACGTCTCCAGCGCTGACTGTGTCACAACCAACACGCCAGCCTGAATTGTTTAAGTCGAAGTTAACCATTCTTTACGTTTCTCTACTTTTCCAGCTACTGCGTCTGCATAATATTCAGCTATGCGCTTCGTTGCAACTCCAGGATACTCTTTGCCCAAAGGCAAGTCATCTATGCTGGTGATTGGGGTGATCTCCCAACCAGTTCCACACAAGAAAGCCTCATCAGAAGCATAAAGCTCAACACGCGTAATGTCCCTCACCTCGACTGGAATGCCTAAATCCTCTGGTATCGTTTTAAGAAGTGTTTCTCTTGTGACACTTTCAAGAATTGATGCAGTCACCGGCGGAGTTATCACTTTTCCATTTCTTACTGTCATTATACAGGCGCCTGTTCCCTCACTAACAAAACCCCTATTATCCAAAAATATTGCGCCATCATAACCCAGCCTCTCAGCTTCTCGCATGGCTAAAGCAGAATTACCATAATTCGCCCAAGCCTTCGCCTGTGGAGGAAGCGCATCAGAAGCGATGCGTCGCCAAGTGCTAATCATGAACTTGCGCTCTTCAGAAAACCGTGGATTGTCTTTCCCTAATACGGTCTCGAATGTCCAGACTGGAATGACTATGTGAACCTCTTCTGGTGCTCCTGCCCTTGGCCAAATTCTGGGTTGAATGTAAACGTTCATGTTAAAACCATTAGCTCTAATAGTCTTCCTTGTAGCCTCCAAGAGTTCCTCCTTAGTGTAAGGTATTTTTATCCCACAGACTGCTGCAGACCGCCAAAGACGATCAACGTGAGGTTTCCATTGAAAAATATTCAGTCTTCCCCTATTAGTGACATCATTTTCTACGTAGGCCTTTATTCCCTCGAAAATGCTGAGATGAATAGGCTCCATAGCAGAGACAAGCGCCCTTTCGGTTTCGATGATCTCACCGTTCATCCAACAGAACTTTGCGCCGTGAAAGGCAACAGACATAAGCTAACAGCCCCGAACAAAACCTATGCTCGCAAAGATTTATGAGTTTTGATGCAAAACATGCTCGATCTCACCGTGAACCATGGATGTCCCTTCTCGTTTGGGAAAAAGAGGGATTTGTGGAAGATATCTTCAGAGTTGAGTGAGCTACAACCAACACGCCAGCCCACGATTGCTCACGATTTCCTGACAGATTACATGAAAGTTTTCTGCAGCTCGACCACTTCTGCACTGTTTTTTGCTGTTGAATACTTTTCCAGTCTTTCGCTATTCAAGTCCAGAAACGTGTGTCCCCACGTGAAAATAGACAACAGCTCACGTGCTTCTTCTTCAAAACCAGCGATAATCAAGGCTGCAGCCAAAGCTTCCACCGTCGTAAGCTTGGTTGGCTTGCCAAAGTTAACAGGGTTGCCCGCAACCAACAGCGGCAGACAGCGAGAGGTTCCCCTCACGTGCCCGCTCAGAACCTTTTCCGCATGCTCCCAACTGCAGTCCAGAGCAACCAGTCCGTGCTGTTCAATGCGCTGTCTGTCAGCCGGCGAGAAGGCAGTTTCTGAGAAAGGATTAAGCACGATGGCTCTTTTAGGCAGAAACCTCAACTGTGACACGATGCGAATCAGCCCGTGGCGGCTAAGTTTTAACGCAGTGCATTTTTTGGGGTCGCACTGTTTGGCATGGTAAACCACGATTCTAACTCGTCTTTCCACTTGTTTTTCGCACCTTCACGTGAGACATTGGGTCATTCAAAACGCGCGGAATCCAGTCGATGAGGTCTGATGCAACCATATGATAGCCCCTCTCTTCAAACACAAAGTCGCCAGCCGCACCGTTAACAAAAGCTCCTGCGACAGCCGCCTCAAACGGGTCAATCTTCTGAGCGAGAAAAGCTCCAACGATGCCAGAAAGCACGTCTCCAGTTCCTCCAACCGTCATGCCCGGATTGCCTGTGAAGTTGAGTTTGAAACGTTTTCCATCGGCCACCACGTCGACAGCCCCCTTCAACAGTATCACTGCGTCCAGCTTTGCCGCTGTTTTCTGCACTTCTGAAACCTTTCCCTTAAGGTCTTCTGGCAATCTCTTGCCCGCAAGTATCGCATATTCTCCAGCGTGAGGCGTCAGAACCACAGGCACCTTTAGTTTCCTTTTGAACTCCGCAAAAGCCTTCAAACCATCCGCGTCCAGAAGCAACGGTTTCCCAGCATCTTCAACAGCCTCAATTACGGTCTTCACAGCCTTCTTGGTTTCAGCGTGCAAACCGAGCCCCGGCCCCATGGCAACCGCGTCAACCGTCTCGATGCACTTCTTCAAAACAGGCATGTTGTTTGGAATCAGATGTTTTCCCTCAAGCTTTATCGTGATCAGGTCAGGACACATGGACGAGATAGCGTAAGCCGTCTCCTCTGGGGCAGCAAGATACGCCAAGTCAACGCCAGTGCGCAGAGCAGCCAGAGTAACCAAGGCAGGGGCACCAGAGTAGATTTCGCTTCCTCCGATGACAAGCAGACGCCCAAAATCGCCCTTATGAGACTCTGATGGCCGAGGCTTCGTAACCTTCAAAACGTCGCCTGGACCGGAAAACTCTTCGAATTGCCGAGGCAAGCCTATGTCTTTTACAACTAGCTCTCCTACGTACTTCCTCGCTTTTTCAAATCCCTGTTTTGTCTTGTGAAAGGTTATTGTCAGATGTGCTTTCACGGCGTCGCCTAAGACTTCTCCAGTGTCTGCGTCGATGCCTGTTGGCACGTCAACGGCGACTCGAAAGGCGTTTAGGGTGTTGATTTTCTTGACCAATTGCAGGATGGGCGGCTTCAATTTTCCCTTGGTGCCTGTTCCGAGCAGCGCGTCTATCACGATGCCTGCTGTTATGTCAGGTATGAGTGTGGTATCGTAAACCTCGTAAATCGGTATTGAATTCTTCAGAGATTGAATTGCTTCCCAGTTTTCCGACGCTGCCTTGTCAGAGATTTCTTTAGCTTTTCCAGCGAGGATGACCGTCACTTTGAAGCCCATACCAAGCAAGTGCCGAGCTGCAACGAAGCCGTCGCCGCCGTTTCCGCCTAAACCACAGAAAATCGCAGCAGATTTGTCTGGTTTGAATCTTGAAGCAACCTCTAATGCCACATTGTGTCCAGCGTTCTCCATCAACTGAAGCCTAGAAACTCCGAAGTATTCAGCGTTCAACTCCAAAGCACGCATTTCACGACTTGTAATAGCTTCTAACATGTTTAAACCTAATAGTTATTATCCCAAATAAAAGATAAGAGTATCCTTCCAAAGTTAATGCTATTTTGTCATTTCGGTCGCTGAGTTTTAACCAGCCTTCTACTTGCTCTGCCCTATAGAAATATATGTTTCAAAAGTTAAATTGAATTGTACAATGGGATGGTCAAAGGGTGGCAAAAAAACACATCGTTAGGGTTGTTCTAAGCCTCGAGCAAAAGGAAATATTGGATAATATTTGCCGAAAGCTGGGGCAAAGCGAAAGCGAAACCCTACGCATTAGCTTTCCTAGAATACGCGAAGAGCATAAGCCTCATAACGGAAAAAGTGCACTACAAGGTAGAGAGCTAGATGGTATCTTCATGGTTCTCTCTATAGATCTCAAGAGAGGACGCATTTGACTACTTAAGAGCGCGCTGCTTTCTACCTTTTTGAATTTGTCTCTCTATTACTACTTGGTTGTCCCTCATTTTCACATTGACTCTGTCACCCACGGAGAATGGAAATGAAGGGTCAGACGAAATAGCATAAGGAATAAGTATGCTCATCTCATAGAGCTCGCGCCGGTGCCATCCTGAGTAGCTATCCACGATACCCTCACGTGAGAGCCCAAGGGTTTCAAATTCCCTTTTCTCTTGTTCTGTGAGATACTCTGTGTAGGCAAGGCTTACGAATGGATTAACCTTTAATCCAGGTATTGAGTCTCCTTCTTTCTCTTCTCTTATCCAACCTTTAGACTTCAGGATCTCAAGAATAGGTTGGTTGTATTCAATTGCCGAAGCCCAGTGAGTGCGTAAGGTTGCTGCAATCAGGGGTACGTATCCGTTTTGTCTATTACCTTCATCCTCAAGAACTTGTCTGATTTCAGTGAGTGTCTTTCCACCAGGTTCGATCAATACTTTTTCAATCTCTATGCCGACCCTGTTCTGGGCTACTTTCCGCAACGCCTCAACAATCACTCCCAAGCATTTGCTGGATTTTGATGCCATTGCCTTGACGTGGAAACCTTCAGGCTGTTTCTCATACAATAGGACCTCTACGTTAGATGGCGCTACATCGATGAATAGATCCCATTCTGGAGGTCTCTTCTTCCAGTCATCTGATGGGATTGCAACAAGCTCATGACCCCTAACATAAACCGACTCCATCAAACGCTCTGTGATGCTCGTTCGACAGTCTGGAACCGTTTCCAGAGCTGCCAGGAGCAATTGCTTGAAGGTTATTGGGGGAAGTGCTTCCCCGCTCACTTCTTCAATAGCTTCTCTGAGGTCGAAGAAATAGGCTGAATTGAAGGTGTTATAAGAACCTTTGAATTCTGGTTTCATAAGAATCGGAAATCCAAAAACAGTGTTGATTTTCGCTTTCAAAACCGAGATCTGGTTGGTCGGCACGTCCAAAAGCTGAGCCATCTCGAAGTTTCCATGCAGTTCGGTGCTCAAATCGTTCTTGGCATTCTTGATCATCAAGATTAGAAGTTGATAAGTTTTCTTCAGTGTGACGTCGGTCGAGGACTGTAACTCCTTCAACTTTTCTTCCAGAGACTCGTTTCTTTGCTGCAAATCTCTTCCCACTTCTCTGTTATTATTGCCAGGTTATAACTCTTGCATTCTTAACACATAACGCGGGCTCCCAGTCAAATATGCGGAGATGCCCTTGAAGACCCCAGTCAAAAGTGGTCGAGAACTATCTCAAAAAGAAAGAGATATCGATCTAGTGCCCACGAGACGATAGAAAGCTACCCATGACGAATGAATCAACAACAGCCTAAAGCAGAAAGAGTTATAAGCTTATTGTTATAAAATTATAGTTGTATAAATTTATAAGAGGGAATTGAATATGGGAGAAGAAGTAGTAACTTTTGTGCGCATTCCTATTTCTGAAATTGAACAAATTATCCGAGCAAAACATGCTCTACCTAGGGCAATGATCGACGTTCGCCTCGAACCAGATTCACTGATATTGTACTTTTCTGACAAAGAGAGACCGAACCCTTCTGATGTTGTCTCAATAGCATCGCCTCTAAATACGATTCCGAAGAAGAGAAGGCGAAGAGCCCGCCGCAGGCGCAACAGGACAAAGACTCGGGGATGGGAAATCGTCGAAAGAATGACAAATAAGAAGGGACAAGCGTGTGCTATCTACAAGCCGTTTGTAGAAGCCTTGGCTCGTCCGCTCCCACCAGCGGATCAGAGAACTGCGGTCATGAAGATATTGAGATCCAACGGGAACAGACCATCTGAGGCAACAACAAGTTATTTCCTTGAGAATACACTAGAGTATCTATCAAATAAGAACTCCTAGTTTCAAAAGGGAATCGGACGGATATGATTGACTAGTAGTCGCTTCGAAAGGTTGAAGCAGATCTGCAAACCTTTCTCATCATCTGCCTACGAATCAATTGACAATAATAGGCTTGCCCTTTACGCGATAAAGACTCTTCAGGTGAATAGAATCCCAGTCACACAGGAAACCGTAGCCATAGCTCTGTTCCTCTCTTTCCCACAGAAATTCTCTCTGGTCGGCTTTGAGCAATTTCCTGACGCAGAAAGAGCACACCGCACGCTGCTCCAACTTGGTCCGAAATGGCGAAACTGGGCCACGGGTGACACTCACCATGGATACTCTTTGAACGAAAGCGGCGAGGCAGAGTTTAAGAGAGTAGAGGAGGCTCTCAAGAACCCTTCTAAGAGCACTATAGTGCCAAGGCAACGAGTGAAGAAGCCGCGAACAAGAGATCCTAATCAAGAAATCAAGGAAATTGAAGAAACATCTCTTTTCAAGGAATATGTTGCTGGAAAGAGACAGGATTTCAGCGAGTTTGCCATATGGGAATTGCTGAAGTCTTATCCCTATGCTCCTAAAGCGGCCCTCAGAGATAGAATTGACGCAATGCTGGAATCTGCGAGATTCGCAGAAAGAAAAGACATAGTGAAGTTTCTAAAATGGGTTAGAGATAGCTTCTCTAATGTTTTCAGCAGTTGAGAGGACATTCAAATGCCAAAGTATGCACTAGAAATCGCGTTGAGGTACATACGGCTCCAATTTGAGAAAGGAGTAGGAAGGAGCATACCCAAAATCACAACTGAGCTTGTGACGAACTCGGATGATAGCTACAAGAGAATGACGCAGCCGCTCACAAGTGGTGCTTTCGGTCAAATAATCATCATCGCGAATCGCCGCAGAAGAAAAATGTTGGTCATAGACCAGGCTGAAGGAATATCCAAGGATGAAATGCAGAAGAAACTCGTGCCATACGGAGAGGAATCTGGCGATAGATCAGCTGGTTGGCGGACTCGAAGCCTCTTCGGCAAAGGTCTCAGGGATGTTCTTTTCACTCAAAAAGGCGGGACGGTCAAATCAGTCAAGAATAGTCAAAGCGCGGTCGCCGAGTTTTACTATGGTACTGAAAGGAAATCGAAGCAAGAAAAACCTATAGTTGATGTCAAAGACTATCCTCCTCGTGTTGATCGCGACCTTAGAGAGAGTTGGGGAATACGAGAAAATGGCACTTGTGTTGAGTTTCGATTGAGGGACGACATTAGATTTCCCAAACGTGAATTCCTAAGGCAGAAGCTTGCAGGATTCTATATGCTGCGAATGATAAACAGCAATCCTTCGAGGAAGGTCTCTCTAAAATACATAGATTCGAACGGTGAAGAGGCTTTTGACGAGATCAAATATCTTTTTCCCGCTGGAAGACTCATTGATAAAAGAACTCTTGAAATGGATTTTGGTGGCAAGAGATTTGGAATAGAGCTGGAGATTTTCCAAGCAGAGAATGATCTTACGCAAGGTTCGGCTGGCTACGAGGATAGAGAAGGAGGTCTCCTTGTCCTTGACGAAGACGATAACGTTTTGGATTTGACCCTCTTTCGCTATGATAATGATCCGTCTGCATCCAAGCTGTTTGGAAAGCTTCGAATCAACGGTGTAGGCGAGTATATCCGTCAAAAGCTGAATAGCAATCCACCTGAAGCAATCGTCAGCGAAGATAGGGAGGGTTTTGTACGCGGTCATGGTTTCTACAAGAAACTTGCCGCAACAATCGAGGCAATGCTTGGACCTATAGTGGAAGAAGAGGAAAAAAAGAGAAGGTCACAAACGGGAGGGTTCGCTCCTGAAACATTGGCAAGATATGAGAAAGCCATCGATGCGCTCAATGCCCTATATCAGCAGCTAGTTGGGAAGGCTGATACTGGCGGTGGCTTCACTGGAAAGACACCTAAGTTGCCTGATTATCTTGAATTCGTCAGACCTGAGTTAACGATAAAACAGAAAGTCCTCACACCGGTTGCTTTAATGATAAACTGCGACAAATTCCCTCAGGGCACCCAAGCGCAAGTCCAAAGTGATAATCAAAACATTGCTGCACATCCTGAGAGGTTTATTATTGAAAGACAGTCTACGGAGTCTCCCCTTCTTGTCAAGATGTTGCGTATTACAGGATCTGAATCAGGAACGGTGGGAAACGTCGTCGCCAGGGCAATGGAACATCCTGCAACAATGAGGGTTTCTGTCATTGACAAAGAAATCTTCTATCCTCAGAACGGAATGGAGTTCAATCCTTCAAACTTCAATCTACATGAAGAAAGCAAGAGAAGTCTTCACCTCTTTGTGGATGTAGAGAAAATTCCTATAGGGGCGGTCATCGAGCTCAAATGTGACTCAGAGGCGTTTGATTTGTCAGCAGATTCTGTGAACTTTGAGGAATCCATGAAAATGAACAATGACATTGGTTGTATAGAGCTGACAGTAACTGCTCACAAGGGAATTGGCCAGAAAGCCGAGATCATAGCATCGTCAGGAGCCTATTCAGACAAGGCATCTGTCCAAATAGTCAAAAAAGAGGAACCGACGCCACCGAAAGGAGGAGGCAGATTCAAGCCTCCAAGATTTGAGCCCATACCAAAACTCAGAATTCAAACATGGCTGGGGGGAGATGGAACAATACTCATAAATACACTCGATCCGTTGAACGCTACCTATTTTGGCTCCAATCCTATAGAAACCGTTGAAGGCCCAAAAGCAAAACTTCATTGTCAGATCCGATTGGCTGACTTGGTGCTAGACGAATGCTTGACTCAGATAGTGACTGATGCCTACGGCAAGGGCACGATCGAAAGGAGATACCCAAACAATCCTGAACTTGATATTCGCCAATATGTTGCTGAATGGAAATTCACCTATGGAAAGGCAATCCACCAGCACTTCGTAACTATTAGCATTGTATCTCCTTCTGCCAACAGCAATTACTCGAAAATCGTAGAAAAAAGCAATCCGTCGAAATCATGATGCATTATCGGCATCTTTCAGAAGAGCGAAGTCTTTTATTCTGAGCAGCAGTCTCTTATTCTAGATCGAAAAGGAAAGAGTATTCGGAACTGATTGCTGCGAAAAGGAAGGGTCTACCTCCAATTGGGACAAGAAACAAGATCAAGTGAGGACTTAGGAGAACGCCCTCCGCTCTCGCTTCGCGAAGAATTTGACGCCCAAAATGTGATTTCCAGAGGCTCCATGCCGACACCCAATCGAAGTAGGGTTGCGTATATCAACAGAAAGGGAATTTTGTTTCATGCCGACTGTCTCGATCTATTATCAGGAATTAAAAATGACAGCATAGACTTAGTTTTTGCAGACCCCCCTTTTAACCTAGGAAAAAACTACGACACCACGGCTTACAGTGACAGTATGAGTACTGAAGCATACAAAAACTGGTGTCGGGTATGGATGAGCGAACTTGTTAGAGTACTACGCCCCGGCGGAAGCCTGACAATCTACAGTTGGCCGAGATGGATTATTGAGGTAGGTTCACAGTTACATACAATGCCCGAATTGGAATATAGAAGTCTAATATCCTTGAAGATGAAAAGCGGTTTTCCAATCAAAAGACGTCTCCATCCGTCGAACTATTGCATCCTTTACTATACAAAGAAGAGTGCGAAACCTACTTTCAATGTGGTCCGGTACCGGACTCCTGTCTGCAGACATTGTGGGAGAGAAATCCGCGATTACGGAGGTTACAGAGATAAGTTCAGAAGATTCGAAGATGCTGACGGCATACCATGGATTCAAATATCTGATTTCTGGGAAGATACAAGGCCAGCGAGACACGACAAATCAAGGAAATTGAAAATAAATGAATTGCCGATCCACATTCCGGAAAGAGTCATTCTGATGGCCTCGAACAAGCATGATGTTGTACTAGACATTTTCGGAGGTGGTGGAAGCACATACCAGGCTGCGCAAATGCATGATCGTTTCTGGATTGGATGTGAGATCGGAAACGTCAATGCATGTCTGAGGAGGTTTGCCACAATATGGGGCAAGAAAGAAGCGGTGAATCCGGCCCGAAGAATCTCTAAGTGCTTCGCACCTAAGTATCTCCGCCCTCTTCTGAAAAGAAGGACAGAGGAAGGCGACTTTCCAATTCAAAATACCGATCCATTAAACAACGGTGATCTAATCAAGAAAGATATGTTAAGCAAAAGTCGTGCAATGGGCTTCTAGTCCATGTTAGCAAGCGTTTGCAATATCACGCTTTGTTTTTTCCATTCTTAGGATTCCGATCAAGTAGCTTCTCTTCAGGCAGACAAGTCAGTCTGGCGCGTATTGCATCCTGTATGAACTCTTCTCTAGTGGCGTACCCCAGTTGGGCGTTCATTTTCATGAAGGTCTCAACCTCCTCAAGAAGCTCCGTCGATAACATCATAGATTTGCTTAGTACCGCCTCTATTGCGTCAGAGTATGTTTTCATCTTTCCAGTCTCAGCCATAAGCCTTCCAACAACCGAAGTCAACCTTGCATGAGCCTCATCAGAAATTTTCAGCGTCTTCAACAGCCCCGCCTCATGTCACATAATCTGGCTTCTTCAAATAATCTTTCTCAGCGCACGCCTATGATTTTTCAAGTTCAGAAAATAGCTGCCTATTTCCAGCAAAGTGCGCTCATTTTAGGTGATTTAGACGTTCGATTAAACGATCGCGATCTTGAGGGTGATCGTTCCATTGTTTGCTATAGTCTCTCCATTCATCCGCCGAAATCTTGCCACTTTTTTTCAAGGTATCCAACAAGTCTATCAGATTTCTAAACTCTTTCTGCTGCCTACTTTCTTCAAGAATAGATGTTTTTTCCTCTTCTTCGATGACCGCATCCCTACTCTTAGAATTGCCGTCTTTGCTTTCAGTCCAGTAACAAAGATCCAAGAACTGACCATAAGGGATCATTGCTTCTGTTCCATATTTTTCCGTGGAAATTCTTCTAAAAGAACTAACAAGTTCAGCATTGGAATTCAAATAGGTTCGCAGTTTTGTCATTACGTTGATCCATAAACTAAATTCCCAGCGAGTGTTCTTGAAGCCGGCCAAATTGAATGAAGGCATCTTTTCTCTTACAACAGAATCAAATGCCGGAGTTTGACCGCAGAGGAACATCAATGGTTTGGTGATTGTCATAACCAGTTCGCCACATTGACCATAACTTCCTTCGGGCTTAACCGACCCAAATGCATTCCATATTCTTTCCAAGTCTTTCACTGGTGCTTTGTCAAATTCCATTAGACTAAAGTTTCTTATCTTGGCGTAGGAGTCTGAAATGCTTCGTACTGACTTTTTGAACGGTTCAAAACAGTCCTCAAACTCGTAAGGTCTGTGCCATTTCCAGATTTTTAGAATAGGTCCAAGCCTTGCCAAGGTCTCATTTATGTTCTTATTATCAAGCAAGTGACCATTCTGTTTCTCGACTCTGAGTTTATAACTCCAAAATTCATGAAAAGTGTGTGGTCGATTCGCAAAGTCTAGTCTTTCAAAGTCTTTGTACTTTCTTTCGAACTCCTTGGCATTTATCAAAAGCGATCAATTAGTATAGGAAACGAAAAATGGTTATAAAACTTGAGCTAATGAACACCAACTTGGTAGCTATTTCCTCAGAAAGCGTACGCATTTGGCTTCAACCTATTCTTGTCAGGTTTTTCTCAAATTCGCCTCTTGTTTTGTTATAATGCCAGCGTCTTCTCTTATTATCCACACTTATTTCTGTCACAACAAAGCAAAACTCTCTTGAGTTGTCGCACACTTCTCGTGCGCTGTGCTCAAACCAAAATCACTTATTAACGGTGAGTTCTAGTCTAGCTCGGTAGCCATGTCTTACCTCAGAATGAAGTGTAAACACTGTGGACATTGGAACAGATTTGAGGTTGAGAAGGTTTTCAGTGAACAGCCTGTTTCAGACGCTAAAGTCAAGGCATTTATTCCGATGTATTCGCCCCTAAAAGCCGAAACTTGTGAGAAGTGCGGAAAGAGCATTGCGGAGCCGAAAGAATTGATGAGAATAATGAAATCTGGAACTTAACAGTGCTTCAGCATTGTCGCGCGCGCCGAACCCCCACTGATGCGAGCAAGGCCGTTTGCCAAAGCTTGGAACTTGCGCTAGTCTTATGTCTCGGTGATAGCGCGCTAAGTCTCGCAAGAGAGCTAGACATTTAATGAGTTCCAAGAAAAAGAAGATTCCTAAAATTCCGAGCGAAGAACCGACACATAAGGAAATCATGGACTTCGCAAGAATGATAAAACATCTTAGGTCAAAAGACGAACCAATACCCCTCACAACTGACCCCGTAGAAAACGCGCCCATATGCGACGAAAACGCAATGCTAAGAGAACATAACGCTCTAGTGCGTCTTAGAACTGAAATCGGAATAGCGCGCTGGCTTGTCCCTAAATTAATTAATGTAGTTGGGGTCTCGTATTCTTTGAGTCACGTCCAAGCTTAGGAGGTGAATCCTAGCGGGACATCAAGATGAACACGAGACCCTTGAAACCCTCTTTAGAAACGTGGACTTAAGTTTTGCTAGAGCAGCGTTGCTCGGGTGCTTTCACACGGTTGGACCTGGTAGGCCTCCTAGAAGCCCATTAGGGCTTTTCAGAACCTTCATCGTCATGAGAATGAAGGGTATTCGCAGTTTAAGAGAAATGACTAGACTTCTCGATGTCGATACACGGCTTAGAAAGCTGTGTCTCATCAAAGAAGACGAGAAAGGTTACCCAAGATCCGTTCTCAGCAGGTTCATCCGCAAAGTCGGAGAAGACAACCTCACAAGAATAATCGAGGAGAAAGTTGTTAAGCTCTTGAAACGGAACGATGCAAAAGACGTTGACGCCGTGTTAGACGCCTCGTTCATAAAGGCCTGGAGCACACGACATCCACTGGACAACCAGAAAGGCCTTTCTGACGGTGACGCAAGGGTTGGAAGAGCAGGCAGAACCTTCGGACTGGGCTATAAGCTAAACTTGGTCATCGATTCTCAGACCATGCTTCCTTTGACTTGCGCATTTGCTTCTGCAAACCAGAACGAGAAGAAACACTCGGTGAACATGCTCGAGAAGACAAAGCTGATTCTCAAACAGTCCGTAGCCAGATTGAGAAGCGTGATAGCTGACAGCCAATACAGTGACGGCAAGCTCAGAAGCGCTGTTAACGCCGCAGTGATTCCGTACCCAGCAAACCAGAAACGCGGCGTAAGAGACATCCTAAGGGTGGACAAGAAGTTCAGAACTTACGGGCCGGAAGACCAGAAAAGGGAGTATCACAAGAGACCGCACATCGAAGCGGTCTATAGCTTCCTGAAGACGCAGTACAGCCTAGCCATCAACAAGGTCAGAGGCGCAAGAAACGTCGCTTCCTACGCGCTCTACAGCTTATTATGCTTGGTTCTGAACAGAGAAGCAGCAGAAAACCTCAGAAGAATAGACAAAGCCGTCTCACCAACCTACTTCAACACGTAATAAAGGGACAAGGCAGCGCGCTCCAACATGAACCCTAATCAGCCTTTCAACATGCGTAGAGGGAATCTGCAGCCGATAGCCTTCTCTAAGCATTTTCTCAACAAGCCCGACGCATTTCATAAACGCCTTACTCACCAAGAATCCAGTTTCTATTTGGTCTCAAATAGAGGGACCTACAGCATTTGCATGTACACAAAAAGAAGATAACATAGCAAAATATTTTAATGCATAGCAAAGAAACAGTAGTTGAGGAGATTTGAATGCCAACAGCATTCGTGCTGATAAACACTGAGATAGGTTCAGAAGCAGACGTACTGAAAGACTTGAAGAAG
>Ga0315280_10001105_pt1 | contig 47655 bp, 47 predicted proteins | sample YL17G06_40_MG_FD_203697 | JGI IMG/M metagenome (GOLD analysis project Ga0315280, IMG submission 203697) | Sediment microbial communities from Yellowstone Lake, YNP, Wyoming, USA - YL17G06_40 | ecosystem: Environmental > Aquatic > Freshwater > Lake > Sediment | place: USA: Wyoming | collected... | reverse complement strand
CTTTAAAAACCTTGGCCATTTTGGTTTCCAATTCTTTTCTCTGTTTAAAGGTTATGTTCTGTTTCAAGGATTTTCCTCCAATCGTTACGCAGAGAATAGGTTGCGGGTATTTAACTAACTTATGAATCCTAACGAAACATTTAAAATCTAGATTGTGAATCTATATTATGGATACACATTGGATGGTGAGAGACATGGAGAGTCTTAATCAGAGAATTGAGGATTGGCTTTGTCAAGTCTGTGAGAGTCCAAAGACAAGAGGAACGTATGTTTTTGTCTGGGGAAACTTCACTAAGTTCTGCAAGGCTAGAGGCAGGGATCCTGCAGTTCTTGTTGATGATTATAGGGCTGTCAAGTATCAGGGAGAGGCTCAGAGAGAAAGATTCCTTGAAGAGTGGCAGGATCTCCTTAGGGCTTTCAACACTTGGCTGAAGCCCAAGTTTGCTCCCTTGACCGTGAAAAATCATCTTGCTGGAGTCAAGAGCTTTCTGCATTATTGGAAGATTCCTCTTGACGTGGACCTGCCTAGGCATCCTTGTGTGATTTGGCACAACAGAGATATCAAAAGAGAAGAGATCAAGCAGATTTTAACCTTCGCAAGTCCAAGGGATAGAGTGATTTGGATTGTCATGGCTGAAAGCGGAATGAGGTCGGACAATGCTGTTAACATGAAGTATACACAAATCAAGGAAGAATTCGAGGCTTCCAGGGTTCCCATGAAGATTATGCTGTACAGTTCAGTTTTGAAGGACCATGTAGGCGATAGATGGACATTCATAGGCGAAGATGGGTTCCGAGAACTTAAGGCGTACCTGCAAGGCAAGAATCTAAAAAATGATGATTACGTTTTTGCTAGTGAGAGAAAAGGACAATGCAAGCATGAACAGTTCAGCCAAGCCTCTTTGAGCGTCAAGTTCAACAGGCTAGTTCAGAAACTTGGAATTGACCAGAGCCTCGGCCCCAAACATCCCAAACAGGTCAGGCTACATGGACTCAGAAAGTATTTTAGAAACAACATGAAGGCGGATTCTAGCTACATTCAATTCTGGATGGGCCATTCACTAGGCGTTGATAGCCACTACATCTCTAGAGACGTTGAACAACACAGAGAAGAGTACAGAAAAGGCTATGAAGCTTTAAGAATTTTCGACCCTGGTTTCGTCGATCTTAGAGACCTCACCACGCAACTACGAAACAAGGACAGCGAAATCAAGGAGCTTAAAGAGCAGCTTTTGGAGTTCAAAGCAGCCCAAGAAAGACTTGAAGAAGCAATCATGAATCCGAAGTCAGAGTCGTTCGAAGCGCTAACGCGCAGGATAGAGGCCTACATTGATGACAAGCTGAAAGGTTGGGAGAAGAACATACCGGGAACGGAGCCGAAGGAAAAGGAACGAACCGAGTGAGCCTCTCTGGGAAAACCGTCCGCAGGCCTTCCTAAGCAAGCGCATGCGATAGTTTCTAGTGCGTGTGGGTAGGCGACCCTCATGGAAGACGCGGAAAAGAGGGGGCGTAACGCTAGCTTTAACGTGGGCAAAATTAATGAACAAGTGGCGTTACCACAAGTATGTTGGAACGCCGTTAGGAGCGTTATTTACTACGTCAGACGAAGAGAAGATCATCAAGTTTCTGCAAAAGCATGTCCAAGAAAAGGGCACCACGCCTTCAGTGCGTAGACTATGTAGAGAAGCGAATATTAGCCCATCCAAGTTCTACGCCCTATTCGGTTCCTTGGAAAGTTTGTGTGAGAAAGCATGTGTAAAACTGGACCAGGGAACCATATCGAGGATATCCATATCGGCGAAGGCGACTAGGAAGCATGTTAGGAAAGCCGAGAGGAAGCGTAGCCGGGTTCAAACCCCGGCGCCATCCGTTGAAGGTGCGGATGATAAACCGGCGCAGACGTCCGCCTTCGAGAAGATTGAGTGGGCCAGAGAGGAAGGAGAGGCAGCACACGAGGGTATCGTGGAAAACGCTAAACGGTTCGCTGAGGAACTGAAAACTCTAGTGCTTGGCACCACCGATGAAGTTAGCGTTGAGGTTAACACTGCGGTTATGGAGGCGCTGAACGAAGTCTTGCCCGTGATCTTGATGTACAAGTACGACATCATGGCCGACATCTCAGATCTGTTAGTAGCCAAAGACGTGTTGAGGCAGGCTAGAAAGGCACGGGAAAAGCTTCGCAAAGAACAAATCCAGCTAGATGGTGAGCGCCTAGAGATCCGGCACGCCAGGGAATTGTTGAGGCGAGACAGCGATAAGAAATCTCTTTTGGAGTATCTTGAGAAGCTAGAATGGCAAATGAAGGTTAACACCAAGCGTTTCAACGAGACATACGATAGCTTCAAACGATTCCGCACATTATTCCGGGAACTCATGCCAGTCATACGCAAGTTCCCCCCTTGCCAACAGGTCTTCGTGCAGAACATGATGGAAAATCACGACGACGTTTTGAATTGGCTAACCTCGGGGGGAATGAGATTGAGTTTCGAAACCGAAGACAAGCCTAAGCTTGGCTACCGAACATGAAGCTTTTCCACAACTCTTTTTCTGGAATCTCCTTCCGGCATTTCGGACACCAGTACATCCTGATCGCGCGCGCTTGAATTATCTTGTTTGAGATTATGGCTGGAAGACTAAAACTGAACCTAATAGACTTAGATCCTTCAGTTACTAGATTCTATGGAAGTCTCTCGAGTTCTATCATGTCAACATCTATTTGTTTTGGTAATCCTTTTTTAATCTCGTCCTTAGCTGTAAAATATATAGTCTGCCAACCTCTCTCCGAAAGATTCTTCAACATGTCAAATTCCTTAAGTAATCTTTCGGGATCCGCATGGATGAAAGGGTCTTCAACAATAAAAAATCCTCTTTCCCCTTTCAAGAGCTTCTCGCCTAGCGCTATCCTTATTGCTGTGTAAAGTTGAGTCCACTCGCTCCTGCTTAACTCAGAAGCCTTCTGCAATCTTTTTTCATGTGAACGCTTAACCAATATCTCTCCCGCAGAAGAGTCATAACTTACATCTTCAAACATCCCAGATGTAATATCTCTAAAGACCATGGATGCTTGGTTATCCTTCCCGAAAAGCTCCTCTGATTTGGCCTTTTCCTTCGATTCCAGTTCCTTAAAGATTTCAAATGCCTTGATGGAAAGTGCGGCATCCTTTTCGATCTGCTCGATGTATTGGTTTAGCCATCTGACGAGTTTCTCAAGCGACTCCAGATTTTTTATCTCAATGTCAAGCTTGAAGTTTGAAAATTCATCGGTGAATTGCAATTGCTGGGCTCTTTCAGAGAAATCCAGCATAGTTTTCTGGTGCTCCTGCAGTCGTTTTTCAACTTCGCCTAGGCTCGCTTCGTTCCCTTTTTTCTGCTTCTTCGCCTCTTCCAGCTTTTCTTCATCGTAATCAAGAGATATATTAAGGTCTATGCTCTGACGTATCTTAGTTAATGCGTTTTTAGCCTTCTCTAAAAACTTCTCTGTCTCCTTTTCGTTGATTTGAAGATCCTTTCCTAAAATGCCCTTTTTCTGATTGAACATCGCCTGTTTCTCTTCTGTTTCTTTAATTATCTGTGTGATTTTCCCCTCAGCCTCCTCTACAGTCTTGGCTTCTATCCTCAGAGCCTGTGCCTCTTCAAGTAGTGACCGTTCAATGGTTACTACCCGTGTGAGGGACTTGTCGGATTGATGCCATTTATAAATCGAGAACAGAGAAGCAAATAGCAAAATGAAGGGGATGATTGAAAAGACCAATTCCCGACTAAAAGCCATTAATCCGGCGAATGAAATAGCGGTTGAAATTGTTAAATATTGGAACCGCTTCTTCCAAGACTTTATCTCTATTTCCAATTGTGGCAGCTTTACCTTTTCTTTTTTTGAATCTAGAAGTTTAGCGTTAAGCTGAGAAATCCCATCTTTATCCGGCAGCGCTTTCAATTCCTGTAGAATCTGCTTCGCTTCGTTAAAGGTAGTTTCGAGCTTGTTGAACTCTGATTTTTTCTTTGCTTTCTCCAGAAGCTCGATACTCTCTTCAAGACTTTTTAAGTCCCATTTTCTGTCAAACTTTTCTTTTTCTAGCTTGTCGATACCTTCACGCTTGGCTTTCTCAACGTACGTCCCTATATCATCTAGAAGCTCTTTCCCATCGTTTAATCTTGTCCTGAATTTATGGGGATGCTTATCAAGAATCTCTAGTTTAGGGGTAAGTCTACCCCTTTTTCTAAGTTCATCCTCAACCCTCCTTATATCCTCAGTTCTCACACCAATTAGCTTACTAGTGACCCTCCCGTAAAACTTGTCCTCATTGCTAATCCCTAGGTCTGCATCTTGAATGACAAATATATTTTTCAGCTCGGTTGGATCTATTTCTAATCCTGGAATATCTGAAAGGTGCTTTTCTTCCCCGAGCTTGAATTCCTTTCCATCTTTCTTAATCACTAAGTAACCAGCAGGAGTCTCCTCGACTTCATCATGGCGGATGAACTCTTCTGCGTTCTCACCTAGAAGTATCTTCAAAACTGCGTCGATAGTTAGGGTCTTACCTGATCCGCCAGGCCCGAAAACAATGCAGATGTTTTTCTTAAACTTGGCGTGGAAGGGGCGAAGTGGCCCGTACCTTTGGATGAAAACTTCATTTATTCTCATGCAATTTTCCTCCCAGCTTTTAGCTCAGATAACACTTCAATTATTCGATAATTGATATTCTCCTTCTCTTCAGTTGAATTCTCTTTTTTATCAAGCAATCGTTTGAAGTCACTATAAATAGGGTGCTTAAGAATTTCTTCAACATTTCTGTACCTGTTCTCTTCTATTTCAGCACTCCCAGCGCTCTTTTTCAATGAGTCGCTGAACTCAGACTCACTCATTTCACCATAACCAGTGACCGCGATCTTCAGCTCGCAAACTTCACTAACATGACCTTCCACCCATTCTTTGATTTCGTCAAGTTTTTGGGTCTCGAAGCCAGGCTTGATTTGAACTTCAAGCTTGTCATAATAAAAAGAATTAAGGGGGATCTGCTTGACATCACCTTTCTCGATATCTAGAAGAGCAACTTTTCTCTTCCCTAAGTGTTTCCAATTCAAGGATATAGGAGAACCCGGGTATACAAACCGGTGGCCTTCACCTAAGTCCTTTTTGATGAAGTCAGCGTGAAAATGCCCAGCCAGAATGTAATCGAAGCCCAACCCAGAAAGGGTACAGCTATCTATGGGAAAGTACTCCTTCTGTGCTTCCTCTCCGAAATCTGCTGACCCATAGCTTATATCAAGGGTGCAGTGAAGAAGAAGTATATTTACAAGCTCTTTATCCTTAGCCTCACTTAACTGAGCCATGAGGTCTTCCGAGGGCTTATCAACGAAAGGAACACCGAAAACAGCAACGCCCTTATCTTTTATAACATCAAATGGTGCCTTTGTCAACACACGGAAATCAGAGCCAAAATCAAGGTTTTTTCTATAAGCATCACTATCATGATTTCCTGGAATAACAATTATCTCAAAGTCATTTCCAGAAAACATTTTTGACCTCAGCATGGGCCTAAGAGCCTCTGCATCCTCTTCGCTGTCGAAAAGGTCGCCACTGATTGTAAGTACATTCACTTTGTTTTGTGTTGCGACGTTCAGTACTTCCTGCAAAGCCTCAATTGTTCTTTCATTTTTTCTACTAAGATGCAGGTCCGATGTGTGGAGCAGGCGAATTAAAATCCCTCCTACTTCTAAACTAAGTACCAATTATAGTGACATGGAAGATTAAACAGATAAAATTTGCGGTTTTTGGTTCTGTTAACTTCTAGGGCGATTCATCTCCTTGTTAACAGTCGGGTGATAGAAAGTCTTATGCGAGTCTAAGGATGAAGTTTAGTCTTCTTTGATATCCTTGCTAAGGTCCGCTTCCAAATGCTCAAGCCATTCTTTCAAAGAGTTTGGCACACACGATAACCTCGTTAGAGAATTTGCGTTTATTCTTGTCAAGTTTCGTAGAGTTTTAACTCTTTTGCAGATCAAACAATTGCAGAAGCAAATCTTTTCTTTAAGAAAAAGCAGACAGCACTCAGTCTATTTCGAGACCACGTCTTCTACAGTCTCCTCAACGTTTTCAGGTGTGCACAGTCTTAGATTATCATATTGGTTTGCTTCTTTGAGAAGCTTGTTTCCTTCAGCCACAAAAAAAGTATCATGCGTCACTAGAGCCTGACATTGCCACGCCCTTGCCAATGCCAAATGAAGAGCATCCGATGAATGAAGGTTTGATTTTTCGGTTATGCCTTTAACATCATCCCAGACATCCTCATTGATGCCATGGAACTCTATGAAACGATTGTCTCTGAAAAAGTTGTTCAGCTCTTCAGATATTTCATCCAAATCATTTCTGTTTAGGTTCTTAGTTTTTCTTTCTTGCAGAAAGGTGCTAACATCAACCCACTTGTTAATTACTGATTTCATCAGAAAGCTCCTGTCTTTTGCGACGTCAAGAAGCTCCATAAGAGTATGGATTGAAGTAAATACCTTCCAGCCTTTCTCTCTAATTGAATTCATGAATATTGTGTCCTCTTCGTTTCTTCGGCTTATAGCTCCCTGTAGAACGCACGTATCGATGTAAATCTTGATTGACGGATTTTCATTTTTTCTTTTTTGCATAGAACTCAACCTTCACTCTTCTCGGGACTCTTCGAGTCGCTCGAAAGTGGACTTTTTGCCCTCTTTTTGTAGTAAAAGAAACCTCAACTCTTTTTGGGACTCTTCTGGTAGCCTTGAAAGCCACTCTTTGTCTTCGAGCCCTTTTTCTTGTCATGTCATATTCCATTCCTCTTGGTTCTGTCCCATTTTTTTAGCTTGGTGATTGACTTGTTATAAATCAGCATCAAAACTTAATCAACAACTAATGACTCTTGGCGAAGAAAAGTTTTGCTGTCAGCTCAAAGCAGGTTTAGACCGCTATCCATCCTTTTTTTGTTGTTTAGCCTTTCTATGAAATAGGCAATCTTGGGAGCAATCGTTATGTAAGTCAGAAGATTGTTCAATTGCTCAGAAAAGCCCAGAATAGAATACTAATTTGTGCACAACACTTTCGCGTATGTTTTGTATTACTCGCCCCGATCGACGCTTCAGAACATATTTGATTACCGTATATGCGCCGAGAACAAGCAGTGCTATTGATAGAAGAGCTATAGCGAGTGGCTGCCATGGAAATGATACGAGAATCGTTCTCTCAGTCTCTCCTGCTAACATTGAAGGTGAGGTTACTCTTATGGTGTGATTCCCTAGTTCTTTGAAGCTCAATTCGAAAGTGGCCTCCCCATTTTCGTCGGTTACTCTCAAAATCGTAATGTTCTCATCAACAATTATGTTAAGCAGAGCATACCGTACAGGATTATCGTTCCCATCAAACACCTGAACCTTTCCTGTTATTGTAGAGAACCAGTAGATACCATCCGGGAGATATATTCTTACAAAAAAGAGCTGAGTTGATAGGCCAACCACGGCAATGTGTGTTGAAGAATTGAATGAAACAAAAGAGACACAGACGCCTCTTGCAACATCTGAATAATATCCTCCCTGAACAACGACGCCGCCATTCGGGATATCGACGATTCCGTCAGCAGATTCTCTTATGTTGTTGACCATGTAAACGATCACTGACGTTGAAGACAAAGTGTAGTCATCACTTCCTGATTTCTCCCTGACTTCTATCAGATAGTATTCTGAATTTGAAAGAGACACTTTGAAGACAGTTGGCCAACCGAAAGCTGAGGAGTTCATTTCAACAAAGTCCTTAGTAGAATTCAGATTAATAGGAACAGGATTCAACCAGCCAAGCATGTACGTGCTGAAGGCATCCAATGAGGCTGGACAAGATCCTTCTGGAACACCGTTTCTGTCACCTCTCGCCATCAATGAGAATTCGTCTATCCCGAGCGATGCGTTTTCGACGTAAAGGTCCGGGAGACCTAATCCATGTGCGAATTCATGCGCCATCAATCCCCATTCTTCAAATTCAGAGTCATAAGCAATGCCCCAAAAATCATAATGACCCTTGCTTGTCCAAACAGTTCGGGTGGAAGAGCGTCCCAAGTTGCAGTAGTTTTGCCTCCAGAGGAGTTCCGTCTGGTTGGGGTATGATGATTGGTCCTCGCCGGCGTGGATCACTGTCAAGTATTCGTAGTCGGAAAAGTTCACGTATCTTTCCCAAGCGTTTATCGAGTCAACTATAAAGTCCCAACCATGTGAGTCGCTCTTCCCACTGCCTTGACCATAATATCCCATCGTATTGTTTAGCCTCATCCACTCGTCGCCAAAGAAAGTGAAGTCAATCCATATTTTTCCAAGAGATACGTTGTGAAAGTACGTTGCCATATTGCTTAGACGAGTCTGGATCGTCGAAGCATTCGTAGAATGACTCACGTCTGAAAACTCTGTGCATATTACGACCAACCTCTGTGTTCTGCTCACATTCCAAGGTAACCAAGGTGGAGGAGGATCTACTCCTAGGCTGCAAGCTTTGCTTTCCAAACTTGAATGAACGCACACAGGCAACAGTTGAAAAATCAAGATTGGAACAAGCATGCTTATTAATGCCCTTTTCGACGTATGGACAACCTCTGCATTTTCTTTGCCTCAGGCAATACCGAGACAGTTGTTGGAAGAATGGTTAAAAGGTTTCGAAGCGCGCTCTGAACCTTCATGTAATGCACAAGTTTTAAGAGTATTCTGTGATAAGAAGCTGGGACTAGGGATTTTGAATGAAATTTGGGGCTCTGCTTTCAAGTAAGGGTAAGGATTACTTCTATATTATGCACCTAAGCTACAACGGAAAAAGGAGAGAAGATCTCTGGAATTATGCCAAGGCTCACGACATCATAGGACTCGATGTGCCTAACATTGTGAAAGGCGATTGGCTTGACGTTCAAGAAACGGCAAAGAAGAGCTTAGGCAAAGGTTGGATTAACCAATTTGAAATCTTTTGTAAGAGGATGGGAAGAGACGATATAGTGATGGTGTTTAATGGTATAAGTTCGATTTTAGGGATTGCTAGAACAACTGAAACGCGGCATCACTATGATAGAAGCCTCTCTGAAAACAGTGTGTTCTTTGACCATATCAAACAAGTTTACTGGGAAAGAGCATATGATTACGCCAACCCTCTGAAACTTCACAGACCTCTCCTAGGTTTTAGTCGCACTCTATCAAAAGTGACTCAAAGTTCCCCAAGATGGCCAATACTTACAGACATAGACATTTAGTGATAAGGCATCTTTAAATCCAGTTGATATTTCCTCTCACTAAGGCGCGCTCATGAGGAAGAAGCTAATGGGTGATTTTAGCAGTTCTGCTCCACACTTCAGGCAGGTCTTATTTAGCTTTAGAATTCTTCTTCTCCACCAACAACTGTCTTAGTAGGCTTGCAATTTCCGGCGTATCTTTCGATAGAATGGACAACATTGACAGGTCCTCATCTAAGGCTTTTCCAAGTTCGTCGTCTGTAAGGGGATTAATCTTCATGCAAACATGAAAGAAATACTCAGGGATTTGAAGGAACCCTTCACAAAGATCCACTGGTACACGAGAGGTTCGTTTGGATTTAACTAAACTACATGTTATTTCTTCCTTCTCAATGTTTATTTTGGGTTGGAGGTTGTTTCCAGGCCTCCAGTCAAACAATGCCCTTACAAATTTCGGTATGGTTACTCTGCCTTTGTCATCCATCTTGACAGGAGACACCGTAATTGCTTCATTCACGGTTTCGTCTGCTAGGGGGATTCCGAACGCCCTCATTGTTTCGATTTTAAGGTCAGAAACAGTTAATCGGAAGGCATCTAGATACAGCTTATTTATCACGTCTCCAGTATCTAACCCGCAGATTCTAGCATGAAGCGCTGCGAACCCTGTCGACCAAACGGCACCGTTGATAATATTCGTATAGTACTCATGCTTTCTCACCTCGCTTAGATCGGAAAGCGAGACCAGAAGGTTTCCTATTCCTACCCAAGCGCCGACGATCTGGAGAATCCTCCGGCTTGTAACTAAACTCGGCTTCAAAACGTCCGCGACATCCTTCAGTTTTGCAGGCGTGAGATGCTTTTCCTTGACTATTCCTCCTTCATAAAACTGCTCTCGCAGGTAGAACCAAACTACGTTGTGGCGCTCAATCTCATGTAATACTATGACCATACTAACCCCGACCACTCACTGGAAACAAGTTTCCCACTTTCCATTTCCAAACAAAACTAATCACGTTCGCCCATGCATATATGATTTTACCATAAAAATGGAATTAAAAAGGAGACAAACGGAAATGGCTGAAACCATTCAAACAAGTGACGAAGACGTAATCATAAAACGCTACAAAGTTCGGTTAACAGGAAGATTCGGCAGCACAATCGAAACCACAGTTCCCAAAGAAGTTTTTGAGCGAGAAGCACGGCGTCTAGGTTTAACGGTGAGAGAAGCCCTCGAAAAACTCGTTGCTGTTTGGAGATATGACTCTTTTATAGGTTTACATTTAACGTTTGAGACGAAGAAGGCGAAAGTATGAGTGTGGCGCACGCGCTTCAACTGGAAACCTCAAAAAGGTGCATCGAATGGCCGTTGAAATTCCGAAGCAACTAGCCACGCGGCTTGAAAGTTTAGGTCCTCATTTCTGCATGGTTGAAGGAAAAAACCCGCACGCAAGTGGCGTCGGCTGGCAACTACCTGAGAACCTAATGCATGCAAGTGACCCTAGGCTACAGGCATGGCTTAGCAAAGGCAAAAACTACGGCGTCGTCACGGGCTACGGACTAATTGTTATCGAGGCGGATCATGAAAAAATCAAGCGAGCAGTTGAAGAGAAGTTACCGCCAACCTTTGCCGTTTTGAGTCCAGGCCACGAAACTCCACACTTTTATTTTCTCTGCAGTTGGGAGCGCTGCAGGCCACTAGTGGATCCTGAAAACCAGAATGAAAACATAGGTCACATAAAGGCGCAGGGCGGCATGGTTGTAGGTCCCGGTAGCATCCACCCCAACGGCAAAAAATACGAGATACTTTATGACCGTGATTTTGCACAAGTGACTCCCAAACAAGTTCAAGAAGCGCTGGCGTCGTACATTCCAGAGAAACAGATCAACCAAGTGGAAGCGACGGCAAGACTTGAAAAACACCAGTCTCATGTGGACTTAGACATTTTGCAAGTGGTACCGTTATCTGGCTTGCATAAGTTAGGCGACGAATACTTCGGATCGCATCCCATCCATGGGAGTGAGACTGGTCGCAACTTCTGGGTTAACCCCTCTAAGAATTGCTGGTATTGTTTCCGACATGAATCAGGCGGAGGACCTCTCTTATGGTTAGCTGTTGAAGAGGGCATAATAAAATGTGAGGATGCGGGACCTGGAGTGCTTAGAGGCGAAATTTTCAAGAAGGCATTGCAGAAAGCTGTTGCACGTGGCTATATCAAGCGGGGACAGGTCGGCGCAAAACTAAAGGTTAACACTGCAGGGATAACGCGGGAGGCAGCAGTGGAGGTTGGAGACACCTTCACATACACGGGAGACCAGCCTTTCCGTGGAAGGATCCAGGTTGCAGCGCTGGGTTTTCCTCAAAGCCGATACCTGCAATTGACATTCCACTGCGCAAAAGTCAAGGAAGATTGTCCCACCTGTGACGTAGCGTCTAATGTAACCCTTAATTTTGAGTCGTCCGACATGGATCCATCCGCGTTTGCCACATACTTCGACACTAACATGCCTAGAGATAGCTTAAGGATTCTGATTGAGCGGAGGATAAAACCAGGCTGCCCAGCTTGGTGGAATAGCGTAGTATGTACGGGCGAGGATGAAAGGGCTGTCACTCAAGCTGTGGTGATGGACCGTCAAGGCATTGAGGGTCGAGCATGGTTTGTTCACGGTGCCAAATGCGACTTGAAGAGGGCTCCAAACTGGGTTATAGCTGAAGGCTGGCTCTGCAAGGGGAAGATGGGAAAAATCGGAGTTTTAGTGTATGCCTTCACACCTGAGAGTGAGGTAGCCGCGCCTAAACCAGAAGACGTTGAGAAAGCCAAGTTGAAGCTCTGTTCACTCGTCAATCTGGATGATGAGGGTTTAGAGGAAAGCGTTCTATGGAAAATTGCTGATGCCTTGCAACGCCAAAGCCAACTTAAAGGCAATGAAATCGCGAAAGGTTATGTTTCAGACCTCCTCACAATTGCAAGTCCAGTATGGGTTAAAACTCCTGAAGGACCGCCTCAGTTAGGCGCCACCACTAACGAGCTTGGACCCACAACGACGGCTAAGAGCCTTCGAATACGGATGTTGAGAGAATGGTTGGAGTCTGGAAAATACGATACGGGAAGGAAAACACCTGCAGGACTAACAGCTGGCGCCGAAAAAACTGAGGGAATAGGTTGGATCGTTCGCAAGGGCTTGTTACCTAGTATGGACTTGAGCTGGCTTGTCATTGATAACATGTGGCCCCACGCCCTAGACAACCAAATTGAGAGCAGACGAGACGGAGTTGTCACCATCACAGCCATTCGCAACGCTGAACTCTGGGCTAGAACGCGCCTCAAACTGCTCAGCAATCCCTCTCAGCCCTTCGATGAGGTTTTATACAAATGCACGGCGTTGAAGGTGTATGATTCCAAGCTCATCGCCAGATTTGCCTTCGCATTGTTCACATACGGAGTTTCAACCAAGGAAAGGTACAGCAAAGAGATTACCCGGCCACAACCTGGAGACGCTGAACTTCTTGAAGCAGCTAAAACCGTTCTGAAATGGAACCTCAGCAAAGAAATCACCTTCACTGTTCCAGAAGCCCTTTGGCCCATTATAATGGAGTATGGCAAAAAACTTGAAGAAACCTATGGCTGTGAGGATATTCCGTTGCTGCTCAGGTCGAATCCCTACAAGCTCGCTTGCCTCGCTTACTCGTTTGCGTTGATGGAAGGAACCGAGGACCCCACGGACCGCCATGTTCGTTTGGCGTATGAATGGTTAGACTTCTGCGCCAAGGACATTGAACTTGACAAGTACATGGAATGGTGGCGAAGCCAGCACCTTCTAAGCGACGAGGAATACAACGCCGCGAAAGCTAAGATTGAATATGAGGTCGCGGCTGACGTGAAGGAGCATGGTGGTTCAACCGAGGAATCCTATACTTTCAAGCTTGTTGAGTACTTGGTTAAAAACGAGAAGGGTCAAAGGGATGAATTAGCAGCCTATCTAGACATCGATGCCAAGACAGTTTCTCGGAAAGCCAACTTATTGAAGGGATTAGGCGTCCTCAGAAGCAGTATGGATGGCTACCACTTCACCGCAAAGGGGGTGCGCTTCTTTAAACGATGGTTCAATGAAGGGGTTGCTGTCCCTAATGTCCCTAATGCCCCCACTTTTGAGGGTCACAGAGGTTTTCCAGCTAATGAAAAACTTCGGCCAGAAGTGTCTGTGACCCCTAAAACCAGGGACACGAGGGACATTAGGGACACGAAAAAATTAGAGCCTACTTTATTTTCTGTTAAATCGTGGTGCCGCTCAAACCGGAATGAGCGTAGCGAAATCCTTCTTGAAGATTTGGCCAAATTTGTTAAAGAGGAGTTGAAGCTGGAGCCCCAGCGCGTTATTGAAGAAGCCTTTAAACAGTCCATTCTTATGCCCAGCCCTAGCCTCGGCAAAGCTGTGGTGGTTTAAAAAATGTCAAAGCATCAGATATCTGAACAGAAACCGAATGATGCGCTATTACTCGAGTAATAATCGCCTTCTTTTGGACATGTCGAACTACTTCCTCATGCGGTACGATTTTGGACATAATGCGACATGACGGGTTTGCCTTGAACACACCGTGTTCATGTTAAGTTGCAAGGCTTGCAACAGACATTCAGAGAGATGTTAACGATAAGCCGTGGAACATTCTTCTAGAAGATAAATACATAACTTTTATATAGTATACTATATAAGAGGCTGTATACTACACTATATAACTGGTGATGAAGTTGAGTGACTATATCGTAGGCAAATATGCTGGAATTTTGACGAAGGAGGATGCAGCCCAGCTTTTCAACACCTTAACCGAGAAACTTGAAGGCAATCGTTCTGAGGCTGCAAGACAGTGTGATTTGACTGGGAAAGCCACCTATGACTGGGAAAAAGCTGACTATGTAAAGTTAGATACCAGAAGAAAGGTGCTGGAAGCATGTCTCAGGATTGATTTCCTTGGCACTCTTGAATATTTACTTAACCGTAATAGCGAGAGGGCTATCGATATAGTACGAACAATCCTATCGACAATTTATGCAGAGGCGATTGAAACTAAGTCCAGAGAACAATTTGGCGCACTGCTAGACAAATTTGATACGTTGAAGATAAAATATCGCGGGCTTATTAGAGATCAAATTGAGGAGGAAGTAGCAGACATGATGTGGTTGTTAAGCAAGAAGGCTTTAGAACATGGGATACCTTTACGCGAACGATTAATTAAAGATTTATCTGCACAGGAATTGCTAGAAGCAATTCGGCTAGTAGGTGACCTTTACTCTGAGAACCCTTCAGAGGCTCAACGTTTTGCAATAGAAGACTTAAGTCTTCCTACAGAAACATTAGACACAATATTGCCAGTCTTTAAAGAATTATCTTACATGAAAGAAGTGAAGGCTGTTACTGGAACCGTTAAATTATCCTGGTCAGAAGGTACGATTCCCACCGAAGAATACTTGCCTAAAATTGACGAGAACAAACCGAAAGTATCCATTGTGACGTAAAAAGGAGTGTGATGTTTCTTGGAGATACCGGAAGAATTGAAAAAAGAATTGTTAAGTGAACTAGAGTTCATTATCAAAAAAATGGCAGAAGAAACTGACATCTCGAGGAAAATGTATTTCTTTACTGCTACTTATGGCGCTATTGGACGAGTTCTGCGATATCATTCGAATAACGAGTTAACCATGGCTCATGCTTTATTAACCATCTGCTATAACACATTGAATGACCGCATCAATCGATTAAAAGGAGGTGATGCTGCCGTTCCGCTTCCTGAGAATTGGTCAGAACAGCTTATTGATTATTTGTCGGAGTTTAAAAAAGCAATACAAGAAAATCGTTCAACTTACCCAGCGCTTGAAAAAATTACTAGACTGAGTTACACGGCTACAGGCGCAGGATACTATGATTACGTCTATCTTGATTCTCTTAAGTCACGGGAATCTAGCCAAGAAGGGTAGGAAATGTGCATTGTTCCATAAGTGATGAGTACCTTGACAAAGCAAAGAGCGACAGTGGGCTTGTAGAACTAGAAAAAGAAGCCATCGAAGACATTCAAGCGTCATTCAATTTTCAAACAATGTATGGAATACCTACGAACGAATTATTTAATGTTCGATATATGATTTCAGATCAGAACCCATATACACTTTTCGTGAAAAACCCTCTAACACATGGCGGGCGATTTCTAGATGCACCTAAAAGGTTCTTCATTTTACAACACGCCGAATGGTGCGCTAATCAAAGATTAACTGGACCCCCGAGCCGTAGGGGGGTAACCATTTATGACTTGGCAGTGGTACTTCTTCACGAAAATGGTGATAATAGCAATTCATGGTGTCGAAAGACTCTTATACATGAAATTCTTCACAATGTTTCCTTATATAGTAGGATCTGGAATAAATTCCCAAATGTCACATCAAGACACCATACATTAATAGAGGGAATTACAGAAACCCTCACAGGATATGTCCTCCTTAAATGTCACCAAAATTGTTATAACAGATGGAAGACAAACCAGCTGGGTAGATGTTCAATATCCTACAGAGAAAGTGTTAGATTATGGTGCAGTTTTTCTCAAATTGTAGGTATCATGAATCTCGCAAAATTTTACCTATCATTAAAAGATAATTTCATTGATCCTTGGACCCAACTAGTTCAATCTGCTCATTCAGTCGGGTTTCCACAATTTGATTATCAATTAAACGAAGAAAGAGCATTTAATGAGACTCAATTTAGGGAAATATGCGTTAAGTCACTTTCAGGATTTAGGAAAATATATGACTCGCAAACAGAATGTTTTGACTTTTTTCGTATAGCATAGTTTTCTTTTGAGATAGTGATTTTCACTTTAGTTTATCTCTCCTTAAGGTGTTAAGATGTCGTTTGGGCAATTAGCTTTTATTAACCCATTGTTTCATTTTGAATTTTGCTGTAGAGGTGTCTATGTTGGGTGGTTCGTATCAGCAGGGTTGGGATGATTGTTTAGACGCGGTTTTGAATATCTTGGATAAAACTCAGAGTATTGAAGATGCCAAAAAGAAGAGCATGAGACAATAGAAATAGAGTGAAAATGATACCTGTTGCCGCAAGTCCTTCAACCAATCGGAAAGCGTAGAAGTTGAACGCGCCATTGACGCAATTCCAATGCCTAAAGCTGAGAAGCCGAAACCGTTAGAGATTCGCTGTCTCAAAGTCGTGTGGCAATGGACTTTTTTAGGATGTGTCAACTGTTCGGCTTTGCTCTTGATCAAAAACTTAGGCTTCACATAACAATTCGAATTGATGGCGGGATTTGAACCCACGCCTTACTTCTTCAATTTCTCCTCTATCTGTTCAACCCTCAAACGCACAGCTTCCCTGACAAACTCGCCTCTAGAAGCGTACCCCAACTCTCTAATCTTCACGACCTCATCTACCTTGTTGAGGAGATCCTCAGGCAACTGAACGGTTTTCCACGTTGCAGAGCGCTTCGCCAAATGTCTCACTTGTGAGTTACTCATGAGATGCAAAAAGACTTAAATCGTTTATGAGATACACATAAGCCACGTATAAGATATAGAACGGGGTGAATAAGTTAAAACCGTAAAGGTTCTCCCAGCGGCACTCATCATATTGCTGCTCACAGCTTCAGCTTTCGCGGTAGGCACAACCCGAATCACGTTTTCTCATGTTGAAGCAACTTCGTGGAGTGACAGCAGAGAAACGGAAGGCTACATTGTTGAATGGAACATGACGACAGCTACTACAGTGTCTTTTCCAGTTGACGTTGAAGCCTACAACAACGGAACCATAGATCCGCCAAGCACAGACCAGGTTTGCTTTAAACTCTCCACTCCGGAATACGAAGGCGAAGTCAACTTCACGGTTTCAGGCTACGTCAACGTGACGGCGAAGGGAATAATCCCCATAAGTGGATACACAGAGTTTCAGAACACAACTTCAATTCCAGTGACAACTCCTTTAGGCGAATGGACCATAAGCTTTCCAATACCAGTGTCTATCGGCGTAGGCATCAGCATAACTGTCACGGTTATACCAACACTCTACGTCAACGCTTCAGTCTCAGCAGACGTGGCGCTGACGGGACCGGCGATAGCTTTTACGCCGCCACTCACATGGAAGACAGACGGAGCCATAGAAAATGTTACCGTTTCATCTGTATATGCGGAGAAAGGCGATGAAATAGTGGTTTCCGCTGAAAACTTCACTTACAACTGGAACGCGTCGCTAACCGTGGAACTCAAGCTTGAAGGAATACACTTGATAACCAGTCCACCCTACTGGTTCAAGACTCCGAGCCTACAGGCAGATGGCGAAGCCACTGTGTCGTTCAGCATCACCGTGATTCCAGAGTTTACAGTTGCAGTTCTGATGATAACTTTCACGCTAATAACGTCAGCAGTTCTCTTAACGAAAAGAAAAGATCACATAAAAATTAAATAAAACCCAAACCCAAATGAGATTTGAAATCTTTATTCTATTTTCACAAGCTTTAATGGGAATGTTTGACATATCAAACTCAGGCACTCAGCATGAACACGTGTTACCATTGTGGCAGAACCATTGAAGACGAAAACCTGATGGTGATGAAAGAGATAAACGTAGGCTTCCTAGAACTCCAGAACACTCGCCAACCCTTCCACTTAGAATGCTGGAAAAAATGGCGAAGAGAAAAAAGAATGACAATGATAAAACAGTTGCTAGGAATCTTTATCGCCTTCATGATGTTTCTCGTAGCTCTGCATTTTCTAACAGGCTGGCCTTAACCCATTTCGCTTAGGTGTTGAATTAAATTTTAGCGCGAGCGCGGGCTGTTACACTTTGAGAAGAAATTGCGGAACGGCTAGTTCAGCCTCTTCCCCTTTTCTTTTCTGAACACGTATATCAACAGTTTCCCATTGCGATATCTGAAGCCGACCTTCATTCCCGCTTTCCTTCTCCATTTTTATTGCTCTATTTTTCGTTTAACCGTGTCGTATGGTTTTGTTGGATAAAACAGTTTTGATTTTCAGCACTCTATGAAAAATACCGTGGTTTCAGCAATATCCGACCATGCGAAGCCTTCTTTTGTCCATAGGACACATGTTGCCATTATTATATGGCCACGAGATCGCTGTCTGGCTTCTTCTCTGAAACATTCTTATGCCCCGGGTAATAGTGGCTTTTCTAGGCGTTGCTGAACTGGGTTCACCAAAAACTCAAGACTCACGAAAGCCTACAATAGAACATTCTCTAGAAGCTTGGACATGACTTGGTGTGATTAGCTGGCTAATCGTAGCCTTCGGTATTCTTGTTTTATCCGTTCAAATTCTTTCGTTATACATTGGTAGTACGCCATGCTTTTTCTCATAATTGTCCAAGAGTTGTTGTTCTTTTGCTCTGCACTCTTCCTCGGTTCTGAATAACTCAAAGCGATAATACCTTGCCATAGGGCACTCTTTTTTGTTCAAATGATCCAACAATCTAGTCCTTATCTTACCACTGCCATAGTATACTGTAATTTCTGCTTCGTCCCCAAGCTCATACACGCCTAGTTCGTCTGGACTATAAGCTGCTATAGAATGGTCATATGTCCACCATTGACTCAAAACCATTGTGTCCCCCAAGGTTAGTTTCAGCTTATGTCAAATAAAGTTATCTGGAATTGGGATGCTCTACGAATCTTTCATTAGTTATCAACCGATTCTTGACATGATAGCCTATCAACCGACAACTTGACAGTATCAACTAGGGTTCCGTAAACTTATCGGTTGGTTATTAAGAAAAAAGGAAAGAGAGGGATTAAAGCGATTTTTTTTAGAGTGTTCTGCTATGACAGTCCCAACACAATATTTCGCAATTTGAGAGTGTAGATTCTCCTCCTGCTTCTTGACTCAGTATGTGATGAGCTTCCCATGCTCCTCTTCCTGTTTCTCGTCCTCTGTTTTCCCATACAAGCTCTTTGTTACATCTTACATAGGGATGTCCATGAGTACTTCTACGGCACTCGCAACGTCCACCCGCTCTCGCCCATGCTTGTCTTACAATATCCTCTGGAAATTCGCCCATTCAAAAACCTCCTAATAGCACAAAATATGTAATTATCTATTGCCTTAAAATGTTTCTGCTGAAGTATATTTTACTTTCAAAAGAAATCGTTGAGAAAACGTTAATTGCCATGAGGGTTGATTAGGTTTTGGGTGAAGAAATGGCTAGAAGGAAGCCAACTAAAAGAGGAATTGACGCATGGACGGTTGCATTTGCGATACTTAGAGAGTATATAACCAAAAAATAATGCTAATGTATATGATCAGTAACATAAGAAAAAAATGGGAATTATTCTTCTTTCTTTTCCTTCTGAAGTTTTCCCTTTAGATTAGCTAGCCATCCCTTAAAATCAAATGTCTCGAACGACTTAATTGATTCCAAGTTTCTCTTTATATATACAACAAAATCTTCTGTTTCAAGTTTTGTGGCATCTGAGGGGCCCACAGTGGTTGGCGATATAGGTTCTTGGGGTTTTTCCAAATGCCTTTCCTCCTTGCTTGGCACTTTTAAATATCGGAAATCGTCTAAATAAGCTTTTCGGACGCTTTCTGAGAGTGTTTGCGCTTGGGGAGCTTCTAAAACGGCTATTTTCGCTAAATCAACCCAAAAGTTACCGTTCGGTAAATTCACTCCCCATCTGGTATAAAACTCCTTCCAGAGTGGGATATTTAGTAAAGCTTTCTCCAATGCTTGCATTCGTTCATTTTCGTCAGCACCATATGTAAGTTTTTTTCCAATTTCACTAACCTTTACTGATCCCCTACCCTCAATCAAACCATAAGCACGCATAAATGTCATCTTTGCGAGAAACGTTCCGCTTTTTTCAGTTTTATGACCAAGTAGATTTGCTAACACCTTCATATCTGTGACTTCTTCGGATGGATACTTATCATATATCAATTTTGTTGCTTCCACCAATGTTGGATATAGTCTGACATCGGGGATTGTATAGGTTCCGACTCTCATGATATATTTCTCCTTGCTATTTTACTATTTAACTACGCAAAATAGTGTATTACTGCCTAATAAGTGTTTTGGGCGCAAACGCAAAGTTAAAATAGTTAAATAGTATAAACAGTGTATTTGAGTAGATGGTCAAAAACAAGGAAGATAGAAGCGAGCTACTTCCAAAGTTATGACCACTGTCCTAGAGTGCTAGGAGCGAAAGAAGTAACAATGATGTGGTAGCGGAGTTTCCTTGCTGGCTCACATCTACTCTATAAAGCTAAACGTTAGGTATAAAAGTTCTGTTAATTTTCCAATCTGATTCATTAAAAAGCCCCTTTGGTTAACATGGACAAGGCTTTATTCATTCAAGTCCCTAAGAGTTAACCGAGTCCGGTGGCAGCTTGGCCTCTACACTTCCTTTTCCATTAACCGAAGGTTTCCTTCAATTTTTTCATGCGGGTCTTATGATTAATGTGTCTTCTGTAATCTCAACTATAACTTTTCCTTCTTTCAAAGGGAAGTTGCTGTCTTTCACAATATCTGCTGGAATGTACAAGATCCCCGTTTTGCCTTTATGGGAAAATTTAAATGTTCCACTATTTTTGAGAACCATTCAAACACCACTGAAACTAAGGATAAATTACCTTATATTTTTTGCGGTATTTTACCGTAACCCTTATATGAGAGATTACATTACATATTCTATGCGGTAAAATACGAGGTAAAAAGAAATGGGTAAGCCTTGTGCAAGACGCCTAACTGGAATGAAAGAGAAAGAACTTAGGAAAGCGCGGTTCGAAATAGTCATCGCCATGCTCAACGACGACCCCCAGTTACGCGAGCAACTCAAAACATACTTCAAGTGAACAGCCATGCTGATTCGGAAATCCCAGTTAAGAATGGCTCATAACAATCTTTTCGAGTGGAACCCTGGCAACGGGCGATGGTACCCGATAAGCCACCGCAACATCGTCTCCTCGATTCCGGCGAGTGTTCAGAGAGTCTTCTTCAACGCGGTGCTCCAGGGAAAAACAGTCAATGTGAAGGCGAAGTATTCGAAACCCAAACTACACGTTCTCTCAATCGATCTGCCTGGCACACCAACGATTCAAACGTCGCGAGAAACTACGGCCATATTTAGAAGATTGCCCATGCAAACAGAACTTAGCATGTTCTTGAAAGGGAGAGAGATATTCTGATGGAAGTGACAGGGTTGAAGGAGTTTGGTCGTAAGCAGGTGCAAACTAAGCTGATGAAGGGGTTGCTAGACCTCATAGTGTTGCAGCTCCTGAAGACAAGACCGATGCACGGCTATCAGGTCATAACGGAGATCCGCGAAAACTTCCGCGTGTATTTCGGACCAAGCACCATTTACCCGCTTTTGAACGGTCTTGAGAAAAAAGGATGTGTGAAGAGTGAATGGGACATGAGCAACGAACGGCCTAGAAAAGTGTATAGGCTGACGGTTGAAGGGCAGAAGCTGCTGAACTTCACAGAAGACTCGGTTAACTTCATTTGCAGAAAACTCGCGTTAGAAGCGGAAGTTATAACGGCAACAGCGGTTTTAGCACAAGAATGATTCACCCCTAATCTTTCTCGCTTGTTCTCTTAAAATCTTCGCCCTGCCTTTCAGCTAGAGAAACAGTTTTCTGCTAAGATATCTGAGCACCGTTCACGTTAGGTTTTCTCACTAAAGGGAAAAGTGACATGGCATGTCACTTTTTTGGCTATAATGTTTGGGGTAACATGTTAGAAAAGTGTCGTGGTTTTGCCGAAGTGACTTCGGCACCAAGTTTCCATCCTAGTTTTTACGCATTTAATGTAGATCTGGCAACCTCTCTTTCGTTTCTCATGGTCAACTTTTTTAATTAAAGATGTGAAAACAAGCCTTTTATACATAGACTAATTATTCGTTTGGTGTCTGTAAGGTGTTATGTTTGGAAGCTCAGAAAATCGATAAGATCCGAATTTAGCAACGTCGTTGCTAAGTTTCCATCCGTGAATTTAGTGACGCCGTCACTAAGTTTCCATCTATGAATTTACTGCTGTCAGCAGTAAGTTTCCATACGTGAATTTAGCCATGTCGTGGCTAAGTTTCCATCAATTTTGTTTTCTTCTAGTTTCCATCAAATGCATGGTGAATGCTTATTCTCTATGGGGAAAATGGGGCTTATGTAATCCCTGCGTATTCCATCAGCATCTATTATGCAACAAATCATAACGTGTTCTTGCAGAGCCTTAAAACAAGCCCCATTCGCCTAAACAAGCCTCTGAAACACAGTTCCCTAGAGGTTCTCTAGAGACTCTACTGTTTGGTTTTGCTGTAGACAAAACTCTGTCAAACATGTGACATGTACCATTATTGTTCGTTACAGAAAAAGCATGGAACAGGGGCTTCTAAGCGAAGAATTTCTTGGCTTCCGTTGGTGCCACGCCCACGTAAGGCGCGGGTGCGACCTTCTTGTACTCTGGTGTTGGCGGCATGAATCCCACTCCATACCTGGCTGCTGGCGCCTGTGGATATTCAACCGTCAAGTCGGCTGGCACATTCAAGCCCTCGTAAACTCTGACTCCCTGAATTCTGTCGATGACGTTTATGTAGCATGCATGCATTCCCAGCAATGTTCTCTAACCTTAATGTAGTTCTAAGATTTCGGCGTACCGACTTTGAATTTTTTCAGTAAGAGTTGGAGCCAGTCTTCGGAAAGAGGTGTATTTTACAACGTCGAGCCCCTCAACATCAAATGGCAATTCTCTCGACCCTCTCTTGTGAAGGGCGAAATAGTCTTTTCCTATAGCTATCGAGAAACCAAATTCGAATAACACGTTGGGATTAGTGTCGGACAATTCCCAAATAACAAAAACAGACTCTTGGATTTCCTTGCAAATTTTGCAGTCAAAGTGTCCTCTTTCAGTTTTTTCATCCCAAAAAGACGGCTGCAAACCAAGATTGTTTAAGATGCCTCTCAAATTTCTTTTGAACGTATTTACAGAAAAGAAATTTGGCGAAGAATCGTACCCGACAAAGACCTTATCAATTGACCGTAAAATGCTTTGAGAACATAGAACTCCAGTTAGTAAACAAGGGATTTTCTCTTTTCCCTTGATAAAAATAAGTTTGAAAGGCTGCTCTTGACTTGGTAAAAAAATTGACTTCCAATGAACTACATTCCTCGAAAAGGCACTTTCAGTCACCATTCTATCCTTTGTGCACTGTGTATTCAACCAACCACTATTATTCTTCCTATAAACAAAAACTCGTTCCAGAGGATCAATTCCACTCTCTTCACTCAAGTCTGTTTTGATTCGTCTTCTCCAAAGGTTCAGATATCTTATTTCTTTGACTACAATCTCATAGTTGGGACATCTTTCCCTGCCCCCATTTAAACGTTGGATAGCTCGATGCACCCGAAATTCCCCAGAAGAGGCTATGTTTCCAAGAGCGATAAGTCAAGAACTTTGGCTTTTTGCGAGACGCCTGCTTGAAGTAGTCTATAACATGCTTCCAAGACTTTTCTCACGTTTCCTCCAGTGCGTTTCCATATCTCTTCGAGCAGCTTTTCAGTAAATGGGTATATATTCTCCTCTTCTGGAGTGACTCTTGCCATAGACAGATATTGAAGGATCAATTCTCTCGTCTCGCTTGGGTTTAATGGAGAGAGTTCCACTAACACAGGGAAGCGATCCGCAAGTGGTGGAGAAGAAGCTCGTAGATCAACGTATCCCGCCATCGTGGTTGCAATGATCATAGCTAAGTTGCTTTGATTGTTGTCGATGATTCTACGTAGGCCGCCCAATAGTTCTCGCTTTCGTTGTTTAGGAATGGGAATAATGTCCTCGACTTCATCCAAACAAAGATAAATGTTCGTATACGAGTTTTCTGTAAAGATTTTCAAAATGTCAGAGAACAGCTCAAGTCCAATGTCTTCATCCGATATCGATCCCTTATCGAGCCCTATCTTTTTGTATTGTGTGATCGTCAATGACCGTCCAGAAATATATTTCCACGCAAGATCATTTCTCTCATCATCAGTTTCTGTAACCAAAATAACGCAACATTTCAACAGATTATCATTTGATACAACCTCTTTCAAAAAGTTTCTAATTTCGACCGATGTTTTTTCCCTGGAAAGATAGCTTTTGTCCAAGGCTGTTTTAAATAACGACAAAGATATAAAAAAAGGTGCAAGATTTTTTGGTGGAGTGACAAGTGCGACTTGTTGGGGTCTCAATTTGCTTAAGTACTCGTCATTAAGTTTTTTGGCAAATCTACGACACAAAACATTCCATAACAGTTCAACAAAAAGAGAAAAGCCAACTTCACCCAGAAATTCTAAATACAAGTCTCTTAAACTCTCTCCCAAGTTTTCTATGTAAAAGGCGGAACACTTTCCTTCTGGAGTGGTTCCGAGTTCCTCGTTTATTTGGTCGCGTATCAGTTTCAATGTATGAGTTTTTCCATTTCCGTATTCGGCAATTATAGCAAGTCCTGCCCATTTTTTAGATTTGTAGGTTCTGACGATGAAATCCGATATTCTTTCATATGTTTTGGATCTTGACGCAAAGATTCTGGGATGTTCTGGAGCTACACCGGACATCGGAAATGGATTGAATCGAAGCCTATAATGTTGGTAGGCTGATGCTTCAATTTCTGATATTTTCTCTCTCAAATTAAAAGGGAAACTCATCTAATTCACCTCTAATTCTTATGTAATAGTAAGTCTCTCCATTTTTCTTTGTCAATCCATACTCCGGTGAGCCAAAAGAAACTGCTGGGGCTCTTTCCAAGCTTATGATGTGCGGGAATTTATAGTTTAAGCGTTCGAGATTTCTGTCAAACACATAATTTGGAATTTTCAACTCTTTACACACTCTGCTTCTCACTCTATATACTTCTGCTCTAAAGGTCCTGTAGTCTCTTATCTCCTTATAAGTTGTGTAAAGAGAGGTAAGAAACATGGTTTGCGAAACTTCGTGATAATATGTGGGAAAATAGGTTCCCATTTCACGATCTATTTCTAAAATCCCGATTGAAACTGCCCAGTTTTGAAAAACACCTTTTTCGGAAAATTCTCTTTTATCATAATAACCGAAAAGTTTCTCTGCGCATGGTCTAACATGTTTCTCTTTCAAACAAATCTCTTTTCCTAAAGAAGCAAATTGCTCAGGATTTGACACGTTTAGTCCATCAGTAAAGAGTCTTAGGAACCTTAAGAATCGTTCATTTTCAAACAAAATCCTTGTGAAAAATTCCCCTTCTTTTTCACTCAACACTTCTTTTTGGATTGTAGCTATTTCTTTCAGTTGTATACCGTTAGCAATCAGATAGAATGATCGACGAACTTTTACACATAAGTTGAGAAATAATAAAGCTGACAAATATTCCCGAAGATTTGACAGCGACCAAATATGACCTTTTGGAGGGCGAATCTCTCTTAATCTTACTCTCTGAAGGATTTCTTCCATGGAGTTCCCTTCGTTTTCCTCACAGACACACAATATGTCTCTAATTTTGCAAAGGTTATCCGCCCTTGGAATGCTTGTCCGAAGACGCACTTTCTCATCTCATGTGGAATAACTTGCGAGTTATTACCCAGCATAAATAGATTAAAACATCGATATAAGTAGTCAAGAGCATGAGCATGCATGTATAGAAGTGTCTTCTATTTGTAAGAGAAGAGAGCCAAAGAGCAGACACATTTAGCATCTATTTTTGCTGATTTTCAGATTTCCCTTGGCTTTTTGCTTGGTCAATTTCTTTTCTAACTTGACCGACACTAGCGGCACTTACAAGACCTTTTTGGATCGTGCGAACATCTGAAGAATCTATGCGTGCCTCTTTTAGGTTCAATGGACCTTGAATTGTCTGCTTAACATCTGAGGACTCGACTTTCTGCAATTTTACCTTTTTTTCATCGCTCTGGTTTTCAGTCAATTTTTCCACTTCTTGTGATTATACGCTATTTCCTTGAGTTTAACCATTTTGGTGTCCTTGATTTTTTCTCAGTTATTCCTAGCATTTTGTCTATGTTATCGCAAATCCTCTGAGAGATTTCTTTGAAAGTAACTAGAAATTTTTGGTTCTGGCTCCATGCAGTTGTTTCGTAGAAAAAGCCAGCATGCCCCCAGAACCTCGCAAGGTCTTTAGCCATATCCTTTGGAATAAAAACCTCAAAACCCTTTTCCCGTGATTCGAACCAGAATTTTGAATATTTTTCATATGATTTCTGGTATTTCTCGATTATCTCTGGCTTGAGTTTAAGAACATAACCGTTCTCTGTCAAAATCATTGCCTTGTCTGATTCTTCTTGAAGAAATGAGGTAACGTAATCACTTAGAACGGCAACAACACCATATATTTGATGGTAGAAATCCCTTCCCTTCTCTCGTATTTCAAATTCTCTGAGAAACCTCTGCTCTCTGAGTTTCAGAAGATGGTTCACGCTATATGCTACAATGCTTCCCATAATACCTATGGCGGCACCAACAAAAAGATTAACCAAATCCCCATCCAAGGTGTTATTCACTCTCAATTTGCTGGCGACATGATGGACAGCTAAAGCTCTTAACGTCCGTGTGCAATGAATAATGAGAACCGCAATTTTGATGTTGGCAAGTCACAAGTATCCCTTTGGGAATGTTTCGTTTTGTGCGACTATCAACATTTAACGGAAGAACATAGGTAGGGTTTGCATATCCTTCTATGATGCTTCTAACATAGTCAAAGTGATTTGGGTCTTCAAGGTTGTAAATCATGTAATCGGTAAGATAAGGAATCGGAAATTCTATATGTGAATTGTCTTGCTCAAAAACCCAGACATCTTTTCCGTATGCACACGCTAAACCGACTTCAAAAGCAACCCAATTCTGTGTATGAATGGAGCTTCGTATATTTGGACCTAACAACAAGAATACCGTTTCAGATGCCTTTATTTCATTCTTTATCGGTTGCCATGCTGGTAGTTGACTAATCTGTTCAAACTCCATACATACAGACTTAACGCCAGTTCTTGCAAAAACCGTGTCGAAAGAAGCACGAATATCTTTATCATATTGGCTATGAGAAACGAAAATCTGTATTCTTCTTTGAGCCATTGTGTTTTTCCCAAACTAAGGTTCTAGTTTTCAGTATAACTGAGTTTCGTTTTCTTCACTCTCTAGCAATTCTCTAAACTTCCTATTGAAAGTTTTTCGCACTTTGTAAGCGATAGCTTTTTGCATGCATGCACGCGTCACGTGAATATCCTCTCCAAGTCAGGAATTATGTATAGACGCAATGTTTTCGCCTCGGATGGCCTGATGTCCCGAAGGTGCATGACTTTTCTTCGGATTCTGTTCAGCTCATTCATGCCATGTTCGAATTTCTCTTTGCCAAGCTCTATTCTTCTAAACCTGCTTTCAAACACCTTCCAATTCTTCAGTATGATATCTTTGTAGTCCGTGATGTCTGCATAGTAAATCAGTTCATCTTCAGGCAGTATCTTGTTTTTCAAATCTTCGTTTCTTCTTGACTCCAGTTTATCATATAGTGTCTTGAACGGTGATTGATTTTCTATCAGCTTGATTTCTTTGAGTTGGCCATACCATTCATTTTTGTCCTCTTTGAAAATCGCGCGCATTTCACTGATGAGATGTTCCCTAAACCTCGTTTCAAAATCTCCAATCACGACAAACAATTCAGAATGCATCTTTAGAGGCTCCAGTGATTTAGGCGGAAGAACTCGTGGTTCCGTCCTCTCTCCCTCGACAATCTCTGATATGAAGTCTTCAACCATTCTGTCTAGTTTTATGTCAAATCTCGCCTCATCAAGAATTGAAAACAGAAATTGCTCGTTTTCGATTTCCAAATACTCAGTAGTTATGTTCTCTTCTTGAAATCGGCTAATCAGTGACTTGATGATAGATTCGCCAAAGGGCAAAACGCGTAACAGATTCCAATAGTTGTTTCTCCGTCTTCCCTCGTCTTTTATTGACAAGATTTCGTTCCTAATCTTATATGAAGTATAGAACAAGATAGATCGATTAGTCTCTTCGTAATTGAATGGATTTGGGTTTAGAGTTTTAGTCAAGTAATCCTTTACTTCGTCAGGAACAACATATTTCTCGGGATCAATTCTTCCACCATGTGAAGAAACGTAGTCATCTGTTAGGACAGCCAAATTGTGCTTTTCTAGTGTCTGACAAAACCTGAGAGAGAAATCGAACATTTTTGTTTTATATAAAACGAAATCTTTCCAATCACGGAACCATTTCTGTCTGGACTTCTCAAAAATGCGAGAGTTCAAGTTTACCATGAGGAAGCCTAAGGCTTTCTTCGGGATTTCACCGAGTTCATCTAGTAATGTTGAATGGCTTTGCAGAATCCCCTGAATTAGTGTTTTTGCTTTGTCTTTTCCGGCTCTAGTGGTAACCAGAGTGATTATCGATTTCAGTGCATAGGGCTGATTTTCTACTACCAGCTTATTGGCTAGTAGAGAATCTATTATCTTGTTTTCATTCTCACCAAAACGCGGTCGATTATTGAACTTGTACAAAACGCCTCTTGAAAGGTTTATTTCCTGTCCAATGTATACTGCTAAGAGCAAATCATCATCTTTCATGTTTTGAGATTACTGTCTTTCTTTCCAGATAGATTTTGCCCTAGAATGAGCTGCAGTCTGTTCCATAGCCAGAAATTTGGGGAAAATGACAGGATGCATATGCATGCAAAAAGATAGAACAATCCATTGAAAATTAAATACCCCGGTAACAAAGGATCTATTTCTACTGTATTTTACAACATTGAGATTTTGTGATTCTAATCAGTTCTTTTGGCTCTGCAATAGTCTTAGCACATTTTTCACACATGGACATTTCTAGAGGTTGATACATTGGAATCAAGACTTTAACCTTAGATTCTTGAGTAGGCTGCTCAATGAAGAGTTTGTTTACTGGAACACGGTTCCAATGTCCACAGGATGGGCACTTCATTTTTAGAGTTCTTTTCATGTTTTCACCTTGATAAAGAGAATCGATAGGCAGTGAATGTTCCATCAGATGTTTCATACAGCTTTTTAATGTAAGCTGCTGCTTCTTCGATGCTGTTGGCTGTAGAGATTATTTGTTTGAAGTTAAGATTGTGCAGAAGAGTCGACAGATTTCCTTCATCTTTGCTAATGATTGTCCCTTTGAGAATGTTTCTGCCGCATTGGAAAACTGCTTGGTCTCCAGACTTCGCTTTACCCTTCCTTAACTCAATTGTCTTTTTGCCTGTTTTTATCCATTCGAACACTTCTTTCTTAACCATGAATAGAGGCGTTTTCTTCACCTATCCTTATTTACTGCGCTACGAGTTTATGACTTTCACTCAACACCCTCAGGTGCAGGCTAATCTGGCTCAAGGCTTCGGAGACCCAAATAGGCAAGGAAACATAACGGCATCCATCATATGGTTCGCCATAACAATAGGCGTAATAGCAGGACTAAGCTACTACAAAGAAAAAGAATAGCGGCTCGTTGATTTGTTAGGCTCTAATGAAGCCTTTGCCTTTCTTGAGTTTTAGGGTAAAGCTATGTTTTCCTGCTTTGGTGTACTCTCTGAAGTCTGTTCCGCAGTTGTCGCATGAGTAAGCTTGCACTTTGAATAACCCGTAAATCCATGATTTCTTTGGTTTGGTGATCTCTTTCTTACAATTAGGGCATTTTACCATGGCTGATTCCTAGTTCTTTTTTAGTTGTTTTAGTTTAAACGTTTTTTGAGTCGCTCCGTTTTGCTACATATGTTCTTCTGATGCGCAAAAAACATAAGCCCCGAAGTTGATAAGGTTCATAGAGAATTTACCTGTTGTAGGTGACTTGATGGTCGTTCAGGAAAAGCTAAGCGAAGAGAAGGATATTGATTTTGAGGATAAGCTTTGGAAAGCAGCGGATAAGTTGAGAAAGAAGGTTGAGGTTCACGAGTATAAGTATGTGGTTTTGGGTTTGGTGTTTTTGAGGTATTTGTTTTTTGCTTTTGAAGAGCGTAGGAAGGAGCTTGAGAAGGCGTTTTCTGATTCTTCGAGTGAGGAGTACATATCTTATGAAGCTTTTCGGAAGCAAGCATTAGAGGATAAGGACCGTTATCTGAAGCAGGGAATTTTGTTTGTGCCAGAAAATGCCAGATGGGATTATCTGGTTAAGAACGCGACTCAGCCGAATATTGGAGAGATTATTGATAAGGCAGTTGAAGTTTTAGAGGAAGAGTATCCCAGGCAGTTGAAGGATGCCATACCCAAAGTTTATACGAGTATAAACCTTGACGCTTTAGACCTTGCTTACCTCATAAATCTTTTCTCTTCTATTCAGATTCCCTTAGAACATAAAGCCAAAGACACTTTTGGACGAATCTACGAGTATTTCTTAGGTAAATTTGCTGAAGCTGAAGGAAAGAAGGGTGGCGAGTTTTACACTCCCCGGTCTTTGACAAGGTTGATTGTTGATGTTTTGGATGTTAAGGGTGGAAGGATTTTTGATCCGGGGTGTGGTAGTGGGGGGTTCTTTGTTTCGGCGTTAGAGAAGATGGAGAGAGAAGGGTTAGATAAGAATACGCTTACGATTTATGGGCAAGATTCGAAGCCTATGCCTTGGAAGATTTGTAAGATGAATCTTGCTTTGAGGGGTGCTGAGGGAGATTTGAGGCTTGGGGATTCTTATCACGATGATAAGTTCTTTGATTTGAAGTCTGAGTACGTGGTTTCTAATCCGCCTTTCAATGATAGTGGCTGGGGAGCGGATAGGGTAAGTTATGAAGACCCGAGATTCAAATATGGAGTACCGCCTGATAATAGCGGAAACTTTGCCTGGATTCAACACTACATCTACCATTTAGCGCCTAATGGTAAAGCAGGGTATGTTATGGCAAACGGGGCTCTGTCGGGCGGAGGTATTGAAGGAGAGATTAGAAAGAAGATAATTGAAGATGACTTGGTATATGGTGTAATCGCTTGTCCTCCGAGGCTCTTCTATAACGTCAGTATACCTGTCTCAATCTGGTTTCTGCGAAATTCAAAACCTGCCAAAATGAAGAAAAAAGTTCTGTTCGTTTATGCACAAAAAACCTTTAAGGAAATTTCAAGAAGACAAGTTGTTTTTACGGACGAGCATATCGCAAAGATTGTTCGGAAATTCAAGTTTTTTGAGTCTGGAGAATTTGAAGACCAAATAGACGAAGTTCAGTTTGCCAAAGTTGCTTCTTTAGAGGACATCATAAAGAATGATTGTATTCTGACTCCAGGAAGATATGTTGGTGTTAAATCAGATGAAGATAAGACACCGTTTGAAGAAAAGATGAAAACCTACTCTGAATCACTCTCTGGATTGCTTAGTACGGAGCAGGAGCTGGCGAAGAGGATCAAGGAAGTCTTTGAGACCCTGGGATTTAAGGTGTGAGCGATGCTTAGATTTAAGTGGCAAACGCAAATTTCAGACACGACCCATAAGCAATATAAAAATGTAAGTGACATAGAAAAAATCCCTGATGGATGGGAACACAAGAATTTAGGTCAAATTGCAGAATTGCGCAGAGAACATTTTTTTCCGAAAGGCGAAGATACAAGGCTGTATGTGGGACTCGAACACATCGAAGAAGGGACATTAAGTCTAAAGAGTCGGGGCAAATCAGACGAAGTAGTTAGCAGCAAATCAGTTTTCAAAACAGGAGATATTCTTTTTGGAAAACTCAGGCCTTACTTTAGGAAAGTAATTTTGGCACCTTTTGATGGTGTTTGTTCAACTGATATTCTTGTCATTAAACCAAAGACAAAGACGCATAACAAATACTTGTTCTATCTACTGGCATCTAAACAGATTATTGATTCAGTATCCACCGCTTCTGAAGGTACTAAAATGCCCCGAACTTCTTGGAGCTTCTTAGAGAGCATCAAAATTAATGTTCCTGCTTACGAGGAACAAAATCGTATCGGCGAAGTTCTTTCTTGGTTTGACGACTTAATAGAAAACAAGAAGAGCCAAAATGAGATATTGGAAAAGACTGCAATGGCGATTTTCAAGAGTTGGTTTACGGAATTTGAACCTTTCAACAATAGCGAATTTGCGGACAGCGAATTAGGAATGATACCTGAGGGATGGGAGGTAAAACCGATTGGAGAAATCACAGAATTGATCAAAGGAGTTTCCTACAAGTCCTCGGAGATCAGTTTGGAACCTCAAGGTAATCTGTTCATAACGTTAAACAACTTTCAAAGAGAAGGTGGCTTTAAAGCAGAATATAAGTACTACATTGGATCTAAGGCGAATGAAGACCAGAAAGTAAAAGAAGGAAACTTGATAATTGCTCTTACAGATATGACTCCGTTAGCGAGAGTTGTGGGGTCACCTGCCATTGTGGTTCTCTCTCATGGAATTGATTTTGCGATAATTTCTCTGGATTGTGCCAAGTTGCAACCTGCAGTAGAGCATCTGACGTTTTATCTCTATTTATATCTGAAGCATTCGCAAGAGGAAAACGCAACTTTCGCCAACGGAGTTAATGTTCTCCATCTCAATACTAAGTCATTCATGCAAAGCAAATTCATCTTAATACCACCTGAATCAGTTTTAGAAAAATTCAATTCTCTCGTCGAGCCATTATTCCAAAAAATTATCCTTAATCAAAGGCAAATCATGGTTCTGAGAAAAATTCTGGACACTTTATTGCCTTTGCTTGTTTTTGGTAAGTTGAGGGTGGAGGAGATCTAGTGGCTCAGCTTACTGAAGATTATATGGTGGAACAGTCAGCCATAACCTGGCTTAAAGAACTTGGCTATTTATATATTAGCGGTTATGAGCTTGCGCCAGAGAATGAAGAAAGAGACTCTTACAGAAACGCTATCTTGAAGAAAAGATTCATTGAGGCAATCAAAAGACTCAATCCTTGGCTGATACAGTCACAGGCACAGGAAATCTACAAAAAAGTCACCGAAATTGAGCATCCTGACTTCGTCATGAAAAGCAAAATCTTCTATGATATGCTAACAAATGGAGTGAAAATAACTACAAAAGTCAACCACGAAGAAAGAACAAAAATCGCAAAACTCATAGATTTTGAAAACCCAGCAAACAACGAATTTCTGGCAGCAAATCAGTTCACCGTTGAATATCAATATCAAAAAGGGTTCACGAGAAGACCTGACCTGGTAGTTTTCATAAATGGCCTACCTATAGCAGCCTTTGAATTTAAGAATTTCAACGCAGATCAAGTTGCCAAAGACGCCTACTATGATCATAAAACAAAGATGAACGACATCCCGCAGTTTTACGTTTATCCTCAAATTTTAGCAGTAAGCGACGGCCTCGAAACAAAATACGGAGCCAAAACAAGCGACTGGGACAGATTCTTCATATGGGAAGGAATCTTCGATGACGACGACCTAGAAGCAAAAGAAACCGAAGAAAAACGCTTCTACTACATCCATAAACCCACCAGGCAAGAAATGACTTCCCTAGAGGTTTTGTTGAAAGGACTCTTCAGAAAAGAGCACCTCTTAGAATTTCTACAAGACTTCATACTCTACGAAAGCGCAGGCGAAAGCATCGAAAACAAAATCGCCATGTTCCACCAATTCTACACAGCAAGAAAAGCCGTTGAAAGAACCAAAAAAACAGTATTAGAAGGAAAAACTCTCGAAGAAAAAAGAATCGGCGTCGTCTGGCACACTCAAGGAACCGGCAAATCCCTAACAATGATGTTCTACGCAAGAAAAATCCTAAAACAAAAGGAACTAGAAAACCCACTCTTACTTTTCATAACAGACCGAAACAACTTAGACGAGCAGCTTTACGGAGTCTTTGCTTCATTACCAATAGTCAAACAGGCAGAGAGCATAAGGGATCTGCAACAAACAATCAAAACCACAGCCGGCGGAATAGTCTTTGCAACAATCCAAAAATTCGGAAAAAAGAAAGCCGAAGAATTCCCATTCTTAACCGATAGAAAAAACCTCATAGTCGTCGCTGATGAGGCTCACCGAAGCCAATACAAAGAACTTGCCCAAAACCTCAGACACGCGATACCAAATGCCTCATTTCTAGGATTCACAGCCACACCAATAGAACTAGCAGATAGATCAACCACCCTAGTCTTCGGCGACCACATCAGCATATACTCAATGAGCAAAGCCAAAAGACACGGCGTTATCGTCCCAATCAACTACGAAGCAAGACTCACAGAACTACACCTAACAGACGAATTCATAGATGAAAAATTTGAAAAAATATCCGAAACCATGACAATCGATCCAGAAACGAAAGAAGCACTAAAACAAAAATATGAAAGACTCGAAAAAATAATGCTGTCCGAACAGCGATCACAAAAAATAGCAAAAGACATAGTCGAACACTTCCATAAGAGAGTCCAAGAGTTAAAAGGCAAAGCAATGGTAGTGACAATAAGCAGAAAAGTCGCAGTCAAACTCTATGAAAACATAGTAAAACAACCAAACGCCCCACCGATAGTTTTAGTGATGTCTGGAAACAAGCAAAAAAACCCGAAAGAATTCCACCCACACCTACGGAGCAAAACAGAGCTTGAAAAAGTGGCTGACGATTTCAAAAACCCAGAAAAAGACCCACAAATGGCCATAGTTGTTGACATGTGGCTTACAGGCTTCGACGCTCCATGCCTACACACAATGTACTTTGACCAACCCATGAAAGGCCATACCCTAGTCCAAGCAATAGCACGAGTAAACAGAGTGTTCAAAGACAAACCAGGAGGCCTAATAGTCGACTACATAGGAATAGCCGACGACCTAAGAAAATCCCTAGCAATCTACACACTCAACACAATAAAAGAAACAATGATAGACATAAACGAAGTCATCCAACTCCTAAAAGAAAAACACACCACAGTAATCTCATTCTTCCAAGGAATAGACTACAAAATCTGGAAAAACCTCCAACCAGAACAAATCGCCAAACTAACAATCATGAGTTATGACAAAGTAGTCCAAGACGAAGACACCAAAAAGAAATTCGTACGCAACTTCGTCGCTCTTAAGAAACTCTACGCTCTAGCTAGCCCACGCCCAGAAGCCTACGAAATAAAACAAGACCTAGTGTTCTTTGAAATGATCAAAACCATGGTCGTCAAATACTCCACCGCAAGAATTCGCGAAATAAATAAAGAACTCGAATATGAAATCACCGCCCTCATCTCCAAAAGCATATCCGCACAAGAACCCGTCGACATCTTCACCCTAATGGGAAAAGAAAAAGCCGAAATCTCCATCTTCGACGAAAAATTCCTCACAGACCTTAGAAACATGACATACAAAAACTACGCCAAAGACTTACTTGCCAAAATACTCAAAGACAAACTCGTCGTACAAATGAACGTCAACCCCTTCAGATACCGCTCACTATACGAAGCCCTAACCAACCTAATAGACCGATACAACGCCAAACTCATAACCGCAGCCCAAATCATGGAAGAACTCGTAAAACTCGCCCACGAACTAAAGAAACAAATGGACGAAGGACAAAAAATAGAACTCACCGACCAAGAACTAGCCTTCTACGATCTACTCGCCTCAAAAGAAAAATTCTTCGAAAACTACAAACAGATTCAAGCAATAGCAAAAGAAATAGCTAAAGAATTAGGCTACTACACCAAAGTAGCAGACTGGAACAGAAAAGAATACCTAAAGGCAAAACTAAGAGCAGCTGTTAAAAACCTGCTAATCAACATCATCGACGGAAGAGCAACATACACAGAAATAGAACAACTTTCAGAAGACATCATGACCCACGCAGAGACAGTTTATGCTTTACAACAAAGACACAACTAGCCCAAAACACAAGGATAGAGGCGATTAAATGGAATCCGATCAGATAATCTTGTCGATCATAACCGTGATTATCAGCATGGTGGCCAGCATGCTGACTGCTCGATTATACAGTCCACGATGGGCTGAGCTTGCCAAAGCGAGACGAGAGCATTCCAAAAAACTAAACGATGAAGTATTTAAGCCATGGAAACAAAACTGGGAAAAATATTGTAAAGTTGACATCACCTACTCCAAAAGTGAGGGCCGATTAGTAGGAAGGGAGCCAACTGACCCGAGGGATTTACAATTCTTTGAAGAAGCGACGAGCCATCTGCAATTAAAATATCAGTATGTTTTAGACAGTTGGGAAGAGCTTAAACGCGCCACTCTAGCCCATAACAAGGAACTGGCCACTCTCTCAGAGACACTACAACAGTTTTTCACTGACGAAATGAAGATGCCAATCTCGCATTCCAGCGATGCAGACCAGCCCGAAAGCTATGTTTGCGTAGAAAGCATCCTTAGAGATCTTTACCAAGAAATCTCTTGGGCAATTAGCTTTTCAAGGAAAATTAACCTTGCCTCGATTAAGATTATACCTTGCTCCAGTAATGGAGTTAACTTCTATGAACTTGAATGGAACGGCCACTATCCTAGGTTTCTAAGCAGCAAAGAGAAAGAAGATGCGGAAAAATGCTTATCCCTGATCAAGCGATTCATGGAAACACCAGATCTAAAAGACAGAATGCAGGCTTTGGTTGAAAAGGAAAAAACCATTTTGTCACCCAAACGCACAGACTTTGAAGAGAAAATTGGAGGCCTAATAAAGTTCGTAGAACTTGGGAACACAATCTTGGGAAAATGTCACCTCTGCCCAAAGCGTATATAAAAGAAGTTTACGGGTCGTATCTCCACTCTCACACATTATGAACTAAGAACACTTTTCTCTCACAATACTTCTTCTTTTGTTGAGCCCCATACTTCTCTTAGGAATGTTGTTAATGCCCAGCCTTTCCCTCTTTTCTCAGCTGCTTTTTGTCCGATTAGGCGGTCTAGCTTCTTGTTTATTCTGCGTATAGCGCACGCGCTTCTGGCGTTAGCTTTCTTCTGAATTCTCTATCGATGGTTCTTCTGAGTTTTCTTGATTTCTTCTGACACAACTGTAAAAGCTCAACTGTACGAAGAACGTCATCTCGTGACCCCTTAAAGACCCTTTTCTGCATTAGTTCTCTCAGAAAGTCACTCATAAAACAGATATTCAAGTCATACTGTGTTTTACTCCACGGAACTATAGACCTATCGGAAATATCCCATACGACCAAAATCTTTTGGTAGTATTCTTCACGTCCAAAGATTTCCGCTATTTTTTCCCTTATTGTTGGATGGTTAAACTTTTCCTTAATGAAGAAATCCACGCCATTTCTGTGGCATGTCCCCCTCTTCGTATAAGTTGCATTTTTCCTAAGATTGAATGTTGTCGAGACCCTAGATTCTACATGCCATTTCTGCAAGGTTTGCGGATTAATCACTAAAAGGTCAATTTCCTTATTGCCCTTACACTTGATATTCGTCATAGTGAAACAATGTAAGATTTCTTGAAAGTATTTCTCAATTATGTGAACTTCTGGTTCTATGCGAAATCCCCTCTTTTTTTTGAGGATTTGCGATAACGGGTTTTAGATTGGAATCTCTATTTTTCTCACGTATTCACTTGCGTTATTATATATCCATTGAGTGAAGTCACCAATTGCTCTGGCTTGTTCAAACCATTTCCGTGAAGGATGCCAAATCTTAACGAAATCCGCATCACCATCATACTGCATTAGAAACCGCACTTTTCCACCATGCTGTGAATGTGTCCACACGAAACCCTCTTCTGAGGTTTTCCACGTTCCACGTTCTCCAAATTCCTCTCTTATCTTATTAGCCAAATCCTTGAACCATTTCTTTTCCTTGACCTTTCTTCTGAGATAGACTTTTATTCTGACCAATTCGAGTTTTCACCTCGTTACAAGCTAGAAGTATTCTCTATTTGGGTTTATAAGTATGCTCTGCTATGTTGTTTCTTGGAGAAAGCGAGAAATCAGACGTAAGATGTCCGTTGTCGGGAGATATCTCTACTGCACTCTTGTTCGAATAAACACCATCCTTCAGCGCACATGCATTTACTTTCATCTTCAGTAGTTGTGCAAGACTTTTGATCAACTTTGCTTCTAAAGAATGCAATGTTCAGTTGCGATGGATAAACTTTTAACAGGAGAAAAATAAAATTAAGCTTAAAAATAAGAGGTTAGAGGCGTTGATTTGACTGGACTATTCGTGTCTTTTTTGAAGTCGTTGAGAAAACCAATCTTCTTCATTCTGTTGCTCGTGAGTTTGATTGTCTCCTTCATATTTTCAACATTTCTCGCAAATTATTTGGGAAGATTTCAGTTTAATACATGTATCGAAATATTTCATATCAGGGTAAATCTTGTTGCAGGTTTTTTCTTCCCTCTATTAGCGGCTATCTTGTTTTTGCATCTTCTAATGTCTTTAAGAGAGTCTATAACACGTACTGCTTTCGTTTTGCTTTCCTTATTATTTATGACATTGATTGTATATTCGATTCGATTGGAAACTAGGGATATGGTCGTCTTTGATCCTAAAACAATGTTGTTTCTTGCATTTACATCACTTTTTCTTGGAATATCTGCTTTTTACTGTAAACGTCCAACAACTCTTGCCGCTGACAATAGACTGCTCGGCCGAGTCTTATTTTTTTCTTCAGGGATAATGTGGTTATCGGGATTCATCGCTGAACTAATTGTCCTTTTTAGATGGCAAAATGAAGGAGTTCTTATAGAACGGATAAATTACATGGTTCTTGGGGGAGCGGGATTCAATGACGTCCTAGCATTTTATGGAATAGTGACCACATTTACATCAATCTTATTCTTCATAGTCCTTAATTTTATTTCACTATTCTTTGGAAATCTCTTGGTTAGAAACGTAAGAGTTGCAATCTATCGTGATATTAAATACCCCACTAGTTGGATTGACAATAATTTCTCTCTAAGAATTACAAATCTTTCAGAATATCTATGCGCTGAAATCGTAAATGCAGAACAACTAAGGACATTTATGAGAGATTCAATCAGTCAGAAAACTTCTCATTTAAGATTGGTCGTCTTTTCCCAAGATATAGTTCCCACAACCGTCCTTGACGATTACTCCTCCACAAATACTTTTAGAGAGTTCTTAGATGCTGGAGGAAGCATCCTTTGGATCGGTGACATCCCCCTTTTCTACGCTGGAGATTACAACCGAGAATTTAATGAACCGTTCCGTAGACATATCTGGGAGTCTGGTGCCCCGTTGCATATCCTCGGATTGACTCATGTCTATTCTAATCCAAAGTCAACTGTTCATATTACTGATATGGGGTTTGAAATAGGGTTGAAGCGGAAGTGGAGCGGAGTAAGACCTACAGTCAGAGATAAGTTCATAAAACCACTCGCCTACAGCGAGAACCTTAACCTCAGACCTTACACGAACATTCCTCCACGCAGAAGCCTACTTATGAGATTTTTGGACTTTTTGCGAAGGATCAAGGTTGTTGGACCGACAGGAATTGAGTTTAGACCGCCAACAACCCAAGAAACGGAAATTGGGGATATGCAGTTTCACAAAACCCACTTGAATGCTTGGATAAAAATCTTTAATCCAAACTACCCTTTTTCAGGATTTTACCGAATTTGGGATTATAACCCGCAAAATGTTACCGACGAAATGATTGAAGAAATTGGCAAGATCGTTAAGGTAATTAAATTGAAACTTGCGGATCAATACTAGAAATATTTGCTAAGCTTTCACCTTACTAGAAAAAAGAACCGTACTGATTGTGAACAGAAAAAGGAATGCTCTATTTTTTGCCGTCATCATCAAGCTAGTTACCAACAAACACCTGTCTGCTTCATAGAAAAAAGGAGAATTTGCGGGTGATATCTCCACTCGTCTGGGGTTCAAATCCGGCCCTCGGCACTACAGATTCTGATAACTTAGAACTTGGATAAGTTTGTTTTAGGCTTATTAGCGCGAACAAGAAAGTTTCTAAAGAGGCTCGTTGGAAAATGAGAATCATTCCGAGGTTCTTTTGGTGCAACCAAAAAGCGAGGTTTCTTACCATCTTCCTTGTTTACAGCATCTTTTTTCGGCTGAATTTGAGCCTTTGGACAACCGTGTTAGAACTTGTATTGGCTTCGTCCTTCTTTCCATTTTTCGGTTATTTGATTCTCATGTTTGGTCGTCAATATCTGATGGTACTCTATTATGCAACCAAGAAAAGTGAAATAAATACTGAACTGACCGCTATAGCCAAGAAGGAAAATCCAAGAATCAGCACAGTTGTTGTCAAGGATATTGATCGTAAGCTAGCGTACATGAACTCACTTACGAATGCCATCACATTGAGTCGAAAACTACTAGAAGCTCTTACTCACAAGGAGACTTTGGCCGTTTTGCATCATGAAATTGGGCACGGTGGTTTTTACTCACTTCCTATAAGGATACTGCGACTGGTCTTTATTATGCCAGCGTTCTTCATCATCTATCTAGCTTCATGCATGCTCGTTTACGGTCTTGTCAGCTTCATGCTTGTATTTTTATGGGATCCTTTCTCTCTAGTGTTTGTTTCTTCATTTCTTTTTAGTTTACTCAACATTATTGAGGAAAGAAAAATCGCTTGGCCATTGGAATACAAAGCAGATGCAGAAGCCGCCAACAAGGTGGGGACTGAAACAATGGTTACTGCTTTGAAGAAGACGCTATCGCCAGAATTTGAATCTTGTGATACTCCCACTCACCCTTCACTGAAGAGAAGGATAAACCATCTAAGAAGGATAGAGAAGAAAGCCAAGAAGAATTAGCTAAGTATGAAGGTTTCGCAGCTTCCATGTGCGTTGAGAAGAAAAATGGGAAGTTTGCGGGAGATGTCTCCACTTGGTGCAGAGTGCAAAGTTCTAGCAATTCTGCAATTCTTCTGCGATTGTAAGCTTGTGCATATTCGCTGTTTGCACTAACAGCATCTTCTCAAAATTGGGTTACGTCAATGAAAACGTCTGCTGTGTACTTCTGCAACTTGTGTCGCGTGATCCCGAGATATGTGTGGAGCAACTCTATTGCGCCTTTCCATTGGTCGATTGTAACAGGTCCCGACATTTCGGAATCATTCAAGAAATACACAAAGACCAAGTATGCAGGCAAATCGTTTTGCCTCAACAAGTATAGGTGCGCCAGTCTATTCGCATACTGATAGAAGCCTCGAGACCAATCGACTTCCGCATTCGAGTTCAGGAAGTCTTTGGTTTCTTCCAAGCTTCGGCGTATCCTACGCACTGAATTCTCGTCCTTAGCTCCGATTGACGAAATCAGCTCGCCAATATGCGACTTGGCTTCAACCAATAACAACTTTCCAGAAGCACTCTTGCCCAGAGCATCCCATTGAGGACCTCCTCTGGGCCAGAAATCCTCTAAACAAATCTTGTTCAACTTTACACCAAGCAAATCGATGAAACCCTGATCGCGATACTCAGCATAATCATCATCCTTCAAAGGCGAAAGCCACCGAATGTCCTCCTCTTCTGAAAGCTTAAGCTTCGTTCTAATCTGCGCGTCCAGAAGATTAGGCACTTCATTAACAAGTTTCTGCGTCCATTTTTGGCTTCCTTTTTCCACGATGGATTGGGGAAAACGAGTCATCGCAACAACCCCGGTGACTGTTGTTTCATAACACTGATATAAGTTATGTGAAACCTTAATACGAACTAGAGCTGTCTTCCAGAAGTCTTTCCACATAGTTTCTCAGCAAGAATCGCTTACATCCAGCAAAAACAGATAAAAAGAGGGGTTTTGCGGGAGAAGACCTTATGATTAGTTGGTTTTTTGGAAAGCTCAAGCCAAAGGGACGCTCGCTCGCTTCCCCCCTCTACTAATACACCCCCAACGAAAAGATGAATGGGGTGTATATTTCCACCGAGCTAGAACCAAATAGTCGCCTATCTTCCACTGGACAAGTCATGACTTGCGAGCTTTGATTGTTCTGGCTATTTCTGAACCAATCAAGAAAACGATCCCAACAATGAAGGCATAGAATATTATGTCCAGCAGAGCGCCCACCCATATGAACAGCATATTAGAATACAATTGACCGCTGCTCCACAATTCCACTGAGGAATGGAAGATGGGAAGCGGAAAACCAAACTGCAATGCTCTGTATTCGGTAGGCGCTACGTCCAAAAACATTGGAGTAGGTTCACGGATGTAGAAGCCTGAAAGCAGTGTCAAGAAACTGCCACATCCAACTAACAGAATCAACCGTAGTAAAGCCTGTGTCCATTTCACAACCGAGGCCTCACATAGAACACCGTGCCTCGCTATTTAAAACCATGTTTTGGAACACCACCATGATGCGCTGTAGCGACCACAGCTAGAGCCGTTTGGCTTTCCGCCAAACTCCAACCGATCCGAACAAGGCCGTTTGCCAAAAATCCCGTTACATCAACTAATTGTAAGATAACTGGTTACAGAGTGTAGGCGTATGTATTCTTGGTCTGTTCAAACATTCATAGTGAAAGCTTGGCCTGGGCCGTCAAAAAGAACAGTACAATATTTTAAAGCGTCCATTCCTAATAGTTCACCTTTCCTGCTCCCACACATTACTAGTACTACAGGTTTTCCAGGAAGTGGAAGACTGCAGGTGTCGATTACTTGTATGTGAGCGACACATACGTAGGCAGGGATTTTACTGCCATCAGCCAAGGTTATATTTGTGATCCTCGGCTCAACACCAATGGATTTTGCATCAAGCTTATACGGATTTTGAACTAAAATGCCACCATCAAACCCCGTGTCAATACGGCATTCAAAATCTAAAGGAAACTGGCGCATAGTTTCTGGATTTAGGATAGCACCTTTCACTTTTATGTAGGCTTTTTTGTTCTTGTACTTTTTATTTATAACAGTTTTACTGTCTGTCAAGTTCTCCAACCCGAGAAGGACTCAGAACCAACTTGCCAAACGAAGATCGGCATATCGAATTTTTTCCCTTGGATCTTGAGCAATAAATCGATTTCCGTATCTGCTGACTCAACGATATGTCCATCAAACTTTACAGCTATCACTTGCCCGGAATCTACCTGATAGAAATCAGCACATATTTTCGCTATTCCTTCAATCAGATCAACCAACTCTTTGCTTTTCAGTAGGCCCTTCTTTATTTTGTCAAGTTTCTGAAGCAATGCCGGTGAAAACCAAGGTTTAGGTTGACTATTGAAACCGAATCGAAGTTTTTCTTCCTCAATCTGAAATGGCACCCGACCTTCCAAAGCAGGTTTAGTTCTTGGGATTTCGTTGACATCACTGACCAATTTTATTGGATTCTCAAGACTCAATGAAAAGGAAGTCTCAGACTCTTGTTTCTCTGCAGAAAGCTCCTGCCGGTTGTCCTCAAAGATTTCAGGAATAATTGCCATTGCTTTATTCACCTATCAATAAGCTCAACGATCTTCAAAATCTTTTCTTCACAGGTCCCCACAAATTTCTGGGTTTTGGCCTTGTCACTATTTCTGTAGATGACGGCAATAACGTATGAATCATCCCTCTCGTAACTTGGTCTAATTGAAATATCAAACCAATTTTCCGAGTTTGCTCGCAAACCAGCACCCGCAAATCTAAGTTCTAAGGGCCATATTTCTTCTTGCATTGTTTTCTCGAAATCGCCAAGAATTGAAACTTTCAGATTTTTGGCAATCGTTTCGTAAGCCTGTTTTTGGGTTGGAATTTCGTATGTGGCAGAGAAATTATAAAATCTGGCAAGACTATCTACGTTGACTCCATAGTCTTCAGTTAACATACTGGCAATTTCATCAAAACAACCTAGAGCAGATTTCAAAGAGATATCAGCAATGTTCAACATCTGTGCGCCTGCATCCACCTGTACAACGGTCTTACCTTTACGAGCAATCTCGCCTGCCCCGATCAACCTTCCTGGAGGTCGTGGAAATGGAAGAGCAGGGCTGATTTCATAACCTTTTTTCTCCAAGCCGTCCACAAACTCGACTAAATTGATTGGAAATAGAATAGTATTGAAATAAATGCCGTAATTGACTGCTAAAGACTTACATTTCATTTCAAGACCACCAGTCAAACACAATTATTTTACTACGCAACCCACATTCTTAAACTTATTTCATTTAAAACGTTAGAAACTGAGTTGCCGATAAATATTGATCAATGGACTCGACTTGTTCAGAATTCAATGCAGCAAACCAGATGTCTTTTTTCAAACCTACAACATCAGCGGAAACGATGCATGCATGCATTTCCGAGCCTGAAATCGCTAGTTTTTTCTGGAACAATGAACAAAAAAAAGAACAGGAAGGAGGTATTGCACTTGTTGCTAAAAAGAGGAGGAATAGAGGCTTATGATGGCAAAGTTGGTGCCCAGATTGTACAGGCAATGAAAGACGAAGAGATCAGCGATGAACTAGAGCAAATGTTCAAAAGCTTAACAAAGAAAAATAACGAAACACCCAGTACGTCCCCTAGCTGATTCTTTCTCGCTTTGAAGTTGGAAAAAGTCAAAATGCGCACGCTTCATAGAAAAATACAATGTCAAACTAATAACAGCCACAGAAATAACGGAAGGACTCATGATACGGCGGAAATAACCAACACGACATCTTCTAGCATGCTATTTATTAACAAAGTTGCCAGTGTTATTCTTAGAACGAGCATGAGTAACAAGACAAGAACCAGAGCCGAGTTTATAAAAAAAGCTACACTGTTACATCTTGTGGTAGTCGAATGCCCCAGATGCAAAACGCTTTATGGGGTACCGAAATTTCTACCTAAAAAAGTGCGCACCAGCTGCTGCAATTCTCAAGCAAGACAAATAGCTTCAAACGAGCACGTACAAACTGAGGGGTTGAAAGCGCCCCTATCTATTGGTAAAGAGCAGAACAAGAACGAAAGGTCAGGGACGGAGAAAGAAGCAGAGAAATGGGCGGCTTGGATGATTAAGCGGCTGGATAGACCTGATTCACTAGCGCTACGCAGTAAGGGCGAAAAGTCAAAGAGGGAGAAAGAATGGTGGGAGAAAATGGCAGGAGAGACGATCAAGCAGTTGAATAGAAATGACTTGCTAGCACTACTTGGTAAGCGCAGTGCACTCCCCTCAAAGCGCCCAAAATCAGGCATTGATTATTTCTGATTCTCGTTCTGTCATATCGAGAACCTCGGTCAGGTCATCCCGCATACAATGCCGAGCTGGCAGAATATCCGAACAGGACTGGCATAAACAAGCCCATTATTACCTCGCTATCGTTCAATGGCAAAGATCAAGAACGCATTTCGATTGCGTTAGTGTAGACCAGCGCGTTGTGCCCATCTTGACTATGGCTAAAGTGTTCACGAACCCCTAGATAATAGGTATTTCCCGTCGTTCGTCAAAGTCGAATTTTCTTCCCTCTGGGTGCCAAGAGACTTCTCTGACATGATCAAAGAAGCCACCCCCTCGGCGCGAGCGCGAACGCGCGCCACCTGATAATCTTGGTCCTTCTTGGCGCGATGGATTCAATGTCAGAACTCTGCCAGCGCAAGCGCTAAAGGCTTAAAGAACCAGTCGTTCTTAATACATACAAGAAAAACAGCTTATAAAACGTTCAAATAATTGGAAATCGACTCTTTGGTAATGATTATGAAAGCCCGGAATAAGGCATTTCACAAAAAACTCCGAAAGTTTGTTATGGCGGCTGTTGAATTGCTCCAAACGCTCCAAAAAGGAGAGGAATTGCCCAAACGGCGAGTCACAAGATATGAATTCAAGACAAGCGGCGCTGTTGAAATGCATGAAGAAGCAGAGATCGATTTTTTCCTTCTCGTATTTAAATACTCCAAAGAAATCGACAACGTTGCAGAATTCACAGACTGCGCGAAATACATCTTGAGCAACGCAGCAACACGTAAGAAACTAGGATGGTTCGACAAGGACGGACATCCAGCTATGGAAATCCCGCTCACTCTTCTCAATTTTCGCATGCTCTACTCATTTCTTGGAACCTTTCTCAAACGAGTAGGCAAATTGTCTTTTACAGACGAATCCTTTGATCAGCTATACGAAGAATTCGAACATTACCTTTACCTTTCCAAAATGCCTTACAAAGTAACAGCGCCGCTACAAGGTCTCGCCGGTGACATAGGAGAGATCAAGTTTGACAACCATCTCAGAATGCGTCGCATTTCTGGAACTGAAAAGGCTGCCTATGTTGAAATGACAGCATATCCTACGACTATTCCGATATGGTTCAGTAGCTTTGACATTCAACATTCTCAATACACACTTGAAGCGGACTATTTCCAGACGGGAAAAGTCATGAATACATCATCTTGTACAGAGAAATTTGACGATGTTGTTACTGTTTTAAGACTGCTGAAATCAGGAAAAATGGGTCTCTGTGTCACAAAGACAGAACCAACGATCTGGACGCCTGACCTTGGGACATTCTATAGTCAGCGATTTTCCCATAGTGGAATAGCGGTTCCATCATCGTATGTGTTGAACCGGACCGAAAAGTCAGCATTGTTGCATCTCTGGAGAAGAACAAGAGACTTCAAAAATCAAACTGGACGTTCCGAAAGCGGTGAGTACATTAATATCGCTTTGAGACGATTCAACTTTGGTGTTGAAGAAGACAACGCGGAGAACAAGATCATAGATTTCTTGATCGCTTTTGAAGCGTTATATCTAGAAGAGATGGACGAGTTAAGCTATAGACTTTCGACCAGAGCTTCAATGCTCCTAGGAGAAGATGATGCTGAAGCGGCAAGAGTCAAAGAAGTCATTGTTGAGGCCTACAGACTTAGAAGCAAGATTGTTCATGGGAAAAAAGTGCCACAAATGAAAGTCCAAGGAGAGATCATTGAGCTTAGCGAATTCGTTGGACATGTCGAGGAATATCTGCGCAGGAGTTTGAGACTGTTTATAGCACTTAGCAAGACTTGCAAGACACAGAAAAAGATCTTAGAATTCCTTGACAGAGTTTTGATCGATGCAAAATCGAGAACGTCTTTGCGCAAGATTGCGGTGCGCGCGCCGCCATAAATGCGGAACTTCAGACCGTAAGAGGAACACCTGACTAGGGATTGAAAAGAGCCATATTGCAGATAGCCTCTCGCGAAGTTGAAAGCCTAGACTTAGGCAGAACCTTAGGGACAGCCTTGGATTTCTTCAACCTCACTCGCCTAAATGTTCAGATCATAACGAATCTGCAGAATGATTATTCTCAGACGCAAGAACTTGTTGACTTGGCTGCACGTTCGACCCACAATGTCAGATACGTGAAAGCCGTGCTGTGGCTTTATTCATGCGGAATTGCAGAGGATCTTGTTCCTCCGAACAGCTACGTTACAAGATTTCTACATGAATGCACTTAGCGCGCGCTCTTACGAAAAAGGTGGCGGTTTGGACTTTTCACCAAGACAATCTTAAACAACTCGTTACCATTCTTATGAACACAAAATATGAATCCAAAATACACATTTTTTGCTGGATTGCCAATTGGTATTTTTGGCATGTTTTCTATGTTGGCTGTTTCTCTGTTGCTCTGTGTTGTCTAGACCCCCCTTATATA
>Ga0315280_10001104_pt1 | contig 47675 bp, 40 predicted proteins | sample YL17G06_40_MG_FD_203697 | JGI IMG/M metagenome (GOLD analysis project Ga0315280, IMG submission 203697) | Sediment microbial communities from Yellowstone Lake, YNP, Wyoming, USA - YL17G06_40 | ecosystem: Environmental > Aquatic > Freshwater > Lake > Sediment | place: USA: Wyoming | collected... | reverse complement strand
GGATCGTGTTCTCGATGAAGGTCCGCCTCATCTCCTTGGTGATGTCCATCTCGCCGAAACGCTCGATGACCGGCCCGATCCCGAGCCACAGGACGGCCGCCAGCAGGGCCGCAGCCACAACCCTCAGGATGCCGCGGGCCCGCTTCCGCTCGTCCGCCCGGTCGGAGAGCTCACGCCAGCCGCCGAACGCGGCCGCGGCCAGGATGATCGTCGCTAGGAAGATCAACACGCCGGACCTCGACTTCGAGAAGATCAGGGCGATGCCGATGAAGACGACCGCCAGCCCGAAGAGAAGCGACCACTGCAGGCTCTCCTGGCTGAGCCACAGGAACCGCTGCCGCCACGTGAGGCCCTTGTCCATCAGGAAGAACCTGGCCCGGGCGAGGAGGTAGCCCAGGCTGAGCGGGAAGGCCATTTCCAGGAAGCCGGAGAAATGGTTGCGGTTGACGTACGTCCCGGTCACGGAGCCGATGTTGTACTTTTTCTGGTAGCCGAAGATCTTCTCGGAGCCGCTGAACGTCTCGGCCATCCCGTAGAACGCCTGGAAAAGGGCCGACCCGATCATGACCAGGACGAAGATCTCGATCCGGCGCCGTCCACGGACCGTCCGCAGGACGAGGAATCCGAAGAGCCCGGAGCAGAGCATGAGGACGAACTTGCCGGCCGTGGCGTGCGGCGCGAGCGACAGCGTCCACCAGGACCTCGCGTCCCAGCCGGCCAGGCCGTCGCGCGCGAGCCCCTGGTAGATCGCGGCCGCCTTCGGGGAGAGGAATCTCACGACAGCGGGAGGCAAGGGCAGGAGCTGGATGACGGACGCGGCCACGAACACTCCGAGCAGGACCTTGACCGCGACCGGGAACGGCCTGTCCGCTTCCTCGCTCCTCCCCCGCAGCCCGGTTTCCGGCGGTCCGGAAAACCTGTGCCCGCGGTCGTCCTGCGGCTTCCTGCGCGCTGAGAGCTCGCCTCCCAAATAGATGAGAAAGAGAAGGAGCGTCGCCGCCTCGAAGACCGAGATCGCCCACTCCTCGACCGACCCGAGAGGAAGCGGCACGAAAACGAGGACGGCGCACAGTCCCCAGAAGACGACGGCCTTATGCATCGGGCTCCATCATAAAAAAAAAGCAGGAGGAATGTCCATCCCTCCTGCTTCCGTGTTATCTATCGGCTTAAGTCCGCGTTATTGGCGTCAAAAACAAAGACTTAAGGCGGAAAACCGACCTCAAAAACAGGTCAACTCCTGTGATTTGAGTTACTTAGCGTGGCCCGACCCCATTATCTAATCGGCGAGGTCTCCTCCTTGGAGAGCAGCACGTAGAGGAGCGAGCCCGCGACAATCACCAGGACAACAATCCCGGCCGGCGAGGCGAAAAAGCTCTTCTTCTTCGCGTCCGGGCCGGTCGTCTGGCCGCCTTCCTGAAGGGCCACGGACAGCTTGGCCATCTCGTTCCCCTTGAGGAGCAGGCCGTAGTCGAAGTTGAAATCGCCCTTGGCGGCCGTGACGCCCATGATGTATCGGCCTTCCTTGAGGCCCGAGATCTTGTACATCCCGTTGGCGTCGGTCGGCTGGCTCACGTACTCGGCGGCATTGCCCACGTTCCGGAGCTTGACCACCGCGTTTGCGACGGGCGTCGTCATGTCCTTGGCGTAGATGAAGCCCACCAGGGAGCCGCCGGCCGCAGGGACCGGGGCCTTGCCCTGCGCGAACGGGGCGACCGGGGTTACGAGGAGAAAGAACGCCGCCAGGACGCCGGACACCAAAAGCCGCGACTGAAAAAGTTTGTTGATAAGCATGCGATGCCTCCCCTTCATTCGGATCTATTTTATAAAAGCCGATGCCCGTTTGTCCACGGGTTTTTGACGGGAACCTTCAGCAGCGCGGCGGCGCCGCGCCCCACCGCATTATCTGATCGGCGACGCTTCCTCTTTTTTCGAGAGGACCCCGTAGAGGACCGCGCCCGCGACGAGGACGACCGTGACGATGCCCATGGGAGATTTGAAGAAGCTCTTCGTTTCCGAAACGGCTTGCCTCTCCTCGCTTCCGGGCGACGGGGTCAAAGCCACGGACAGCTTGGCCATCTCGTTGCCCTTGAGAGCCAGCGAATAGTAGAAGTTGTAGTCCCCCATCGGCGAGGTCACGCCCATGATGTAGCGGCCTTCCTCGAGGCCTGAGATCTTGTACAGGCCGCTGGCGTCGCTCGGGTCGCTCTCATAATCCTTGGCCTTGTTCAGGTTCCTCAGCTTGACGACCGCGTTCGGCACGGGCGTCGTCATGTCCTTGTCGTAGATGAATCCGACCAGGGACCCGCCGGCCGGCTGGGCAAGGGCCCGGCCCTGGGCGAACGGGGCGACAGGCGTCACGAGGAGGATAAATGCTCCGAGGACACTGCTGGTCAAAAATCGAGACCGGAAGAAACTATGGATAAGCATCAGGAACTTCCCCCTCCTAAGCACCTATATTTAATCAAAATATGCGTCCGCTTGTCAAGGACTGTCGTTTCTTTTCCCCCGAACGTTAGGTTGGCTTTATTGCCGTCGAAAGACAACGGTCTTAGGCCGAAATACGGCCCAAGACGAATATATCTTATTTATTATCTGTAATTTGTCGAGGCCCGACCCCAATGATAGGTGATTATGAGTCCCCGAAAAGCGCCGGGCCCGGAAAATGCCGTTTCGCTTACCGGTTGACCGGCGAGGCCTCTTTCTTGGTTTTCGTCAGCTCGTAGACCCCGAAGCCGCCGACGCCGACCGCCGCTACGATGACGAGGATACCCGTCGGTGTGGCGAAGAATCCTTTTGGAGCGCTCGAGCCGAGACCCTTGCCCTCGAGGACCCCGGCGCCCTTCATGGACAGGTTGAGCTTTGCTTTCTCACCCGCCTTGATGTAGACGCCGTAGTTCAGGTTGTAGTCGCCCAGGACGGAGGTTACGCCCAGCGTGTACCAGCCCTCTTCGACGTCGGCGATCGTGTACATCCCCGCATTGTCCGTGGGGCTCGAGTACTCTTTCTGGGTGTTGAGGTTGCGGATCTTGACGGTAGCGTTGACGACCGGCGTTTTCATGTCGGCGCCGTACACGTTGCCCGTGAGGACCCCGCCGCCCCTGGCCGGCGACTGAGCGAATTCCCTGACCGGCGCCACGAGCAGCAGGAACGCCGCAAGCAGGACGACGGTCACGCCTCGAGATCTTAGTTTGCCAATTTTGCGCATGTTGGGGACTCCTTTATGACAATTTTAGGATATTTCACCTAATTTTGACAAGATATGATTTTTTGGGCCTGGGAAGGCGCTCCGTCCAGGTCTTGCGCCTGAGCGGATTTTCCGGCTCGCCCCAGTCCGGCAGGGCCAGGTTGTCGAGAATGGCCTGGGGGATCGCGGTGACCATGGCCAGGGCCTTGGCTTCGCCGACGATCTTCCGGGCGGCTTCGACGGCGCCGCTCAGCACGGGGGGGCGGAGCAGCGACGAATGCGCGTCCGAGGCGATGATATGGACGAGGTTGTGCTCGAGGAAAAGGCCGGCCGCGGCCCGCGTCTCCCTGCCGAAATCGCCGGTCAGGCTCATAGCCGTGACCTGGGCGGCACAACCCATCGAGACAAGCTCGTAGAGAAGCTCCGGCCGCTCGATGAAGCCCCTGTTCCGCTCGGGGTGGCTGATGATCGGCAGGTAGCCCTTGGCCATAAGGTTGTACATGAGGTTGGCGGTGCCGGGCGGGACCGCATCAGCCGGAAATTCGAGGAAGACGTAGTTCGTGTTGTCGATGGTGAAGCCGTATCTCTCGATGGACGCCACGAATTCCGGATGGACGAAAACCTCGGCGCCCCAGTGGAAGTTGATGGGCACCCCGGTCATTTCCTTGGCGAACTCGACCATCCGCGTGAGGAGGACGTTCAGGTCGTCGCCGTGCCGGCTCATGCGGAAGACGTGGGGCGTGAGGCCGATGGCCGTGATGCCGTCCTTCTCGGCGATGCGGCACATGGCGAGCGACTGGGTGGCGTCGTCGGGCCCGTCGTCCCAGTCCCAGAGGAGATGCGTGTGGAGGTCGATCACGGCACTTTGCCTTATGTATTTAGTCGGCCGTCCCGCTAATAATGCCGCTCGTACTGGTAGTAGTAATCTTTGTAATGATAGCCGTGGCGGTCGACGTTGAGGTTGTTGATGATGACGCCAATGGTCCGGACCTTGAGCAGGTCGAGCTTTTCGCGCGCTTTCTTCAAGGCCTCGCGCGAGGTCTTGTCGCCGTGGACGACGAGGATCATCCCGTCGACCCGCGCGCCCAGGATGAGCGCGTCCGAAATCTCGAGCATCGGCGGCATGTCGAACAGGATGTGGTCGCACTTGTCCCGCAGGAGGCTGATGAAACCCGCCATCTTATCCGAGCCCAAAAGCTCGGCCGGGTTCGGCGGCGTCGGCCCCGAATTGACCAGCCACAGGTTCGGCACCGCGGTCGTCTTGACGACCTTCCCGATCTCGATCGAATCCGTCAGGTAGCTCGTCAGCCCGAACGTGTTCTTGACGTTGAAGATGCGGTGCTGCCTCGGCTTGCGCAAGTCCGCGTCGACGATGAGGACGGTCTTTCCGGCCTGGGCCAGCGTCACGGCCAGGTTCGCCACCGAGACGGTTTTCCCTTCTCCGGGCAGGGCGCTCGTTACGATCATCGTCTTCACCGGCTGGTCGGCGCTCGAGAGAAGCAGCGACGTCCTGATCGAGCGGTAGCTCTCGGCCAGACGCGAGTTTGGGAAATGGAAGGGCACGAGCTCGATCATCTTGGGATGGACGGGCACTGTGGCCGGCGGTGGTGTTGCCACGGGCGTTGCAACCACCTCGGCGTCCTTTTCTTCGTCCTTACTCGCCTCAAGCCGCTGCGGCTCCTTCTTCCGCCTCCCGTACAGGTACCCCTTCTCCGTCCCGTTCACCGAGAATCTCGGCACAACACCGAGCGTCGGGAGCCCCGCGTACCTCTCGACGTCCTCGCTCGTCTTGATGCTATTGTCGAGGAAATCGAACAGGAACGCGAGCCCGACTCCCCCCGCGAGCCCCAGCATCAGCGCCAGGGCCAGGTTCCGCGCCTTCCGCGGGCTCGACGGCCGCACCGGGTCCCGGGCCCGGTCGACGACCCTGACGCTCGACGTTCGGAGTCCCTTAAGCCGCGCCTCGACCCCCGTCTCGCTCTCCCGCCGCAGTAGCGAATCCAGCAGGTTCTTCTTGTTCTGGACCTCGATCTTGAGCCCGTTATACAGCACCGCGCTCGAGTTCATCTTGAAGGCTTCGTCCTTCTGCCCGTTGAACGCCGACTCGAGCGACTTCTCCTTCATCAGCGCCGTCTGGAAGTCCGAATAGGCGCCCTTGACGAGGTTCTGGGTTTCGTCCTCGAGCGATTTCCGGGCCGCTTCCATCTCGACCTTGGCCCGTTGCAATTCCGGGTAGTCCGGCTGGAAGCGCTCCTCCATCTTCTGATATTCGCGCTTGAGCTTGACGTAGTCCTCGCGCAGCCGCTGGATGAGAAGGTTATTGATGGCCTCGGGGATGTAGTCGGCCGTCGCGTTCTTCAGCCCGTTCCAGGTCGCCTCCTTGTTCGAGCGCTCGATCTGGGCCGCCGTCAGCGCCTTGTTGAGCTCGCCCAGCCGGTCGATGACCGTCGTCTCCTTGTCGCTCAGGGCGATGATATTCGCCTTGGCCTCCAGGTCCTGGAGCTGCTTGCCTTTGGACTCGATGTCCGCCTGCAGGCTCGCGATCTGGTCGCTCAGAAATTTTGTCGCCTGCTCTGTCGCCGCGTACTTCATGTCGATGTTCAGGTCGATGAATGCGTCGGCGAGCGTATTGACGCAATCGGCCGCTACCTTCGGGTTCCGAGCCTCGAAGCTGACCTCGACCAGCCGCGTCAGTCGCACCGGCTTAACGCTTAGCCTCTTCAGGAACTTGTCTATTAGGTTCTCCCGGAAGGTGTGGTCGTTCTCGTCCGGAAGCTTCTTCCGCTTGTCCGGCTTGCCGACGAACTCCTCGTCCGCGTAGAGCTTGAGCCGGTTGATGACGTCATCGGCCAGTGTCCGGCCGCTGAGGAGCTTGTACTGCGTCTGATAGAAGTCGTCGCTCATCGTCTGTATCTGGAAGACCTGCTCGAAGCTCAGGATATTCGGCTCCTTCTCGATGAGGAGCGTTCCCTTGGCCGTATAGACCGGGCGCTGGATGAAGGTCCAGAAGGCCGTCAGCACGAGGACCACGGCCGCGAAGGTCAGGACGGTCCCTTTGCGCCGCCGGACCTTCTCCCAGTACTCACGGAGGTTGATCTCCTGCGCGGGCCCGAGCTCGTAGTCCGAGAGCTGGATCTCGTGCCTCTGGTTGTCGTACCTCTGCAGCTCGTTCTTGTTGTTATCCATATTGGCCTCTTCTTACCAGAAGCTCTCCGGCACGAACACCACGTCGCCTTCCTGGAGCGGGATGTCCTTGCGCTTGCCGCTGATAATATCCTTGACGTTGACGCGGATCTGAATTTCTTTGCCCGACTTGTCCTTGCGCGTAATAACGACGGCAGTCTGTTTGGCCCCCTCGGCCCAACCCCCGGCCTGCGCGATGGCTTTGAGCAGGGTCACTTTCTCGGAGATCTTGAACTTGAGCGCTCCCGGCTGGGTCACGCGCCCGAAGACGAAGATCTTGATCTCCCGGTCCACGGGGATATTGATGACGTCGTTCGGCTCGATGGGAATGTTCAGCTTCTGGTTGCCGTTGATGAGGAGGTCCTTGAGGTCGATGGCGATCGTGGACGTCCCGCCGCCCTGCCCCTCCCGCAGAACGTAGATCTCGTCGGCGGCCTGGTCGGTCAATCCGCCGGCAGCCGATACCATCTGGAGCAGGTTCCTGCGGCCGACGAGCTCATAGCTCCCCGGCTTATCGACGGCGCCGATGACCGCCACCTGCTTGCTCTTATACTCCTTGATGAAGACCGTCACCTGGGGCTTCTTGACGTACTTCTCCGCGAGGAGCAGGGCGATCCTGGTCGCTATCCCCTCCTGGGTCAGCCCCTCGACTTCGATGCGGCCGAGGAGCGGCAGCGTGATCGAGCCGTCCTCGGAGACGCGGACGACCTGGCTCAACTGCTCGAGCTCGAAGACCTTGATCTCGAGAAGGTCGCCCGGCCCGATCTTGTAGGCCTTGACGAAGACATCACGTGCGGCCTGGGTCTCGGCCGGGGACTGTCCCGGCTGGGACTGTCCCGCAGACGCACCGGCCCCCGCGACAAGAATCACGATCAGCGTGCAGACAAGTTTTTTCATCTCAGACCTTCTCATCCAAGGCTAAAAATCGTAGGTCAGGTTTAGCCCATAAAAATACCTTGTATCATTCTCATAAGCAAGGTTCGACATCCGAGTCCAGCGGCTGGCGATGACGCCGATGGCCGTTTTCTTCCATATCCTGAAGTAGAGCCCCCCCGTGTGGACGCGAAAGTCGTCCAGCCGCTTGACGTTCGGACCTCCGCCGGTTCCCGGCTGTTCTTCGGGATACCGGTTCCGGCCGAACGAATAGTCATAGTCGACCCGGACGAACTTCAGGAGGTAGAGCGATGCCCCGGCGCCCGGCGTGCTGCCGAGGTAGTAAGCGTTGTTGTACCAGAGCGAGAATGTGACATCGCGCGTATAGGAAGCGCGGACGACGAAGGGTTTGGCCAGCCGCACAGATACAAGCGAGTCGCCGACGAATCCCCGGTAGTCCTTGAGCTCCGGGTTCGTAATGTCGAAATATTTGTAGCCGAACCGGACGCGGCCCCGGATCCGGCCCGTGGGCGAGAACTCGAGCCCGCCGTAGGCGGCGCGGCTCCGCGAGTCCTTGAGCAGGGCCGTATCCGCGAAATCGAAAACGTACTTCCCGTATTCGAAATCCAAGAAGAGCTTCGTCCGAGAGGTCGCCTCGTAATACGCCAGGAGGTCGGCATATCTCTCTTTCCGGTTCAGCCGCTCCCGGACGTTGAAGACGTCGAGATCGATATTCTCGTAATCGTACTTGACCTCCCGGTAGCTGACCGCGAGCGACGTCCGGTGCGACGTCTGAACGAGGAAAGAGCCGCCGAGCCCATTTTCCTTGCGTCGCGGCCGGATGTCGATCTCCGTGTTCCATCGCTCGCGGGCGTCGGAATAGCGGTAGTCGAAAGACATGAAGACGCGTCTTAGGTTGAGGGCGGCCAAACCATTGGCGTAATAGTTCCAGGTCCTCTCGCGGGCCGTCTTAAAATAATGAACGTACTGAGGCGAGCCGTACGCGGAGAGGACGAACCTCCGATAAATAGGCAAATAGACGGTGGCCGCTGGCCCGGCCGTCAGTGTGTAGTCCTTGATCGGCTCGGAGGGAGAATAATAAATGTTTGAGTCGATGCCGGCGTTCGATAGGACGAGGGCCGGCTGAATCTTGAGGGGGCCGAAGTGCCAAGGGGCCTTGCGCCAAAGTACCTCGAGCTCCTTGCCTTTCCATGTATCGGCGAAAGAAATGCTCGCGCCCACGATAAGCAGGACCATGGCCGCAATAAGGAGTATTCGCCCGCACGCGTGCTTTATCAACACAAACCTTGTCGTCTTTATCGGGGTTTACCAGCTTCCGGCCCCAGGTTTAGGCCTGTTGCCGAGCCCCTGCGGCTTATACGTCGGAACGATTTCGGCGAGGCCGTTGACGATACTATCGCGATCGCCCCCATCATAGCACATAGTGATCAGCTTCTCGATCTTAAGAAATGTCTCATCCTCGGGCCTGACCCCGGGATTTCTCGCCTTGAAAATCCTGGGGTGCTCGGTCGGTTCCGATCCTTCCTCGGCCCCGAGCAGCTCTTCGAAAAGCTTCTCCCCAGGGCGGAGGCCGCTGAAGACGATCGGGATATCCACATCCGGCTCATGACCGCTGAGCTTGATCATTTCGCGCGCCAGATCGAGGATCTTAATCGGCTCGCCCATGTCGAGGATAAAGGCCTCGCCTCCCTCACCGATCGCCGCCGCCTCGAGGACGAGGAGTACGGCCTCCGACGTCGCCATGAAGTATCTCTTCATGTCGGGATGCGTCACCGTTACCGGCCCTCCCCGTTTAATCTGTTCCTCGAAGAGCGGGATGACGCTCCCCCGGCTGCCGAGGACGTTCCCGAACCTTACGGAAATAAACTTCGTCCCGTTGCGTCTGTTGAGGATCCTGAGCATCTCCTCGCCTGCCCGCTTGGTCGAGCCCATGACGCTCGTAGGATTGATCGCCTTGTCCGTGGAGATATAGACGAATTTCTCCGCTTTGTATTTCAATGCCAGCTCGCCCAGGATCTTCGTCCCCAAAACATTCGTCTTGACCGCCTCTTCCGGATAATCCTCCAGGACGGGAACATGCTTGTAGGCGGCCGAGTGGAGGATGATCTCCGGCCGGAATTTGGCGAAAACTCCCTCCATCTTCACTCTGTCCCGTATGTCCCCGATCACCGGAACGATTTCCGTTTCGGCCCGACGAAAACGGTTCATCAGATAGAAAAGCTCCGTTTCATCAATATCGAGGACGGCCGTCAAGCTCGGCTCGAACGTGAGAACCGTCCGGACGAGCTCGCTCCCGATAGACCCTCCGGCTCCCGTGATCAGAACACGCTTCCCGGTCAGAAAGGCGCAAATAACGGCGAAATCTATCTCGACTTTTTCCCTTCCTAAGAGATCTTCGACCCGGACTTCTTTGATATCAGAGAGGGTGACATTTCCATCCATGAGGTCGAGGATTCCAGGAAGAATCTTGATCTTCGCCAATCCGCCTGAATTCCGGATGATCTCGACCACGGCCTGGATGTCTTTTGACCGAAAGGACGGTATGGCGATTAGGACTTCGTCAACCGTGTTCGTCTTGAGCAGCGTCGGGATATCATCTCTCGTCCCGAGCACCTTGATTCCTTGGATACTCATCCCTCGCTTCGATAGATCGTCATCGATATATCCAATGGGGAAATAATTGGATTTTTTATTGATCAGCATTTCGCGGCCGATCGCGCTCCCGGCGTCGCCCGCTCCGACGATCAGGATTCGCGTTCGCCCGTGCTTCATTCTCCCTGCCTTGCTGAGGTATTCGATAACTGCCCTCTTTGAGATGCGGAGCACTCCGATCGACCCCAAGGTGAGTATATAATCGACCAGCAGAACTGACCTGGGGAAAGGCGGAATAGGCAGATATGTCTTAAACACGAAAAGCCCAAGTCCCATTACTATCGACGATATAGAAATCGCGCTGAAAAGTTTTAAGAGGTCCTTGAGTGCAAAGAACCTCCAGGAGATATCGTACATACCGTGGACGAGCAGAAAGGTCAGCATTACGGCCAGGGCCAGACCGACATAGTACTTTAGATTGTTTAGATATAAAGCTGGAATCGCGCCATCAAACCTGAGCCAGAAAGAAATGAAAACGGCCCCCGCGATGAGTATAGAGTCCGCAATAAGGAAAAAGAGCCGTCTCTTAAACATATTTATTATGAAGACTTTTCTTAGGAACCCAACGGATCTTTCTTTCATCATAATAATCCCCCCAGGGCCCTAAACCGAACCTGGAATATATATGCTTATATTTTCCCTATTCTCATAATAACGCTTACTATTCGATCCAGATCTTCCGTGCGCAGGTTGCTACCGCTGGGGAGGCAAAGGCCTTTTCTGAATATCTCTTCAGCGACCCCTCCCCCTCTTTTCCTACATGTTTTAAACACGGGCTGCATGTGCATCGGCTTCCAAACAGGCCGGCTTTCGATATTTTCAGCTTCAAGAGCGAGCCTGATCGCTTCGCGATCCACTCCGAACAACTCGGGAGTGATGAGGATAACAGTGAGCCAGTTATTTGACTCGCCATAGCTGGCCTCTGGCATGAATTCGATTCCCGGCATCTCTTCCAGTGCGTTCTTATAGAAAGCCTTGATTTGCTTTCGCCGGGCGATCTTTGCCTCGAGCTGCGCCAATTGGCCCCGGCCGACCGCTGCCAGCAAGTTGCTCATGCGGTAGTTATAGCCGACGTGCGAATGCTGATAGTGGGGGGCGGGATCGCGGGCCTGGGTGGACAGGAACTTCGCGCGACGGATATGCTCCGCATCATCGGAAACTAGCATCCCGCCTCCCGACGTAGTGATGATCTTGTTCCCGTTGAAGGAATAGACGCCCATCACGCCCATATGTCCCGCCGCCTTGCCGCTATAGGTAGCGCCTAGGGCCTCGGCAGCGTCTTCGATCACGGGCACCCCAAAGCGGCTACAAATCTCGAGAATACGGTCGTAATCCGCACATTGGCCGTAGAGATCCACGATAACTGCGGCCTTGAGAATCCGGCTCTTGCCCGCGCGTGACTTAAGCTCTTGCTCGAGAAGGTCGGGATCGATGTTCCAGGTGAGGGCCGTGCTGTCCACGAATACGGGCGAGGCGCCGAGATAGACGATGGCGTTGGCGCTCGCGGCGAAGGTCAGGTCCGAGCAGATGACCTCGTCCCTCCGCCCCACCCCCAGGATGAGGAGGGCCAAATGAAGTGCCGCGGTCCCGCTCGAAAGAGCTGCGGCATGCCTTATCCCCGTCATGAGGCATATTTCGTTCTCGAAAGCGTCGACCTGAGGACCGATAGTTGTAATCCAATTAGAATCAAAGGCTTGGAGGAGAAGCTCCTTCTCGCAACCATCAAGGTGAGGAGGGGAAAGAAATATCCTATTTTTCATTAATTCTCTTTATGACTCTTGCGGGTACGCCCATGGCAATAACATTGTCCGGAATATCCTTGTTGACAAAGCTGAATGCCCCGACAATCGAATTTTCGCCCACTGTGACTCCGGGCATTATGACAGAGTGACTCCCTATCTTACAGTTTTGCTTCAGTATTACCTTGCCCGTTTTGCCATCTATCGTAGAGACGGAGTAGACGGAGCAGTGAGATCCAAGCTGAACATAATCGCCGATTTCGACACCATGCTGGGCATTGATATAAGTAAAGGCGCCGATATCTGTTTTAAAGCCGAGAACTAGTTTATCTTTGTTTTGAACTAGCCAGTTATACCGAGTCAACTGTCCTTCCCTTATATCGGGAAACTCCCATTTGCCAAATCTACTATTCATCATTACCTCTGGTTCCCCGGAATTCCTCCATCGTAGCTTCCCCCGGCTGGTTGATATTCTCACGTTTAATAATCTTCCACGCCGTCAGGCCGAGAATCTCCAGATCGAGCCGGAACGATAAATTATCCACGTACCACACATCCAATGCGAATTTCTGCTCCCAGGAAAGTGCATTACGTCCCTTCACTTGTGTCAACCCGGTCATGCCCGGTTTCGCTTCGTGCCGGCGCGCTTGCTCCGGTGTGTAGAGGTTGAGGTACTGCATAAGAAGTGGGCGAGGCCCTACAAGACTCATTTCGCTTCGCAAAACATTTATCAACTCCGGCAGCTCGTCTAGACTGGTAGAACGCAGAAATCGGCCGAGAGGCGTCATCCGGACTGTGTCAGGCAGCAAGTTGCCATGTGCATCGCGTGTGTTGCTCATAGTGCGGAATTTATAGATTTTAAAAGGGTAGCCTAAATAGCCAGGCCGCAACTGACAAAAGAAGATTGGGGGACCCATTATGAGACGAATTTGAAAGGCAACGAGAGCAATGATTGGTAATAGTAAGGCCAGCGCAATCAGGGAGATTAAAATATCGATAATTCGTTTTAAGTTCAAATGAACCATTTAAATCTAGGCTCAGGGCAGAAACCGAGATTTCCGTTAAAATATACCCGGAGATAACGAATCCTTTTCCCCCAAGGATGCTGGCACATCTAACGACTCCAGGGCTATAAGCCGAGATAGCTCTGATAGTACCTTGGGAATTAATACTCCCTTGTCAAAATGGGTTTGCGCTGCGCCTCTAGACCTTTGCTTAGCTTGAAATAGTGCATCGCGGTTTTCATACCAATGCAGAATAGTCTTAACAGCATCGTCAACGTTGTCCGGGAATATGTTTATGCCGCATTTATGTTCACCAATTAGCCGATCCAATTCACTATTAGGGGAGCTGATACCTAATAGTGCGTTGCCTGCAGCCATCATATAGTATGTTTTGCTGGGCATAGAAATGCCTTCAGCTCCAGCAGCGAGCGAAACGATACCTATATCCCCAGCAGCAAGGACCTGGGGCAGGTATTCTTCTGGTTGCTGAGGCAAGAACACAACGTTGTCAAGTTTCAGATCTTGGCATTGCACCTCGAGGTCAATTCGCCGTGGACTGCTGCTGACAATAAGGAACCGAATTCGAGGATACTGAGAGAGGCGCTCGGCCATACCTGGCAACATTGATAAATCATGGACTGCTCCCAAATTGCCTGAGTACAATACGATTAGGTTATCCGGGCGAGCGTAGCGCTGGGCAAAAGGGTTGCTCTCGAAGGAAATTGGCTTTATCCAGCCTGTATCAACCCAAGTAGGAATCACTAATAGATTTGAGAAGGGCTCCCTCTTTGGGAAATATTGAGAGAGCGTTTCAGCCATTCGATCCGATATGGTCACGACAAGATCGGCAGACCTAATTGCTATTCGGTTCATTAGACGCCATAACTTAGTTAAGAGGGCCCCTTCTGAAAGCCCGCCGAAGCGAATCAGAGCTTCAGGATAGATATCATAATAAAGAAGTACATATCGCTGCTTCTTGAGCACACGCATCATCCAGCCGATAAGCGGCATTATCGGCGGATTCGTCGCGATAAAAAGCAACGGTTTTCCTGGGCAGAATGCTAAATGCCAGCTTGTTATGATCAAATACGAAATCCAACTCTTAATGCGTGAAAATGGACTTGTATTATTGTGCAGGGGAGCCTGTATCATTTTTATATAGGGTTGATCGGGCACTAGAGCATCTGAATTAAGAAAAATAACCGGGCCAATCTTAGCGGCTGCATTCGTTACCAGCTCTCGGAAGAGAGGGCCTGAGCTTTGGTTCAGAAAGATAATCTGTGCTTTTTTGTTCATTAAATATGGATTACGGATTTATTTCGACCCCATCGCCATCTTTAAATGGGCAGAAATTATGATTGACCCGTTTCTGAAATGGCTCCCGGGTTTTTCCCTTTAATCTATCACTTTATTTCAATGTCCTTGTGCCACTTTTTCATACACTGCCAGCGTTTCCCGCGCCGTCTGTCTCCACGAAAACCGCCTGACATTGGCCAAGCCCTTCTGACGCAACGCAGCCCGCAGTGCCGGGCTACACGATACCCGACGAATTTTATCCGCCATATCCGCTATTGAATACGGGTTAAAAAACATCGCCGCTTCGCCGGCTACTTCCGGCAGGGAGCCGGCCGTCGAGCACACGACAGGCACCCCGACCTGCTGGGCCTCCAGGATCGGCAAGCCAAAGCCTTCATATAAAGACGGCAACACAAATAGCTCGGCACCGCTCAACAGCGGCAGGACATGTTCAGCAGGAATATACCCCGTTACAAGAATGTCCTTTGATAATCGCCCAGGATTCACGTCATGGGGAAGATGGCCAACCAATACTAACTGGCAAGATAGTTCTTTTTTCAATTCCGTAAAGGCCTTGAGCAATCGCGAAATATTTTTGTGCAAGGCCCCTCCGGCAAAAGCAAACATATAGGGGCCGGAAATCCCGTAACTCGCTTTTACTGTGCTAACAACGTCATAAGGGATGAAATTATCGTTCCATCGTGGTCCCAAAAGAGTAACCACCACTTTTTCGTGCTGAATTCTAAGGTCTTTACAGATCACCTTTTTTGAGAAATTTGAAATCGTAATGACGACTTTCGCGCGTTTGGCCGCCTGAGCAGAAAAAAAGCCCAGAAAATAGCGTTTGTAAAATGGCATTGTGTGCCCAATTGCTAGGTAATTCAAATCAGGTAACGTGACGACCGCAGGACAGGATGTCCATAAAGGGCCAACATAGCCCAAAGAATGAACTATTTCCACGTCATGCTTTTTGAGCATTTGAGGCAAGCTAACTTGTTCGAAAAAATAGCGCCGAGTTCGCCTTGTTGCCGCTACTGCGCATATTACTCGAGTAAAATTAGCAGCCTGGGGAATTGGCCATTCGGCACTCTCCTTATTCACAAAAACCAGTATTTCGTTCTGATTGCCAAGTTGCGCAAGGCCGTGTAGCAAGCCGGCCGCATACGTTTCGGTGCCGCCGACCGTGCCGGGCAAAAGATATAGCAGGTTAATTCCGATTCGCATAGCGCTTCAGTAGTTCCCCGCTCGGACCGTCACAGCCCGTTCGATCATCTCCGCCCACAAATGCTGATTGACATTCACGCTATAGTCACGCTCAAAAATCGCCTGCCCCTTTTGCGCATAAACGGGCCAGGTTTCATCGCGAAGGGCTTTCTTGACCCTAGCTGCCAATTCAGTTAAGTTCGCCGCATTAACGGCTCCCCGGTCGCAAGCTTTCTCAACCGCCTCCATTTACGGAAAAACACAAACCAGGCGCCTATGCGCACCAGCTTCTATCAATTCCTCTTTAATTGAGATTCACCAACAGCATATGCCGTTAGCTTTGAAAGTGCGCTTTCTAGGGAATACCGTTGCGCAACAAACCGGCGCAACGATAATGGATCATGATAAGGTAGATTACCCTTTAAGAAATCAATTAACAGCTGCGAAATAGATTCAACGCTATTACTCTCCGCTAGCCAATTTGGTTCAACTAGTCCAATGACTTCAGGAATCGCGCCAACTGGTGTTGCCAGGACCGGCCGGCCGCATGCCAATGCTTCAATTGCGATAAGCCCAAAACACTCCAACTCAGCCGTAGGCAAAACAAAAACGTCCGCTGCGGCGTACATACGAGGTAATAATTCATTAGGTATTTTCCCTAAGAAGTGAACTTTATCCGTGATCTTTAGTTTTATTGCAAGCTCCTGAAGATCGTTCTGCAGAGGACCATTTCCAGCTAAATAACATTGAAAAGCCAAACCTTCTGACGCAACTTTTCTTAAAGCGTAAAGCAACCGATCAAGGCCCATTCGGGGCACTAGTCTACGCAAAGTAAATAGAACTGGCACGTTAGTTGGCCAACCTAACTCTATCTTGATAGAATGTTGGTCTATTAGAATATTATACTTTGAAAGATCAACCCAGCCGGGAATATTTCTGGTTTTATTCAATATCTTTCTTCCATATATTTCTTTAATCAAAGAATGGGAATATTCCGAGAATACGGTTACTGCATCCGACCGTTGCAGACACCGGCGTTCTAAATAATGGGCGATGTTTCCAACGAGAATATTGCGAAAACGTCGTGGGATGCTAGCCCCCCGACTATCGGCTAACAGTTCCATCCGAACTGGCGAATGTATGGAATAGCATTTCCGCACACTCTTATCGTAAAGCGATATCGCACCAGCATAATTAAGCAATGAATGGCCGTGGATCAGGTCAACTGGTCGTTTAATATAACGCGAAAGCGAGCTACGTGTTTGAAGTTGATGGGACCACAACCTTCGTGGATCATATAGACTCAGCTGCAAACTTGGATATCGTAAAACATGCAAACTTTTATGAGTACTATACTCCGGCTGATTTCCATCCACGTCCTGAGTTATCACCCAGACCTCGTGGCCCTGGGTCGCTAACAGAATAGCCTCATCATAAGCTAGACGATTTGATCCGCTAGGATGGTCTGGATAGAATTGAAGCATTGTAATTATAATGCGTAACTGTCGCATAGTCACAAGATCATTTAGCCTGTAGGGATAATGGCCGAAAGTCCTCAATAATTTGGGAAACCCATGATCACAGCTTCTTCTTAAGAGCGATCCAGACGATGCCCATAACAAAAAAAGGGATCATTAGGTTACGCAAGCCTGCCAGAAAAGTCCCAATAGGCGATTCCATCGTGAGGGCCACATATATCATGTATGGCGTAAGGGGATGGCTTGAGATTCGAGGGACAGACAAAAGATAACCGCATATTAGAGCCCACAAGAAACCAATAATGGGGAAAGACAGAATACCACTGAGCAAACCATAATTTCCGACAAACTCAAATGGGATACTTACTGCAATGTTAAAATAATAATCGCCGGATGACGCAATTCCAGTATCAACTCCGACAGTTCGTGCAAAGAAATTTCCGATATCCGAATCCGGCTTGTTCGGCATCAATGCTCGGGGTACAAGTATCTGCAGCCCCCTCTTAATGGACTCTCCATTCCAATAGCCGCCAAGAAAAGAACTTTTGCGCACAAGCTCGCCTGCCAGCGGATAAATGCCGCGGAATAATGAATCAATTTGCATATCCCTCCAATTACGCTGACCAAATAATGCTCCCTCCGCAATCGCTTGGCGGAAGACATCTTGTCGATCTACAGTGGCTTCTACTCCCGATATCTGCGCCTGATTCCGCGCATATGAAACAAATGGCTCAACAATAAACAAATAGCCCAAAAGGACGGCCAAGCCTAAGCCCCAAGGCAAACGTTGAGTAACTGATATGCGGGCACAAATAATATAAAAAAATACGATCACGAAGGCACTCTTCCATCCGCTAGCAAGCGCCCCGGCTAGAGTTTGCACAATAATTATCAGTCCAATCCCTTTTATCCACCACGGGCTCAAATGCCCTGGATTTGCAAGAGAAAACATAATTCCTACCGTGGCAAAGATCGACACATCTCCAATCGCATTAATTACCCCTATCCACCAAATATCCGTACGCATGCCTCCTAGGAAATTTATAATGCTAATTCCGCGAAGGCCCACCGAACTTAATCCCATGACCATTAACTTCGCTAATAACCCGATTAGCCAATAGACCAACAGAGTAGTGGGTTGAAACAGAAACTCTTTCGGCATCAAAAAGCGGGCGTAAATTCGTTTCATACCTAGATACTGCAGAGTTTTTTTGGCAACAATTGCATAAAGCGGAAGTCCCACAGATACAATCCATAGTGAGTCTTGGCCTAACTCTTGAGTCAACGAAGCTTTTTCACGAGCACCAATAAGGAGATAGTAAGCACTTGTTATCCCAGGTCCTAGACCAAACCACCAGTAGAAAAGAGCGATAACAGTCTGGATCGGATTAACTAGAAGGCGATCAGATAATAGATAGAAGGAAATATATACGCTTAATAACAATATTATTTGCCCAACCAGATACTTAATTGGTGCATCAGTAATTAAAGCAATGCCAATTTGCAGGGCACCGATGGTCCCGAAACCTGCTCGGAACCAGATCGACCGAAACCAAGTTTCATTGCGTGCGCTATCCCACGTGGAGCGGAGAAGGGAAGAATCTCTATTTTTCGAACTATTCAACATGAAGAAACATCCATTAGTGAAGCTCCCCGCACCAACCCGCGGGGAGCTTTACTACGTATCACCACAGCAACCACACGGCCTGCAAAACTATTTTCGATAGATATTCGCAATATTGCCTTACATTCACACCGGTCTCACAGCCCATGCAGCCAATCCATCGCGAACTCCATGCCATAAAGCAAATAGCTTCTCCCAGCGCCACAAGATGATCATGCCTGCAGAAAGGTAAGATATCAGGATCATCCGGATCAATATTGCGGTGATCGTTTGCCACGGCTTTGCGTGTTTGTGAACTACCCAAAAAAAATTGCGCGTAATGAGATAGTAAGCTACCGACGATGCAGAACCTTTGGATTGTCCCAAGGTGTTTCGACGCATAGACGCCGAAACCTTATGGTATAGTACCGCTTGCGGGGCGTAGACAAGTCGCAGGCCATGTTGCCGCACGCGCAAACACCAATCAAAATCCTCATCGTAGGCAAAAAACTTCTCGTCAAACAACCCGACTTGAGCCAACGCGTGTCGAGGAATCAACATCGAGCAGCCAGTGACAAAATCAACTTGCACAATTTTTTTAGGTCCGAATGTGACAGCTTTGCCTACCCCATCGTGAGGCGCAGAAAACATGAACGGGTTAAGGCGCGCTCCCGCGTACCAGATCGTGTGGGGCGGATCCGCATACAATATCTTGGCACCCACGGCAGCGATCCGCCGATCCGATTTTGCAGCAATCATAAGTTGTTCTAAACAAGTGGGCTCGACTACCGTATCGTTGTTTAATACCCAGATATAGTCAGCGCCTTCCGCCAAGAGTTTTTGGATTCCAATATTATTGCCCCTCGCAAATCCTACATTCTTATCATTCTGCATTAGGAATATCTGCGGAAACTTATGCCCGATCTCGTCACAAGAACCATCCGTTGATCCATTGTCGAACACGACAACCCGCCACGGGGAATACGTCATTGCAAGCAATGATTCGATACACGAAATTGTAAAATCGCCACTATTCCAGTTTAGCAAAACGACGCCAACTTTGGCTTGAACAGTCAATCCTAACTTCCTTTCGTTCTTTGCTCAATTAATCTACAAAAGTACTGGTAATCCCTTATTCTGAAGGACGTTTTTATCCGCGGAAGCTAGTACCAAAAAACGAGCTTTTATTTTTTCCATTGAGATATTATCCAGTCTATTCCCCATCCAAGCTGTGCCTAATGGCCGACAACGGCATATACCAACTAACAAACGCAATCGGTGGGCCATCACACGATTTAAAATCTTGGTTGTCAAGCCCTAGCGTCGCTGCGGCCTGGTCGGCCTCCGTATCGTCTAATCAACCCGATAATAACCTCTTTATCTGAAACATCCATCACGATCTTCCAAACTATCCAGCCAAAGAGGCAGAAAGCTAAAACAAGAAGGAGGCATTGGATGAGTAATGGAAAAGAAGCGGCGCTGGCTTTTATTCCATAGGCTGCCCCTGCCAGTATAAGAAGAGCAAATATAGCACTTGTTAACCCGTTCTTAGCAAAAATATCTGCCCCAAGCTTACGGGTCCTTACGACTGCAATAAACAATAAAAGAGCATCTAGAACTACCCGTAGAGTCCATGCAATTGCAGCGCCAGCGATGCCATAATTGCTTACTAAGACCCAGGCTATTGCAATATGTATGGGCAGCTCAAGGAGATGGAACTTAGCAGGAAGGTCGGGGCGCCCTACCGCTTGCAGAAGCGCGCATGGAGTGAACGCGAGCGCGTTGATCAACCCGCCTATTACCAATATTTTTAAGGCAAGTGTACTTTCTTGAGCGAACGTTGGGCCCAACCATAGTCGTAGGCCATCCTTGGCAAACAACCCTACTGCAATGGCTATCGGCCCTAAGGTCAGCAAAACATACTTAAGAGAGCGCGCAAATACTGTTTCAATGCTGCGCTTATCCTTACTGCCCTCCAACATACTAAATGCTGGGAAAAGAGTTATTGTTAGGCTACTGGGGACAATCGATAGGCGACTCACGATTTCATAAGGTGCTGAGTAAAAGGCTAGTGCTGCCACGGAGAGTAATGCGCCGATCAAGAACCGATCAAAGTAAACCAAAATGGGACCGACGACGCTGCTTACCGTGATCCATCCTCCAAAAGCAAATAATCGCGGGAAAAAAGTACGTGATCCCGAATAGCCTCTTAGCTTAGGTAATATTCGTAGGCTCAAGCCCGCAAATGCTGCCATAGCTCCAATTCTGGCCATAAGTATAAGGGCTACAATGCCCGGGAGCTTGAAACCGAACGCCAACCCGACTAGTGATAGGATGTAGGTTGCACAGCTGGATGGTATATTAATAGCATTAACCAGATCGAATCGCTGCATTGCTTCTAGGACTCCCCTAAAGGAGCTTGAAACTAAGACCACAGGAACCGAAAAGGCTAAGAGGTAAAATGTTGTCTTGGCCTCCTTTATTAGCCCAGTTGGCACTTTCAAGACATGTTCTGCTAATAAAGGAGTGATTGCCACCAGAACCGCCCCCCCGGCAATACCCATTAGTACCTGTGCCGTCACCGCGGTCCAGACGATGTGCGGCACCTGATCTTCGTCTCCTTTTCCTAATGCCTCAGAAACATATTTTGTCGTCGCCCTTCCTAGTCCCAAATCAAAGATAGTAAAATAGCCCAAAACTACCCACGCTAAAGATAAAAGACCAAAACGCTCATTTCCGAGGCCGCGGATCACGAATGGGATTGCGCCCACCCCTACAAGGAGCGGTGCCAACTGCCCGGCCAGATTAAGCACAGTATTGTGCGCTAGCAGGCCACCCACGATCTCCATTGGCTTAGTTTTCTTGGTATCATCCAAGATTTCGTTTGGATTTTTCATGCTGTTCAAAATTTTCAATCATGTAGCATGCTTATGCAGACCTTAAAGCAGTTTTTGGGGAAGAAACAACCTATTAAAACTTGGTTACTCAAATCATGTTTTATAAGGATTGTTGCATACCTTTCTTTCGCGCGACATTGGATCAGTTATGTTCGCTTTATATCTGAGGTTATCGATTTTTCAGCCCTCATTTTTTTTGTGCACGAAATCCAAATTGCAGATAGCGAATATCAGAATATGAACCGAGCGTGATTGCTATTGCTCCATTTATTAGCAAGCTTCTTATAAGGCATCTTAAACCAAAATTATGAAAATTTTGTTTGTTTATTCCTTTAAACAAATCGATAACAAAACCATGCCGCTCCAGGAATCTTCTCAAACTCCTCTCCGTAAAAAACCTCAAGTGATCTTTATCGAGAATTCCACTCTCCACATATTCCCAATCTAGGTTAATTAGTAGGCTCTTTAAGTTTCCATAGAACCTAACATTGGGTACTGAGCCTACAAGAAAAGCCCCTTCCTTCATCTTCTTATTGATTGAGTTAAGAAAGCTATCGACGTCTTCAAGATGTTCAATCACATCGTTGCAGATAACTAGATCAAAGTACCGTTCGGGAATTTGGTTTTCAACTTCTGAATACTTCCCAATGAGGATTTTCTGCATTCTTTTTGAGGCTACGTTGGCAGCAATCTTGTTCGGCTCAACTCCCCATACTTCGCATTTTGCTTTTAGGTTATTGGTAAATATGCCTTCTCCACATCCGATATCAATTACAGTGCCATACAAACTCGGCAAGAACCAAACCATCTCCTTTCGTTCTTGTGACCAATAATCGGGAGGCTTTGTCAAATTAATACACTCACTACAGCATCAATTCAGGATTCATCTCGCTGACTTAACTCGTCTCCATCGCCAGGCGGAGCGCCAGACCCCAATCCGGCAAGCGCAGGGCAAAAGTCTGCTCGAACTTCCTGCAATTCAGCGCCGAATAACGCGGTCTTCTTGCTGCGGTTGGAAATTCCACGCTTCGCGCTGGGAGCACTCTTTGGACAATCTGTTGGGTTTGATTGGGGTCATTCTGTAATATAGCCTTCGCCCACTCCAACCGGGAAGCAAATCCCCAACTTGCAAGGTGATATAATCCGCAACGCTCAGACAGCCAAGGAATAGGATCCGGCCCAGCCTTGGCCAACAACTGTGCCGTGATTTCGGCTAGTGCCCTGGCCCAAGTCGGATTGCTCACCTGATCTTCGACTATTCGCATTTCCTGCTGGGTGCGCGCCCAGTGCAGTACCTTTGTGACAAAGCTGTCCCGCCGCGTGCTATAGACCCAAGCCGTCCGAAAAATAAGATTTGCCCCTCCTGTATGCAAAACGGCTTGTTCTCCTTCCAGCTTCGTCTGTCCGTATAGATTCAGAGGGTGAGTGGCATCGCTTTCTGTATAGGGAGCACCCTTCTGTCCATCAAAAACGTAGTCAGTAGAATAATGGATAAAGGCGGCACCTAAACCACGGCATATTTCCGCCAGAATTGCCGGTGCTTCTGCGTTGATGAGTTTCGCTCGCTGGGCCTCCAATTCTGCTTTATCAACGTCCGTATAGGCTGCCGCATTAATGACTATCCGTGGCCCGAAATCTCCGACGATCCGCGATAACGAAGATGGAACAGCAAAATCAATTTCCGGATAATCATAAGCCAATACTTGTCCCAGGCCTTGCAACGAACGATGGAGCTCCCACCCCAACTGACCATGCTTGCCAAACAACAAAATCTTCATTAAGACTGTGTGCCCTTTGCCTTAAGCAGGTCTAAAAGATAGGCTCCATACTGGTTGCCTGCCATGGATTCAGCCTGGGCGCGCAATTGTCGCGCGTCAATGTATCCCATCTGATAGGCGATTTCTTCCGGGCAGGAGATCATCAAACCCTGCCGTTCTTCTACCGTCTGGACAAAACTGGCTGCTTGGAGGAGCGATTCGTGCGTGCCTGCGTCCAGCCAGGCGATACCCCTGCCCATAACAGATACTCGTAATTTCCCGGCATTCAGGTAGATCCGATTCAGATCAGTGATCTCGATTTCTCCCCGTCCGGAGGGTTGAAGCCGGCGAGCATAGGCAACGGCGTTCTTGTCGTAGAAATATACCCCGGGAATTGCGTAGTTCGACTTGGGCGTTCTTGGCTTTTCTTCGATCGAAACCGCATTTCCTTTCGAATCTAACTCAATTACTCCATAACGCTCCGGGTCTTTGACTTGATAGGCAAATATCATTGCGCCTTCGGTGAGGGCCGCCGCTTGACGCAGGATTGTGGGTAAGCCGGCGCCGTAAAAGATGTTGTCTCCCAGGATTAGCGCGCATGGTTGCCCGGAAATGAATTCCTCCCCTACCATGAACGCATCGGCTAAGCCGCGCGGCTCTGCCTGTTCAGAGTATGAAAAGTGCAGACCCCATTGGTTTCCGTCCGCTAAGAGGCGTTTGAAGTGAGGTAGGTCTTCGGGCGTGCTGATGACGAGGATCTCTCTAATGCCCGCTAACATGAGCATTGAAAGCGGGTAATAGACCATTGGTTTATTATAGACGGGCAAAAGTTGTTTTGAGCTCGCTTTTGTAAGGGGATGTAGACGAGTTCCCCTCCCCCCCGCAAGGATAATTCCCTTCATTATTTCGCCCCCCTTGCCCGATAATTTTTTTCCAGCCAGGCTTGATATTCTGGCCTGCCGGCAATCGTCTTTACCCATTCCGGATTGTTCAGGTACCAATGCACCGTTTTTAGAAGACCGCTATGCAGATCTTCTTTCGGACGCCAGCCTAGCTCTTGGGCGATCTTCTCGATATTCATCGCATATCTACGGTCATGCCCCGGACGATCCTCTACAAAGCAGCATAACTTGTTGTGGGGCGCGTGCCCCGAATTGGGTGCGAGATCATCCAGGATGGCACAGATCTCCTTTACGACTTGGATATTTGGAGGCTGATTGTTCCCTCCGACGTTATACGTTTCCCCTGGTCGCCCTCGCCGGACCACTTGCCATATCGCTTCACAGTGATCTTCGACATAGAGCCAATCCCGCACTTGCATTCCATCTCCATAGATAGGGACCGGCCGTCCGCCTAGCGCGTTAAAGATAGTCAAGGGGATCAATTTCTCAGGGAACTGATGAGGGCCGTAATTATTCGAGCAATTAGTGATCGTAACAGGGAGGCCATAGGTATGAAAATAAGCGTGGACGAGATGATCGCTCGACGCTTTGGAGGCGGCGTAGGGAGAGTTCGGGGCGTATGGTGTCGCTTCCGTGAAAGCGGTGTCGCCGGGATTGAGGGAACCGTAGACCTCGTCTGTAGAAATATGATGAAAACGCACTTGCTCGACCGGAATCATCTTATCCCCAAGCCAGGCCTGGCGCGCGGCGTCGAGCAAGGAAAACGTTCCGACAATATTGGTTTGGATGAACTTTGCTGGGCCATGAATGGATCGGTCGACATGGGATTCAGCGGCAAAATGGACGATCGTAGTGATCTTATGCTCACGCATTACGCGATCCACTAATCCACGATTACAGATATCTCCTTCGATAAAGCAGTAGCGGCTTGGAGCCAGCAAACTACGCAGATTGTCCAGACTAGCGGCATAAGTGAGAGCGTCCAGGTTGACGATGAATACATCCGGCTCAACACGCTGAAGGTAGTGGATAAAATTCGAACCAATGAAACCTGCTCCCCCAGTGACGAGAATATTGTGCATATTGACTTCTATCCTACTGTCAAATGTGCCGGACGGCTCATTCATAAACTTCGACGTCCGCCAGCCGTGCACCTGAAGCATCTTTCAAAGAAAGGACCGGTTCCGCTCCGATCGGGATCGGCCAGCGGATGCTAATCGTTGGATCATTCCAAATAAGTGTCCGTTCCCACTCCGCCGAATAGTATTCAGTGGCTTTATAAAGAACCTCAGCCCAGTCGCTCAAAACATAGAAGCCATGCGCAAACCCAGGTGGCATCCAGAGCATTTTCTTGTTGTCGGCAGAAAGGACTTCGCCTACCCAAAGGCCATAAGTGGGCGAACTTCGGCGCAAGTCTACAGCCACATCGAATACTTCCCCGCTCACCGCTCGCACTAGCTTCCCTTGCGCTTGACGGATCTGGTAATGCATGCCGCGGAGAGTATTTTTCCGCGAGCCGGAATGGTTATCCTGAACAAAATGATCTGGAATTCCAGCTGCAGCCATTCGATCAGCACGATATGTTTCCAGAAAATAGCCCCTTGAGTCATCGAAGACGTGCGGTTCGATCCGGACGACTTCCGGGATTGCCGTAGGGAAGAAATTCATTTTGCTATCCGATGTAATGGAGTTGGTCTATGACCTATCGCCTAATCTTTGCCGCCAGAAGGCGAGGATGTCACGGAGAGTTTGGTCAATCGGGATCCGGGGGGACCAACCGGTTTCGTCTGAGATTTTTCGGTTGCAGCCGATGAGGAAAGGAACATCGGTCTTCCTGAGCTTAGCTGCGTCAACTTCGACGGAGATAGGGGTTTTTCCGAAAGTTTCCCTGATCAGAAAGTCTAGGACCTCACGAAGTGCAATCGCCTTCCCTGAGCAAATGTTATAGGGCTCGCCCCGGCGCCCTTTTCTAAGCAGGAGGATGTAAGCCTTGACGACATCGCGAACATCGCAGAAATCCCGCTGGACATCGAGGTTTCCGACCTTAAGGGTGGGCACGTTATCACCTCTCTCGATTCTAGCAACTTGGCGGGCCCAGTCCGAACAGACAAAGTCCTCCGCCTGACCAGGGCCCGTATGGGGGAATGGCCGGGCGACGACGATGTCGATGTGCTCAATCTTTTCGTAAAAACCGCATAACATTTCGCCGGCAGCTTTGGAATAAGCATAGGGGTTAAGAATCTGGATCGGCGCTTCTTCATTTAGGGCCTCGGTCGGAGACGCCCCGAATCCGTAGACATCTGAAGAGCTGATAAAGAGCACTCTGGCCGCGGGCGTGGTCAGCCTGACGGCTTCCAATAGATTATGGGTGCCGAGGACGTTCGTTCCAATCGTTTCGCCGCGCATCTCCCAAGACCTGCGCACGTTGGAAACCGCTGCGAGGTGGAAGACCCAATCGGGGCGGATGTCGCCCACAAGCCTCATCACATCTTTTTCTACGCGGAGGTCAAGGAAAAAGAGCTTATTACCGGACGGCAGGGGGGCATCAGGATAGGAAGTGCCGAATATCTCGATAGCGGAGGGGCCCTCTGCCTCGAGAGCCCGGATTAAATGCCCTCCGGCAAATCCGGTCGCGCCGGTAATGAGAACCCTGAGTTTTGCGCTCATCTTTTTAGGAACAGAACCCTTACGGCAGCCACTGGAATCCTTTTTCGAGGGCGATCTTTTTCCCGCGCCCCGGCGAATCGAGCCCCAGCATTTCGAGATCGGCGTCGACCATGATTCTGACAAGGTCACGGAAGGTGATTTTGGGAACCCAATTCAGCTTCTTCCGGGCTTTACTTGAGTCGGCCCTGAGCTCCTGAACCTCCGTGGGCCGGAAATATGCCGGCTCGATGACGACATATTTCTGCCGGTCGAGGTTGACGTAATTGAAGGCCTCGTCGACGAATTCATCGACGGAGTGTGCCTCTCCCGTCCCGATGACATAGTCATCAGGCGTTTCCTGTTGGAGCATTTGCCACATGACTCCGACATACTCCGGGGCATATCCCCAGTCTCTCTTGGCACTCAGATTGCCGAGATAGATGCTCTTTTCCTTATTGGCCAGGATTTGCGCTATGCCCCGGGTGACCTTTCTGGTGACGAAGGTCTCCCCTCTTCTCGGAGATTCATGGTTGAAGAGGATCCCATTGCACGCAAAAAGGTTATAACCCTCGCGGTAGTTCCTGACCATCCAATAGGCGTAAACCTTGGCCGTGGCATAGGGGCTTCGGGGCTGGAAGGGCGTACTTTCATTTTGCGGGGAAGGGGCGCTGCCGAACATTTCACTGCTCGAAGCCTGATAGAACTTGGTCTCGATCCCGCTCCTCCGCACAGCTTCTAATAGTCGGGTGGTTCCCAGGGCAGTGATGTCGCCTGTATACTCGGACAGATCAAAGCTGACCCGGACATGGCTCTGGGAGGCTAGGTGATATATCTCATCAGGCTTAATGTTATAGATGATCTCCGTAAGCTGCTCGGAGTCGGCAAGGTCTCCATAGTGGAGAAAAAACCGGGCATCGGGAACATGGGGATCGACATAGAGATGGTCGATCCGGCTCCGGTTGAACGAGCTGGAGCGCCGGACGATTCCGTGGACCTCGTAGCCTTTGGAGAGCAGGAATTCGGCCAGATAAGAGCCGTCTTGGCCAGTGATCCCTGTTATCAGAGCTTTTTTTCTATCCGACATCGGGATATCCTTATCTCGCCTTTTTGACCTGGTCCGCGATCCAAGGGTATGTGAGCGCGATACCGTCTTTCAGGGAAAAGCGGGATTTCCAACCAAGCGAATAGATCTTCTCGTTGCTGAAGTTGCGCGACTGCACCCCGACGGGGCCCTTGATCCATTTGATGCCGACCTTCTTGCCCGCGATCTGCGAGGCCGTGTCGATAAGCTCCTTGACCGAAACATACTTGGGGCAGCCGATGTTCACGGGCACGCCGATGTCGGAATGCATGAGAAGATAGATGCCCTCGAGCATGTCGTCGATGTAGGTGTAGGAGCGGATGGCCGACCCGTCCCCCCAGGCCTCGATCGTGCCGCCGTCTTTCGCCTCGGCGATCTTCCGGCAGATCGCGGCGGGCGCCTTTTCGCGACCGCCTCTCCACGTTCCCTCCGGGCCGTAACAGTTCTGGAACCGGGCGATCCGGATCTGCATCCCAAAGCGGCGACCATAGGCCAGGGCCATCCGCTCGGAATAGAGCTTTTCCCAGCCGTACTCGTTGTCAGGGAGGGCCGGGTAGGCCTGCTCCTCGGTCATTTCGGGCTCACCGGGTTTCATGTCGCGATAGATACAAACTGAGGAAGAGAAAAAGTAGCGCGGGGTCTTTGCCTCGGCGGCGGCATGCGTCATGTTGATGTTGATGAGAACGCTGTTGCGCATGATCTCGGTCTCGGCCGAGTGGATGAAGCCCATCCCTCCCATATCCGCCGCAAGTTGATAGACCTCGTCAAGATGGCCCGCTACAGCTTTTTCGGCGTTGGCCTTCTCGCGCAGGTCCAAAAGCAGGAAGTCGTCGGCCGCGGTGGGCGAGAACTCGGGCGACTTGATGTCCACGCCGCGAACCCAGAATCCCTCCTTTTTCAACTTCTTAACGAGGTGGCTGCCGATGAAACCCCCGGCGCCGCATACGACTGCCCTTTTCATTCCGCTCTCCTTTCTCGATCCGTGCGACAATTCATGGAATTCTAACGGGAAGAGCGTTCTTCCTCGGCCTTCCCCTCGGCAACGCCATCAGCCGCCTCCCCATGATCTCCTCGAGACCGTGAACGAACTCCGCTTCCCCCGCCGGCCGGCCTGTCTTCAGGCTCTGCCAGGTTCGATTCAGGACCCGCTCATTTCCCGTGTTCGAGAGATACGAATGCCAGTCAGGAATCTCCGTTCTCAGGTAGCAGCCGTCGTTGATGATGGCATCGTTTTCGCCCAAAACATGGTGACGGGCGCTCGACCAGGGATAGTCTTCGGGCCGGGCCACGAGACCCGCGCGGACGGGATTGTTCTCGATGAAGCGGACCTCCTCGAATACACTCCTGCCGTCCAGCATGCACGATAGGAATCTCGCCCGCCAGAGATGGCCGGACAAGCCCTTCTTGCCGTGAAAGTACTGCGCGTATTTCATGTGCAGGGCATTGAAGCCCCGGCTTAAGGCGTCTTCGGCCTTGGGGAGACACACATAATGGACATGGTTCGGCATCAGGCAATAGGCCCAGACTTCGATCTTATAGCGGTCGGCGTAGTCGCGGAGCCACTCGAGATACCGCCGGAAGTCCGCTTCCTCCTCGAAGACGGGTTGCTCGTAGTTCCCCCGCTGGGTGACCTGATGAGGGTAACCGATGACGGAGAAGCGGGCGAGGCGGGCCATGTTTTTAGCTAAGCTACCGCCGTTGGACGCCGCGGGGCGCCGGGCACAGGGACACGACAAACGCAAACATGCGTCCGTCTTGGCGTGCGGCCCGTTAGAGCCGCGCCGCGCCGGCACCGAAGGTTAATTCAGGCGAGCCCGGGGATTTCAAGGGCTGGAGCTCGAAGCGCGCCCATGAATCTCCATGGACGGGTTCTCGCTTGCCCTTGCTTCGGCGACGGTTGGTTCCACTTAATAACCCTTCCTGGCCTTTCAAAAGAAAGGCGCATCGGATTCTATAAATACCCTTCGGGAATGTCAAGAGAAAAATGGGGACAGCGACTATTTTTGCGGACACGAAAGCACTAGGACGAGAGATCCCGCGAGCTTCCTTGACTTGCCGGAAACCCTCTGATAGATTCGGACTTCCTCCGGCAAACGTCCTGAGCGAGGGAAGATCGTGTCCGCAACTGCGATGAGCCGTCTTTTCCCCGAGTGGGATTACCTCATCATCACCGCTTCAAATGATAAACAGGCAGAGGCCTACCAGAGCCAGATCGATCTCAGAAGATCGCTGGGATTGACGAGCGGCGCCGGGAAGATCCTGGTCGTGGCGGACCCGGGCGGCCGCCGGGTCGGCTCCGGAGGCAGCACAATCCACTGCCTTCTCCGCGTCCTTGACCTCGAGATGGGCAGCCGGCTGGAAGAACGTGCGCGCCTCGATCTTGGGACCTGGGAGAAGATATTCGGCAGGCTCCGCATCCTGATCGTGCACGCCGGCGGGGATTCGAAACGGCTCCCCCCCTACGGCCCTTGCGGCAAGATCTTCGTCCCCGTCCCCGGCAAGTCCGGGGGTGCGGCCGGGACCACGCTCTTCGACCGGCTCATTCCGACATACCTGAAATTGCCGAAGCCCGTCTCCGGCGGCGGGCAGGTTGTGGTCGCTTCCGGGGATGTGCTCTTGGATTTCGATGCCGCGGACGTCGTGTTCGCCGAGCACGGAATCACCGGCGTCGGGGGACTTGTTAGCCCGGAAGTGGCCAAGAACCACGGCGTCTACTGCCCGGACAAGGACGGCCACGTTCGCCTGTTCCTGCAGAAGCCATCAATAACGAAACAAACGAAAATGGGCGCGGCTGATTCACATGGCCAGGCCGTGCTCGATATCGGGATCCTGAACCTGGATCCGCGGACAGCCGTCCGGCTTCTCAAGCTGTGCGACGTCGGCGCGGGACGGGGCCGCGGGCGCGGGCTTATCTGGCGGGGGCCGCTCGCCGACTCGATCGAGTCGACCGGCCTCGACATCTACCGGGAGATCTGTTGCGCAATAGGCGGGGAGACCGGCTGGCGCAACTATGTTCGGGAAGTCAGGGAAGCCGGTTCGGCGGTCGCGGAGAGTGCTCTTCGGGCTCTTTACCAAGGATTGCGGCGCCTTCCCTTTCACGTCCATGTCGTGCCGCGCTTCCGGTTCCTCCATTTCGGGACGCTCCAGGACTTGATCGAGAGCGGCAAGGCTCTCGCAGGTGCAGAGGCTGACGGGCCTGGAGCGGGAGCGGGCGTCGTCATCAACTCCCGGGTCGGCGGCCGGGGGAACATCCTGGGGAGAAATTTCTGGGTCGAGGGTTGTAGGATCGAGGCGCCCCTGACGCTCGCCGGAGATAACGTTGTCGTGGGGGCTGATATCAAGGCGCCTCTCGCCATCCCAGGGGGAGGGTGCCTCGACGTAATCGAGGGGCGGGCCAAAGACGGGCGCAAGGGCTGGTTCGTGCGCGCCTATTCAACGAATGACGTTCTTCACCGCGGGGTAGAAGAGGGAGCGCGTCTGGCCGGCCTGCCGGTCCATGAGTGGCTGCGGGCGATGGACGCCGGACCCGAAGATGTCTGGGACGGAGAGGAGACGGCCGGCGAGAGGACGATATGGAATGGGCGTTTCTTCCCCTTCGTCCGGGACAAAGAGCGGTGCCTGAATTGGCTGTGGCTGCTTGAGCCCCTCGGGGCAACGGCTGACCGGAAGAGGGAATGGCTCGAGGCGGACAGGTATAGCCTAGAGGAGATCGCCTCCCGCGCCGAGCTCGACTCCTTCCACTCGAGGAGGCTCGCGATCCGCGGCGAAGTGGTGCGGGGGGCATTGTCCAGGGTCTTCGGACCCGAGGGCGAACTTTCGGCGGCGGAGCTCGCTTTCCTGGCCAGAAGTGCGAAGGGGGATGAGCGGACCGGGTGGGTCATCGCCATCCTCCGGGAGGCGGTCAGGAGCAATGAAGCCGCGCGGGCGCACCGGGGTCTGGAATCCCTCGAGCTCTCGCGCATCCTGCACACGCTGGGGACGATCCTGCTCGACGGCGGGGGCGACGGGAGCGGAGGCAAAATTGGCCCGGGTGCGCCTAACATCGCCCGGGCGCTAAAGGTGGGATTGACCGCATCGGAAAAGAAATGCCTGAGCGAGCTCGGGCTGCCCGTTGAGGGAGCCGCGAGGGTCAGGCACTGGGCCGGTGAGTTGAGAGAAGCGGCCTTCCGCCACCTGAGCCGGACCATCGTCTATCGAGGCCACGGCGTGCCCGCGCCTCCTCGGAACGTCCTGCGCAGCGACGAGATCGTTTGGGGCAGGGCGCCGGCGCGCCTCGACTTGGGCGGCGGCTGGACCGATACTCCCCCCTACTCTCTCGAAAAGGGCGGTTGCGTCATCAACGCTGCCGTCAACCTCAACGGACAGGCGCCCATCCAGGCATACGCCAGGGTCATCGAAAAGCGTGAGATCCGCATCAACTCTATCGATCACGGCACGCGGGTCGTCGTGAGAGGGCTGGATGAGCTCCTGGACTACAGGAAACCGGCCAGCCAATTTGCCCTGGCCAAGGCGGCCCTGGCGCTGGCCGGATTCTCACCGGAGGCAGCCAAGTGGCCGGCCAGAGTGCGGACCCTCGAGGGAATGCTCCGGCATTTCGGGGGCGGCATCGAGCTCACGACACTGGCCGCGATACCGAGCGGAAGCGGGCTCGGAACCTCGAGCATCATGGGCGCCGTCCTCATATCGATCATCGGCAGGGTCATCGGGCGGCCGCTGGCGCAGCGCGAGCTTTTCCACGCCGTCTTAAAGCTCGAGCAGGAGCTGACGACGGGAGGCGGTTGGCAGGACCAGATCGGCGGGGTGGTCGAGGGTGTTAAGATGATAACCGCCCACAAGGGCCTTGTCCCCGACCCGAGGATCCACTTCGTCCCGGCAGACCTGCTCGACCCGGCGGCGAACGGAGGCCGGACGCTCTTGTATTACACGGGGCTGAGGCGGCTGGCGAAGAACATCTTGCACGACGTCGTTGGACGCTACCTGGACAGGGACAGGGGCGCCATGGAGACCCTGCGGCGGCTCCACGCTTATCCCCCGATGATGGCCGAGGCTATGGGGATGAGGGACGCCGAGAGGTTCGGGGAGCTCATCGATGTCGCCTGGAAGCTCAACGTGTACCTCGACCCGGACCACACGACACCCCTTATAGAGGAGCTCAGGGCCCGGATCAGGCCTCATGTGTTGGGCGCCAAGCTGCTCGGCGCGGGCGGCGGCGGATTCCTGCTGATGGTCTGCAAATCGCCGGAGGATGCGGGCGAGGTGAAGCGGATGCTTGAGAAAGATCCCCCCAACGATAAGGCCCGTTTCTTCGACTACTCCATCAGCCGCGAGGGCCTCGTCGTCACGGTTTGTTGAGAAAAACGCCGGCGAGGTGCGTCTATCTCTCTATCGGGCCCGGCTCCTGACCGCGTCTGCCCTTGACATGATATCACCTTGATGATATATATATCGCGAGGTGATCGGGATGGCCGCCATGACGAGGATGATCTTGTCGCTCCCGGAAGACGAAAAGAAATGGCTCGAACGCCGCAGCCGGCGCCTCAGGGTCTCGAGCGCCGAGCTCGTCCGCCGGGCGATCCGGCAATACCGCGCCAAAGACTCCAAGACGAGGCTGGCCGATGTCCTTCGGGAAACGGCCGGGACGTGGACATCGGTCAAGGGCGATACGCGGCGTCACGTCGAGGCGTTGCGCAAGGAGTGGGAGCGCGGGAGATGAATCCAGCCTATCTCCTGGACTCCACCATCCTGATCGATCACCTCCGCGGGATCGGCGAAGCGACGGGGTGGCTGGAGAAGCTGGGCGAGGGAGAGGCGGTCATCTCCGTGATCACGCGGGCTGAGGTCTTGTGCGGAGGCACCGAGGAGGAAACGCTCACCGCCTATGAGCTCTGCGAAAGATTCGAATGTCCCCCCTTGACGAAGGACATCGCGACGAGCGCCGCCGAATTGAAACGGAAGCATGGGTGGAGGCTCCCGGACGCCTTCCAGGCGGCGATGGCGATGCGGAGCGGCCTCAAGCTGGTCACACGGAACTCCCGGGATTTCGACCCGAGGAAGCATCCATTCATCCTCGTTCCTTATCGGCTGGGATAGGCGATGATGCGGCGTCACGCCGCGTTGATCTCGTTGACCATCAGCCGCAGCGTGCCGGCGTTCTTGCGGTTGAACTGGAGCACGAGCCGCGGCATCGCCGGGTGCTCGTTGTCCTCCCCCTCGATCGGGCCCGGGCACTGCTCGATCCGCCCGGCCGTGAGGATCCCTCGGTATGTGTCGTTGAGCCGCTCGAGCGCCTGCGCCGGCAGGAGTGTGTGGAGCCGCAGCACGAGCTTGGGTCCGACATAGCGCATCGAGTGATAACGTCGGTAGAACCCGGTGATCTCCTCGACCGCCGCGTCGACGTCGTCGGTGAGCTTGAAGAGGTTCATGTCCTCTTCGTTGATCATGCCGTTGTGGAGGAGCTCGGCCTTGATGTAGGTCCGCCAGTGCTGCCAGAAGGTCCCCCCCGGGGAGTCGACCATGACGATCGGCATGAGGGCGGTTTTCCCCGTCTGGATCATGGTCAGCGCTTCGAACCCCTCGTCGTGCGTGCCGAACCCGCCCGGAAAGAGGCAGATGGCCGAGGCCTCCTTGAGGAACAGAATCTTGCGGGTGAAGAAGTACTTGAAGTTGATGAGCTTGGGGTCGGCCTGGATGACCTCGTTCGTCCGCTGCTCGTGGGGCAGGCGGATGGCGACGCCGAAGCTCGCGGCGCGCCCCGCGCCGGCCTGGCCCGCGCCCATGATCCCCTCCCCCGCACCGGTGATAACCATCCAGCTCCGGAGACGCATGAGCTGAGCGAACGATTCCGCCTGGACGTAGTCGGGATGGCCGGCGGGAGTCCGGCTCGAACCGAACATGCTGACCTTGCGGATGTGGCGGTACGGGGCGAAGACCTTGAAGGCGTAACGCAGCTCCATGAAGGCCGAGGTCAGGAGCTTGAGGTCGCCGCGCTCGGCGCCCTCGCGGGCCAGGCGGGTTAAGGTGACCATGATGTCCGCCAGCAGGTCGCGGTCGGGGGAGTCGGCGAACCGGTCGAGGAAGTCGGCGATGGCAGCGTCGCGCGCCGCGGCCCAGGAAGCGCGCGGGTTGGCGACGGGGAGGTTGGCGGCTGGGGGTTTGGTGTCGGGCATGTGCGTTTGCCTTGGCCGTATTTTACCACATCTTGAGCGGTGCGACCTTGGCAATCCGGTCGAAATCGGAATCGTTATGGAGGAGGAGGAGGCCGCATTCGATGGCCGTCTGCGCGATCAGACAGTCAACGGTGCCCGGGCCGCTGAGCCCGGCTTTCCGGAGTCGGTAGAAGATCTTCGCCGCGGCGGCGTAAGAACCCGGGCCCGCCTTCGGGGCATAGAGGGTTTGACTCCCGAGATATTCACTTAAAAGGTCGAAATCCTTTTCGGTTGCGGCGCCTTGGAGGACTTCCAGGTAAGTGAGGGGACTGATGCCGAACGGAATGTCCCTTTCGAGGACCTCATCGAACCGCCGGACGGCTCGAGAGTCGCGGCCCTCGAGGTAATCGATCAGAACGGACGTGTCGACGAGGATCATCGCTTTCGCGCGGCTTTATAATCGTAGCCTTCGGCCAGCCGGACCTGCCCCTTAAGGCCGCGGAGGTCGCGTTTCTTGAGGTCCTGGACATACTCCTCGAGGGCCTTTTGGACGACCTCCCGCTTCGTCTTCAAGCCTGCAAGTTTCATCGCCTCCTCCATCAGCCGTTCGTCGATCACGATATTCGTTCGCACTTTGTACACCTCAATAGGTGTATCATAGTGTGTATTCAGGCGCTTGTCAAGAGTAGCGCGGAACGGGCCGGCCCTGATGATAAAAGACGTGGTGCCTCAATACGTGTTCTCAGGCAGGGCATGTTGCCTGCCCGGAAATCCACATTCCCTTAAGTCATCATTATCTTGTTTTTTACCAATAAGTTGATTCGGTCCGACCCCCCTATTTCTCCTCACTCCAACCAATTCTCGACGGCGAGGCCGGGGATGTTCGAAAAATGGCGTACATTCCCAGTGACGAGCGTCAGCCCGCGTTGCAGGGCGATCGCAGCAATGCGCAAGTCCGGCTCGCTCCTGGCGAGGCCCCGCTTTGCAAGAGTAGCCTTCAGCCGCCCAAAGACCCTGGCGCTTTCGAGGTCGAACGGCAACACGGTCAAACGCGACAGGACGAGATCCTCGAAGGCCCGGATAAGTTCGCCGCGGCTGCCGGTGCGGCAGGCCCCATAAAAGATCTCGGCGGCATTGATCGACGTCGTAAATTGAAGCGCTCGAGGCGTCCTCGACAGGCGATTAATAAGGGCTTTCGGCGGATCCGCCTTGACGGCCCGGCTCATGATGTCGGTATCGAACAGGTACATCAGAGGGTAACTTTCCGCTCTTTGGCCTTCGCCCGGGCGGCATAGATCGCGTCGATCATCTCCTCGATTTCGGCATCGAAGTCGGCGAGCGCTCCGGCGGCGGCCGCCAGGCCCTCCCCTTTCGCAGCCTCCTTTTCCGCCCACTCATCGTACGGGACGATGGCCGCGACGGGGACTCTCTTCCTCGTGATCACGACGGTTTCTCTCCGATGTATAAGACGAGCGACGACTTCCGATAATCTCGCCTTTGCGCGGGTCAGGGGAATGATCTCCATGAATGCCGCCTCTGTATATAATATGGTCTATTAGACTATAGATGTCAATGGGCCGATGTCCTCGATCTCCTTGATTTTTCTGGCCAGGCGGACGGCCGAGATCGGGAAGGCGGTCTTTATCTCGGGGGCGAAGAGCGAGATCTTGAACTCCTCGACCATGCGGCGGAGCTCCTCGACGGCCCGCCGCTTCTCGGGAGGGACTGTCCTTCTTGCCGCGCCGGCCTCCGAGACCTCCTCCTCGAGTCGGTCAAGGGTGTACTCGTACGGCTCGACTTGGGCCGCCTTCGCCTTGTCCTTTTCGGGGTCGATGCGGGCCCGGGCCAGCCTGATCTTCAGGGCCTCGAGCTGGCGCGGGATGCGCACGATCCGGTCGATCGGATAGACATCGAGGACGTCCGCGGGCAGCAGCCTCCCGAGGTCCCGCTCGATATCCTCGAAATAGGCGGGCACGGCCGGCTCCTTGAGCTTGCTGAGCTCGTATATGCTGAGTGTTTTCCTGGCCCGCGCCGACGCCGCGCCCTTCGCAGCCTGCGCAGAGGTCAGGTCCCGGCTCCCCCGGGCCAGCTCAGCCCGGAGGGCCTGGTAGAGTTCCAGGATCTTGAGCACGGTCTGGGTGAGGGCGTGGCCCCTCTCGAAGAGCGTCCGTCCGACCTCGGTTTCATACGCTCGGAATTCCGCCTCGGTCCGGATGTTGCGTTCGAAGACCTCGCGGGCCAATGCCGCCTCGATCGCCCGTTCGATCTTGTCCCGGCCGCCGAACGCGAGCGCGGCGCGCTCATACTCCGCCGGGATCTTGTGGTAGCGCCGGACGAAGGCCAACTCCTTCGCGAACCTCTGCAGGAGAAGCCAGCGGACGCCCAGCCGGTGCGCGGCCTCGGCCTCGGCCCGCGCCGGGAAGAGCTTAATCCCGACCGAAGACGCTCCCTCTCCCATTCCGTGTTCCGCGACCAGCGCCGGGTAGGCGGTGAGGGACGTCCCGACCGCGATCCTCTCCGGCAGGTCGCCGAACGTCCAGGCCGTGAGCCCCGTCTTCTCCCACGTCCGCTGCGCTTCCCGCCAGGCCGGCGATTCGACCTTCGACGGCGCCTCGTCCGCGGCGCCGAGCTTCTTGCGGAGGAGCTCGACGTCGCGCCCGGCGTCGATGACGCGTCCGGTCGCGGGGTCGGTCACGGCGACGCGCATCCGCAGGTATTTCGGGACCTCGGCCAGGGCCCACTCGCGGACAGGGATGTCGGCCCCGAACCGGCGCTTGACGAACTCGGCCACGGCCCGGAAGAGCGGGACTTCCTCGGGCGCCCGCGGCATCTCGCTCGCGATCGTCGCCGCCTTCTCCCCGATCGGCACGAGGAGCTTCCGGTAGCGCTTGGGCAGGCCCTTGATGAGGGCGGCGATCTTGCCCTCGTAGTGGCCGGGAACGCCCCATTCGAGACGTTCCGCCGGGACGGCGTTGAGAAGGGTCGCGGGCACGCGCAGGGTCACCCCGTCGTCGTCCTCGCCGGGCGCGAACTTGTAGACCGCCGGGAACGGACGGCCGGCGACCTCGACCGTGTCCGGGAAGGACGCGACCGTGCCGGCGTCGGGGCGCGCGACGACGAGGTCGTCCTCGGTGAAGCGCAGGAAGCCGTCGCCGCCGCGGTCCTTGATGAGCTTGAGGAGCGAACGGATGTCGAAGAGGCCGGGCAGGCGCTCCGAATAGAGCTTGGCGATCCGCGCCTCGGGCACGAGGATGTCGCGCCGCCTGAGCTTTTCCTCCATGGCCTCCACCCGGCGCTGGAGCTCGAGGTTGTGAAGGAGGAACGGCGGCGGGTCGTCGACTTCGCCTTCGACGAGCCCGTTCATGACGAAGATCTCGTGGGCCTCGGCCGGGGCGATGCGGCTATAGGAGACGCGGCGGTCGCGGAGGATCTCGAGGCCGAAGAGCGAGACGCGCTCCTTGGCCGTGACCTCGCCGCGCGCCCGGTCCCAGGCGGCGTCGTAATAGGAGCGCTTGCAGAGCGGGCCGCCCAGCTCCTCGAGCCAGGCAGGCTCGACGCGGGCCGCCTGCCGCGCGAACAGGCGCGACGTCCTGACGACCTCCGTCGCCACGATCCAGGCCGGCGGCTTGCTGAAGAGGACCGACCCGGGCCAGAGGAAGACCTCGCGGTTCTTAGCGGCGGTGTAGATATTCTTTTCCTTGTGGGCGGCGATGTTCGAGAGGTACCCGGCCAGGATCGAGCGGTGGATGGCGGCGTAGAGCGCCGGCGAAACGTCGGCGTGCGGAGCGAGCGATGCCCGGCCCGTTTCCCTGTTCGGGGACACGATACCCTGTCCCTCTTTGTCTCCCCTCGGCAACAAGCGCTGCTCGGCGAGGACGGCCCGGATCTCCTGGTGGAGGTAGACCCACTCGCGCATCCGGGGGAAGGACAGGAAATGGTCGTGGCAGAACTTCCGCTTCTGGACGGCCGTGCCGAGCTCCTCGAACTCCCCGTGGAAGCGCTTCCAGATGTTGAGGAGGGCGAGGAAGTCGGAGTTCGGGTCGCGGAACTCGGCGTGGACGACGTCGGCCTGCGAGGCCAGCTCCGGCGGGCGCTCGCGCGGGTCGCGGATGCTCAGCCCCGCGGCCAGGACCGCGACCTCCGGCAGGCAGCTCTCGCGATGGGCCTCGACGAGCATCCGAGAGAGGCGCGGGTCGAGGGGCATCCGGGCCATGACCCGGCCCTTGTCGGTCAGGGCCCATTCCGCTCCCATTTTCTGGACTGCGCCGAGCTCGACGAGCGTCTCGTATCCGTCGCGGACGGTCTTCGCCGCCGGACGGTCGATGAACGGGAAGGCGAGCGGTTCGCCCAGCCCGAGGTCGATCATCCGCAGGATGACCTCGGCCAGGTCGGAGCGCAGGATCTCGGGCGAGGTGAACTCGTCGCGCGACTCGTAGTCGACCTCCGAGTAGAGGCGCACGCAGAGCCCCTCGCGGACGCGGCCGCACCGCCCTTTGCGCTGGTCGGCGCTCGCCCGGGACACCGGGCTGATCGGCAGGCTGTTGATCCTCGTCCCCGGCTGGTACTGGGCGATGCGCGCGACGCCCGTATCGACGACGTAGCGGATGCCGGGGATGGTCAGCGACGTCTCGGCGACGTTCGTGGCCACGACGATCTTCGGCCCGCCCACGGAGTACACCCGGCGCTGGTCGCCGGCCGGCAGCCGCGAGAACAGCGGCAGGACCGTGGTGTTCGGGTACTTGCGGCCCTCGAGCATCCGGCGCGTCTCGAGGATGTCCTGCTCGGTCGGCATGAAGACGAGGACGTCGCCCGGCGGCTTCTCGCTCCGGAGGTACGCGACAGCTTCGACGGCCTGGTCCACGTAGTCCTTGTCCTCGGCCTCGTCCTTCTCCGGCGGGCGGTACTCGACCACGACCGGGTAGAGCCGGCCGCTGACCTCGATGACCGGCGCGTTGCGGAAGGCCTTCGAGAACTTCTCCGTGTCGAGGGTCGCCGAGGTGACGATGAGCTTGAGCTCGGGCCGGTCGTCGAGGAGCCGGCGCATGATGCCGAGCAGGAAGTCGATGTTGAGCGAGCGCTCGTGGGCCTCGTCGATGATGATCGTGTCGTAGTCGGTGAGCCGGCGGTCGCCCTGGGTCTCGGCGAGGAGGATGCCGTCGGTCATGATCTTGATGTAGCCGTCGCGCGCCGTCCGGTCCTGGAAGCGGATCTTGTAGCCCACGGACCGGCCGAGCTCCTCCCCCAGCTCCTCGGCGATGCGGTCGGCGATGGTCACCGCGGCGATGCGGCGCGGCTGCGTGCAGCCGATGAGGCCGGCGACGCCGCATCCCGCCTCGAGGCACATCTTCGGGATCTGGGTGCTCTTGCCGCAGCCGGTCTCGCCCGAGATGATGACGACGCGGTTCGCGCGGATCGCCTCGACGATGTCGTCCTTGCGGGCGGTGATGGGGAGCTCGCGCGGGTAGGAAACGGCGGGCCGGGCGCGCGCCCGGCGCTGTCGCTCGGCCGCGGAGGCGTCGAGCCGGGACTCGAGCGCGGCCAAGTCGTCGAGGAGTTGGGTGGTCACGGAACGGCCGCGGTGGCGGCTTTCGAGCGAGGCGAGGACCCGGCGGGCGCGCTCCTCGTCGCGGAGCATGGCCCGGCCGAGGAGCGAACGGATGCGCCTGAGATGCGCGGCGGCCTGTGCGGATTTCTTCTCCACGCCGTTATTTTACTATATTTCTTATATTTGGGGTCGGGCCTCGGCATCTCATTGGACCGATTACGGGTATGCCAAAATCAGGGGTTGTTTTTGGGCTTAACTTCTCATTTTCGAGCCCGAAAATGAAGAGTTAAGTCCATCGATGGGGGGAAGGTCTGATCTGGATGCATGCCTGTCAGGTGTTAAGTCTCCATTTTCGGGGGCCAAAATAGGGAGTTAAGGCCAAAAATGGGGGTCGATTTCTTATTAACTTATTGTTTATGTGGTGGTTGCCGAGGCCCGACCCCTAACACCGAACTAGCCGGGCCGGCGGGGGTCAGCTGCGGCGCGACGACCGGTTGCGCCCTGGGACGCACGCCATGCCCTTGCCGCTCGGGTGGACGAGCGCGGGCATCATCCGATAGTCAGGCCAGAGGAAGTGCCTCGACGAGATCAGCCCGGCGCCGCCCCTGACGCTCTTTTCCATGGCCGCGGCCAGGAGTTTTATCGAAGAATCGCCAGGCGTCATCGAGATCCGGACGGTTCCCCGTTTGGGGGCTCTTTTCTCTCTCTCTTCAACTTTCATCGCTGTCGTTCTCCACTCACCTATTAATACGTCCGGAACCCGCAAAATGTTTCACCCCGCGCCGATCCCCTACATCCGCCAGAAGTAGCTGATCTTGAAGAAGAAGCCGCGACGCATCTCGTGGAAGCGGTCGCTCGGCACGTAGGCGCTGCCGTCCCACTCGGTCCGCTCGAGGGCCGAGCCGTAGCCGACATAGAAGACCGTCCCGGGGATGTAGGTGAAGGAGACGAGCCCGTCGAGCGTCAGCCGCTTGTAATAGAGGTTGTACTCGACGATGCCGCGGAAGAATAGGTACTTGTTGAGCTGGAACGTGTTCCGGTCGCGGAGGATGGTATAGCTGTAGACTTTCGTCCGGTCCGCCCGCCGGTAGAAGTCGCTGTAGGTCAGGTCGAGCAGGAAATTCAGCTTGTCGGCCGGCTGGTAGAGGACCTCGGCGAACGACGAGGTGCCGTAGCCCTGGTAGGGCGCGGCCGGGTCGTAGTAGGCCTTCCCCCAGCGCCGGATCTGGCCGTAGATGTTGACCTGCTTCGTGAGCTGGCTCTGGATGCGGAAGCCCAAGCCGCTCTTGTCGAACCGCTGCCCGGCGAAGACCTCGTTGGCGACGATGCCCTCGAACCGGATCTGGGTGCTCCGGGGCAGGTAAAACCGCGCGACGAAGAAGTTCATTGTCTCCCACGAATGATAGAACATGTCGTAGATGTGGTAGCTCCAGTAGAAGGGCTCGATCTTTTGGACGAACTTCGATTTCGGATACATCTGATACATGGCGAAGGCGCCGATCCGCCGTATCCCCGTCCGGGTCAGGAAGCCGGTGTCGACCTGGAAGTTCTTGGAGACCTCCTGGTAGCCGAGGTTGACGAGCCACTTCCGGGTCGAGTATTCGTAAAGGGCCGCGGCGTCGTAGTCCTTTTTCGTCCCCTGGTCGAGGCCGGCCGCGTCGGGCTTGCGCGTCATGGCACCGAAGGCGTGGAAGGACAGCACGGAAACGTCGCTCAGCCGGAAGCGGCCGTCGAAGCCCCCGACGCGGTTGAACCAGTGTCCGGCCTCGCGCCCGGTGTAGAACCCGCCGATGTAGCTGTCCTGGCTCAGCGAATGCTTGTAGCGTGCGACGGTGAAGTCCGGGTGGACGTCGAGGGAGTCGCCGGGGAGGTGGTCCCTGGCGTAGATCGCGGCCAGCGTGTCCTTGCGGCCGAGCTTGCCCGTCAGCCGGAAGCCGTAGTCCGGGGAGATGATGGTCCGGGTGTAGACGAGGGCTTGAAGGGGCGAGTCCTCCATCATGGCCGCGAACTGCCAAAGGTCCTGGCCCTCGAGGAAGAACGGGCGCTTCTCCTGGTAATAGTTGGCGTAGCGGAGGTTGATATCGACCTGCCCGGCGTCGGCCTCGACCTGGCTGAAGTCGGGGTTCCAGGCGCCGTCGAAGACGAGGTCCGAGGTCACGCCGATCTTGGCCGTCAGGCTGGGAACGTCGGTGAGCTTCGTGTTGTCGGTCGTGACCATCCGGCCGGCCACGGCGTCCTGGACGTGCCGGTAGGTCGCGGCCGGCAGGACCTCGATGACCCTCTTGTAGTGGAGCCCCGAGAGCTCGACGGGCCGGCATTGGCCCAGGATACTCCCGCTGTACGGGTTGACGGGCGGCGAGGTCGCATTTTCGGAAGTCCGGATGAAGAAGCGGAGGAATACGGCCCGCATTGTCAGGGTTTTCTTGTTCGGGAAGCGGAGGCTCTTGAGCGGGACGCGGGCTTCGACGGTCCAGCCCTTGTCGTCGATCCGGCCCTTGCTGTACCAGACCATGTCGAAGCCGGTGTCGAGGTTCCCCTGGACGTTTATCATGCCGTCTTCCTGGATGCCCTGGGCGTTGAGCATGAAGGTGAAGCCGGAGTGCTGGTCGTTGAACGTGTCGAGGATAAGGCCGACGATGTCGTCCGTGTCGATCCCATCGCGCTTGCTGACGGCGGCCTTGACCTTGCCCGGCTCCGTGTCGAACGCGCGGACGGCAAAGTAGATGTTGTCGGCGTCGTAGGTCAGGCAGGCCACGGTCCTCTGGCTCGGGTCCTTGTCCATGTCCGGCTTGTACGTCTTCCAATCTTCGAACCGGACCGCGGTCGCCCAGGCAGGGTCGTCGAGGACGCCGTCGATCACGGGAGGGACGTCGGCGCGGACGAGGGTGAGCGTCGGCAGGCCGCCGAAGGCGGACGGCCGGCCGGACGCGGCGGGGGCGGGCAGGATAGCGACAAGGAGGGCGGCGGCGACGAGCGCCGCGAGCTTGGCCGGGGACTTTCTCAACATACTTCTCTCTCTTGCTAATACTACGGATATCCCCGGCCAAAGGTTCCCCTTTGGGTCCTCGTTCGCTCTTCGAGGTCGGACCGAGGCGGAAAGCGGACCTAATTCCCGCATGAATTCTTGCGGTGCGGCGGATTTTTCAGTATGATTCGGGAAACGCCATGGCCGCGGCCCCCAGGGACTTCTACGACATCCAAAAAGAGCAGCGGATCAAGAGCCTTCTCGTCTTTTTTGTCGTCATCGCTTTCCACTTCGTCGCCCTCGGCATCGTCGGACTGGCCCTGGCCCTGAGCGTGGGGTTCCTTTTTGCGCGAGAAATGCTTTCGTCATCGTCATTCTGGGCCCGATTCTTCCTCGCCGACCTCGCCGCGGCGACGTTCGTGGCCGTCTTCCATTACCTGGACGCGCGGCGCAACGGCGCCCGCTACATCCTCAAGCGGCTCCAGGCGGCCGTGCCGGACCACGAGGACCGCTACCACATGCAGTTCCTCAACACTCTCGACGAGATGCGGGTCGCCGCCGGCCTGCCTCGCGTCAACGGCTACATCCTCCCATCCTTCGCTGTCAACTCGCTGGCGCTCGTCGAGGAGAGCGGGACGCCGGCCGTGGCCGTGACCGAAGGCCTGCTCGTTGAGTGCACGCGGGATGAGCTCCAGGCGGTGGCCGCGCACGAGCTGGCCCATATCGCCAGGGGCGACGCGTTCTATGTGACCGTCGTCTGCTCGCTGGCCAACGTCTTCGAGCGGCTGCGCGAGGCTCTCGAGCCCGGGACGGACGACTGCCGGCCGGCCGGCGGAGCGGCCGCTGAGCGGGCGGCGGGCTCCTCCACGTTCCCGTTCTATGCGGCCGTGACGCTCTCGGCATTCGTCATGCGCCTCCTGAGCATGCTCGTCAGCCGCGAGCGGGAACTCCTGGCCGACGCGGCCGCGGTCGAGCTCTGCCGGTCCCCCGAATCGCTGGCGCGGGCCATCTACAAGGCGCAGGTCAGGAACGCGTTCATCGGGGATTTCTCGCTGTCGTATGCCCCGCTGTTCATCGTCCCGCCCGATGCCCGCGACGTGCCGGACACGCTGGCCGGGCGGATCTTCAATTCCCATCCGCCGTTCATGAAAAGGCTGGAGATCCTGGCCGCCATGGCCCACAAGACGCCGCGGGACATCGTCGACGAAGTCCGCGAGAGCGAAGCGCGGCGGGGGCAGGCCCGCGGCGTCGTTCATTCCTTCGAGGAGATCAAGAAGGGGCAGATGGAGCTCTTCCCGGGTTTCGGGGTCTTGACTACGGCGCCCGCGGGACCGGCGGACGGGTCCGGGGCGGCCCCGGCGGAAGAGCCGGGCGCCCAGCCTCCGTCAGGCGACGGCAGGATCTGGCTCATCGCCGCGGGGCATCCCCAGAAGTGGGACGGCCCCTTCACCACGGCCGAGCTCGTCTGCCATCCGCGCTTCTCGCAGCTCGTCATGGTCCGCAATGCGCAGGAAGGCATCGAGGCCAGGGCCAGGGACTTTCCCCAGGTCCGCGTCGCTCTGCGCAACCTGGCCCGCAAGGCCCCTCTCGAGCCCGGCCGCCTGAACTTTTGCCCGCGGTGCCGGGTGCTGCTCACGGAGACTTTTTACGAGGGCGTGCCGGTGCGGGTCTGCCCGAAGTGCACGGGAAAGCTGGTCGGTGCCGCCGGCGTCGACCGGATCATCGCCCGGCGCGAAGTGGCCTTCTCCGAAGACCTGGTCTCCAAGGCCCGCGCCTTTCACGAGAAGGTCCTCAAGAACCCGGTCAAGCGGGATAAGATCAACGCCGCGGTGACCGCCGAGCTTCCCTGCCCGGCCTGCGGCTACCGGATGGCCCCGCGGCCCTACAACTACCAGTATTTCGTCCCGGTCGACAAGTGCCTGTCCTGCTCGAGCATCTGGTTCGACGCCGACGAGCTCGAGATCCTCCAGATCCTCATCGAACAGCACGGGCTCTGAGCCGCCGCAGCCGCGGGGCATGGTGCCGGTCCGCGTCCGACCTTAGCTGATTCAAATCTTGAAGGCGCCGGTGTCCACCCACTCTTTCTTGAGCACCGACCAGAAATCCTCGGCCAGGCCCCGGAGGAGGTATTCGTACGGCAACCAGCCGTAGCCCTTCTCTCCCCAGTCCGAACCCCAGGAATTGCGAATGAGGAGGGCCCCCCTGGTCTCCCCGCCGGCCTTGTTCTTGATCGTCAGCTTGTCGTCGTAGCCCATGGCGGCCACGGCATGGCCGCCCTCGATCTTCTCCCGACCCGAGGGATAGGGGATGCGGCCCGTCGCCGCGGCTTGCTCGATCGAGCTGTAGACCGTGAAACCGAACATGGCCGGGTGCCCCGCGGAGAGATACGTCTTAAGGCGCTCCAGGACCTGCGGCCTTGCAGTGCCGGGCGGGTCGTGCCGGTAATACTTGATCGTCTTGTAGTTCTGCGCGAACGCGTAACAAAAGGCCGGCGGCTCCTTGTCGAACGCCTGTTCGTCGTCGGTATACGGCCAATAGGCCTCGGGCGGGACGCCGAAGAGGACCATGGCGCCCATCGTCTGGCGGAGGTAGGCCCCGGTGTCCCCTTTCATCTTCATCAGGTTGCGGGTGACCTTATAAAGGAAGAGGCGCGAGGCGTCGACGTGGCGGCCGAACGACTTCCTCTCATAATACTCTGTGACCCCCGCCCCGGCCTGGGCGGTGCAGGAGCCGAGCGCCCCCTGATCCTCGACGGACGAGGCCCACTCCCGAAGGTCCACGGCGGCCGGCGGCCCGGCCCGCTTCTTGCCGCGGACGCGCGGACCCGCCGGAAGCCCCGTCGGCGCCAGGATCTCGCGAATATCCTTCGTTTCCTCGGTATAATCCCGGAAATCGGGATAGTCCGGAATCCAGCCGAAGCCTTTCTTGGAGAGTTCCACCATGTTCAACCCCTCCCCTGAAATTTGTCCCCTTCCATTCTAATCGAAACGCCGTCGCCAGGCAACGCCCCCTGAAAAAATCCCCTCCAAAACGCGGATGAGGGGGCCTCCTCGCGTGCCGGGGGGGAATATCCTCCTCGAAATCACCCAAAGGGGTGATTGACCGGTCCTGGGGGTGATGAAAAATAGGCCCTGAAAGGACGCAATAGAGGCCTGAGAGACCTGAGAGATGGGCATGAAGAAGATCCTTGTCATCGACTATGACCAAGCCTCCCTGCAGGCCCTCCACAAAACCCTGACCCAGGAGGGCTTCGAGATCGTCCTGGCCAGCGACGGCCAGGCCGGCTGGGAGAAGTTCCAGAGCGAGGACCCGGACCTCGTGCTCATGGAAGCCATGCTCTCCAAGATCCACGGCTTCGAGCTCTGCGACCGGATTACCAAGAACCCGGTCCGCAAAGTCCCCGTCTTCATCATGACCGGAGTTTACAAGGACCGCGTCTACAGGACCGAGGCGCTCCGGACCTACGGGGCGTCGGAGTACTTCGAAAAGCCGCTGGACATGCTCAAGTTCCTCGCTTCGATCCATGCCGTCCTGACGGTGCCCGACATCAAGCCCGAACCGGAAGCCGAGCCGACGAACGGTCAGGAACAGGTGTCGGTGGCCAAGCCGCCGGTCGAGGAACCCCGCTGGACAGAGGCCCCGGCCGAGGCGCGGGCGCCGCGGGCGGAAGCCCTCAGGCCGAAACCGGCCCACGAGGCCAGGGTGTCGTCCGGAGGCGGAGGCCTGAGTCTCGAGACCATGCTCAACGTCCGGACCGCTAAGGAAACCCCGCCCAAAGCCAAGACCGTCCCGGAGCCCAAGTCGCGGCTCGACGACGAGCTCCAGCTCGAATCGCTCCTCAAAGACATAGCCGTCGCGGCCCAGGAGCACCACCGGCCGGAGCCGGCGAAGAGTGGACCGGCCGTCGCGATCGCGCCGAAAGCCAAGGAAGCCGAGAAACCGCACGAGCACGCCGGGAAAGAGAACGAGGCCGCGGACATAGACCGGCTCCTGAAGACGACCCTGGCCGACTTCGGCCTCGAGGCCGAAAAAAAGAAGCCGGCCAAACCGGTCGCGGCGCCCGCCCCGGCGCCGGCGCCTGAGAAGCCCAGGCAAGCCGCCGCGGTCTTCCCCGCGGCCCAGCCGAAGCCCAAGCCCGTCGCTCCCCCGCCGCCCCCGGCCCCGCCGGTCGCCGCGACGCAGGAAAAGCCCAAGCCCGCGGTCCCTCCGGCGCCGACCCCGGCCGTCGCCGAGAAACCGAAGCCGGTGCAGCCCGCATCCCAGCCCGTTCCCCAGCAGGCCAAGCCCAAGGCCACCCCCCAGCCCGCGCCCGCCAAGCCCAAGCCTGCGCCGAGGCCCGAGCCGGCGGCCGCACCCAAGGCGGAATCGAGGGAGGCGGCCCGGAAGCCCGAACCGCAAAAATCGGCCGATGCGCGGATGTTCAAGGACATCTATGAGGTCGAAAAGAAGAAATCGCCCGTGCCGTTCATCGCCGTCGGCGCGGGCCTTATCGTCGTGGCCG
>Ga0315280_10001103_pt1 | contig 47711 bp, 28 predicted proteins | sample YL17G06_40_MG_FD_203697 | JGI IMG/M metagenome (GOLD analysis project Ga0315280, IMG submission 203697) | Sediment microbial communities from Yellowstone Lake, YNP, Wyoming, USA - YL17G06_40 | ecosystem: Environmental > Aquatic > Freshwater > Lake > Sediment | place: USA: Wyoming | collected... | reverse complement strand
TGCCGATGTGAGAGTAACAGTACTCATATTGGCCTCCATGAAACAGGTTTATCGTTACCCATTTCATCGGTAGGCCATTCTTGTTTTTACAATTTTTCATAACGATTCAAAAAGTGCGAAAGTTCACAGAGGAGACTCGGTCTTTTACTCTGTGCCTTGGGGCTTTTGTTCAACGTTTTCTTTTTCGTCGGGCTTTTTCTCGCCCTGTTTTATTTGTTCTGGCTTTTCTTGCTTTACATCCTCGAGCAGGTCTGACAGTTCCGCCGTGAGGTCTTTGGCCTTCCAGTCGGCGATCTCGTAAATCCACGCCTGATGTTTGGCTGTGAACTCTTTTGCCTTGTCGTCAGCGAGGAGCTTGGCCTCCTTCTCTTTCAGCTCCTGCTCGGACTCAGTCTTACTTATTGTTGTGGGCCTCTCCCCAGCAAAACCTGCCTGGCACGTTATGTACGTCTTACTATCTTTTTGGGCAATGTTTATCGTATAAATAGTCAAATCCTTCAGCCGGCAGACATATTGTCTGTCGAACTCTTTAGCCCCGGCCACTGGCCGGGGCTCCCCCGCCGAGAGGCGGGGGCTAATATCCGAGGATTTCTTCTTGACATCGGTAAGCCTCAGGTCCGTCAAAGCAATCAAGACTCGATTGCTGTCACTATCCTTGAGCTTTTTGCCCTGCGGGATATTCTCCAGCACAGCGCCCTGGCCATCCTGCTTGGGCTTCAAAACATACTGGCCGGTTGGAGAAATGACCGTTACCGATTCAATATCCTCGCGCTTTGCCAAGATAAGTGCCTGGTCAACATAATCGAGAGCCCGGCCTTTAAGCCAGGGCACTTCCAGGGCTACATAAACCTTGTCGCTGTTGGCCTGCCTTACATAAGAGCCCTGGCCCTGTTCTGTGTTTTTTCCTACAATCACACCTGTCAGGAGCGATGAATCACCCTTAAAGAATTTGACTACGCTGCGGGCTTTTTCCTCCGTCACCTCAAGGTCTTTGTGGTTGGCTGGATTATCCGTAACGAATTGCGAGGTCTGGATATCGAGGCACTTCGTGATCAAGTCGTTTATCTCTTTGATCTCGGCAGGATAATCGTCTTTATTGGCCAGCACAAAACCTCTGCCCTGACGCTTCAATTGGGCTGTATCCTGGCCCGTTCCTACAACGATACTGCCAATGTCGGTCGTATCAAGTCCTTGAATAAGATAAGTCGGCGTATCCGGCGCCGTCTTTGGTCTGCCTGACACGCCCGACAGAACCACAGCCAATGCCACCATACATACGGCGACAATACCCAATATAGTAAGATTCCTATTGGTCATCTATAAACTCCTGTATATCTTTTGAAATCCGAAATTCTAACCTCTAAATTCTAAACAATTCCGAATGATCAAAATTCAAATTACCCAAACAACATGTTTTGAAAATTGGAACACTTGAATTTAGATATTGTTTCGGATTTAGAGTTTCATGCTTCGTGCTTTTGCTCAGGCGTCACTTGCGTGACTGACATAATGCCTCTTTCTTACACTGCGACGAATGCCCAGGAGCACAGCGACGGCCAATATGACGGTCGGGGCTGCCAGCATGTTGAAATTGCGCAAGCGGTTGCCAAGATGCTCAATCCGCTCTCGCCGGACCATCCTGACCTCGCGCAACTGCCGCTGAGCTTCTCGCTTTTTTAATTCAATCTCTCGCTGCTTATTCACGATGGAGCTGCCGACCACGTCGGCCTCTTTTTCTTTGGCTGAGGCCAGGATAGACTGTAGCTCATTTGTAAAACCCGTGATTTCAGCGTTGAGTTTGGCCACCTCCTGGGCGGTCTCCTTTTCCGCCTGCCTTTCAATTTCGTCAACCACCTCAAATGGCCTCTGGAAGTTGCCCCGCGACCTGATTGAGATTAAATCGCTTGACCCGCTCAAATCGTCAATGGCGTTGAGTAGTAGTGCGCTATTGTCGCCCATGACGACGTTGCCGAAGAATGTCCTCTGATAGGCCAGCATGTCGCTTATAAAATCGACGTCTGAAAAAACTACTACCGCACAATCTTGTGCTGCCTCCTTTAGTCCCTCAATCCGCTTCTTGGTTTTCTTTGGCTTATTTGGATCTTCTGCTTTGTCCGAAGATTTTTTGGATTCGTCCGCGGCTGATTCAACCTCAATCTCGATGCCATCGGGGAAACTGCTTTTGAAGCGGCCCGTCAGCAGGTAGCCCATCACCACCGGCTCTGTGCCGTCGATGAACTTAGCCATAAGCGTTGACGGATCCGGGAACATCAGCTCGTAAGGCCCTGTAACCTTCCAGCTATTACCGTTTTTAGTAGTCTTCAGCAGCGGCGTACGCTTAATCTGGGCGGCACCTTCTGATTTGTCTTTCTGCTGCGGCTCATTGGAATCCACCACCTCTCTGAGTACGCCGGCAAAAAAGACCCTGACATCGTTGAGCTGCGTCGTGATCACATTGTCGGCATTAAAACATCCTCGCCAGCCCGCAGGTTGAAGTTCGGGCGGAAGCTCTCGCACAAGTCCCAGGAAACCAATGATGGCTTCCGGCCTTTGATCGCGACTGAGAGGCGCCTTCTGCGCCAACGCCCTATCGCCGGCAAATGTATTCTCCGGCATCTCCACGCCCCATGTCCGCAGCAGCTTTTGGAGGTTCGAACTTTGCGATGGCACCCTTCCCATCTGCATTTGCATTCGGTCGGGCCTATCAACCCAACAATGCGGGTCAATGCAGACGATGGTTCTGCCGCCTTTGAGCACAAACTGGTCTATCGCAAATTGCGTTCTTTCCGGCAGGTCCTTGGCGTGTATAACCAGCAGAAGGTCAACGTCATTGATGTCGTTGGCATCTGTCGCGACTTGCGATACTTCGTATTTACTCCGCAACTGCTCCACGACGGTCCACGGAGGCTGTGGCTGCTGGCCCTGCATCCGCATCATCTGGGCCATATAGCCGCTCACGTCATCGCCCATCACCGGCAGCGAACTCATTATGCCTATCCTGGTCTTCTGACGAGTGATGGCCGTGCCTATGAGCTGACTTATGTCGTACTCAACAAAGTTCTGCCGGTCGGGCGAAAAAAATGATATTACCTTCTCCACGCCGAACTGCGTTTGCACGACCAAGCCAAAGAAAAAGCTCTCCTCTTCGGTTATCCCAAATCGTCTCAAACCATACCGCAAAGCCTCAACTTCATCTTCCGAAAAAGGCCTGGGATCAATTATCTGGAGCTTAACCATACCTTTTGAATCGGCGACGTAACCCTGCAATAAGGCTTTGACAAACTCATAGTAATTGTTGAAGTACCGAATCTGGTCCGGTGCTTTCAGCGCAGCGGTCTTTGCATAGTAGAGCTTGACGTTGATCGGCTGATTGAGCTTTGCCAGGATGGCTCTTGTCCCATCGGAAAGCGTATAAATCTTTTGGCTAGTAATATCTGCTTTTAGAAAACCGCCGACGTTCTGGCAAATACTCACGGCGGAAAACGCAATCACCAGAACCAAAATCGCGCCGATAATTGCTCGTATGGTTCGGTTCATCAACTGGCCTTCCTTTCCTCTAACACGATTGTACTGGCGGCAATCCATCCGACAATCAGCAGCACAAAGTAAGCAAGGTCTTTGAACTCCAGAACGCCCCGCTGGGTCGACTCAAAGTGCGCCTGAAAACTCATATTCTCTATCGTGGCGACCAAGCCGGCGGGCAAAAATGTCGAAAGATAATTCAGAGTCGTAGGCATGCCCGCAAAAACAAGCACCGCGCAGGCTACCACCGACAGCACAAAGGCTATTACCTGATTCTTGCTGACCGTCGAAAAGAAACAGCCGATCGCCAGAAATCCCCCCGCCATCAGCCAACTGCCGAGGTAGCCGGTGATGATGGGACCGATGTCGGGCTGCCCAAGATAACAGACGGTGATGACCATCGGAAAGGAGAACGCCAGAGCGATGGCCAGAAAAACCCAGGCAGCAAAGAACTTGCCTAAGACCGCTTGAACAACCGTAATCGGCAGCGTCAGCAAAAGCTCGATCGAGCCGCTCTTGCGTTCTTCCGCCCACAGACGCATCGCGGTCGCAGGCACCATAAAGATAAATAGTAGCGGCAGATTCATAAAGAAGGTCCGCATATCTGCCTGCCGCATATCCAAAAAGCCCTGTTTGAACGTCAAGTACCCGGAGAAAAACAGAAAGATAACCAGAAACACGTACGCCAGAGGCGTTGTAAAATAGCTTTTTAGCTCCCTTTTGAAAACAGCCCAAAAACTGTGCATGTTGTACTCCTGCCTTGGAGAACGCCCATTGTTCATTGTTCATTGTTCACCGTTCACCGTTCACCGTTCATAGTTCGCCGATGAACAACGAACAGTTAACTCTGAACCATCAACTATCTACTCTCTTTTTCTTTTGGTAATCTTGCGAAAGACCTCATCCAGGCTACATTGAAACTTCTGCTTCAACTGCCCGGGCGTGGAATCTACCAGCACGCGACCCTGGGAAATAATTATTGTCCGCGAGCAAATAGCCTCCACTTCCTCAAGGATATGAGTGGATACGATAATACATTTTTCTTTGGCCATTTTATTTATGAGGTCTCTAACCTCGTGTTTCTGATTGGGGTCAAGCCCATCGGTAGGCTCATCGAGGATAAGCACATCCGGGTCGTGAATCAGTGCCTGCGCCAGGCCGACTCGGCGTCTGTATCCCTTTGATAGCGTTTCTATCGTCTGATGATACACCGAGTCAATGGAGCACATCGGCACAATTCTGTCGAGTGCCTGCTTGCGATTGCGGCGGTTAATCTGCCTGGCGTCGCAAACGAAGTTCAAAAACCCCCCCACCGTCATCTCGCCGTAGGCCGGCGAGTTTTCCGCCAGGTATCCCAGGCAGCGTCTGACCTCGACCGGGTTGCGCATGATGTCGTGTCCGCAGACCGAAGCCGTGCCGCTATCAGGCGTGATGAAGCAGGCCAGCATCCTCATAGCGGTGGTTTTGCCGGCCCCATTAGGCCCAAGCAGTCCAAGAACTTCGCCCTTTTTCGCCTCAAACGATATGCCGTCAACTGCTACGACCGGGCCGAAGCTACGCCGAAGCTCCTTGACCTGTATCATACTCAACTCCAAAATGCACCCCCTATCATCGCCTAATTTGCATATATCCTTACCAGTGGGATTATAAATTTAGTCAAAATTCCTTGACAGTCAATACCCGCAATCTGATTATTTTGTTCATGCAGCAGATAACAAAATACAGTGACATTTTGGAACAAACCGTAACGGTCATCCTGGCGGCAGGGCAGGGAAAACGCATGGGCGGCAACGCTGCAAAGGTCTGCTTTGAAATAGATGGTGTCCCTGCCATAAACAAGCTGATAACCACTTTCAAAAAGCAAGGATTCAACAAATTCCTGGTGGTCATCGGTGCAAGAGCCGAGCAGGTTCTCGATACAGTCAACAAAGAGCATCATGGCACGATGTTTGTCTACCAGAATCCACAGGCAGGTACAGGCCACGCAGCCAAAATAGCTGCCCAGGCGCTACGGAGCATCGGACACGCAGGCAATGTTCTGGTAACTATGGGCGACAAATTCATAGAAGAGGCTGCAATAGAAACGCTGGTCCGAGGGTTCGCAGAGCAGCAAGCAGATATGGCGCTTCTGACCATACCCAGAACACCGGCAACCGAAGGCTCAGGGGGTATAGTCCTTCTCGATGACACCGGCCAAGCCATAGATATTATCGAGCAGCCTGACCTGGCAAGACACGCGATAGTAGACGAGCTAAGGCAAAAGACAACCAGGGGCAAAAGAGTAACTGGTTCTGCGCTCTGTAAGATTATCAGCAAACACATCCCAAGTCCTGAAAAGCAGGATTCTGCCGTTGCGCAATTGCTGGAATTGGCACAGAAGGCAAAACAAGTCAGCGGGGGCCGGCTCAACAAAATATTATGTCACTGGCCCACCAGGCAGATTGAAGCGGCCTGCACCGCGATCAACCCCAGCCTTTATCTTTTCAAGGCAGACGCCTTCTATCAAGGCGTGGGAATGCTCGATAATGACAACGCGCAGCGGGAATATTACTTCACCGACATTGTCAGGCATCTGGCAAAAGTTGTGGACTCCCAGAGCAAAGCGAGATTCGTAATGAGGACAGTGCCCATCGACAGTCCGCAGTGGGTGCAGGGCTTCAATTCGCCCGATGAGCTTTTAGCCATACAGGATTACGTCAGGCGAAAGAAGGCTGCCGGACGCCGCGTAAAACGCGGGGCTAAATATTTAGCCGCACGTTTCACCGGCGGTCCCGTTGAGGCATCCGGCAAACCCCTGCTAAAGCCAAACGAGTATTGCTCCGTAACCCAATGGATAAGCAAAATCGACAGCAACAAACCTGGCCTGCAGCGCTGGTTGGCAACTATCTACGGCCGGCACGCAGAACTGCACCAGGAGAAACGGAAAGATTTAATAGGTGTACTTACCTGCTATGGCAAGCGGTTCGGATTCCAAGAAAAGGTCTGTATTGTCAGAGCGCCTGGCCGAGTCAACCTTATGGGAAGGCACGTCGACCATCAAGGAGGTTGCACCAATGTCCTGGCGATAGACCGCGAAATTGTCGCAGTAGTCGGCATCAGGGCGGACAACAACGTAGTGGCGGTCAATACCGAGCCGAGAAAATTCAAGCCCGTCCGGTTCAATATATCCGAGTTGATCGGGCAATTCACCTGGAGCGATTGGGCGAATTTTGTCAATAGCGACCGGGTGCAAAACTTGCTTCGCATCACAGTCGGCGACTGGGGAAACTACATCAAGGCTCCAATGCTCCGGCTACAGCACCAGTATAAAGACTTAAAAATCCGCGGGCTGAACCTGGCGGTAACCGGCAATGTACCCATCGCCGCCGGGCTGAGCAGCAGCTCGACAATTGTGGTCGCCACGCTCCAGGCGGCAATAGCGATAAACAACCTCGACCTTACCAGCCGGCAGTTCATCGACCTATGCGGCCAGGGCGAGTGGTTCGTAGGCTCACGAGGAGGAGCCGGAGACCACGCGGCAATATATCTGGGACAGAGAGGCAAAATCACCCGCGTAGGATACCTGCCATTCAGGGTCGAAAAAAGCGTAGATGCGCCGCGAGATTATCAGGTGATCATAGCCGACAGCCACATAAAAGCCGCCAAAAGCGGACAGGCTCGCGACATGTTTAATGCCAGAGTTGCCAGCTATCACCTGGGCCTGGCGGTATTAAGACAGCGATGCCCTAGGCTAAAAGATAGGCTCGAATACGCGCGAGACCTCGACCCGCAAAAGCTGGGCTGCACAACCAGCGATGTGTACCGGCTGCTGCTGCAAGTGCCGCAGTTTATGAGCCGCAAAGATTTCAAAAAAATCCTTTCCAGCGAGTATAAGGAATTGATGGAGACCAGTTTTGCCTGCCACTCTGATCCGGGACTTTACAAGGTAAGAGGAGTTCTGCTGTTCGGCGCGGCTGAAGTTATCAGAAGCAGAATTTGTCTTGATTACCTCGAGGCAGGCCAAATTGAGCAGTTCGGCAACCTGATGAAGATGAGTCACGATGGCGACAGAGTGAGCAGGTCCGACGCCAATGGAGACTACCGCGAAGTCAAAGATCACTGTGACGACCGGCACTTTAAGGAGCTTATCACGGACTTAGCCAGCGAGGACCCCGATAGGGTATTGAAGGCCCAGCTTCACATGCAGCCGGGAAGTTACGCCTGCAGCACACCTCCAATAGACCGGATGGTTGACATCGCCTGTTCTACCCCGGGGGTAGTCGGTGCTCAGATCGCCGGCGCCGGTTTGGGCGGCTGCATCATGATACTTTCGAGAAAAGACGCCGTACACACTGTCATCGAATCTCTGACAAGCCGTTACTATAAGCCGAATAAGCTAAAACCAGCCGTAATGCCCTGCATAACTGTCGAAGGCGCCGGCCTGGCACAATTCTGAAAATTGCCAATTTACAATTGTCAATTGCCAATTTAGAATTTGCACCCGTGAAACCGCAATTATCAATTGTTAATTTTGTGTTTGTTGTGCTGAGTTTGGCCGAGGCTAACAACTCACCTTCTGGGTCCCGAACACCAGACAGGCTGAGGCCGGAAAGAAATCCATCGGCTGAGAGGCTATTGAATTTGAAGGAAATCCCCTTCAAGATTATTCATGAAACCTACCAAAGCACCACCGATCCGCTCGGGCGAGACCAGAGAAACTGGGAGCTGTACCTGATAAATGCCGATGGCTCCAACCCAGTCAATCTGACCAATACGCCCGATATAGACGAGATGTATCCGCACGTCTCGCCGGACGGCACGAAGATATGTTTCGTTGCTGACGAAGGCCCTGAAGATGAAAAGGTTCGAAACGTGTACTATATGAACATAGATGGAACCGAACGGGTAAAGGTTGCCCAAAATGCGCGGGAGCCCTGCTGGAGTTTTGACAGCAAGAGCATCGCCTATCTCGAAGGTGAATATGAGCGATACACCACCAGAGAGTATGCGACGGCGGAGCTTATGATCTATGACCTGGAGACGGGCCTGCACAGACCACACCCCAACAAAGAGCTGCACCACCTTTACGCTATCTGCTGGTCGCCGTGCGGCAGGTGGTTTGTTGCTGCCGTACACGGCGGCATGGGCTATAGTGACACCATTTTGGCGTTTGAAGCTAACGGCACCAGAGTGTTCGACCTAGGCCGATGGGGCGTCAAGGGCTGCCGACCCGACCTTAGCTGCGACGGCACGAAAATGGTGTGGGGCGAAACCGATTGGAATCTGCGATTGGGCGATATCGACCTGACGGGCTATGAACCCCGCGTCACGAACATCCGCGATATTGTCAGGTGCACTCGCAGGTACAAAATCTACCACGTGGATTTGTCGCCGGACGCCCGGTATGTCACGTTCAGCTACGGTCCTTCCAGTGGAGGACAGCAGGTAGGTGGTTTGGCCCAAGGCTGGGATATTTGTGTCAGCGATCTATCCGCTGGCAACGACTGGCAGCAGCTCGCGTGGGTGAAAGTTACAACGGACGGCAACCACAACAAAGAGCCCGATTGGGTGCCAAATTCAAGCGTAAAGCTGAAAGCTAAAAGCTAAAAACTTTGGAATTCCACAGTTTTACGTTTTAGGCTTTAATTTTTTAGCTATCAGTCTTCTAAAGGAGACCTTATGGCAAAGAAAATTAGAAATCAAATATCAAATATCAAAATTGTCAAAGCCTGGCAAGCCGGGTTAACTTCCTCAATTTTGCACTTTGCATTTTCATTTTTGATTTTGTTTGTCGTAATGTTTCTGTTGGCAGCCGCTGCGCCAACTTGTGCATCCGAATCGCACGCTGGGCCCGCCCCCGGCGGGCCGCCGGCAGGTCCCTGGCCCCGTACTGAACTCAACTTGCAGCAAATCCCTTATAAGATTCTGCATGAAACCTATCGCAAAACCGACGGCAAAGAAAATTGGGAACTATATATCGTAAATGCCGATGGTTCCAATCCGGTGAATCTGACTCGAACGCCGGATGTGGATGAGATGTATCCGCACGCGTCAGCCGATGGCAGCAAGATTTGCTTTGTTGCCGAGGAAATGGTGGGCGGCGAGAAGATTCGAAATGTCTACTATATGAATATTGATGGAACCCGTCGCGTGAAAGTTGCTGAAAACGCCCGCGAGCCGTGCTGGAACGCTGACGGCAAAACCATCGCTTATCTAAAAGGAGAATTCCAGCGATATACCATTACTGATTATGCCTCCAAGGGACTTTTCTTCTACGACATAGCGACCGGCAAACACAGAGAGCACCCAAATAAAAGCCTGCACCATCTTTATAATATCTGCTGGTCGCCGGACGGCAATTGGTTCGTCGCGACGGTGCACGGAGGAATGGGCTTCAAACACGCCATCCTTGCAATCGAAGCCAACGGAACGGGCGTTTTTGATCTGACGAAGTTTGGCGTCACCGGCTGTAGGCCTGACTTCAGCAAGGATGGGAGAAAAATAACCTGGGGGCTAACCGACTGGGAATTGGGCATCGGCGATATTGATTTTGCAGACAAGCCTATGGTGACCAACGTCCGCCGGGTGGTGAAGTGCCAAAAAGACTGCGAGGTATATCACTCTGATTTTTCGCCCGACGGCAGATATATCGCTTTTAGCCATGGTCCTACGGCTGACGAAATGATAGGCGGCAAGGCGCCCGGCTGGGACATCTGCATCGCCGATATAGGCGGCGAGGCTGGCTCGGCGCCACCAAAATGGGTCCAGATCACCACCGATGGTAATCACAACAAAGAGCCCGACTGGGTGCCACAACCGTGAGTAATTGTAAATTGACAATTGAAAATTTGCAATTCCTTACGTTTTGCATTTTGATTTTTGAATTTCTCATTGGCTGCCGACGTGACAAGGAGAGTACGCCCCAGCCGGAAATCATAAAAACAAAGACCGGCATAGAAATGGTGGCAATTCCCGGAGGCTGGTTCCAGATGGGAAGCAAAGATGGAGCAGCGGATGAGAAGCCCCCGCATAAAATATGGGTGGAGACGTTTCTGATGGATAGATTCGAGGTAACTCAGGAAGAGTTCAGAAAGTATCAACTGCCGGACCCATCACATTTCAAGGGGCCAAAGCAACCGCTTGAGCAGATAAACTGGACCGATGCAACTTTGTACTGTAACGAGCGGTCGCGCGCGGAGGGGCTTGAGCCTTGCTACGACGAAAAAACCTGGCAGTGCAATTTCCAGGCAAACGGATACCGGCTTCCCACCGAGGCGGAATGGGAGTACGCCTGTCGGGCCGGCAACACAGCCAAGTACAGCTTCGGCAACGATGTGCGTGACCTTAAAGCCTACGCCTGGTTCGCGGAAACTGCGGGCAGCAAAACTCATCCGGTCGGACAGAAGAAACCTAATCCTTGGGGGCTTTACGACATGCACGGGAACGTAGCAGAGTGGTGTAACGATTTTTATTCGCCGGATTATTACAAACAAAGTCCGCAAAAGAATCCAACAGGGCCCGCCAAAGGAAAGGAAAGAGTCCTGCGAGGCGGGGCGTGGAACTCCAGCGCCGATGCTTGCCGATCGTCCTATCGGGCAAGCGACCCATCCATCGACGATACCTGCCTTGCCAGTGACGCGATAGGCTTTCGCTGCGTAAGGAATGCGCCAAACAAACCATCGCCACAACAGAACGTGGACAAAAATGATCCGCCCCAAGATCCGCCGAAGACCGGATTTATTTATGATGACATTTATCTGGAGCACAAAACGACGCCGGACCATCCCGAAAAGCCGGCCAGATTAACCGCGATAGTGGATAGGCTCAAAACCACAGGATTATATGCCAGATTACTGACGCTTTCGCCCAAGCCCGCCGACACGCAGTGGATCAATACAATTCATTCGCAGCAGTATGTAGAGCACGTTAGAAAAAGCTGCCAGGAGGGCGCTGCCTATCTTGATTCGATGGATACTCCAATATCGGGAAAATCCTATGACGTTGCCCTGACAGCAGCGGGCGGAGTTCTCTGTGCCATAGATGCGGTTATGGACAATAAAGTCACCAACGCTTTTTGCGCGGTACGCCCGCCAGGCCACCACGCAATGAGCGATAGAGCAATGGGCTTTTGCCTGTTTAACAACATAGCTATCGCCGCGCGATATGCCCAGAAGAAACACCATTTGCACAAGATTCTAATCGTGGATTGGGACGTGCACCACGGCAACGGCACCCAGGCAGCGTTCTACGATGACCCAACGGTCGCATACTTCAGCACTCACCAGTATCCGTTTTATCCGGGAACCGGAAGTCAGGCGGAAAAAGGCACCGGAAAAGGTCTGAACTACACCATAAATGTGCCCCTGGCGGCTGGTTCCACAGATGCCGATTATCTGCGGGCGTTCAAAGATAAACTTGAGCCGGCTGCCCTTGCATTTTCTCCAGACTTTGTGCTTATCTCTGCCGGATTCGACGCCCACGAAGATGATCTGCTCGGCGGTATGCGGGTGACCGCAGAAGGATTTGCCAAGCTCACACGGATTGTCAAGCAGATAGCCGAGAAGTGTTGCCGGGGCCGGCTGGTATCCGTTCTGGAAGGAGGCTACCATCTGGAAGGACTGGCCGCTTCGGTGGAAGCACACGTCCGCGTTTTAATGGAATAAAAAACAAGAACCCCGCAACAAATTGCGGGGCTAAATAAAACCCACGGAAAAACAAATGCTATTTCACACCTGGACGTTTGCGCTATTCTTCATCATCTTATATCCGACCTACCTAACTGTCAAAAACACCAGGCTCAGACTGCCCGTGCTCTTGGCTGCTTCCTATTTCTTCTACGCGTGCTTCAACTCGCTTTATCCAATTCTGATTTTATATTCTTCTGCGGTTGACTATGCAGTGGTCTCGGCAATGGCAAGATGGGGCCGAAACAAGATTTGGCTTCTGATCAGCATAGTAAATAACCTGGGCCTATTGAGTTTTTTCAAGTACGGACTGTTCATCACCGACAACGCAAATGCCTTACTATCGTGGCTGGGCATTCCATACATTGTCCCGCAGCCGGGCATGCTTTTACCCGTAGGCTTATCCTTCTACACCTTCCAGTCGATGACCTACACAATCGAATACTATCGCGGCAATATCGAGAGAGAGAAAAACTTCCTAACGTATGCGACCTTCGTATCCTTTTTCCCCCGGCTGGTTGCAGGACCCATCGAAAGGGCTAAGAATCTGTTGCCGCAACTCCGTCGAACGCCTGAGGTTGCTCCGCGCGACATCGCTGACGGGCTTTCGCTATTTGTCGTCGGCCTTTTTAAGAAAATAGCCCTGGCGGACTATCTGGCACTGTACGTTGACAAGGTGTACGGTGCTCCCGAACAGTACCAGTCGCCCGCCTTAATTTTGGCTACCTTTTTGTTTTGCTGGCAGGTTTATTTCGACTTCAGCGGCTATACGGATATGGCACGGGGCCTTGCCCGGCTGATGGGCGTTCGCTTGATGCTGAACTTCAATAATCCATATTTAGCAACGGGACTCGGTGAATTCTGGCGCAGGTGGCACATCAGTTTATCTTCCTGGTTCAAAGACTACGTCTATATCCCGCTGGGCGGCAACCGCAAAGGTAGATTCAACACCTACCGAAATATGTTTCTGACCATGGTAATCTCGGGCCTGTGGCACGGCGCCGCCTGGACGTTTGTTATCTGGGGCGTGGTCCACGCTCTTGGACGCTGCCTGACGCGGGAGTTGGAGATGACCTCGTTCTACCAGCAGAAAGTGCCCAGGATCGCCAAGCAGTTGCTTGTGTTTGGCTTCGTTACGTTTGCCTGGATTTTCTTCCGGGCGGAAAACATCACCGACGCCTGGCTGATTGTCACCAGGATATTCAGTTCCGGCGCCGCAAATCCTTATTGCCCATTGTTGGCGCTGGGTTTGACCTTTGCTGTCTGGCTGTATCAGTTTGTCTGCGAATCCAGGCTTAGGCGGCTTCTTGATCCCAGAGGAGTGCGCATAGCAATCGTCGTTCTGATGATTGTATACCTGGCTATCTTTGCCCCCTCAGGCGAGAAGGCGTTTATCTATCAGCAGTTTTGACGCAGAAAGACCTTGGGAATGTCGAATATCGAACAAGGAACGCCGAAATTGGAAATTCGTGATTCAATATTGGATATTCGTCCCGACGGGGTGCGTATGCCCTACTCTTTATCGCTGAGTGAATGGCTTATTGCCGGTCTTCTTGCGGCGGCCTTATTCGTTCTTGTGCCCAAATTCTGGTCTGGCCTGGAGAGATTTGAGCCTGGGCCGGATTATCGCCTGCCCTACCAGTTGAGCAGCGATTACTGGCTGTTCAATCGCTACTGCCGATGGGCCTGTTCTGACTATGAAGCGCTGGTAGTCGGCGATTCGGTCGTATGGGGCCATTACGTGTCCCAGGACGGCACATTGTCACATTACCTTAATGAACTTGCGGGCCAAGAGCAATTCGCCAATCTGGGCGTGGATGGCATACATCCAATCGCGTTGGAGGGTCTGCTGCGGTATTATGCGCGGGATATATCCGGCAAGACCGTTTTGCTGCATTTTAATCCGCTCTGGATTAGCTCCCAAAAGCATGATTTGCAGAGCGACAAAGAGTTTCAGTTCAATCATCCCAAGCTGGTGCCGCAGTTTCTGCCAAGAATTCCATGCTACAAGGCCTCGTATTCAGAGAGAATCGGTACAGTAGTACAACGTCACGTCGCTTTTCTTGGGTGGGCGTCCCATCTAAAGCAGGCGTATTTTGACAACCTGGATATGCCCAGATGGACCCTGGAGCATCCTTACGCAAATCCGCTAAAGGCGATTACTCTGGAAATTCCTTTAGCCCTGCCACCTGTGGACAGAGCTGCCCCCGGCACGGGTCTGGGGGCTAAACGAGAGTTCCAGTGGGTCGAGTTGGAAACATCCTTGCAGTGGCAGTCTTTCCGGCGTTCAATCGCGCTACTGCGAGCAAGAGGCAACATGGTGTTCGTTCTGGCTGGGCCTTTTAATGAGCACATGATGACAGATGAAAACATCAAGGCTTATCGAAAAATGCAGGATGAAATAAAGCTTTGGCTGCATCAGAATAATGTCGCCTACTTTATGCCGGATGTGCTGCCCAGCAGGTTATACGTGGATGCCAGTCATCCGATAGGCGAAGGATACGCCATGCTCGCAAAACAAATCCTTGAAGATCATTCCTTCAAGACAGTGTTTAGCCTTCGCCGGAACGGCGACGCCCCGTAAACTAAGGCGCTGAAAAATAGCGTTTGACGGTGCGTTCACATCCCATTATATTTGTTGTTCTGATTTTGACAGAAGGCAACAGTTTGTCCTGGAGAAGAAGATGGATGATGGCAAAATTGTCGCTGAAGGCATAACCTTTGACGACGTCCTGCTGATACCGGCTAAAAGTGATTTTGTGCCCAGCGAAGCAGAGACCAGCACGCGCCTTACCAGGAACATTATGATAAATATCCCAATTGTCTCGGCGGCTATGGATACGGTTACTGAGGCCGCCCTGGCGATAGCGCTGGCACAGGAAGGCGGCGTCGGAATAATCCACAAGAACCTGTCGATCGAAGCCCAGAAGCGAGAGGTCGTCAAGGTCAAACGCTCCGAGAACGAACGCATTCTGGACCCAGTAACATTATCGCCCCGTGAGCCGGTCAGAAGGGCGCAAGAGCTGATGAATGAGCAGAACGTATCCGGCATTCCTATCGTCGACGGCAAAAAGCTGGTGGGCATCCTGACACGCAGAGATATGAAGTTTCTCAAGGACTATGATGTCAAAATAGACACCGTAATGACAAAGACCAATCTGGTTACCGGCCCGGCCAATATCAAGCTTGAACAGGCAAAAGACATTCTGCAAAAACACAGGATCGAGAAGCTGCTCTTGGTTAATAAAAAAGGCGAGCTGGCGGGCCTAATTACGATGAGGGACATCGACCGGGTTCAGCAATATCCGAGAGCAGCCAGAGATGAGCGCGGCAGGCTTCGCGTTGGTGCGGCGGTGAGCGTGCGCGATTACGAGCGAATTGACGCCCTGATAGAAGCCGATGTGGATATTATCGTCGTGGACACTGCTCACGGCCATTCGCAGAATGTCATCGACACGGTAAAGGGCATCAAGAAGCGTCACGACATCGACGTGGTTGCGGGCAATATCGCCACCGCAGAAGCGGCCAAGGACTTGATCGCCGCCGGTGCAGACGCTGTAAAGGTCGGCATCGGGCCTGGCGCAATCTGTACCACAAGGATAATCTCCGGCGCAGGAGTGCCGCAGGTATCGGCGATAATGAACTGCGCCAAGGCAGCCGACAAATATGATATTCCGGTTATCGCCGACGGCGGCATCACGCACTCAGGCGATATAACCAAGGCGATCGCCGCCGGGGCGTCCAGCGTTATGATAGGCTCATTGTTTGCCGGCCTGAAGGAAAGTCCCGGACAACTTGTTATCTACAAGGGTAGGCAATTCAAGGAATACAGGGGCATGGGCTCTTTAGGGGCGATGGTCAAAGGCTCGGCGGAAAGATATGGGCAGAAAAGCGCAACCGAGCAGAGCAAACTCGTGCCCGAAGGTGTGGAAGGACGTGTGCCATACCGCGGCACACTGAGTGAATTCGTTTATCAGTTGGTTGGCGGCCTAAGAGCCGGCATGGGCTACTGCGGGGCGCGAAATATCGAAGAGCTTAGAAACAATGCGCGATTCGTCCGACAAAGTAAGGCGTCAGTTACTGAGTCGCATCCGCACGACATACAGATAACCAAAGAGGCGCCTAACTACTCAGCAACCCTTCCGTTCGAGGATTAGGTCTTAGATGAGTGAAATGAAGCGGAATGGGTTGGGGCTAAAGATTATTCTTGGCAGCGTGATTCTCGCTAACGGCCTTGCTGCTGGAGCGAGCGAGCCACCCCTAATCAAGTCAGGGGAAGAAAGTTACTTCTTCAAATCTGCAAAGGCGGATTTGGCCAATTGGCCGGACAGGATTCTCGAAGACTCGGGTGACACGTTTTTCAGGATAGATAACATTTGCGCACTGCTGCTGGCGGGCGGCGCAAGTATCGCCATGCATCAACACGCCGATAAAGAAATAGCCGAGCATCTCGACGAGCACGCAACCTTCCACGGCTTTGCCGATGAGAGTCTCAACGTGCTCGGTTTTCCCGGCACACACTTTGCCGCCACAGGTCTATGGTACGCGCTTGCCGCAGAGAACCGCGACGAGTTTAACAAAGAGCGAGCCTGGACGATGATGACGGCCCTTGCAGTTACCGGCGTGGTTACTACCGGGCTTAAAGCCATAAGGGACAATGAAACGCCGAACGATAGAAGCTGGGCCTGGCCCAGCGGGCACACATCGAGTTCCTTCACGGTGGCATCGGTCTTAGATGAGTTTTATGGGCCGAAGGTGGGCATTCCCGCATACGTCTTAGCGTCCCTTGTAGCTTATCGGATGATGGACACCGGCGACCACTGGGCAAGCGATGTGGTTTTCGGGGCAACGCTCGGCTGGGTCGTCGGGCATACTATCGCAGGCAAGCATAAAAAACTCGAATTTGCCGGCTTCGAAGTGCTACCTTACGTGGCAGCCGGGGACACCGCGGTAATGGGCATCGGTTTTATAAAGCAATTCTAAAATCAAAGAACATCCGGCCTCGATAAGAATAACCACAACACTCTGTACTCAGATAGAGTGGGCTTTTAATTGCTCTATCCGGTTGAGGCTCTCGGCAAACTGCTCTTGAGCCTTATCTAGATAGATGTTGACCTCATCGACATAACCGTCGGCTGAGGCGGACCAGACGCGATTTAGATACCGCTCACCCGCGGCGAAAGAGCTCATCACATCGGCGTAGGCCTGTAGGCCATGCACATGCGCGATGCTTTCGCGGGCCTGAACAAAACTGGTCAGGTCGCCGGGAAAAAGCTCATCAATTCGATGCCGAATGTCGTAAATATCAACGGATTGCTTTTGGGCATTGAGCCGGCTAATCTTCTCGACTATCTGCGCGAGACTCGTCTCGATAGCCTGCATATTATAAGTGAGCTTCTCTTCTGCAAGGCTGCCTCTGGCGCCAGCGATCCGAACCAGCACAACGCCAACAACACCCACAACAACTGCCCCGGCAAAATATACCCACTGAACCGCGCTCTTATCTACTACTGCCGCCAGAGCGCCAGCCAAAAAGCCTAAAGTTATCATCGCATATCCGAGCTGCTTCATAGCAAGTAGCTCCTAAGCCATTTTTGCCGCTGAGACCGCCGAGCCCGCAGAGAAAATTCTCTCTGTACTCTGCGGTAAGTCCTTTTAACCGCTCATGGCGCCCTTGATAACAAAATACATTGCAAAGCCGACTCCGACCAGGGCTTCGCCCACGATCAAGCCGGCGGCTACGGGAATTCCCACCTCTTCACTGAACCGCTGCCCTTTTACCCGGTCCGTCAGCAGCCGAAGCGCCGTTCCGATGCTATAGGTCAAGACAATATCGAACGGCAGATAAAAGCCGAGTCCCACCAGGATGCCCAGTCCGCCGATGCCGCTTGCGCTAAGCAGCGCCCCCAATCCTGCACCGGCGATGTACTTCTGCAAGGGGACCTGCCCGCCTAAAATGGCCTGCATCGTCTCGGCAAGGGCACTGGCCTGCGGGGCTGGCAGACGGTCACTGCCAAGCCCGTACGCTTTGTGCAGCACAAAAATCAGCCCCATAACCAAAATGGGTCCCGGGCAGATGGACAAGAACTGGCCTATCTGCTGCTTTTTCGGTGAGGCGCCTATAAGGTATCCGGTTTTAAGGTCGAGCATCAGGTCGGTCGCCTGGGCCATTGCCACACACGCGGCAGCCCCTACCATCACCGATGAAATGGTAGCTGCGGCGTCGCCAAGACCGCTGCTTATGGCAAGCAGGATAGTGACCCCGACAAGCGTCATTCCGCTAAGCGGCGACCAGTTTGTCCGCCCGATGCACTCTGATAGGATGACGCCCGAAATCCAGATCCAGACCGTACCGGCAAGCGCCATCAGTCCGCCCCGCAGCAGACTCATTTCTTTGACCGATAGCAGCGAAACCACAAAAAGAAGCGCCGCCGAGCACGCAATGCCTATGTATAGTAAACCGATGGGCATTTCATCTTTTGAGAGCTGGCTTTTCAGCCTTGCCGCTGTGTGCATACTGCGAATGGCACTTACAATCAGGGGCATCGCCAGGACGATGCCGGCTAGTGCCCCACCGATAAGCATACCGATGCCCACGGGCCTAAATAGAGTCAGCCGCAAATAATCGGGCATTGTTTGCTTCACACCTTCCAGCGCCTGCGCCGAGGGCAGTAGCTGCATTGCAGCAAGTAGTGGCGCCAAAATCCAATAGCAGGCAAAGCCCCCGATAATAAAGCAAAAGCCGCCCCTTCCGGCGATGAAACCCACACCAACCGTCATCAAAGACACATACCAGATGCCGTTCATATAACCTGGCATCCCAATAAGACTGCCTATGTCCAACTGCTCTAAGGCGAGCGTCTGGCTTACAAGATACACGCCGCCGCTGATAGCCATTCCCACAAGTAACAGCACGGCCTTGTAAATGCCTGCTCCGGGAGATTTAAGAATTGTAGCGACCGCCACTCCGCCGGGAAAGGCCAGCCGTTCGTACTCTATCATTTGTTTTCGCAGCGGGATAATGAAGGCGACACCTAAGACGCCGCCCGCGATGCAGCCCAATATCATCAAAGCGGCGTTGAACTGCGCTTGGCCCAGAATAAAAAGTGCCGGCACCGTGAACATCATGCCAGCGGATGAGGCGTTAACAGTGTTGGCGATAGTCTGATTTATGTTATTTTCGATGAGGCTGGTTCGCCCCATGATCCCCCGCAGTATCCCAAAGCCCAGTATGGCGGCGACCTCTGAGCCTTCGATGGAAAAGCCAAGTATCAAGCAGGCGTAGCCGATGCTCAGGGTAATAATGACCCCTAAAGCGTAGCCGACTAAAACCGCCGTCAGCGTAAACTCCGGATAAGGCCCAGTACGGGGTGTGCTGAACTCCGTTTTTGCCACTTTTGACTACTCCTGTCTTTTGCCAAATAGAGTGCCTAAAATGCGGAGTGACTAAAGTGCCTAAAATGACACTTGTGTCATCCTGAGGCGAAGCCGAAGGATCTGGCCGATGAAAAAGAGATTCTTCGCTGCGCTCAGAATGACCCCTTACGGGTCACTTTAGCCCACTTTAGACACTTTAGGCACTTTAGACACTTGGTGTGCCCCAGGAGCGGTTTTCATTGTCGAGGCGGGGTCTACTCATGATACTCCTGATTGTCTCCAAGTTTACCTGAATATTCGGCGGATCGCCAAGCTCCGGAACGACAATGTCCGCTTCGGTAAAGTCTTCGTCCTCGGTGTAGCCATTGGTAGTGATGACGCAACACACGCCTGCCGCTTTTGCCGCCAGCAGTCCGTTGCGACTATCTTCAATCACCACACATTCGGCAGCTTCGAGACCCAAACGCTGTAGCGCCAGATTATATATTTCTGGGTCAGGCTTTTTTTTAGATACCACATCTCCTGCCAGAATCAAGTCAAATTTGGCTCTGCGCTGGCGCCCCAATAGTTTCTCAACCAGCAGATTCACCGCCCGTTCGTTTGAAGTCGAGCACACTGATAGAGCAATCCGGTCAGCTATGGCTTCATCAACCAGCCGTGCCACGCCCGGCCGCAGGGGCAGGGAGCCCTCCTCAATAATCTGCATATACAAATCGGTTTTGAGTTTGTGTAGCTCCTTAATGAGGTCGTCTTTGTCCGGCACGTCTTCAGGCCAGCCGGTCTGGTCAAAATAATATCGCATTCGCTCCTTGCCGCCCGCGATTTTAAGCAGCTCCTTGTACAGTTGCGCGTTCCACTCGATGCCGTAGCCTTTTTTGGCAAATGCCCGGTTGAAGGCGACTCTGTGCCCGTCGCGTTCAGTATCAGCCAAAACACCGTCACAATCAAAGATTAGTGCCCTAAGCGTTTTTCCCATCTCTAATCTGTTTTCCGGCACTGCCGAAAAGCTTTATCTTCTCGATTATGTCCTCTTTGAGTTTATTAAACTGAGCGTCAATCACTCGGAGAGGGTCGTATTCAGTGCTGTTTGCGCGGTGATAAGCGACAAATTCATCTATGAATGTGTACTTAAGCTGCGTGGATATATTTACCTTTGCGCAACCCAGAGCGATGCACCTTTTGAATACCTCATCTGCCAGACCCGTCCCGCCGTGCAGCGCTATGGGAATCTTTGTCCTAACGGCGATTTCCTCAAGCCTGTCATAGGCAATTTTTGGCTGCCCCTTATAGATGCCGTGTGCGGTTCCGATAGCCGGCGCAAAACAATCCGGCTGAACCTGCGCACAAAATTCAACCGCCTGATCCGGATCCGCCAGGTGGGCGTCCTGATGCTTGACGTGAATGTCGTCTTCAACGCCGACAATCGCCCCCAACTCAGCCTCGACAGTGACACCTTTTGGCCGGGCCATTTCCACCACGCGACGGCTGACGGCAAGATTCTCCTCAAACGGTTTTGACGACGCGTCAATCATTACGGAAGTCCAGCCGGCCTCAATGCACTCTCTAATCAGGTTCAAATCCTTGCAGTGGTCAAGGTGCAAAGCAATCGGCACTTTTGAGAGAAGAGCAAGCTCTTTCACCCACGACACGATGACGCCGCTGCCCCAGAATGTAACTGTCTTGGCTGAGGTCGCAATAATAACCGGGGCATCAATCTGTTCGGCTGCCCTGACCACCGCTTTGGTAGAGTTGTAATCGAGGATGTTGAAAGCCCCGACTGCGTACTTGCCAACTCTGGCGCTGGCCAGCATGCCCTTGATATTTTCGAGTGACATAGCTTCCCCTCATCGAGGTGGTATCACGGTGATTATCACGGGCAGTGAGACTGTCGTAACGCCGCTATTATCTGTCGCTCTGGCAGTAATGGAAAAGTCGCCCATGGCAAAGTCCAGCCAATCCATTTTCCAGCCGTCAGAGCCGTCAATATCCTCACCTATTTTGGTAGAACCGGCGAAGAATTCCACTTTGTGCACGGTACCGTCAAAGTCCCAGGCGTCGGCCTCGATTTCAATCGAGTCGCCCTGGCGTCTCTGTAACAAGGCGCCGTTAGCAGGGCTAATAATACTAACAACCGGTGATGCGCCCGAGCGGTACTTTAGCCAGTCTTTTGATAGCAGCATAAGGTCTGCCATATCCACAATCTTATCGCGCGAGAGGTCGGCAGGTAGATTGTCGGCCTTTTTCATCCACAATCGCACAAGGGCTGAGAAATCTCGTCCCGTGACAAAGCCATCGTTGGTAATGTCGGCCAGCACTGTCGCATCGTGTGGAGGCATACTTGCCTCGGTAGTGCCGCCGTATGCACCCATATCGATCCGCAGATTGATTGCCCATACGTTATCCGGGTCGTCGGGGATAGTTGTCGGCTCATCCTCCAGCGGCCAACCAGGATTGCCTGCATCAATACATGGGCTGGTTATCGCGTCATAATGCCAGCGTTTGCGCTGCGTATCCCAGCGCCAACCTTCGCTTTTTAAGTGATAGTCGCCATTTGCGGCGTCGACAAAACGCGGGTCGGTGGACATGATGCCCGTCCCACTCAATGTGCCGGTCCAGCCGGCAATACAGCAATAACTGATGGTCGAGGTTTTATCCGCCTGCGTATCCATAATCTGGGTGGCCTCGCGTACGCCATTGCTGTCACTGTTATCCCACAGGATGGAGTTATCCAAAATCACACTGCTGTCGGGTCCGTTCCATATTCCACCGCCGGAGGATTCCGCCGAGTTTCCGCTGAAGGTGCAGTTAGTCAGCATTAGGGAGCTTTGGTAGTTTTTCATCGCTCCGCCGTTATCCGACGTGGAGTTGCCGCTAAAGATGCAGTTGCTGATTCTTGCATTGCTGTTGTAGTAGTCACATAAGCCGCCTCCGCCGTCTTTGGCCCAGTTCAAAGCAAAAGCAGAATGGCTGATGACAGGACTACAGCGGTTGGTGTTGAATATTGCGCCGCCGGACCACCCTGCTGAGTTGTGGCGGAAAATGCACCTTGTAATGGTAGGGCTGCTGTCTGCGCTATTCTGCATCGCCCCGCCGCCGTAGCTGGCAACGTTGTCGGCGAAGTTGCAGTCAATCAGAACAGGATTGCTACCCACCACGTTGGACATTCCGCCGCCGTTGCCCATGACGCAGGTGGATTCTGAAGAATTCGCCTTGAACACGCAGTTGATGACGGTGGGGTTGCTTTTGTAGCAGTTATACATGCCGCCGCCGTTGTCACTGGCTACATTTCCGACAATGATACAGTTCTTAATCATCGGGTTGCTGGCGGTGCACCTGATCGCGCCGCCATATCTGCCGGGATTGCCGTTGGTGACGGTGAAGCCATCCAGAACAGTGTTCACGTCTTCGCCGCTGTGGAAATTGAATCCGCGACCCTCCTGTTGACAATCGACAATGCAGTTTTCCGGCCCGTTTTCGCTTCTTATCGTGATAGCCTTTCCTTTGAAATCAATATCATAATTTCCTTCGCCGCTGTACTTACCGTCCGCAACCCAGACTGTATCGCCATCGGATGTATCGTCCACCGCTGCCTGAATGGTCGAATAGACGCTCGGCACGTAGAAGCCGGCAAATTCTGTGGGCGTACTAAACGAATAGCACAGTCCCCCATTGTCCGCCGTTGATTTATTACCCGCAACGTCGACCAGGTCTACGACAAAAAAGTACTCGGTCGCCAACGACAGAAGCCGCAGCTTGACGTTGTGATATATGCTCAGGACAATGTCCTGGCCGGTCAGAGTGTACGGTCCGCCGCGTGCCAGACCACATCGAATCTTAGCCTTTGTCGGCTCGTCAGTGACAATCTCTATCGTGGCCACCCCGCCCACCGTCTTAGTCTGAACGAGCAAGACCGCCGCCGGCTCATAATCCGCAGATGCGCTATCCATCGCCACGGTGGCGCCGCCGGCACTGTCGTTGGCATCAAAATAAACGGCAGCAATTGCCTGGCCATCGGAAACCTGGAGCGTGCCGTCTTCGGCGGTAGGCTGGCCTGCATCAATCGAAATGCCCCCGGTAAAAATACCCAATGTCGGAGTCGTTTGCCCTAGGATAAGCGTCTCCGAGTCACCTTCCTTAGTCATCAGAATCACTTCGGCACTGTCGTTGCCTTTGACGTCCCAATCCGCCAATAGAACACCGACCCGACTGAGGCGAGCGTAATAGTCGTGGTCCAGAGTAATATATCCTCGTGAGGGAATAGCCGCGTGCATTGTCTTGAAAAGGTTGAGTCGCCCATCACTGTCGCAGATTCCCGGCGCAATCGGGTCGGTGGTTTTTACCAGCGTGTCGTACAGTTTTGCATACGTCAGTAATGGATTGGCCGACAGCAAAAGCGCACAAGCACCAGCGACATGCGGGGCAGCCATCGATGTCCCCGACATGATAGTTGTATATCGTCCGTAGGTTCTGCCCTCGGAAGTGCCTTCGGCCCTTAGCGACAAGATGTCGGCTCCCGGTGCGGCAATGTCAATCCAGTCGCCGTAATTGGAAAGGTACCATTTCTTGTCGTCAGAATCGGTTGCCGTCACCGAGATCACGTGTGGATAACCGGCTGGATAATAAGGCTTGTCGGAATTGTCGTTGCCGGCTGCGGCTACCACAAATACGCCCTGGCTGTAAGCGTAGTCAATGGCATCTTGCAGCACCTTTGACTCCTCGCTGCTGCCCCAACTGCAGGAGATAATATCAGCACCGTTGACGACGGCGTAATATATGGAAAGCACAGCGTCGGCGGTAGTCCCTTCACCGAGCGAGCCAAGAAACTTGATGGCCATTATCTTTGTATTCCAGCAAATCCCTGCAATGTCAAGACCGTTGTTTGCCTGGGCTGCAATTATGCCGGCACAATGTGTGCCATGACCGTGATCGTCAATGGGATCGGCGTTGTTGTAGATAAAGTTATAGCCGTATATATCGTCAACATAACCATTCTGGTCATCATCGACGCCTGCAAGGCCGGCAAGCTCCGCCTGGTTAACCCATATATTATCGCGCAGGTCTCTGTGGTTGTAATCCACGCCTGAATCCACGACCGCCACTACGGTCGGCAGCCCCCCCGTGCTGATGTCCCAGGCCTGGGCGGCATCAATCTTGTCTAAAGACCATTGAGCAGAATAGAAAGGATCATTGGGTTCCCGCGGCGAGGAGGCTGGCGCCGCCGAGCTTACCGAGACAATGTAATTCAACTCGGCGTATTCGACATTGGGATCGCTGCGGTATGCCTGGAGCACCTCCTGAATTGATTGTCCCGGTCTGTGGTCAATCCGCTGTCCGTCTGGCAGATCAAGCTCGATCCTGTATATCCTGCCCAGGTCGGGAACCCTTGCGTCCTGGGCGGTGCGCTTAAGCCTGGCGAGGATGCGTTTTTCTTTTCCTGTTAGAAGCCCGACTTTCTTCTGTTGAAGCGATTTGAACTGCTGTTGTTTCTGTTGAAAGTCTTCCAACAGAGGCTTAATCCGCCGGGGGCGAAAACTCAAAACCTGTCCCGAGCGAAGCTGAGGGATTCCCGCCGAAGGCGGGCCTGCCGCCTCACGGAATTTTACAATTATCTCATTTGGAACATAGCTGCCCGAAACCGAACTAGATTCTGCTTGTGCTAACCCAGATTGTATCGGGATTGCAGCGCATAAGATAACAAGATTTGCAATCTCTATCCTTATCATTGCTTTGATTGAATGATACCAAATCGAGTGCCATCACTTCCACTAAAATCATGCCCCGGAGCAGATTGACAATTGACAAACGACAATTACAGACTGAAGATTGACAAGCATGAAGAATGTGGAAGTTATCGCAGGGGTTGTACTTCTTTGTGCGGCAGCCGGTTTAACTGGTTGTCGCTCAGCGGGAATAGAACAGAATAGTTTCCGCTGGCCTGACGGCAAACGGGCAGCAGTCAGTCTTACCTTTGATGATGCTCGGCTCAGCCAGGTTGACCGCGGTTTGCCCATCCTGGACACCTACGGTGTCAAAGCAACTTTTTATGTTGTTCCCAGCCAAGTCGAGCAGCGGTTGTCCGGCTGGAAAAATGCTCTAGCTAATGGTCACGAAATCGGGAATCACACAGCCAAACATCCCTGCTCGGGCAATTTCTCCTGGTCCCGCGAAAAGGCACTTGAGAATTACAGCCTGGCAGAGATGCGGCGCGAGTTGGACGAGGCCAGCACAGCTATCAAGCGACAACTCGGCGTAAAGCCGACGACATTTGCCTATCCTTGTGGGCAGAAATTTGTTGGTAGAGGCACATCCGTCAGAAGCTATGTGCCCCTTGTGGCGGAGCGATTTATCGTAGGCCGCGGGGCATACGACGAAGTCGGTAACGACCCGAACTTCTGTGACTTGGCACAGGCAACGGGCGTCTCGCTCGATGGTTTGGATTTTGACCAGGCAAAGCAGCTCATTGATAAGGCAGCAGCCGAAGGCCGCTGGCTTATCTTCTTCGGGCACGAAATCGGCCCAGCCGGACACCAGACTGTCGCTACTTCCACGCTTGAGTCCGTCTGCCGGTACGCCCAGGACCCCGCTAACGGATTGTGGATCGACACTGTAGAGACGATTGGCAAATATATTCGGCAGCAGCGCAATGGAGCAAACCAATGAAAACGATGTCACTAATGTTGCATGGGCAAAAGGTCTGTACAGCAATGGTCGCAACCATTTGCGTTTTTCTGGCCACATCGGTCCTACAAGCTAAGCAGTCGGCCAGTTCGTTGCGTGCTGGCACTGCAAAAATTGACATAACGCCCGAAAAGCCTGTGAAGATGGCCGGCTATGCAAGTCGAACCGAATTATCCCAGGGCGTTCACGACCCGTTATCTGCGCGGGTGGTTGCATTTGAGAATAACGGAAAGCGACTCGTCCTGGTGTCAACGGACCTTATAGGTTTTTACGACGGCACCGCTGACTATATGACCAAAGCCATCCTGGAGGAATGCAAACTGGAGCCGTCCGAATTATTTCTTAGTGCCATACATACGCACAGTGCGCCGAGCCCGACCATAAATAAGGAAAAGGGGCACCCGAATAATCTGGAGTATACGCAAGGCTTAAAAGGCAAGCTAATAAAGGCAATCCGCGATGCACTTAACGACGTGGGCCCGGTCAGCGTGGGCTCAGGCGTCGGCTACTGCCCAATCGGCGCCAATCGACGGGAGCTAAATATCAGTGCTTCAGGCCAAAGCTCAATAAGGCTCGGACGCAATCCATACGGCCCGACCGACAAAGAAGTCCTGGTCGTCAAGCTGGCAAAACCTGATGGTAATGCCATTGCGGCACTATTCGACTATGCCACCCACGCCACCTGTCTGGGACCTAGGAATTATGCCATCAGCGGCGACGTCCTGGGATTGGCTGAGCAGTTTGTCGAGAAGATTCTCGGCGATGGGAAAATTGCGCCGGCATTTGCCGGGGCGTCAGGCAATATCGACCCCTGGTTCAGGGTCCTTCCGGCATTCAACGATGAGCCCGGCTGGATTCCGGAGCCGGTTCTGCTGGGAACTATGCTGGGCGAAGAAATAGTGCACGTTTATCGCGGCATTGAAACCCCGGCGCAGCAGGGCGGAGAAATCAACACCGCTTTTACGATACTCAAACTGCCGAGCAAACCAAGTGATGAAAGTCCTAAGGAGAAAGATTTGCCGCCCACACAGTTGGCTTTAACAGCAGGGCGAGTTGGTGACATCGCATTTGTTGGTATCGGCTGCGAGGTGCTGACGGAAATCGGTATGGCAATAAAGGCTGCCTCACCGTATAAACACACGTTTGTTATCGCACATTGTAATGGTGCAGCCGGTTACCTGGCGCCCGCCCAGTTGCATATAGAGGATGGGTATGAAATCAGAAGCAGTCCCTTTGCGCCCTCGGCAGCCAATATCGTGGTCAAACAGGCGGTCAAAATGCTGCATGAGTTATAGGCCTGTCTACAGGACGACCTCGGCGCGTTCCTTCCAGTGCGGCGAACGTTCAGGCTGCCTATTCTGAGAATTTGTCTCGACAGCGGTGGGCTGGCCATTTTCCACGTGGGCATCCAACGGCGACCACCTGCTCTTAGCTTTATCCGAGATCTCTATCAATCGACCGATAACAGATTCCGGCGTATCGTCGAAAGGATCAACGACGCAATTTTTGAGTCTGTCGTAAAGCTCATCTGAAACTTGAATGACCTTCATAGTTTATCCTCCCATCAAAACATACAAAAAAACCGCTGTCAGGCCAAACCCCGCGCCAATTCTACTGGCGTCAGCCATGCTGGGCATTGCACCGGGACTGCTCAGGCAATCAGATGCGGAATGTTAAATATCGAACAAGGAATATCGAAATTCGAAATTCATCAGTCATCATTCGATATTCTTATGCAGGGTGGCTTGATGGGTGCCCGGAGTTAGTTGTATCTTCAGGTCGGGCTTGCCGGAGAGCAGGCGTTGTATCTCCATTTTGGTTGCCCATTTATGAGAATCAAGCCCGTGGTACGTTGTGGGCTCGGGTTTTATCGCTCTGTTGCTGTCAATTAGCCTCTTCATCTCGCACCTTGTACAGCTATTATCGACCGGCAGGCTTGATGTCTTAACTGGAACGAGCCCATCCGCTGTCTCAAACTGAAAATTGTCAATTTACAATTGAAGCGGAAGCTGTTATTGTGTAGGCACGAAACTTAAAGCTCAAAAGTGAAAGCGTAAAGCTAATGAATTCAACGGTTTGTAGTTTTGCGATTTACACTTTAACTTTTTGTCCTTTTGATGGCGGCGTAGCTCAGTTGGTTAGAGCATGGGATTCATAAGCCCAGGGTCGTCGGTTCGAACCCGACCGCCGCTATTAACGCCTAAACGAAGGACAATCCTAACTGGCGTGCGACGCCGCGAATATGTTCAGCCGCCAGACGATATTCTTCCGCATTCGGCAGGTGCTCCAGCATTAGCGGCGTGTCCGGTATCTTACTCAACTCTCTCAAGAAAGCGGCGTAATCCAACCCGCCCAGACCCGCACGAACTTCATCCAGATGCGTAGTCAGCTTTGACTCCAGAAGAATATCCTTGGCGTGGCAGCTCCGGATGTAAGGCCCCAGCTTCTCGAAACATTCGCGTATCAACTGTGCACTTCCATAATACAACTGTGGGCTGCATACAAGATTCACCGGGTCCAGATGCACCGCAAAATGCTTACGGTCAATCGCTTTTAATAAGCGCAGGTATGAATCAGGCGAATCAGGATACGCCCAGGGCATGGTTTCCAGAGTGAAATACGTCCGCGCTGGCTTAACATCGTCAATAATGCCCCGCGTTGTTTCGACAATCATATCGAATGTCTCTTCGGTGAGGTTCTTTTGCGAAGGCCCATCCCAAAGTTCTCCTCTTGAGCCGCTGATATTCACGCAGCACCTGGCTGCGATTCGGTCCGCCAGAGCCAACTGGCTGCGGCATTTGCCAAGAGCCGCCTGGCGTGTCTTCTCATCGGGGCTGATAGGGTTGTTCCACACTCCGACCTCGGCGATCACTATGTCAGCCTTTTTTGCCGCGTTGGCGTATGCCTTAACAACATCGTCGCTGGCGTCGGCGCCGACCGGGCAGTAAGCGGCGCTATAGCCCAGCTTCTTCACGGCTTGCACCCAACCGTCAGGGTCCTGGTACTTCTCAAAAGTGGGGCCTCCAAGTCGTAGCAATCCGCCTTTGGCTTGTGTGGCTTTTGACCTAATCGACGATACCGAAGCCAGTAGAGCAGCTCCAGCTAAAGATTTCTTCACGAATTCACGCCTGGATAGCGATTTGTTATTGCTCATCATTTTTGAGACTCCCAAAGGCTATGGGTTTATGGCTCCCGGCGAAGGATCGACCGCTTTCCAGTTGACTACATCGTTGCCGTACCCTTGCGGCACCTTTCGGCTGAGCGATTTTCCGCCGCCGTCAGCCTGGCTCGGCCAAAGGTCGTCGCCCACAGGATGCGAACCATCGCTGTAATTGACCCGGTCGACACGGATATAATAGCGCGTACCGAACTGGTCGACATCGCCGGGCTTGCCGATTTCGACCTTCTCACCGCTATTATCTAATCTGCCCTCGTATGGGCCAAGAATCATATCTATCGGCGCAGCCTGCCACCGCTGGGCAAAGGCTCCCGGATTCTTCACGATCAAAAGATAACCGCCCGCCGGTACAGTAACAGGTGGGTCTATGGGAAAGCCAAATTCGATGCCATCGGTGAACTTCCAGGGCTCGCCGCTTATCGCGTCATACAGTGTCACCGGGCCTGCGCCTACGTTATAAAGCTCGATGTACTCGAATTCGTCATTATCGTACGAACTACTTGCCAGCGGGTCAGGATTATACATAATTTCGTTGATCACAATCGGGCCGACCATCGGGTAGGCATTGGCGGAACCCGGCGTTTTGAAGCTGAGCGGCACAAAGTTGTAGGTTTCACCACTCTTGCGGTATCGCCCAAACGACACGTCGGTTTCCGAGGCGTCGAAATCCTCCACGTCACGATAGCCGGTCAAGATGTTGCCCACAGCCGAAGCCAGGACTACCTTGTCGCCATTTTCGCTCAGCGCAAAAGGCACGAGCCGGCCTGGATCAGCGCTGGTAAATCCAAAATGCTGGTCTTCGTAGAAGACAATGTAGCCGTTCGGCTCAATCGTTGTCCCATCAGCGATTCTGTATCTCATTATGCTGGCGTCATCCTGGTCACTGTCGCTGAGAAACCAACCGCCAATATTGATAGGTGCGCCCGTGGTGTTGTGCAATTCTATCCAGTCAGGGGCCCCACCGTGGGAATGCGCCAATACCTCGTTGATCACTACAGAACCTGGATTCGGAATCATGCCCGTATCGTCATATCCGGGCGAACCGCCGAATAGAGCACTCGGACGCCAGGAGTCTTTTAGACCCCAGTTGTTAGTGTCAGGATCGCTGGGATTTATGATAGTCAGAGAAAACCCGTCGCCGTCGGTGACGTCATACCAGCCATCTCTGTACTCAAAGTCCAGGATTGTCCGCCCGATAGCGTCCTCGAGTCTGATTCTCTCGCCGGCATTATCCAGACTCCCTTCGTACTGGCCGGCAATGACACCGGAAAACTCCGGATAATAAGCGTCAAAAGACGAGCGGTCCTTGACGACCAGCACATATTGCCCAGCAGCGAGCTTCAGGTCTCGGAAAGTGAATTGTATCCCTTCCGTGAATCGCACCAGATTCAAATTGATGCTCTCGGCTCCGATGTTAGTCAGCTCGATAAACTCAGCATTCTGGTCATTTGGATCAAAGGTTGTTGCCGGGTGGTACATGATCTCCGTGATACGTAGGTTCTCTGCCACCGGCCCGACGGCAAAGACCGCCTCGTTAAGCGCGCTCCACTTGCCATCTAAAACGCGAGCCTTAACATGGCTACTTTTTGCCAGCACAAAAGGCGATCTATACTCAGTCGCAATGGGTGAGATGTCACCCTGAGTCAGCTTATTAGCAACCAATTCCGCAGAGATCAAGAAATCATCATCGCTAATAGCAGAGTTCATCCCATGAATGGTCAATACGTTGCTGCCGTAACTCAATGCGGAGGCATAATCGGAGATATCTATTTCCTCAAAGACAACTGCGGCATTATCCGGGTGCTGGGTAGTGGCGGCCGAGTTCCATGCCGGCTCGCCGGTGAAATTACGCCTGGCAACCTCGGCACCATTTAGATAAGCGATGAATCCATCGTCATACCGCACCCGCAGCCGCAAGTTTCCATATTCGGCATTGCCGGCAGTAAACGGGATACGGATATAACAGGTCGTATATGTGTTATACATTTCCGCCCCAACATCTCGCCCGATAAGATTCTGGTAACCTGAGCTTTTTTCGTAGCCGACGCCACCGCTGCCGCTTGGCCAAGTCGAGTCATTGAAGTAGCCGGTAAACCAGATATTGCCCTGACCAACTTGAATCCCGGTTGCCAGGTCGCCGAGCAAGCCAAAGACGTTAGAGCTAAATACAGAGTAACTACCTTTTGCGGCATAGAGTTCAAGTTCAGAGCCGCCGCCTTGCTCATAAAACACCAAACGCAGTTGGTACGGGCCGGGCTGCGTGACGTTGAAGACGCCGATAGAATCTGCGGGTGAACGAGGACTGGGATAGGATAACGTAAAGGTCTGGACGCCAGTCAGTGTCAGGCCAAACCCATCGTCACTGCTGACTCCAAACGACCAGGGACCGGCTTCGGGTATTATGATTGTCCCGGTGACCAGAATGACAAAATTGTCAAAGTCGGCAGCCGTCGTAGTGCCGGGGAATGGCTTGTCATTACCAAAGTTGCCCTGACCCCCGCTGTTGAAGAAGTTTATGACAGGCGCCATCTGAGTCACGACGGTAGTTCGATAAGATGGATTGGCAATGACCGCTTCCGCGATGTCCAGGCTGCTGACAGTTATATTTGCCTGGTGGAACGTGACCTGAAACTCAGCGGGTTTGTTGCCAAGTAGATTGCCACCATTAGCGACGCTGGGGACGAGAACTCGCTTGGCGGCATTCTCTGGAACAAGTGTCACGGCGGCACCGGGTGCGGACTGGGCTATGGGTATGCGGGGGTCGCTGCTATCGAGCGTGTAGAGAATACGTCCCTTCGGAGCAGTCATCGAAAAGAGATGCTCAGTGGGAATCTCGCCGCCAGGCTTTACCACTCCGTTCACAAGAAAGGTTGGGGCATCTACGCTCGGATAAAGACCGGCATCGCGAAGTTGTTGCAAGACGATAGCAGGGCGTTGTGGCATGTAGGTGCCGAGGATGTAATCGCGCGTGCTCCGCCAGTCGGCCAGTGTATAGGGCGTGCTGCGTGCCTGGTCGCCCCAGCGTGCCGACTCGGCAATGATGGCCAACTCAATCTGGTCGGCGAGCTCCTTGTAGCGTGTGTAGGATGCCTGCGAAGTGGCGGGCCCGTTGTTGAATAGGTGCCGATGGACGTGATCGGCAAAAAGCAAGCGGAATTCATCGTTCTGCCGAAGCGTAACGTATGGTCGTGCTCCTCCGTCGCTCACGCCGGTTACATTGGCGTTCAGACTGGACCAGACGACGATCGCGCCTTCTGCGTCCCAGTTGAAGAACTTGAATCCTGTCGCGTTGGGGGGGCGCCGGCAGCCGACATAGAAGTTGTGATAGGGCCAATCCCCCGTTCCGCCCCATACGTTCGAGAAGAACCAGTCGATATAGTTATCGACATCGAGAAGATCGTCGTAGGCAGGATTCTTCGTGCCGTCAGGGTTGTTGCCCTGAATCTTCTGATAGGATGCATTGTCCGACAGTCCGGCTGATGCCTGGCTGAGCATCGCATTCCAGGTGGTGGTGTTGCTCTGGCCTGTCGGAGTGCCGGAGTTAAGGGTGTCCCACTCCTCTTTCTCACCGCCATAGTAGGTGGCGCAGAACGATGACATAGGCCGCTCAGTTGGGTTATACAAACCCCAGTAAAGCCCGTTGATGTACAGGTGCACAAAAGTCCCGTGAGGCGAAACCTGGCCTAAAGATAGCTGCGTCCGCCTCATGAACTCATCAATAATGTACTGTGTATTTGCGCCTCCCCAATTGTTCCAACCGTCGTTGGATCCGGCCCGAAGAACAATTGTGTCAAAGCTCGTGGCAGCGTCTTGCGAGTCGAACATCGGGAAATTCAGTTTGGCAGGGCCGTATTGGCGTTTAAAGAGCAAACGGAAGGACTTCTTCCGCGTCAGACTCATGCCGCGGAACGGGTCGCCGCCGTAGATACGCAGCCCGGCGTTCACATGGAATCCTGTCGTGCCGTCAGGATTTATCCACTCGATGGACGCCGGTCGTTCCCAGGCCACGCCTGCCATAGTTGAGTTGTCGTAGATGCCGGTAGTGCCGAATAAATTGTTTAAGTCGGTTACAATCGAGATACTCGGAAGTGACAATAGCGAGCTTCTCATCAAGTTCTTATACCGCGTGTCATTGACCACGCGGCTATCCATTGCGTAATCCGCAGTTGTACTGCCCCAGGTGGCAGGAAAACCAGCGGGGTTGGCCGGTTGACTAATTACGTTGGCCAGAAAGATGTACGTTTGAGTATCGACGTTGGTGGATATCCAGCCCGGCTTAAATGCCATTGCCCGTAAGCTTATGGTTTTGGCTATCAGAATCGGACCTGTGTAGAGCTGCCCATAGACTTCTGTAGGCGTACTGCCGTCAGTGGTATAACGTATTGTAGCCCCATTTGTTTCGGTGGTTATCGAGACCAGAAAAGGCGCATCGTAGAAACCTCGCTCGCGGCTGAATTTGGTGTCTGTCACTACATCAATCGCGCCTGGCACATTGAATTTGCCCGGTGTTGCTTGCGTGAAGTACTGTGGAACACCCATGCTGCTGGCGGCAATAAGCTCAGGCAGGATCAAAAAATCCCCGTCACCAGCTTTATCGTTGAGGGCGTGAATCGCCAGTATGTTAGTGCCCTGCCGCAATAGGCTGATGGCGCCGGAAATGTCGAAACTGACAAATTCCATCGCCAGATTATTTTGGCGGTTGACTGTCGCACTGGAGTTCCACTGCGCAGGTCCCTCGAAATTGCTTCTGGCCACCTCTACGCCGTTGAGATACGCTATGAAGCCGTCCTCGTACCTCATCCGGAGAGTGAGGGTGTCGAACAAATCCACTTCGCCGTCAGCAAGCTCAAACTTGATGCGGGTCCAGAGAGAGGCGTTATTATTGAGCATTTTCTTCTGAATATCGGAGCCGGCGAACCCTCCGGCAAGCATGAAAACGTCGAAAGAATAAGCCTTTCGGGCCTCGGGACTACTTGGGTCGGCCTCGGCCCGAACCGTGAAGCTGCCATCCGATGCGGTGATGCCCGTCCAGCGCGCGACGTAGCCCTGGCTGTAATTGTCGCCGCTGTTGAACCGCACCTTATTTTCAGTTAGAACGTCCACGCCACTGGTGCTGGCGTTGGTGTATGTGTCGGCGCCGGTAAGAGTGTAAATGATCAGGCGGTCGTCATAACTACAGCGGGCGGAAGAGGTGGCAAAGGAGTACTGCGTCCCCGCGTCCAAGCCGGTAAATGTTACATCGACCCACCAGCCGGCACTGCCATAATAAATCACGCCCGTCATATCCGCAATGCCGCCGAATGTAGTGTAGGCATCGGTGCCAACCGCACAATCTCGCCCGCCGGCACTGGGGTCGCTCTGCCAGTTGACGCCGCCATTCTGCGTGAGGGTTACGATGATCCCTATGTCATCGCCAGTGGCCTGATCGATCAAGGGGCCTGACGTCTTGCCGGTGAATCCATTGCCGATGCCGTAGGTAGTAACATTCTGGCCGATATACTGGCTGCCTGCGTACACGCAGTCGTTGTACGCGGCTCTCGGCACGCCCCCAAAGCCGAAGCCCAGCCCTGTTGGTCCCGTGTCCCACGTTGAGTCATCGAACGCGCGGGCAGTCCAGTTGGCAGCCGCGTCCTCAACCGTGGGGACATGGTAGGAAGCAGTAGCACCTGGGGCCACGAGCGTTCTGGAGTACTGCCTCAGCCCGTAGGAGATGTTGCTCAACTGCCGGGGATACGTTGGCGCATATTCGTGGGCTATCGTCCGGCCATCCCCTTCTACCAGCGCCAGATATTCAGGATTGTCGGCATCGAGTTGGAAATTGGTATGCAGTTCGGACCCGGCAACCGCCCGGTTCTTGCCCGAGGCAAAAACAATCAGAAACTGGCCTGGCTCAAGCCAGATACCATCTGGGAATTCCCACTTAGCCAGGTTGCTCCTATCGTCGGTTAGATACCAGCCGATAAGATCGATTCGCCTGTCCGTTGGATTGTAAATCTCTATCCAGTCGGAAGAATCCTGGTCTTCGTCCAGCAGGTCGCCAGCTCTTGGTGGGTTAGGCGGAGGCTTGCTGCCGTTGCTGGCCATAAATTCGCTTATGACCGGCGTGGTTGTCTGCACAAGCCAATTCTGTGCCAATAGGGCAAAATCAGCCGAGTCAACGATACTGCTGCCGTTCAAGTCGGCTTCACATTCCGCCACCGGGCACGCCTCATCCAGCCATTGGTCGGCGAGAATCTGCAGGTCCTGCAAATCAACGTCTCTATCGCCATCCAAATCACCGATGGGGTATGGCTGGGCGTTAGCCAAAACTGCCGGAAAGAGGCACAGAGACACAAGGGCACAGAGGCACACAGCAAGACACGTACTTTGTGCCTTTGCCACTTTGTGCCTTTGCGTCTTCAAACTCCTTCCTCCAAATCAACAAAATCCCATATCAGTATATAGTTTGTCAGGGCAGCAAATCAAGGAAAAAGACACGAGTGAACATAACGGGCTCAATAAGTGTATCCGATCTGTATCGTCAATTTTCAATTGTCAATCTCGCGAAACAGAGAGAAAATGCTATGAGAATAGTCGTCGTCGATCTGTAATTGCCAATCTCGCAAAATGGCGTGGCCATCCCTGATCGGGACTGGGAGAAGATGCCCATGAAAAGAGCCGTGACGCGAGCCCTCAGGTGCGGGCGAGTCTTGTCAATTCTTTTTGTCCTGTGTCCGCCTATTGCCAGTGATGCGGTCGCCCAACCACAGAAAACTGCGTGTTTTTTCAATGTGCTGGATTACGGTGCTGTCGCCGATGGAAAAACGCTCGCCACCAAGGCAATCCAGAAGGCTGTGGACATATATGCGGCGTCGGGCGGCGGTACGGTGCATTTTCCCCCAGGAAAATACCTCTGCGGCGCAATCCTGCTCAAAAGTAATGTTACTCTGCATATTGGCGATGGCGCAACCCTGCTGGCGAGCACCAATTTCGACGACTTTCCACCCATCAAGCCAGGTTGGAGGATTCAATCGGACGACACGGTACGGTCGAGCTTGATAACGGGCCTTGACCTGGAGAATATCGCTATTACAGGGCGTGGAACGCTGAACGGCCAGGGACAGCCGTGGTGGCAAGCATTACGCCAGGATAGCCGCAGAAAAAAGGGAGAAAAACAGATTCTTACGTATGGCAGGCCAAGAGTAATCAACCTTTACCGCTGCCGAAACGTTCTTATCCAGGCAGTGACCATCGTTGATTCTCCTTCCTGGACGGTCCATCCTGTAGGATGCGAAAACCTGGTGGTCGACGGCATCTCGATCATCAATCCTGAAAATAGTCCCAATACCGATGGCGTAAATCCTGAATCCTGCCGGAATGTGCGCATCTCCAACTGCTTCATCGACACGGGTGACGACTGCATCACGTTAAAATCAGGCCGGGACGAGCAAGGCCGAGCTAAAGCCAGGCCAACCGAGAACGTCGCCATCACAAATTGCGTGATGTACAAGGGTCACGGCGCGATCGTCATCGGCAGCGAGATGTCGGCAGGCGTCCGCAATGTCACTGCCAGCAACATCATCTGCGTGGGAACCGACCGCGCGGTCCGTATCAAAAGCACACGAGGACGTGGCGGCGTTGTGGAAAACATCCGCTTCTCCAACTTTGTGGTTGAAAATGTCAAAGAACCCATCTCCATTACGGCTTTTTATACAAAGACCGATCCTGAGCCCGTCTCGGAGCGAACTCCGGTTTTCCGCGATATCGCTATCAGCCATTTCACGATCAAGAATTCGCCCTGTATGGCGAAAATCTTCGGCCTGCCTGAAATGCCGGTTCACAGGCTGACTATTGCCGACATTGTGGCCGACACAGTGGCAGGTTTTGTTTGCGACAGTGTGGCCAGCCTTGACCTGCAGAACGTTCAGTCAAATGTCGACAAAGGACCGGCGTTTGACCTGCGAAACTGCCGGAATCTGGAACTATCCGGAATAAAAACCACAAAGCCTCACGCCGAGGATCCGGTTGTTCGCCTGGAGAACATAGAAGGTGCTTTCATCCGCGGCTGTAGCGCATTTCCAGGAACCGGGAGCTTTCTCGAAATCACAGGTGAAAATACCAAGGGCATTGTTTTGATTGGGAACCATCTTTCCGTCGCCCAAAATTCGCTCGTCTTGAAAAACGGTGCTCAGAGAGAAGCGGTCGTCGAGCAATAGCCCGACCGGATCGAGCCTTATTTTGTGGGAGCGTAAATGTATGCCCTAATCGCTATGGTTTTGGCACTGGCTCTTTTGGTTGTCCTTCTGCGGCGCAACATCAAACTTGGACGCTCGATGCTTTTGTCAGCGGTCGGATTGGCAGTACTTCTGGGCGTCAGGCCGAGCGAGTTCTGCCGGACGGTGGTTGACGAATGGCACAACAAGCCTCTCAGTCAGACAACAGGATATCTCTTGGTCACGCTGACGGCGCTTGTAATGTTCGTCAACGTTCTTGGAACGGCGATGAAAGAGACGGGCGTCTCGCAGCGGCTGGTGCCGGCGCTTCAGGGCCTTTTTAGAAGTCGGCGTTTTGCCCTGGCGGTCATTCCCTTAATGATGGGCCTGCTGCCCACGCCGGGCGGAATAATGCTGTCGGCGCCGATGGTTCGTGACCTCGGCGACCACGTCGGCGTAGACCGCACACGATTGGCAGCCATCAATTTCTTCTTCCGTCACCAGTGGGAAACAGTCTGGCCTCTTTTCCCGGCGGTGCCGTTGATACAGGGCATGTTGGGCATATCCGCTTATGCCCTGATCTCGCACAACATCGCTATTATGCTGCTGGGCACACTTGGTGGCCTTATCTTCTTGCTGCTTCCAGCTATCCCCCCCAAAAGTCAGGAAGACCCTTCAAGCACCGGTTTCGTCGCAAATCTGCGTGGCTTTGCGGACGCTTTCTGGCCGATTGCGCTGGTGGCTGTGCTCTATGCCGCCGTCAATATTCCGCCGGCGATCGGACTGCTGCTGGCGATATTTGCGTTCCTGCTCTTTCACAAGGTCGGCACTCGCCGCTGGGCGTCGATATTCAAGTCGGGTCTGGAACCTGACTTTGCGCTTTTGATACTCGGAGCCTTACTCTTTAAGCTTAACCTCGAAGCAGGCAAAACGATCCCCGCTGTAGTACAATTCTTATCGCAAATGAATGTGCCGAAGCATTTTGTCATTTTTTTCCTGCCCTTGCTTGTTGCGTATCTTACTGGCGTGACCATGCCGACCGTGGCGATTACCTTTCCGTTTTTGGCCCCTTTTATCGGCGCAGGTGAGCAGGCTAAAGTCGGGCTTCAAACGCTGGCGTTTTCAGGCCTGGTCTGCGGACTTCTGGCTACGCCGGTGCACCTGTGCCTGGCTCTTTCAGCAAGCTACTTTGAAGCCCCGCTTCTAAGAATCCTGCTGAGGCTGGCCGGCCCGATAGTTTTTGTTGCCGCCGCAGGCGTCCTGATGGCGGTGCTTTCCGGATGAGACTGCTCCTGATAGGACCAATTGAAAATTGAGAATCGAACATTTATAATTTTGAGTTGTCCTGGCAACAGAATATAACAAATACTTTCTTATATGGAAAAAACTGAAATGATAAAGGCTTTACAAAAAGTGGCCTGCCCTTTCCTGGTGATGGCTGTACTTGTAAGCTGCAGCTCATCTCATCCCTCGTCGCTCGTCCCTCATCCGTCGGTGGTCAAGGCACTGGCGGAATTCAACAAAGGAGCGGGTTTCCTTGAGCAGTACAGATATGCCGAAGCAGCGAAGGCCTTCGAGACGGTGTTGGCACTTGCACCGGATTGGAACGCGGCGCGGTTTAACCTGGGCCTGGCTTATTTCAATCTGCAAGAAACGCCCGGCGGCAAAGATTATCTAAAAAATGCCCGAGAGGCGTTTGAAGCCGTTTTACAGTCCGACCCCAATCACATTCATGCGCGCTTTTGCCTGGGGCTTTACTGGCAGCATTTCGGCCAGAACGAGAAGGCACTCGAATGCTTCCAGGCAGTGCATCAGGATGATGCTGCCGATCCTCACGTCGCGTACAAATACGCAGAAGCCCTATTGAGCGTTGGTCGTAATGAAGAAGGCACGCGGATGCTGGAGGAGGTTGTTGCACTCGATCCGGGCTTTATCTCGGCGATATATCGGCTTGCCGGCCAGTATCAGCACACCAAGCAACGCGAAAAGGCATTGCCTCTTTTTGAACGCTTCAAGAAACTCAGCGAGGCGGAACTCACCGGTGGCAGTTTCACCGTCCTGAAGGCCTACGGAACGGTGGGCAAATACTATATGGCGCAAGACGAACAAGCCAGAGCCGCGACCATAAGGGAGCGGCCGGAAGGCGAGGCTCCGCCACGGCGTATTCTTTTTTCGCCCGAAGTGAAGTCGTTCCCCCCGAAAACTCAAGACTCAAACCTGTTCCGAGCGAAGCCGAGGGAACTCAAAACTAAAAACTCCGCTTTAGGCGGTCTTCCCGGGCTTGCCGCCGGCGATGTGGATGGGGACGGCGATATCGACCTGCTTATTACTGCCATCGGGGAGAACGGCAGCACGTCTCTGTGGCTCAACAACGGCACGGGCGAATTCTCGCACCATACAACTATAGCCCAGCAGGGCATTTCGCCCTGTTTCGGTGACGTGGATAATGATGGGGATCTTGATCTCTGGCTGGGTTGTGCCGGCCAAGACCTTTATTTTGAAAACGATGGCAAGGGCACCTTCGGAATTCAGAATTCAGAATTCAGAATTCAGAAAGGCCCGGGCATCACCTCCTGCGCACGGCTTGTTGACCTCGACAGTGACGGCGACCTGGATTTCCTGGCATTTCGTACCACGCAGGGCGGGAGCATCTACAACAATAATAGCGATGGCTCCTTCACTGACATTGCTGAAAAGCTCGGCCTACATCTGGAAGAAACCGCCATTGCAGCAGTTGTATATGATGACTTCGACAACGACCGCGATCTGGATTTAGTGATTTTCCCTGCCAGTGGTGAGCCCCTCGGCTGGGTGAACGACCGGGCCTGGCGGTACCATATACTTAGCGCGGAAAAAACGGGGCTCTCAGTTACAGGAGTATTTAGTGTGACCTCCGGCGACCCTGACAAGGATGGCGACCGCGACCTTCTGGTCTTTACAGATAAAGGCCTGCATCTTTTTCGCAACCAGGGCGGCTTTCGTTTCGCCCGTGACCAGACCTTTGCAGATAGCTGCGGTCGGCTCGGCGGTACGGGCGGGCAGTTTGCAGATATGGATAATGACGGCGACCTGGATATCGTGATTGCCGACGCGTTGCGGCGTGACGGCAGCCGCGGGCCTGCGCTATTGATAAACGATTGGCCTCGAAACCGTTTTATTAATGCGCTTGAACTCGACCCTGGAAATCTTCTGGCTGCCATCAACACCAACGGAAATGCCAGTTGCGTGGTGGCCGACTTTACCGGCGACGGAAGATGCGATATCCTTCTAGCGGTAGCCGGCGAAAAACCGGTCCTAATTGAGAATGCAACGCCGGGCGGACATTGGATTGAAATTGACCTTCTCGGCACTCGCGGCCAGGACAGAAAATCCCGCTCAAACAATTCGGGCATCGGTGCTCGCGTAGAGATCAAAACCGGCAACATCTTCCAGCAGTATGTAGTGGGAGTACCGTCAGGGCCGGCAGCGATGCCGCCCTACCGGATTCACGCCGGCTTAGGCCAGTACGCCAGCGTAGATTGGCTGCGCATAATGTGGCCCGATGCCGTCCTGCAGGCCGAGCTGGAGCTTCCTGCCGATCAGGTCATCACAATCACCGAGTTGGCGCGTAAGACCTCTTCCTGCCCACACCTTTTTGCCTGGGACGGCTCGCACTTTGAGTTCGTATCCGACTTCGGAGGTATGGGGGGCATCGGCTACCTGACGGCGCCAGGCGTGTATTCCAAGCCCGACCCCACGGAGTATATACCGATTCCTAATCTTCCGGCTCGCGATGGCGAATATGTCTTTCAGGTGCTGGAGCCTATAGAGGAAGCAGTCTACTTCGATGAGGCTAAGTTAATAGCGGTTGACCATCCAGCAGGGACGCAGGTTTATCCCAATGAGATGATGGCTGTTAACGCTCCGCCGCCGCCTTTTGAGCTATTTTGTTTCAAGGATATTATTGAGCCGGTGCGGGCCGTTGACCATCGCGGCGTCGATGTCACGAAGGAAATAAGTGCGATTGATCGGCGTTGCGCCGGCGCGACTGATCTTGACGGGCGTTTTGTGGGATTTGCCAAAGACCACTTCGTTGAGCTTGATTTTGGAAATCGCCTGAGCATGCTCTCGCCGCAATCGCGGCTTGTGCTGTTTCTTTATGGGTGGGTCGAGTACCCTTACTCCGCCACAAACTTTGCCGCCGGCCAGGCGGGTTTGCGTGTGCATCCGCCGAGCATCCACGTTCTTCGCGACGGCGTATGGGTAGAACTTTTCCACGAAGTGGGATACCCAGGCGGCATCCAGCACATGATGACGCTGGATGTAACCGGAAAAGTGCTGCCGGGCGATCAGCGTATTCGGGTCAGCAGCAATATGGAGCTTTACTGGGACCGCATTTTCATAGCGCCCATACTTGAGGATGCAGGGCTTCGTGTACAAGAAGTGCCAGTGAAAAACGCGGACCTTCATTTTCTGGGTTATCCGCGAGAATACTCTCCCGATGGTCGTCAGCCGCATCTTTACGACTACGACAACATCGACCGGGCGGTGCCATGGAAAACTATGCAGGGCGACTACACCCGCTATGGGCAGGTTGCAGAGCTTCTCTCGCAGGCGGACGACTGCTATGTAATTATGGGCCGGGGCGAAGAGCTTACGCTGCGTTTCGCTGCCGATGCCTTTGGCCCGATCCCGGCAGGATACCGTCGGACGTTCATTCTTAAAACCGACAGTTTCTGCAAGGATATGGACCTCTACTCAGCATATCCCGATACCGTAGAGCCGCTTCCTTTTCATTCGATGAGCAATTATCCCTATGGGCCGGATGAAAAATATCCGGATGACCAAAAGTGGCAGCAATACCGTCAACAGTTTAACACCAGGCGCGTGGGCGGGCATAAAAATTGAAAATGCAAAAATCAAAAGTCAAAAATTTGTTTTTGCCACAGAGACCACAGAGAACTAATAAAAATATCGAATTTCGAACAAGGAATTTCGAACTTCGAAATTCAACACTCGGTGTTCGATATTCATTTCTTGCTCTGTGGACTTTGTGGACTCTGTGGCTGTTTCCCTCGGCAGGGCTAACGAAGGATAAACAGCTTGCAGCCGAGCGGCAAACCTCGGCGTTGAAAAAAGAGGAGGCGGAACTTGCCCAAGCGCTCATACGCCAGTTTCCGCAGAGCGAGGACCCCATCGTGCTGATGGGCAACGTCCAGTGGAGGCAAGGTAATGCGGCCGAGGCGCTAAAATTCTGGCAAGAAGCCCTGCATACCAATCCCAGGCGGCCCGATGTCTACAAGGCTATGGGCTGGTTCGCCATGGGAAAGGAAAACTACGAGGAAGCGATTATAAACTGGCGAAAAGCTCTGCAGGCCGACCCGCAAATTCCCGGCGTGCACAATAGCATCGCCCGCGCACTGATGGGCTTAGGCAGGCACGCTGAAGCCATCGAAGAACTGCGCAAGGACATCGAGATATCCCCCAACTCCAGCTCAAGTTACTTCTTGCTCGGGCAAGGATATTCGCAGCAGAATGAGTATGAAAAGGCTAAAGCCAGTTACGAAAAGACAGTATCGCTTGAGCCAGACCTTACGAACGCCTATTACGGTCTGTTTACTGCCTGTGCAAGGCTGAACCAGCACGAAAAAGCCCAAGAGTATCTGGCCGTTTTCAAGAAGCTCAAGGCTGAGGACATGAAGGTTCTGAAGGATCGCAACGATGCCTATAACGATTTAATCGACATGCGCCAAGGTGCAGCCGAGACTTATATGTTCGCCGCAAAGATGTATCAAGGCCGGGGCGACACACAAAAGTGCGAACAGCTTCTCAAAAGGGCGGCGGAACTCGATCCGAACAATACGGTCTACCTGATGGAGCTGGCGTCCCTATATGGCAGCAGTAACCGCTTATCAGATGCCCTTGCGATGCACAAGAAGATCAGCGAACTGGAGCCGAATAATCCGGTCTGTCACTTGAATATTGGGGTTTTTTCCGCCCGGCTGAAACAGTTTGCCGATGCCGAAGCAGCCTTTACAAAGGCGATTGCCCTGGCGCCGGAGAGCTCCGCCGGGTATCGCTCACTTGCTCAGTTGTATCTGGAAACGGGCACAAAACTTCCACAGGCGAGAGACCTTGTCCAAAAGGCTGTGGCGATGGAGCCAATCGCAGCCAACTACTTTGTACTAAGCTGGGCCTGTGACAGAAATGCAGATACGGATAGCGCACTTTCAGCCATAAAAAAAGCTGTGGAATTGGACCCAGGCAATCCGAGATACCGGCAGATGTACGAGCTTATCCGCAAAAGGAGCTCAAAACAATGAAAGGGCCTATCGCCGCGGTAGTGCTTTTATCATATTGGCTTTGCAGTGCGCGTGCCGGCAGTCCCATCATACTCCGTGATGTCACCAAAGAAACAGGAATAACCTTCGTACACACTGATGGCAGCTCCGGCCAGCGCTACATAATGGAGACGGTATCTGCCGGGCTGGCACTTTTCGATTACGACAACGACGGCGATATAGATATCTATTTTCTCAACGGCGCGCCCCTTAAAGGAACAAACCCCTCAGGGGCGACAAACGCACTTTATCAAAACGACGGCAACTGGAGATTCACCGACGTTACAAAAGAAGCCCGCGTGGGTGACACCGGGTACGGGCTGGGCGTGGCGGTCGGCGATTACGATAATGACGGAGACCTGGACATCTACCTGAACAATTACGGCCCCAACGTCCTATATCGCAACAACGGAGACGGCACCTTCACGGATGTGGCCAAGAAAGCCGGCGTCGACCTGGGCGACCACGTCGGAGCAGGTACTAATTTCCTGGACGTGGATAAAGACGGCGACCTGGACCTCTTCGTGGCGAGCTATTTGGAATTCTCATACGATAAACACGTTTTGACTGCGACCGCGGGCTTTCCTGTGTATGCTAATCCGCGTTTTTACAAGCCTGTGCCGAACAATCTGTATCGCAACAACGGCGATGGCACATTCACGGATATCAGCAAGCCAAGTGCTATAGCAGACCATGCAAGCTGGGCCATGGGAACGGTGTGTGCCGATTACGATAATGACGGCGATACGGACATCCTCATTGCTAACGATGTATCTGCTAATTTCATTTTCAGAAATGACGGAACAGGAAAGTTTGAAGAGGTCGGGCTGATTACGGGCTTTGCATACGACCTGCACGGCGATGAGCAGGGAAGCATGGGCGTAGATTGCGGCGACTACGACAACGATGGCTGGCTCGATTTCTACGCTACTTCGTATCAAAGACAGTTAGCCACTCTCTACAAGAATCTGGGAGACGGCATATTTGAAGACGTGACTCTCAGGACTGGTGCAGGAACCGGGACTCTGCCATACGTGACCTGGGGCAATAGTTTCGTAGATTTCGACAACGATGGTGATCGCGACCTTTTCATCGCCTGCGGCCATCTGCAAGACAATGTTGAGCTTTACGATGGGACCAGTACCTATTTTGAGCGAAATATACTGCTGATGAACACGGGCGATGGAAAGTTCGTCGACATAACTGAAAAAAGTGGTGATGGTATGCAGATAGTGCTAAGCAGCCGAGGTGCAGGTTTCGATGACCTGGACAATGATGGGGATATCGATGTGGTCATTCTGAATTCTCGCCGCGGGCCTACAATCTTAAGAAACGACTCGCCCCCCAAAGGACATTGGCTCCAGGTCCGTCTGCGGGGCGTCAAAACCAACCGGGATGGCGTAGGAGCCCACGTCAAAGTCATTGCAGGAGATCTGATTCTTCTGGACGAGGTTCACAGCGGCCGTGGCTACCAGAGCCACTATGGGATGCGTCTGCACTTTGGATTGGGAAACCGCACTAAAGTTGACCGTATCGAGGTGCGTTGGATCGGCGGTGGAGTGGACGTTTTTGAGAATGTCGCCGCGGACCAGCTTATAACGCTCACCGAAGGCAGCTCAAAAGCAATCAGTGAATTAGCGAATTAGCGGATTAGGTACCAATTCACTAATCAACTAATTCACTAATTCTCTTCGAGACCGGCTGTACACGTCCGTTTCTTATTGTGCCCAGCGCAACCCGCCGACAGTTGCTGCCGAGCGGGTCCCACTGTATGCTTCCTGTGACACCTCGCCAGGGCGAAATTTCCCTGACCGCATCGCAGATGCGCACACGATTTAGGCCGGCTTTTCGTATGGCGGCGACAAGAAGATTGACGGCATCGTAGGTATGCGCGGCAAGATAATCAGGCTGCTGTCCAAACCGGCGGATAAATTTTTCTTCAAAACTCTTTGACTGTGCCCTACTGGTATAAAGCAGTGGAAAGATCACTCCTTCCGCTGCCTTGCCGGCTTCTTCCACAAAACTACGCTGTCCCATACATGGCCCGCCGAAGATACGCATGGCAAAGCCTTCTTCCCGAACAGCCCAAACAAGATGTGCACTTGGCTGTGCACCGGCAACCAACACCAGAACATCTGCGCAGGCATCTGCAATTCGCTTGGCCAGTTCTGTGATGTCGATTTTACGGGGGTCAAACTCATAGTGATAAAAAGGTGCTAGATGTTGCCGAGCAAAATGTTTGATAAGTTCAACCGTGAAAAGGTGCGAATCATGGTCCACAGCCGATAAAAGCACAAATGGCTTATCCCTTGCCTCTGTCGCAATCGCCGCAGCCAAAACTGGCGCCTGGAGATGATCTTGTGGAAGGCAAGAAAATATCCACGGCACATTGGCACAATTAGTCGTCCTGTCCGTGCCAACCGGACTGATAAGGGTAAGCCGAGCCTTTGCCACGACTTGCTCCGCCAGGTGTGTTGATGGCCCGTCAATGCCCCCGATGATAGCCCAGACATTTTGCACATAGACCATGCGTGTCACCTGCGTGACGCCGGAGCCCCAGGGGTTGTCCGCCCATGCCGGCACAAGGCGGAACGGCAGACCTTTATATCCTCCCGCCTGGTTAGCCTGCTCAATCGCCAAGCACGCCGCATTCCACATGCTTGCCCTAAGCGAGGTCGAAGGATTGCCTGCTTCTGGATGCGACGCCGTGCTCGGGCCGAAGTATCCTATTGCCACTTCCTTTACGTCACTGGCAGGAAGGTTCTCGCGTCCAGGGCCAGCGTAGTATGTTTGGCGACTTCGGGCGTCAAAAAATGGACGCTGGACTTGATTGTCCCCTGCCAACCCCACTGAAGATAACACGGAGAGTACAAAAACTATGCCGACTATCGCTTGCATGTCTGTTATGTACCTTTCGCAGACACCACACCAAATTGTTCTGTTTAGCCATCGCCGGCACGGCGACGGACCCCGCAATAAATTGCGGGGCTAAATACCTTAATCTCCTTGTGCCGCCGCCGGCTGCACGGCGACGCTTTCCCGCGGACGAATATAGCCTCGAGGTATTTTAAGATCGTCTCTGGAGTAAAAATTCCATCGGCTGTTTTCTCGTTTTGCCAGATAAACTTCACCAACATCGTCGAGGCAGGCGCTTAATCTAATGTCACCTGTGGTGCCATTGAAGGGCCTGGTTCTGTATGCCAGCACATCACGGATTTTCGCTCTATTAAGACCGGCTACCTGGATGGCCCAAATCAGCATATTCATCCCGTCGTAAGCATGTGCGGCGTATGTCTCAGGCTCTTGCCCAAAACGCTGGCGGAAGTCCTTACGGAATTGTTCGAGTCTGGAGTTTCCGCTTGTGGGATTCCACGGATATGTGCAAATCACACCCTCTGCGTTTTGACCAGCGATTTTGATAAATTCATCTGAGACGCAACGGTCACAGGCAAAATAGGGTTGTTCCATTCCCATTGCACGCATTTGATTGAGGATCACGGCCCCATCGCAAGCATCACCCCAATGTACGATTGCCTCGACGTTAGCTTCCTTTAGGCGTTCCAGTTGCAGCGAGAAGTCGGTTGTTCCCAGGCTGTAAGCCATCTCCAGGATTATTGGGTGGCCAAGCCGCCGGCTGCCATCATTGATTTCACGGACGCCAAACCGGCCGTAGCGATTGCTGGCACGGATGATGCCGACGCGATTAAGCTTGAGTTTTCTGTACATGTAATCAACCAGCAGATAACTCTGTTGACGGTCGTCTCCAATACAGCGGAAGACC